>Ga0172367_10002730_pt1 | contig 23838 bp, 20 predicted proteins | sample Lak10m_FD_114542 | JGI IMG/M metagenome (GOLD analysis project Ga0172367, IMG submission 114542) | Freshwater microbial communities from Kabuno Bay, South-Kivu, Congo - kab_022012_10m | ecosystem: Environmental > Aquatic > Freshwater > Lake | place: Democratic Republic of the Congo: South-Kivu... | reverse complement strand
TACTTCCGTACTGGAAAAAATAGTTGGGTGTAAACTCTACCCCGATATTGGATTACATGGAGGAGGTCTACACACACATAAAAATGGAGGTAGATTAAATCCTCATCTTGATTATTCAATACACCCTAAATTGGGTCTCCAGAGAAAACTTAATCTGATACTTTATGTTAATCCATTATGGAAACCTGAATATGGCGGTAATTTAGGATTATGGAATACTGACGAATTCGGTAAACCAGAAAGATTAATTGAGGACATAGATTGCTTATTTAATAGAGCTATTCTATTCGATACTACACAGGACTCTTGGCACGGAATATCAAAAGAAATAAAATCACCGGAGGGTATTAATAGAAATAGTTTAGCAGTTTACTATTTAACAGATAGACACGATTCTGCAGATCCTAGAATGAAGGTTAAATATGCGCCAAGAGAGGATCAGAAAAACGATCCTGAAATAGAACAGCTTATTTTAAAGAGACAATCTATGGAAGGGTTTAAATCAAGTTACGTAACAAATAAAAAATAAATAATATGGCACACCAAGAGCAAGCAGATTTTTGCAATTACGTCAGAAATAAATTTCCTGAAAAATTTGATAATGTTAGTGTTTTAGATGTTGGATCTTTGGACATTAACGGAAGTAACAGATTCCTATTTAGTGGTGATTATTCATACATTGGTGTAGATTTAGGTCCAGGTAAAAACGTTGATGTTATATGTAGAGGACACGAATTTAAAAGCGATGAAGTTTTTGATGTTGTGGTTTCAACAGAATGTTTTGAGCATGATGAGTTTTACCCTTTAACTCTAAAGAATATGTATGACCATTTAGCTGTTGGAGGTGTTTTCCTTTTCACTTGTGCTACTACAGGAAGAGCAGAACATGGTACAACTAGAACATCACCTTCTGATGCACCTTTTGTTGGAGATTACTACAAGAATTTAACTGAGAGTGACATAAGAGAAGTTATGGATATTGAGAATATGTTCTCCGAATTCGAATTTATTTCTAGAGAGGTATTTCCACAAGACCTTTATTTTTACGGGATTAAAAAATAAAAATAGATTTTTCTAAAGATAATTTATTATATTTAGAAAAAAAAACGTCATGGAAATAGGTAAAAAACAAAAATTAATCTACAAAAAAGGAAATGGTAGAGGACATGTTGAAATTTATAGACATAAAGATCCTATAATGGATAACATTATAATCTTTAATAGCGTAGACGGAAACACAAAATTTGATAATTCCTGGGTAATTGAAAAGGATTTACCAGATTGGATAAGGTCTCTAGAGAGTGATGGATACACATTAATAAAGGAGAAAGAAGATGCTAAAATTTCTCAGAAAGATCCTAAATAAAAAAAATGAAATGGAAAATCAACATGAGGTAGATATAGAATATCTTGATAATGAATTGAAGATATTTTCTTATAAATGGACCAAAGGCGATAGAGACGGACAGGTCTGTGAGTACGAAAGTGTTTTTAAAGATCCTACTACCGGAATAATTTGGGTCAATTTTAAAGATGGTAGTAGAATAAATTATAACCTAATGGATGAATATATGATCTCTTTAGATCCTATTCAATTAGGAGACACACAGGTTGCAAAAATAATTTCTGAGAGAGGATTTCCAGAAACTAGTAATGCACCAGTTAAGAACGTAATGCTACCTGAAAGTAAGTCTATAAAGATTGAAAGTAATCCTATCGTTTCACTTTTAGAGAAACAAAAACCTAACTGGGTAGAAGTTGGGATAAAATTAAAATTGAACCTACCTACAAAAAACCTTTACCAGGTTTTAACATCTTCTTTCGAGGATGCTGATGATGAGATTATTGAATTTGTTGTTAAAGATTTGGACTTAGAAATAATTAAAGAAAGTTTAAGGATAAATATAAGAGAAATATACAAGTCCAATGGAATCAAAAAAGGAGGTAACATCACTACAGAAGATCAATAATACTGAATGTATTAAGGTTGATAATAATTTATACATCAGGCAAATTGAGCCTGGTGTTATTATCATGCCTTATACTTTAGACAATGAGGGTAATCCTGATAAAATAGGAATACTAGATGAGATATCCAATCATAGACCTGGTGGAATTTCTAATACTCTTATAACAGGATCACAAGATGATAAAGATTCTAATGTCTTACAGACAGCAATTAGAGAAATGGAAGAAGAATCCGGATTTAAAGTTACTGATATTAAGAGATGGAATTTTTTAGGTACAATATTTACATCTAAATTAGTGACAAATCCTAATCCTTGTTTTGCTGTTAATATAACTGGATTAGCTGCAGAGGATAAAAAAACCGATGGATCAGATGAAGAGAAGGATTCTAAATTTAATTTAGTTAGCGTTGATGATGCACTAAATATTGACGATTCATTAATTTCTGCTCTTTTCATAAAAACATTTAAAAATATAATGCTAAAAACCAAAAACGATGAGTGAATCTAGAAGACAAAGAAGACAAATGTACAAGAGATTTGGATTACTTGGGAATAAAAGTCCACAAGCTAAACAATTACGCGAATATCTTAAGAATCTAAGCAATATGCCAGAATCACAAGAAGATGTTGTTGATGAGATGATTGACGAATTATTAGAAGACGTTGAGGACACTGAAGAGACTCAAGAATTTGTTGAAGTAAAAGAAATCGAAGAAAATGGTCCCGAACAGGAAAACTAGAAGAAAAATGGCTAAAGACTTAGGTCTTTTTAAAGATAATTCTTCTGAGCAAAAGAAGGAACAAGCTAAAAGAACTAAGGAGATGAGTAAACTAATTAAGTTGCAGAATCTCACTAGACAGAGAAATTCAAATAAATAATTAGGGTGGTTAGATTTTTATTAATAGAGAAATCCGATAGGCTAAAGTTGGTCAAAGAAAAAGAATCCGAGATTGTTCCTATTGACGTGAATCTTTGGTTTAAATCTAACAACCTTACTCCTGAATGCATGAATGAGATAAGACAATATATTTTCGAAGAATGGCTTATCAAAAAATTTCAATCCAATAAAAACAAAATAGAATCTGGCTCGATTCCTGTCATAGTTTATAATAATATAAATGAGGGTTTTATTTCTCTTCTTGAAGAAAAGATTAAAGAAAGTTTAGAAGTAGAAGATTTTCATGTTATTTTATTCGAGTAATAAAATAAAGGTATATAATATAAATAAATGATTAGAAATGGCTCAGTCTACTGACGAATTTAGCGCAAAGCTCGATAATAGCGTTGATCCTAATGTACAGAGATATCAGGCTCTTTACAAAAGCGATGCTGATAAAACATTTGCTACCTACGAGAAAAGTGAACTTGCAGCTCTACCTAAAAGTTTATTCTATGATGCTGCGACTTCTGCTGGAGTCTATAGTGGTCTATTTTCTTATTATGTCTTAGGTAAGGGAGGACCAGGTAAAAATGTTTCTTATGCTTTATCTGAAACTACAAGCGGAGTTGAGCAGATAGCACCAAGAGAATCCAGAAATCCAACAGCTAGAGCTATTATAAATGCTACTAGTAGAAAAAATGGTAGTGGAATACCTGCTTTCTTAGATCCTTCTAGTCCATATAGAGGACAAATCTATAATGTTAAGGATTTTATATTCTGTAAACACTATGGTGTTATTCCTAATAATAGAATGGTTACTCTTAGAAGATTTCCTGGACCCACATTAGATTCCTTAAGAATTCTTAATAGTGGGGGATCTCATGTTACAATAGATCCTAAGACTGGACAGGTTAAGGGAGAAAAAATCAGCTTAGTTAGCGAGAGAGCACAAATGGAGGATAGAACTGCTTCAAGTAACGCAACCCTACCAGTTGCACAAGCAGTAACATATTTTGGAGAGGGTACAGGTAATTCTATTGATGGCATATTAGGAATAAATACTGGATTAGTATTTGCTTCGGAACCTCAGGATCAAATGAAAAACGAAAAAAGTGGTGACCCTGGTCTTATAAATTCACCATTTGGTGATTTGGTTAAGGCATATCTTTCTACTGGTAAGGCACAATTTAGTGCTGATAGCGCAGAACAAGCTAGTAATTTAATAGGTACAATATTAGATCCAACTAAGAATATTAATGCTTTAAAGAGAGTATTCCTAGACCAAGCTACTAGTTCCGATGGTCCTTTATCTAAAAAAATATTCGTTAATGTTAACACTGTTAGCACAATGATGATAAGAAAACAGGGCTTTAACGGCGGTACTGATCCTATAAATTTAACATTTGAATATAAATTAACATCTGTTGGCCAGATTAACACAAAGCTTCTTTTTCTTGATCTATTGACCAATTTACTTTCTCTAGGTGCAGATTATGGACAATTCCTTTCTCCTGAGATAAGACACGAACAGACTAATGTTGGTTTAGGTTTCCCTGGAGGTGCTAAGGGATATGCATTAGCTATAACTAATCCTATACAGTATGTGAGGGATCAAATGTCTAAGCTTTTATCTTCAGAGACTGTTAACTCGATAAAATCTGCAGAAGAAATTTTCAAAAAGGATTATGATGACATAGTAAACGAGGCTAAAAAATTCGTTTCTAATCCTGATAAGAATAAAATAGATCCTAATAGTAAATTTTATCAGAGTGTTACAAGTTTATTAACAGATCAGATGCTTAAGCAAATATATTTTCAACCTATTATGTTAAGTGGATATCCAACAGGTGAATGGCATATAGTTTTAGGAAACCCTTTAAATCCTATAGCTATGATAGGTAACCTAGTTTGTACAAATGTCAAGATATCTCTAAATGAAGAGTTAGGACCCGATGATTTTCCTACTGAAATGAAAGCTTCCTTCACTCTTCAGCCAGGAAGACAGAGACATAGGGGTGATTGGGAATCTATGTTTAACAGAGGTAACGGAAGACTTTATCTAGGTCAATTATACGAATCTACAGAATCTAGAGGAGCGTTTGTTAATACCTCAGGTATGGATCCAAATGATAATCTTAATTATACGGATATACAATCGGTAATTGCTAAAAACTCATCAACATTGAACTAATTAAAATAAATAATAAAGATCTGACATGCTAGCAATTGATATAATAGAATCTAAACCATTATTTGATAATCCTTATACTGGAAGAACGTATTTGGATTTATTATCTCCATCATGGAACACTAAGAATATTAATTATGAATTAAAAGGAGTTGCTGTGGTTACTGAAGAGACTCAAATGAGACCAGATCTTGTTTCCTTGATATTTATGGGGGATCCTGGTAAATTGGGATCCTTATTAAAACTTAATAATATATCGAACCCTATCAGTGTAAAGGCTGGGGAGGTTTTATTTGTTCCTGGTAATAACATGATATCTGGTCTATTCAAGGATGGTGAAAAATCAGCAGTGAGTGAGAAGGAAAAATCAAGATCGTTTAGGAAAGAATTACAAGACAAAATATCTAAAGTTAGTGATGGTAGATTAGAATATTTGAATGCTAAAAATATATCTAATTCTGCTGCAGCAGCTGGACAAACACCATTACCTCCTAATATATTAGCAGATGGACAACAGCAAATAGCTGTTGAATCTGGTAAATTAATATTTGGTCCAGATATCGGACAATGTAGAACTAAGGGAACTAAAAATATATCAGTAACTGATGTGAAATCTAAGCTGGCACAAAGAAACATTTTTAATAGATAAAAAATGGCAGAAATAAATTTAAATAAAGCTATATTACAATATTTAGCTCCTACTATAGTTTTAGATGAGCTATCAATGGTTAATATGAATAGGGATGAGGGAGATCCTAAAATCAACGACGAAAAAGCAGGTAATATACAAAAGAAGTATTTTGGTTATTATGAACCAGTAATAAAAATAAATAACAATATTATAAAGGGGTTAAATTATTTCTCTTTGGATCTTACTGATTTTAAGCCTAGTGTGGTTTTCAGATTTACTACAAACGATGAAAGATTTATATTTACTTCATATCCTAAGGATGGAGATGTAATTTCTGTTTACATAAGAGCATTGGGTGAGCTTTTTAAACCAATAAGAATGGATTTTATTATAACCCAAGTTATCTCTCCTTTCTCTAAATCATCTAGTACATTTGGTGACGATAAAGGAAAAGATAAACAAACAGGAAAGCATCAAACCTATACTGTATTTGGGGAGATTAAAATTCCTAAGATTTATAAACACATCTCAAAGCTGTTTAAAGGAAGTAGTTATGATACATTAAAAAAAGTTGCTGAAGAATTATCATTAGGATTTGCTTCAAACGTTACAAGGACTAATGATGAGATGAATTGGATGTGCGCAAATTTAGATTATGATTCATTTATAAGGGATGTTACTAGAGCTTCTTGGACAGGTGAAGAGGATTATTTCGATTGCTGGATTGATCAATATTATAATCTTAATTTTGTTAATTTAAAAAAGCAATTTGATAACACTAATAATAAAATTGAAACCATGAGAATTCCTTATGGTGTTAACGAAACGCCAGATTTTCAAGGAGGCGTTGAATCAAAAGAAATTGAATTTCCATTAGTTATTACAAACTCTACTAGATTTGCTAGCTCTCCACTTTATATCAGATCCTTTGGAATTGAGAATAATGCGGGTAAGATAAGCAATGATCTTGGATATTTTCAAAAATTGCAATTTTATGATGACAAATTAGTTTCGGATAAGCCAAAAAATAAGTTTGTCCAATATGATATAGAAAGTGTCACTAATAAGGATCTAGGAAAAAGAAGCGTTATATACAAAGGAAGAATAGGTGAAAATATTTATAAAGAGGAGGTTAAAAAAACTTATTTAGGTACTGTATATTTTGAAAATGTTCATGAAAATTACCACCAGGCTCAGATACAAAATATTTTGAATAAGAATGATAATTACAAGATAATTTTAAAAGTTAAAAATTCTAAATGGACACCTTTCTTATATAGAGGACAAAACTTTCCAGTTGTTATAGAACAAATATCAGGGGTTAGTGCTCCAGGTGATACAAGAGATGATATAAAGGTCCAAACGAGCAAGACTAATTCAAATGAGGGAGATAAAAGAATTATAAATGCTTTCCTTTCTGGTGATTATGTTGTATTAGGATTTAATATAGAATATACAGCAAAGGATGGGATGTATCAGAGTATGATTCTTGGTAAAAAAGAATGGAGCATGAACCCAGGAATTGCTTCTGAGCAACAGACCTCTTGGGGTAAGAATGACAGCAGTGATTTTAATTCTCTCTCTGTTAATAACCAACCAAGTAATAACGGGCAAGAAGAATAGAATCTTTTTAATGTTATTTTAAAATGAGGTATATAATGTATGGTCTTTATGATTATTAAATTATATAATTAAAATGGCAGATTTTTTATCTAATCTCGGGAGTGGTCTTAAAAATAATCTTACTCCAGATCCTAAGAAGTTCTTAAGTAGAAAAATAGATGCTCAGAGAAATAATTTCATAAAAGGAATATCCTCTCATAGACATGCTAAGAAGGAAGATCCGACTTACTTGTCTTTTAAATTTATTTTTGATTTTGCTATAGGATCAGAGATAGATCCTGAAACTTTTTTAGCCCCTTCACCTCTATTTAGAAATTCTGATGAATTTCAAAATGATGAGGAATTATCTAATTATATAAAAGACCTAAGTAATAAAGAAACGTCTAGAGGTGATAAATTAGATGATTACGAAATGGATAAGATAAGAGGTAAAGGTGGATTCAGTAAGGATATAGATTTTTTCTACGGTGCTAAATTCAGAGTTCCTGGACTAATAGGCGCTGGAGCCTATCCAATGCACTCTATCTCTTATATGGGTGCACAAGATTTTTTAGGTGTTAGATCAAAACAAAGAAAAGATATGATTAGGGGGTTTAGAAATGGACTAGACTTCATTAATAAACATTGCCCTTATTATTTTCAGAGTGTTACTGGATTAGAAACTTTATTAAAAACACCAATCCATAATTATCATAAAGCTGCAGCATCTTTAAAAAGAGCAGGAACATTAACTGTTGATTGCTTAGAAAGTATAGACATGAGAATATCTGCTTTAGCTGAATTATACAGAAAAGCAATTTACGATTATACTAATCATAGGGTAATGCTTCCTGAGAATTTAAGAAAATTTAGAATGTGGATGGTTGTGACTGAGATCAGAAATATACAGTTAAGCCAAGGTGGGGTGAACGATCTATTAAATCCTTTTAGTATACCATCGGTAGCACAGGGTGCTAATTTTTTAGAGAATTTTAGCAGCCAGACTGGATTATTTAAAGAAATGTTTGAATCCGATGATCCTGAAGATAGACCAGGATCTGCAAAATTTGGAAGTTATGATATGATGCCATATGCTTGGGTTTATCAATTTGATAATTGTGAATTTGATTTTGACGAAACCTATCCTTTTGGTTCTAGCATAGACAATAAAGGTAATCCTACTGCAGTTTCTACTAAATTCTCTATCCATGTAGGAAGAGTTAAAGAACACAAGATACAGTTTAATCAATTAGCTGATCTAATAGCTAAGAATGATGGAGTTGAGAGCATGGTAATAAATGATACATGGCATCCAGGAGCTAGCGGATATAATGAAATGGATTACAGTGGGAATGCTGGTATAAGTACATTAACATTTAGTGATAAAGCTAATCCTGGACAATATGCGGCAGATCTAGCTTCTAAATTTATAACTAATAGTCTTGGGGGACTTAAAGATCTAGGTGTGTCTAAATTGCAAGGTAAATTATTGGGTAATATTTACGGTCTTGGTGGTATAGATCCTAGAAACGCTCTAAGCAGCGTACAGAGTATAGTTAACCAAGCTAAAGCGGGTATTCCTAATCCATTTGCTAAAAACGATCCTCAGTCTAAAGGACTAGGAGGTCCGGGTGAAAGACAATATCCAATTGTTAAAGAAGATGTTTATCCGGACGGTGCGAATGGAGGAGCACAAGGAAGTTTGGGTAATGTTAATCCTGGAAGCGCGCCAACTAATAATACATTAAAGGAGGATGCATACCTTAATGTCCCAGGGACAGATTTAGGTCTTCCTGATAGAGCTTACGAGAGTATTAAAGAGGATCAATATTCAGATGTACCTGGGAAAGATCTTGGAGTTCCTAAGAGAGTTTATCCTTCTATTAGCGAGGACACTTATAAGGATGAATCAATTACTTATCCAGGAGTTAAGGACAGTCTTTATACTATTCCCCCAGTAACTCCTGAAACTCTAAGCGATGTTTACAAGGATGATCCTATAGTATATGAAGGAGTTAAGGGTGATGAATATAAAGAAGTTCCTGGTAAGGATCTTGGATTACCTCAAAGAGATTATCCTTCTGTAAAAGAGGATGTTTATAAGGATGAGACTATTTTATATCCTGACGTAAATGATAAACAGTACCCACCTAACCAGAATCCACCTATTGTTAATACAATTGGAGACCAATATGCAAATACCCCAGGGTCTGATTTAGGACTTCCTCAAAGAAATTATCCTGGTATATCTGCTGATGAGTATCCAGATGTTCCTGGAAAGGATCTTGGTGTACCTAGAAGAATATATCAACCTACTAGTGGGGATGCTTATAAAAATGTACCAGGAGAAGACCTAGGATTACCTACTAGAGTTTATCCTAATAATGGATCTGGGGCAGATCAATATAAAGGGGTACCTGGAGAAGACTTAGGTTTACCTAAGAGAGCTTATCCTTTACCAGATGGTGATGTTTATAAAGAATCTCCTGGAACGGATCTAGGTCTTCCTAAAAGAGCTTATCCTAATATAACTCAAGGAGGTGATGAATATCCAAATGTTCCTGGTTCGGATCTTGGCGTACCTGGTAGAAGATATCCTGGTATTTAAGAAACTAGTTGTTTTAAAATAGTATAATTAATAAACCTGATGAGTCAAGTAAATAGGAATAAATTAGAAAAGTCCAATTCTGAATCACAACACTTTTTAGGTGTAGTTGTAGATAATAAGGATCCTGAATTTAGAGGGAGAGCTAAGATTAAAGTTTTTGGTATGTTCGAGGATATGCCAGACGAGGACCTTCCTTGGGCTCATCAAAGATTTGAAATGAGCTATGGTTTAAATGGAGGATCTGGTAGAATTTCCATACCTAAATTAGGATCAGTTGTACATGTTCAATTCAATAACGGAAATTATTATTCGCCAGAATATAAAGCAGTACAGGAACTATCTCCTGATTTAGTAACAGAAATAAAAAGAAGCTACGACGGAGCACATTCATTAATATATGATGGTATCGAGAGACTAAAAATGTTCTATACTGTGGAGAAAGGACTTGTTATAGATCTTAAAGATTCTAAGATTATAATTAGAAATGATAATTCAATACTTATAACACATGCTGATGATACAGCATCCATGGAATTAAAAGGAGGGAAGATAACAAAATACGCAGACCAAGAAATAGAGAATGTTGCAGTTAGTAGGATAAAACACACATCTGAAGAAGTTTGGTGTGATGGTAAAGTTACTAATTTGGGTCACTCTCCTTTATTTTCTGCTGTTTGTGCAGAGCCACTTTGGGATTTTTTAAAAAAACTTTCTATTGCAGTTGATTCAAAATGGCCAGCTACACCTGGGGTTAATTCTTCTTTAGCTTCTAGCTTTGAACAATTAGCAACCAGTTCTACTGTTAGAGTTACGAGAGAGAATTTCCCTGATGATTTAGAAGCTTAATATGAGTAATATTGAAAATATAATAGATAAGATCCTGTCTGAGGATCTAGAAAATATATCAGCTGATAAATTAGTTGGTATTATTACTGGTGGGCAAACAATAGAAGATCTTGAAAAAAACTACCAGAATCTTCAATCTGACGGGGGATTTAATTTTGAGTTAGAGAAAGCTAAATCTTCCGTAAAAGCAATGGTTGATAGTTTAAAACCAGTACCCCTTCCAATTTCAGAGGAGAAGATAGATCAGCTTTCTTGTGATTTTAGCGGAGATGATTTATACTCTAATATTCTAATAGAATGTGCTAATCAGACAGACCCATCTCTTTTACAAGGTGTAGATTTAGATTCTTTAAGAGATGATGAAGGTAAAATAAAATCTGATCTTGTAAATTCGATACTAGAGAAAAAAAATCCTGGATTTAAATCTAGTATTAATGAATCAATATTTGATGCTATGGATCCTTTATTTTTAAGTAAACCAAGTAATATTGGAACTAGAAAAGAAAGGACTTGTAAAGTACTAGGATTTGATTTAAAATTTGAATGTATCATTTCTAAACCTGATAATACTCCTGTTTATTATAAAATCAAAAGTGATTTTGAAAAGGACGGAAAGAAAGAAGCTAAGAAAAGGATTAAGAAAATTCTAGATGATATGTACTCCAATTCTAAGGGGTGCGATTTTAAAGATCTAGCGGGTGGAGTATTCGATGACGATAGGGATAATGATTTAAATTCTGAAACTGATGCTAATTTACTTGACCGAAATTTAGGAAGGGACAGTAAAGCATATGATGATGGTGAGAGAATGAAAGATCAGATCACTAATTATAAAGCATATGAGGAATACGATTCTCAATTCTTTCCCGGAGGACAAGATCCTTTATTAAATGCTGATTGTGATCCTGTTTTAACTGAGGATCCAATCACGGGTGATGTCATATTAACGGAGGATGCTATCAAACAAATAATAGACCAGGATCAGTTCTGTGATCCAACTCCGGCAAAGGATCGTGCAGCTAGTCAACCACGAGAAGCAGATCCTTTAGATGTAGATCCAGATGTTGATAAATTTGATCCTGCACAGATAGAATCTTGTATAGATGAAGCTATGAAAGCATCTTCGTCGATAGAATTTGATGTTAAGAATTTAGCAAGATGGCAGGTTGTTAGTAATTATTTAGAGGAAATATATTACCATTACGACTTAATATTTGAATATCAATCAAAGCTAAAACAACTTTGGGAAGAAAATTCAAAAGAAAAAAAATCAGGACCTGATAAAGACTTAGGTACAGCTCTTCTTGCTTTAAGTTTTGATGACAAAGTTAAAGAAACAGATAGACAGATATTATTCGAATCTCAGGATTATGATTATTACATTTCTGCATTTTTAGAAGAGGTTAAGATATTCAATAAAAATGTTTTTTTAATTTCCACTGAAAATTTAGATTTAGAGGAGGATGAATTAAGAAAAGTTTTTAATTCTTTAATAGATCAAGGAAAATCACCAATAGTTTATGATGGAATATCTGGTAGCTATGACGTGAATCTTGGTATTTCTAAATTCCAAGAGTATTATGATACACTTAGTGTTATATTCAAAAAGAGAGATCTTATAAATTCCCTTAAGACTTTAAAAAAATCTGATGAGGATCAGAGGGATGCTTACATAAATACATTATCAACAAGTCTAGGGAAAACTATTAGTCTTAGTAATATACCTTCCTTATTTGAATTAAAATCGTCTATTGTCGAGCAAGCTGCACAATTAGTTCTTAACGAAGCTGTATTTGCAGGTGTTCCTGGAACTAAATTAGGTGCTCCCGGACATATTTACAAAGAGGAATTAAAAGAATTCTCAGCTAGATTTAGTGATGTATACTTTGACGGATTTGAAAGTATGTTAAAGTTTGAATTAACATTTATGACTGATCTAGGATCTCCTATGCCTAAAAAATTAACGGAGAAGCCTGGTAAATTTAGTCTTTTCGGAAACTCCGGTCAGATGGAGAAGGTTTTAGAAATAGATACACCACTAGTAAGACTAGGTAATGAATATGATAAGAAAGAAGGTATACTAAAAGAATTTCCAGTAGACTATTTAAATACCTGCAAAGTTCTTAAAATAAAAAATCTTAAAACAGGTCAAGAAGATGTCACTGATTTTTACAACTTTGTGTCTGATATAATAGATACAGACAAATCAAAAAATGCAATCATTAATAAAATGGTTGACGATCATGGAGTACTCTATGGAAGATTAATTGAAATTTCTGCTTCACCTTGGCTTTTCTTTAGTGCTAGTGAAAGAGGTGATAACAATGCTAGAGATCCTTCAAAATCTAGGCCTTCTAGTTTTAATGGTGACGGAGAACCTAATGAAGCGTTCAAGGATTTTTTTAGTAATTATAAGAAAAAATGGGATGCTAGATATAATGAAAATAAAGAGAGATACATTAACCCTAAAATAAGGGATGTTAAAAAATCTGCAAGATCAGCAGCTAAGGCTTTATTCGAAGTACTTCCTGATGAACCTAAAATAGGTGCTAAGATATATCAAGCATATTATGACCTGAAAAAAAGAGTAGATCAGATACAGGATATAATACTTCTGGTTAATCAGAAGAGTGAAGAGTTTAATAAGAAACTGTCTCCTGATAACTTGAAGAAGAAATTTTCTAAAATTAAATGTGCACAACAAGAATCTGTTGGCGATAATCTTTCTCCTGGTGATTCATTGGATATGAATTTAGGAACTGATGATGATGACTCAGAGAAATGTCCACCTCCTTGCTGTGGGCCTGCAGGATCTGATTTTAAAGGAAAAGCACCTTATCTAGTTTCTTCTCCTCCTAGCGGAGATTGCCCTACAATATACCAAAAATGTTGGTGGAAACAATTTGCTAAACATCTCACAATAGTTGGTCTTTTACCTTATCCTAATGGATTACCTCCTATTGAAGATCCGAAGAAGTTCTTAACTGGTGGTCCTTCAGTAAGGTTAGGACTAAAATATTGGCCAGTTGGGTATATTCCGCCAGCTTTTATTCCTATTCCTATTCCGAATCCAGTTGACGGCCAGCCTTATATTAGGATTCCTTTACCTATGATATTTACAATAATTCCTCCTATAGTTATTCCACTTCCGTTTAATTTAGGGGTTCTTGTTATTTTCATTCCTTTCATAGGAGGATTTATGCCTACCCCATTAGTTTATATAAAAGAATTTATCCTTGGGCATTCACTGTTTATTACTGGATTAAGAGGTCCTAGATTTATACCTAGAAAATTAGATCCGAAAATAAAAGATCCATTAGAAAAATTCAAACAGGCTTTGAGTTTTGGTATTCCTGATAAGCTTATAGATTTACCAAATTTTGGAAAAGATAATATCGATAGTCCTTTTAGAATAATGAAGGACCTTGCAGTTCATTTAGGTAAGATAGTTGATTCTGTTCCTCCTCCGAGTAATATAGAAGGACTTAGACAAGCACAACAAAGTGAGACTGTATTAAGAGATAAGATAGAATCTCTTAGAAAAGAGTATGATAAAAAATCAGCTCTTTATGATATTCCTAAACCTGATCTGTCTCAATTTAAAAATGAATTGGAGGAAGTAACTAAACAGAGAAGAGAAGTTTTAAAATCTGTTATTTCTCAATATATTGATAATACATTTCCTACTCCTAAGAGTATTCATTTTCCAAAGAATAAGGATAATTTAAAAATTGATATTCCTGGGGTTCTTAAATCTATAAGAATATTAAGAGATATGAAAGCTAATAATGTTCCTTATAAATGCGAACCTGTAATAAACTTTAAGGAGGATATGAAGGAAGTACTTCATGCTTTAAAAATAATAACACCTCCTGAATATTTAGAAGAGAACCTAAACGTTTCTAATCCCAATCAGATATTTCTTAGAAGGAATAAAGACCCTAGATTAATGAATAAGGAGGAATTTGAGGATCTTGTTAAACAACTGAAAGGATCTGTTAATGTCATAGCCCACATTCTTATGAGGGGTAATAAGCTTTCTGTTATAAGGAAGATAAGAAAAGGAGTTTTTTCTGAGATAGATTTCTGTGAATATCAAGGTAATTTTTTCTTTCCACTTCCAGAAATAACTGTTAATCCACCAAAAGCCCTTAAATTCAAAAGAAAAAGAATTAGGGAAATAAGGGATATGTACAGAAGAATCATGGCAGGTATGGCTTCTGTTCAATACACAGCAGAGGAATTACTTAGTTATGTTAGGTATAATGGAGAAGAAGCACAATTAGTTATAAGAGTAAAGGATCTTAAGAAAATAGTTTCTAAAAAAATGGGGCTTTCTAGAAGAAAACCTAACGAAGCAGCAAGACCTATTGACAAGGAAGAACCACTAATATCTAATTTTCCGCATCCAGAAGGTAGTCTTTGTTGTTTAGAATCACTTAATAGCGGATTTGGTAATGCTGTTACTGCACTGGAACTTCCTACATTTTTCCCTCTAAAGCAAGGACAATTAAGTAATATACAAGGCCTTGGCGGTAAACTAGAGATAACAATTAAGGGAGAGGATATAAAGAAATATATAAAAGAATCTGCTAACGATCTAATAGATAAAGGAAAACTTGAGGAGATAGTTCCTGAATTAAATGACCCTCTGTCTCCTAAATTTATAAATCTTGATCCATTAGATTTGCAAAAAATTGCAAGATCCGTTATAACTTCAACATTCAATCCAAAGGGTATAATACCTCCTATAATAGCTCCTTTAAGTTTAGCAGGAATCCAGAAAGCTAGGCCAACTGATATGGTTGAACAGATATCAATTGGAATGGGTGTACCTAATTTTGCTAGAACACCTATTTCTCTTTTCTGGCAATATTTTAAAGGTGTACCTAAAACACCACTTGGGGAGAAAATAATAAATGAAGCTATTAGATTAGCAGCTAAAATACTTGATAAGTTACCTTGGCCTATAGTTGTTCTAATAGGCAGACAAGTTGTTAATCTGATAAATCCTTTAATTATACAGGATGATCATCCTGTATGGAGAAGAATGAGTCTAAAGAATGTTTATTATGTTATTTATTTAGACGAGTTTTTAAGAAGTGCTGCTGATGTTTCTGGTCTTTTCAAATATTTCCTTGGATCTACAGGATTGGATTATCCAATACCTGAGATTAAGCCAGAGTTTAAAAAAGCTTATGAGGATATAAAAAAATATTAGAATTTATGAAATCTTTTCTATTTTTTGGGTAGAATTATTAATAAAAATTTTTTAATACTATAAACATGAATAAAAATTATAGTTTTTTTGAATATGATGAATCCTCAAGGAATAATCTATCAAATCTTTATAATGAAACTTTTCCAGAGGATAATTCACTTTTTGAGAATGGGAAAGATTTAAAATCAAATACAACAACTCAGGTTAAAATAACTAAAATAGATACTACTAATGGAGTTACTCTAGCAGAAACCCCATTTGGTCAGGCTGTTGTTATTGACATTAAAAAAGAGGAGAAAGGATTTAGAAAATTAGGATATCCCTATTTTGAACCCGAAGTGGGTCAAACATTAGATGTTGTAATTACTAAGGATGCAGCAGGAACATTCAATGGATCATTATCCGCTGGATACGAGAAAGCTCTTAGAAGAGAACTTCATAATGCTATTAAAAACGAAGACTGTGCATATAATGTAAAAGTTACTTCTGTTTGTAATGGAGGATTTATGGTAGATCTTTCAGGAATTCAATGTTTCTTACCTGGATCATTAGCAGCTGCAAATCGAATAATGAATTTTGCTGAATATGTTGGTAAGGAAATACACGTAATGGTTGAGGTGTATGATCAGAAAAGAGACATATTTGTAGTTTCGTTCAAGAAATACCTTAAGAAAATTATTGACTCTAAAGTTAAAGAACTTTCTTTTGTTGAGAAATATCAAGGAGTTGTTACAGGAGCTTCTGGTACTGGTGTATTTGTTGAATGGGATGAAATCTACACTGGTATAATTCCTTTTGATGATTCTAATAGATCTTCATTAGAGGAATTAACAGCAGGTGATAATGTTTTCTTTTATGTTACTGACATAAAGAACCCACAGAGAGTTACTCTTTCTATACAGGAACCTAATGAGAAGCTTAAGAATATTCAATCACTTAAGGACAACTCTTTAGATTCTACTGGTAGTAGCGAGGGTAAAACTTACGGGGGAGAAGTTGCTAAACTAAAAAACTTTGGTGTTTTTGTTAGATTGGAAAACGGACTAAACGGACTAATTGAAAAAGAGAAGTTAGCAGGGAAATTAGAATCATATGAAGTGGGTCAAAAAGTTACTTGTATGGTTTCTAATGTCGATTCTTCTTCTTTGAAAGTTCAATTGATTGAGGTTTCTAAATAATCGGTACACTAAATAATTTTAGGGTTTCACTTTAAGTGGAACCCTTTTTTTGTTTAGATATATAGTGTATGAGTAGTTTGTTAAATAACGATTTTTTTTATTCTGTTAAATTAGGATTCGAGTTTGAATTTTATAGTAATCAGAATAGAAACGACATTGCTGAGAATTTAGGGAAAGTCTTAGGAAAAAAAGTATTAGTTTTTGGTAAATATCATTCCAATTTTAAACCCACTGATAAAATCTTTAAATTAGAGCCCGACTATTCAGGAGGTAGTAAAATGGTTGAATTTATTACAGGACCTCTTCCTTATTTTGAAGCTATTCCTATTTTAATAAGAACCCTTAAATGGATAGGAGAAAATGGATACACTGACAAGAAATGTGCATTTCAATTTGGTGTTAGTTTTGATACATCTATTTATCCCGAAATCCCTAAGATGACTCATCTTAATATACTTAAATTTATATTAGGATTTGATGAACCTAGTATTTATATAGATTTCCCAGAGAGACAAGACTCATTATATGCTAAGTCTATAAAAAGAATTATTCCGACTAACAAGTTTGTAGATCCATCCGATATCTCCTATATAGATAAGAACCTTTTTGAAGTTCCAGTAGAGAAGAATATGGGTATAAATTTTCTTAAATTACAGGATAATTATATAGAGGTTAGATATTTAGGAGGAACTGATTATCAATTAAAGCTGAAACCTATCAGAAGCGTTATAGACAATATAATCATCTATACTTTCAACGTCTTAAGAAACAATGATTACTTCAACGATAATGACGTAAAGACGCTAAAAACGATACTTAAGGATATTTATAAGAACTCATCAACATTCATAGATTCTGAAACCTTCAAGAAGAATTACCCTCATTTAAATATAATGGTGGATTTAAGAGGTGATGATCAGATACTAAGAACATTTTTTAATAATTTCAGGGATGTTCTCTATGATATAATTATTGAGAATGGTATATCAGAGGGCCTTGTTAATTATGATAGTAACCTTGGTAAATTCCAATTAAAAGATTGTAAGACTCAGAGAGCTTATCTACTTAAGGACTATGATCTATTAGAGTGTGAGGTTTCGGGTAACGTATTAAATTGTAGATTATTCAATTGCGATGTTGTTAATTCTACTTTAGAAGATTGCGATTTAATTACTAATAACGAGGTTAAGAAGTCTAAAATTATACATTCTGATATTATGTTCAGTAATGTTATACACGATTCTTATATTGATAATAAATCCAAGGAAATCAATTGTGAGGTATTTGGAGGTATAATAAGATCCGGAGTTATAGGGGATCTTTCTACTATATCGCCAGAAACTGAAGTTGTTGGTGAAGCAGCAGACGATAAGAAAATGAAAGGAGGATTAAAGAAAAATAGATTCCCTGATAGAAATGACAGAGATAATTCAAAATTCTCAGATAATAATAAAAAACCTTCTGGCATACCAGGGGCTAATTTCAAAGAATATAATTAATAACCATGACTGAAGCAGATCTAATCCAGGAGGTTAAAGACGAGATTGCTCACACTGCATCTCTTCCTTACAATTTAAATGACCAGGAAATAAAGAGGATAATAAAAAGAGCTAGGGCTTTCTTTTATGATAATTACCAATATGCAGTGGAGGATAAAATATTCGTATTAGGTAAAGAATTATTTGCTAATCCTTCATTCAGAGCAACCAGACAAATACAATTACCCTCGTGTGTTAGGTCAGTGTATGATGTTAGAGAAGTTAGTGGATCTGGTTTAATAGGTACACCTGATAAAGACTTTGGGGATTCTAAATTATTAGGATCTGAATTAATGCTTTCTCCTTTCTCTGGAGATAACTTAGTTTATAGAACTGTTCTTTATTCATTCTTTGACTTAGCTAAAGCATACCTTCTAGAAACATATGCTTTCACATACAACAAGAACACTAAGAAATTAACAATTAATGGTAGGGATCCTAACAGAACTAAGACAACCATGGGAGAATCTTCAACAACTATGTATGACGGTAAAGATGTTGCTTGTAGGGCTTATATAGATATTCCTGAAGAAAGTCTATACGACGATGAATTATTTGTTAGATACGTTCTTGCAGAGGCAAAAATAAATATTGGTAGATTATTAGGTACTTTTGAGTATAACTTACCCGGAGGTGTTAGAATAAATTACAATAATATTCAAACCCTAGGTACAACTGAAAAAGCTGAAATAATTCAGATGATTAAAGATGAGAACACCCCTAGTTGGTTCCTTCAGTGGAATTGAAAAAAAAATAGGTTTAATGATATATAATACATATAAAAAATCATTTTATGTGTATATTAGAGAAAATTGAATCATGGAGATCCTATCAGGGAAAAGCTTTTGGTGCTATTATAGGTAGTATCAAAAAGAAATCAGAAATTATCCAGGAGCTAAGGGAGCTAACAGCCTTTTTGGATATAGTTTATTCAGAAGAAATATCTATTCAGCAGAGATTTTATCATGTTTGGTTTAATTCTTATGAAATTGAGTTATGTCCGTATTGTGGTAAACCAAAATTATTTTCAAAAAAAGCTAAATTTTCTATAGATCGTTACGGGGAAAAGCCTACAAATCCTGTAAATTATTATGCAACTTGTATGTCTGAAGCTTGTGTTAAAAAATACAATAGAGATAAAACGAATGAATCTATGTTGAGGAATCATGGTACTACTAATCCAATGGAAGTTCCTGGATCTTTAGAAAAAATTAAAGATAATAACAGAAAAAAATACGGAGCTGACTTTTATACAGAAACCGAAGAATTTAAAGAAAAAATAAATATAACCTTTAATAAAAAATACGGAGGACATCCAACTAAACTAAAAGAGACACAAGACAAGAAAAGAAAAACCAATAAAGAAAAATATGGATTTGAACATGTTCTAGATAATCCAGAAATAAAAGAAAAAGCGAGGATTACCAATAATTTAAAATATGGAGGAAATTCTTCTATGTGTTCAGAAGATGTTAAAAATAAATCAAAAGAAACTAATAGAAGGAAACATGGAACAGATTGGTATATTCAGAGTGAAGATTTTAAAAAGAAATCCAAAGAAACTATGATATTAAAATACGGAGTGGAACATGTTATGCACTATACCCCTTCATTTGAAAAATCTTTGGATACGTCATATAAGAAAAAATTGTTTATATTTCCATCAGGTAGAATAGAAAAAATCCAAGGATACGAGGGATTTGGATTAGTTGAGCTTTTAGATAGAGGATATAGAGAGGAGGATATCATAGTTTCCAATAAAGAGATTGAAAAATATACCGGAAATATTTGGTATTATGATATTTACGAAAACAATAAGAGAAAAAAATATTATCCGGACATTTATATAATATCAGAAAATAAGATAATAGAGATAAAATCTAAATATACCTATGAAGTTAACTTGTCGAGAAATATTCTTAAAAAACAAGCATGCCTCAATCTAGGATTAAATTTTGAGTTTTGGATCTATAATTCTAAAGGTGAAAAGACTATAAAATAGTCCTTTCATTTTTCTTTGAATATATAGAACAAGATGGCAAGATTTTCAGAAATTTACCCGAGAAACCCGGATGATCCTAATTATAAATCTGGGGTAATGCATACAGACGATCAAGTTGAGATACTGATTGGTATGATTAAAAACTGTATGATGACTACCCCTGGAGAAGTTCTAGGGGATCCTTATTTTGGTATAGACCTTGAATCACTATTATTTGATCTTGAGGTTGACCAAGATACGTTAGAGAGAAGTATAGCACTTCACCTATCTACATATGTACCATTAGCTAGAAGTTTATATCAAGTGGATTTTAAGGTTGGTTTCTTAAAAGGCGAGACTAGAGATGCTTGTATAATAGATTTTGCAATAAAAGGAAGCCCTATTTTGGGTATAAAAATTTTTTAATATGGATTTATTTACTAAAGACAAAGCGAAGATATCCGATTTAATATCACAAACGTTTGAATTAATTCAAGCAAGATATTCTATGTCAGAGCAATTATTTACTGTTGCTTCTGTATGGGGGCAAATAATATTTGTTCTGGATAACCTAGCACAATTTATTTTATTCTTTATTGAGGATTCAATAACAGAATTAAACATACACAAAGCAACAAGAGAATCTTCAATTTATGGACTTGCAACATTAGCTGGTCATAATCCAACAAGGTCAATTTCTGCTAAGGGTGAAATAACAATTTCATGGAATGGTAAAAAATTCGAAGATATACAGGGTGGAGCTATACTTCTTCCTAATTGGTCCGAGGTTCGATGTATAAACAATGCAAAGAAATATCTAATAAAACTTCCACAAGATTATATTAGAGTTAATCTGGACGGATCTAGTAAAATTACAGTTCCGATTATAGAGGGGGTAAAAAATGCTGCAAGATTTACGGGGACTGGGCAGTTATTACAAAGCTATAACATATCATCCCGAGGAACATCTAACATAGAAAATTTTGAGGTTGTTGTGAGAGTTAACGGAGAAGTATGGAAGAAGTATGATTCCCTTTATGATATACCTAGACAAGGAAAAGGATATTTAGTTAAAAGCTCCTTAATATCTGGAATTGATTTATTTTTTGGTAATGTTCATTTTGGAATTCCGCCTGCTCCAGGTACATTAATTGAGGTTGAGTATTTAGATTCATCTGGTGCATTAGGTAACGTAGATATTGATGATGTGAGTAAGGTTTTATTTGCCTTTGATTCTGACGGTACTGATCTATTTGGTAACAATGTGACTCTTTCTGATATCTTTAACGTTAAATGTGAGATAGCTCCTCAGTTAGGGGCATCACAAGAGCCGGTAGATCTTACCAGAATAATTGCTCCTAAAACATCAAGAAGTTATGTCTTAGCTAACCCTACAAATTACATAACATTTTTTGAAAAATTTGGACAGTTTTCTATAATAGAAGCTTTTACAACTTTTGATGATGAGTATTTAGATGATGACAATGTCATTTATTTAATACTTGTTCCAGATATCACAAAGATGTTAAAGAGCAATGAGACGTATTTTGATATAAAAGAAAGTAAATTCAAATTAACTCCAAATCAAGTGAAAGCTATAAATGCACTACTTGATGATAGCGGGCAAAAAATAGTTACTACACAGGTTAAAATATTAGATCCTGTACTTGTTAAATATGTTGTTAATATAGCAATAAGCGTATTTGAGGGGTATGATCCAGAGCTTATAAAAAATGAAATAGTTAATATATTATCAACCTATTTCTTGAACATTAGAAGAAGGGATAAAATACCTAGATCTGATTTAATCGCTGCTATAGAAAATGGAGTAGAAGGAGTCGATTCAGTTTCTTTGTATTTTGTAGGACAAGCTAACGAAGCTGCTAAAGTGCAGAGTCCAAATTCACCTGAAATTGGATTTGATGAATTTGGAGATATCAAAATGAATAAAGATGAGATCGTATTGATTAGTGGAGGATGGGAGGATAGAAATGGGATATATTATGATAGTGGAGCTAGTATGAGTAGATTATCTTCGATAAATATAGACGTTAGAGCGATAGTTCCTGTTACACATAACACTAAAATGAATCAATTGATGAAGTCATCGTTAAAAAATTAAAAGTTCATGAGCAAGAAAAGTTGGTATGAAATGATTAATACAGAAAACGACATTAGAAATAATGTTGGGTATGATTATGAAGGAAAGATATTTGAAAAGACTTTATCAAATCATGTAAATGGTGGTGACTCTAATAGAATGGAAATATTAGCTAGTATAGAGAAAGTTATTCATCAGCTTTTTGAAACAACAAAATACATAAAGAACTATATTAATTATACAGTTCCTAAGAACAATAAGTATGTGAGGTAAGATGGTATTAGAGAATCTTTTATTTTTTGATAAGAAAGGGGAACAATATAAATTTCAATTCAATGGTGAATATTGGGAGGGATCAGTTCTTTTCCCTATAGTTTCAGAAAAACTTTTTGAGATAGAGCACATCTTTATTATTGAAAAATTTTTAGAGGGAACAGAAGTTAAATATGGATATCCCCATGAGAAAGGAATTAGTAATTCCTCTTCCCCTGTTTGGAGAACTAGATGGGAGTCTGATTATGACGAAAAGAATGACGTAACAGGAATAATTTACACTTATGAACTTGGTGTTGATTCTTCTATCGACGGACCATTATTAGTTAAAACTAAGAATGTTGAATTTTATCCAGAATACAATTCTCTTGATACAGTCGATGTGAATACAGGATTAGTATTAACTAATGATGTAACCTCATCATCAATGCAAATTAATATAGCATTGAATTCAGACAACGAAGGAATATACGATAGAAAATTAATATTTGAAGATTACACTGATCCTAATAATATTAAGACTATATTGACTGTTGATTTTCACGGAGAGGTTGAGGGTGAAGATAGTAGATTATCCGTACTTCTTTCAAATTTTGGGCGAGATATAAACACAAGTGATGCAAAGCTTTTCAGAGATTATGATATAAAAGAACCATATCCAGATTATGAATTAATCAATAAAAAAAGAAAAGAATTATTATTAACTGGTGATAGTATTTTTCCTTATATAGGTTCATATAAATCTCTAATAAATGCGATAAAATTCTTTGGATATTACGATCTTAGAATTAAAGAATATTGGCTTAATATAAAAAGCGAT
>Ga0172367_10002728_pt1 | contig 23841 bp, 35 predicted proteins | sample Lak10m_FD_114542 | JGI IMG/M metagenome (GOLD analysis project Ga0172367, IMG submission 114542) | Freshwater microbial communities from Kabuno Bay, South-Kivu, Congo - kab_022012_10m | ecosystem: Environmental > Aquatic > Freshwater > Lake | place: Democratic Republic of the Congo: South-Kivu... | reverse complement strand
AGGAAGTTTATAAACTTTTCTTCACTCAATGAATGCAATAGATATTTTTTTGATCGTGTCTATCACGGAGGTTATAAAACTTGTATTATTGCTGGTAATCATGATGTGTTCTATAAGAACACAAACAACCTCAACTCATTGAATCTGTTGATCAACAAACCAAACATTGAAGTGATTACTTCAAAACCAAAAGAAATAATATTGAATGATGTTAAGATTCTTTTGTGTCCTTGGATTACAGACGACAACCAACAACAAACTATGAAAGCTTTGGAAGAAACCAGAGCACAAATTGTAATGGGTCACTTTGATATGGTTGGTTTTGAGATGTTCAAAGGACATGTCAGTGATATTGGTTTGGATCGAAAAGTGTTTGAAAAGTTTGATATGGTCCTATCAGGTCACTATCACCACAGATCTACATCGGGTAACATAACATATGTTGGTACACCGTATGAAATGATGTGGGGTGATTATGGCGATCAGAAAGGATTTCATGTTCTAGATTTAGACACAAGAGAGTTAGAATTTATATCTAATCCCTTTAAAATGTTTGTCAAAATACATTACAATGATATAAATCAACCAGTTGGATATGTCAATGGTTTCGATCTCAGCGATCTTGAGGGAAGTTACGTCAAAGTGATTGTAAGGAATAAAATCAACCCAAATTGGTTTGATTTGCTGATTGATCGATTGGAAAAAGTAGGGGTTGCAGATTTACAAGTAGTAGAGGATCATTTCCATCTTGACTTAGAAAGCGACGATGATATTGTAAGTCAAGCAGAAGATACCCTTACAATATTGAAAAAGTATGTTGATCAAGTAGAAACTAATGTTGATAAACAAAAGCTCGATGGTCTGATGAGAGAACTTTATAGAGAGGCTCTTAGCGTAGAATGATTGAATTTAAAATGATTCGTTGGAAGAATCTACTTTCAACAGGAAATGCGTTTACTGAAGTACAATTAAACAAGTTTAAAAACACATTGATAGTAGGAGAAAACGGCGCTGGGAAAAGCAGCATTCTCGATTCACTATCGTTTGTTCTTTACGGCAAACCTTTTAGGAAAATTAATAAATCTCAGCTAATCAACTCGATCAATCAAAAGAACATGGTTGTGGAGATTGAGTTTAGTATTGGTAAAAAGAATTATAAAGTGGTGAGAGGTAGTAAACCAACGATCTTTGAAATTTATTGTGATGATAACCTAATCAATCAATCGGCTGATGCAAGAGACTATCAAGAGATCTTAGAAAAATCTATCCTTAAACTAAACCATAAATCGTTTAGCCAAGTAGTTATACTTGGATCTGCTTCGTTTGTTCCTTTTATGCAACTATCAGCAGCTCATCGCAGAGAGATCATTGAAGACTTATTAGATATTCAAATCTTTTCGGTGATGAATAGCTTATTGAAAGACGATATTGCTTTGAACAAAAGTAACTTGATTGAAGCAAAGTATAAACTAGAATCGATAGAAGATAAAATAGATATCCATAAAAAGCATATTGAGAGTGTCAAGATTGACGTTGATAAATGGATTGAAGAAAAGAACCAAACGATTGCAATGAACGATCAAGGATTGGCAAACGCTTCCAACGATCTTCAAATACTATTGTTCCAAGCAAACCAGCTTAATGATGATCTACAAGGTCAAGAAAAATCACAATCAAAATATAACAAATTAATATCTTTACAATCTCAGCTTGGTGATAAGATCAAACGTGTAGATAAAGAAACAGAATTTTTTGATCTTCATAATAATTGTCCTACATGTAACCAAGGAATCAGTGAAGATTTCAAACTGGAAAAAATTAATGAAAAGAGTTGTCAAAAGCACAAGTTGTTGACGGGACTTGATCAATTGCAAATAGAACTTGGTAATGTAATAGACCAGGTAGAAAATTTTAGAGAGATATCCAAATCATTAATCGAAGTAAACAAGAACATTGCAATCAAGAACACAGTGATTGAAGGTCATAAAAATATTATAAAGGAATTACAACTAGAGATAGCAGGTCTGAAAACAAAGAATACAAGCAATAATGACAACACAAGAGAGTTGAATGAACTATACCAACAGAAGCAAGAACTAGAACAAACTAAAATCACATTAGAAGAACAAAAACAATTATTTGAAGTTGCTGCTGTTCTGTTGAAAGATACAGGAATAAAGACTAAAATAATCAAACAATACATTCCAGTTATCAATAAGTTGATTAATAAGTACCTTGCATCGATGGACTTTTTTGTCAACTTTGAGCTGGATGAAAATTTCGAAGAAAAGATAAAGTCGAGGTTTAGAGATGAGTTTAGTTACGGATCTTTCTCTGAAGGAGAAAAAGCCAGACTTGATTTGGCTTTGTTGTTTACTTGGAGATCAATTGCAAAACTGCGCAATAGTGCTAGCACTAATCTTCTTATCCTTGACGAGGTATTCGACGGCTCTTTAGATAACTCAGGTAATGATGAGCTCTTGAAAATTTTATATGCACTTGCTGGTGGCAACAATGTGTTTGTTATTAGCCACAAAACTGATGCATATCTTGATAAGTTTGATAAAGTTCTAAAGTTTGAAAAACATAAAAACTTTTCTAGAGTGGTAGAAGCATGATTATGGATTTAGTAGATTGTGATGATCAAATCCTCTGTACCAAAACAGAACAATTTGATTTTCAAAAGTTTAGCGGAGAAGAAGTTCAAAAAATATGTAATGATCTTATTGAAACAATGATTGCTTATGAAGGTTTGGGATTGTCAGCGAATCAAGTAGGTCTCCCGCACAGAGTGTTTGTTATGTGGAGCAGTCCAACTGTCGTATGTTTTAATCCTCGAATTGTTGCTTATGAAGGCGATTCAATCTTTTTCTCTGAAGGTTGTTTATCATATCCTAATCTTTATGTTAAAATAAAAAGACCACCTGCTATTAGAGTTCGATATCAAAAACCAAATGGTGAGACAGTAACAGAAAGATTGATGGGGATGTCAGCTAGAGTATTCCAACACGAGCTTGATCATTTAGATGGAATCGTTTATACTTCTAGAGCTAATAAGATTCATATGGAGCGAGCTTTACGCAATAAGAAAGCTCATGATAGAATTGTGAAAAGGAAAAATAATGTCAAAACTGAAAGTAAGCGAACTATTTTATAGTATTCAAGGTGAGGGTAGATACCAGGGTGTTTCCAGCGTGTTCTTGCGGGTATTTGGTTGCAATTTCACATGTGACGGGTTTGGTATGCCCAAAGGAGAAAAATCAAATGAGCGAAACGTCATTGCAATCAACTCGGATCAGTACACGGATTATAAATCTTTGCCTCTTGTTACTACAGGGTGTGATAGTTACGCTAGTTGGGATGTTAGGTTTAAGCATCTTAGCCCTCTGCTGTCTATTGATGGTATTGTTGATGCCATTTTACGTATGCTACCTCATGGTAAGTGGGCAAGTGAGCATCTCGTTATTACAGGAGGTGAACCACTCCTTGGGTGGCAAAAGTCGTATCCTAGTCTCCTCTCGCATCCCGATATGGTCAATTTGGAGGAACTCACGTTCGAAACCAACGGAACCCAGCACTTAACAAAAGAGTTTAAACAGTTCTTAGATTTTGAATGGTTAAAACGTCATAAGTATAGTGCTCTTACATTCTCCGTCTCACCTAAACTTTCTATCTCAGGAGAGAAGTGGGAAGATGCTATCAAGCCAGATGTCGTTGTAGAGTATCAACGTTTAGGTTATACTTACTTGAAATTTGTTGTTGCTTCTAAAGAAGATGTTGAAGAGGCAGAGCAGGCTGTCAATGAATATAGAAATCATGGATTCAAAGGACCTGTTTATATTATGCCTTGTGGTGGTGTAGAGTCTGTCTATGCTTTGAATAATAAGAACGTTGCATTGTTGGCTATGGAAAAGGGTTGGAGATATTCTGATCGTTTGCAGGTACCGTTGTTCAAGAACGCCTGGAATTCGTGAAATGTATACTTTAGGGGAAATAAATGGGTAAATTTATTAGTACAAAGACATACGGTCATGAAAGAGGATATGCTGTTGCCTATAGACAATGGCGTGCTGACACACATTGTAACTGGATTCATGGATATGCACTAGCATTTCATTTTGAGTTTGAGTGTGATGAAGATAAATTGGATCGTAGGAATTGGGCAGTAGATTTCGGTGGTTATAAGTCTCTGAAAGAAAGACTTGATGACTGGTTTGATCATACGTTACTTGTAGCTGAAGATGATCCGGAGTTTGAAACTTTTAGGATGCTCCATGAAAAGAAACTTTGCAAAATGGTTGTTGTTGAGCGTACTGGATGTGAAGGACTTTCAAAGTGGCTTGCTGACTACATCCAAGAGATTTGGATGGAAGAAAATGGATATGGTGATGGACGAGTCAGATTACGTATGGTTAAGGTAATGGAAACACCTTCAAACTCAGCTATGTGGGTACAATCTTGGGTGTAGATCAAATAACAAAAGCTAAACCAACGATGGAGAGATATGGCAAGACTCATCCTTGGGCAGAAGATGGTATCTATGACCACCAGAAATTCTTAACAAGGTATTGGGTAAAGGAAGGCAGGGCAGTGGAAGTAGCTTCCCTGCTTTGGATCCAATCAGCAAAGGCTAGTGAGCTTTCTCCTGCAATGCAAGCACCGTGGGGAACGTATCCTGATATGCCCCCGCGACCAAAAACAAGTTGACATTGTAACAAAAACATGGTATGCTGCATGACAAACTGGAGATTTGTATGCAGCTACCTACTGTTGGTTCGCACGTAGAAGTTACTACCGCTTATGCTAACACCAACTACTTTACTATGTTGGATCAGCCTTTTGTTGAGCATACCCACCAAGGAATCGTAGTCAAAAACCCTGCATGGTTAGAGTCTGACTATTTCACTGTTAAGACTGGCAAACCTGGATTTCCTATCTCAATGATATCATCCAAGGTTGTCAAGTCTATCAAGATCCTACAAGGATCGACTGACGATACTAAACACTTTGAGGTCAAAGGATCGAAAGGAGACGTCTACGTTGTTTCAGTCAGAGAAAACCAATACAGTTGTACTTGTGTTGGTTTTAAGTTCAATAACAAATGCAAACATATAGAAGGTATCAAGCATGGCAAAAAATCTTAACGATGCTTTTGTTAGGGCCGTTTATGATGGTCTTATTGATTTAGAACACTTTAAACTATTTCAAGATGAGCTAGATATTTTAGCTATTGAAGTATATGACAAAGCTCAAGACGAATTACTGTACCAATCTTTTGAAGCAAATAAAATTGTTTTTGGTGATCAATACGTAGGATCAATTCAATGAACGAAGAATATTCACTCGAACAATATTTTCACGATCTTCAGCCTATGAATGTAAGGCTTGCTAGAGAACTTGCTTTAGATGAAATGGTTAGGATTAATCAACTGTTAGGACTATATGAGCTCGATGGTAAACCAAATCCGTTGATTAAAAGTCCTCCGATAGAGGATAATATAATCCTTGGTTATAATTAATGGATTGATATGGAATACGAAGATAAATTAGTAGAAGATGCTCCTTACCATCCTGGTTATGAGGGAGCAGTGTTTAGTGAAACAGGTAAACCTTTGAGTCTCATTATTAGAGAAAGACTAAGAGCAGGCAACGTACGTTTCTTTGCAAGTGATAACATCAGTGATCACATCAGCGAATCAGAGCGTGATTGGCTCGTAGAAGAGCTTACAACGAAGTTCGCTGACGTTCTTGATACATTGATCATCGATCGTGTGAACGACCCTAATAGCCAGGATACAGCAAGGCGTTTAGCTAAGATGTACATCTATGAGCTGATGGATGGTCGTTATACGCCTCGTCCATCATCAACTTCATTTCCCAATGAAGGACCAGATAGATTCGAGGGTATGCTTTGTGTCAGAGCAGAGCTAACATCAATGTGCTCTCATCACCACCAACCCGTGAAAGGTATTGCTATCATTGGAATTATTCCAACAGGAAGGGTGATTGGATTATCGAAGTATGTTAGGATTGCACAGTGGTGTGCTCGTCGTGGTCAGTTACAAGAAGATCTTGTTAATCAGATTGCAAAAGAGATCATGAAGAGTTGTGATACAGAGAATGTTGCTGTACACCTCGACATGACCCATGGCTGTATGGAAAATAGAGGTGTAGAAGCTCATTCCAGCTTAACTCAGACCACTGTTGTACACGGTCTTTTTCACAACGATTCAGTGAAAGCAGAGTTTTTGTCTAACGTCGATCGTCAGCTGTTAAAAAAATAAAACTAATGAAAGTATACTTAGCCAAGTTTGTAAAAAACAAACAGATTGCTTATAAGATCGGCCATACAAAATGGTTTAAATCTATTAAACGATTTGAGGATGAAGAATACAATGTGTTTGATGATGTTATAATCCTCGATGACATTTACGTAGAGCACAAAGATGCTCGAGTAGCCAGACTTTGTAGTGAGTTTGTAGAAGCAGCTTTACAAGGTGTATTTCCAAAAGGATTTAGATTAGAAGACCATTTTATTACAGAAGCAAATACTTTTGATGGTCTTTCTGGGATTACTGAGTTCTTCGTTCTTGAAGAGGGAGTTAGTGAAGATAAATTGGTTGAAGTTTTTGGAAGAGTCAAAAAAAGAGTCACCCACATCGTAAGGAAATATACATGACTTTAAAAGTAAAACGTAATAGAATTTGGGTAACATTTCAAAGAGAAGGAATACACAAGTACCCAGCTGCACTGACAGATCCTAATCTAGCAACAGGTGGGTGGGATGATGTTAGTTTTTTAGGATATCCACATAGACATAAATTTTTCTTTAAAGTGGAAATAGATGTATTTAATAACAATAGAGATATCGAGTTTATTCAATTTAAACGATGGTTAGAAAATCAGTTTAGTGATGGAGTACTTCAACTTGATTATAAAAGTTGTGAAATGATATCAGACGATTTAGCAGAAATTATCCATAAACGTTATCCTAATAGATGTTTGGTTATTTCTGTAGCCGAAGATAATGAAAATGGATGTATCAAACATTACGAGTTTGAATAGCATGATTAATTTTTGTCATATTTCTCCTACTCCATATTTGGAGACTTTCGCGCACTTTAATGGTGCACATATTATTCTTGCGCATCTCGTCGAACACGATGAGCAGTATAGAAACTTCTACCGTAACTTGGATGATGGTAAACCTAAGATTATGGACAACTCAGCTTTTGAGATGTTTAAACTTGGTGAACCAATGTATCCTTCTGAAAAGTTGATTGACCTTGGTAAGGAAGTGAAAACAGATTATATCGTGATGACCGACTATCCTAGAGAGCATTGGTCTATGACGATGAACAAAGCATGTGAGATGATCGAACCAATCAAGAAAGCTGGATTTGGAACATTCTATTGTCCTCAAAGTGATTTTGGTGACATGGAGGGACTATTAATATCGATTGAATGGGCTTTGGATAGAAAAGACATTGATTTGATTGGTCTATCTATTCTTTCATGTCCAATCGCTTGTGGTGTCAATGAGACAAAGCATAATGATGGTCAGAGAGATGATGCATACAAAATGCAACGTTTTTTATCTCGTTGGCGTGTATTTAAACAAATGGAGAAGAGAAAACTCCTACATAAAGTAGATGGTGCCAAGTTTCATTGTCTTGGAATGGTTGATGGTCCTAGAGAGATTGAATTGTTAGAAGATTACCATTGGACGATCTTTAGTTGGGATTCAAGTGCTGCGATATGGGCTGGATTTAACGGTATCCGTTTTGATAATTCACCTACAGGTCTTAGGCATGGTAAGTTTGAAAAAGAAGTAAATTTTGATGTAGATGATATACCGTTGTCTAAAATAAACAATGCAATCTATAATTGTCAGTACATCAACAATCTTTTAGAGGAACGAAATGAATTATAAATTTAAAGAAGATATATTTTTTAATGAACTTAGAGAATATATTGATAAAACTTATGGTGAGCATTACGTAAATAATGGAGAGATTCAAGTTGTAGATGTATGGCATGCACGTGGAACACTCTCTACGACATCGATTGATACAGCATTGAAGTATATGATGCGTTATGGTAAAAAATATGGTAAGAATAAGAAAGATTTATTCAAAGCTATTCATTATATTATGCTTACGATGTATACTGATGGATTATTAGATAATAAGGATTATAACATTCATGATGAAGCACACATTGAGCCAACACTCGACTACAACCCTCACGAACACGCAACCAGAGGATTCCCAACCTAACGCAGTAGATTTAAGACTTGGGAAAGTCTTTAAGATACAACATCATGTTTTTGAGATTTCTAACGACCACAAGAAACATCGTGGCTCAAGAGAAATTCTTCCACTTGATGATGGATACTACTATCTAGAACCTGGTGATTATGAAGTTGTCATGGAAAACATTATCCATGTAGGTGAAGGTGAGGCAGGTTGGGTAATCACTCGTTCTACACTTAATCGTAACGGATGCTTCTTGACGTCTGGTCTTTATGATAGCATGTATCATGGAGTGATGGCTGCTGTTCTTCATGTTGGTATTGGAATTGCAAAAATCAAACAGGGCACAAGGATCGGTCAGTACATATCCTTCCAAGCAGAGATGCTTCATGGATATGATGGTGATTATGGGATTGGAAAACAACATGATAAAAAATATGGAGTTGAATAATGGGTTTTGAGATCAAAGTATCAATAGAAGAACTTCGTAAACGAAAGATCTTCTTAGCAACACCAATGTATGGAGGACAATGTGCAGGGATGTTTGCGAAATCTGTAGCAGATCTTGCTGCGATTTGCTCCAAGTACCAAATTCCACTTCAGTTATATTTTCTATTCAATGAGTCGTTGATTACTCGAGCACGTAACTATTGTGCTGATGAATTTATGCGTAGTGATGCAACTCATATGATCTTTCTCGATAGTGATATTGGTTTTAATCCGCAAGACGTCATTGCATTGCTTGCTTTACAGGATGATGACAGTCCTTACGACGTGATTGGTGCTCCATATCCTAAGAAATGTATTAGTTGGGAAAAGGTCAAGCAAGCTGTTGATAAAGGAATTGCTGATGAAGATCCTAATAAATTAGAAAAATATGTTGGTGATTATGTGTTCAATCCGAAAGGAGATCAGAAAGAAATACCAATTGGTCAGCCTGTAGAAGTTCGAGAGATTGGTACAGGGTTTATGATGATTCGTCGTAAGACGTTTGAAAAATACACTGAAATATTTCCTGAACTTCATTACAGACCTGATCACATCCGTACTGCTGCATTTGATGGGTCACGTGAGATCATGGCATATTTTGATTGTATTATAGATCCAGAAAGTAAGCGTTATCTTTCTGAGGATTATATGTTCTGTTACAATGTGCAGAAAGCTGGTATGAAAGTTTGGTTCTGTCCTTGGATGCAAACACAACACGTTGGGATGTATGTTTTCGGTGGTAGCCTAGCAGATTTAGCATCTATTGGTGCCTCTGCTACCGCAGATGCTAGCAAAATTGGTGGAAAGACTAAAAACAAATGAAATTGTCAAGTAGAACCCTTCAAGTGTTGAAGAACTTTTCTACAATCAATCCTTCATTGTTGTTCAGGACTGGTAGTGTTATCACTACGATGTCTCCGATGAAGACTGTAATGGCACGTGCAACTGTCAAAGAATCGTTTCCTCAAACTTATGCTATTTTTGATTTGTCTAGATTTATTGGTGTTCTTTCGATGTTTAATGATCCAGACATTAAAATGGAACAAACATTTCTTGTGATCTCTGAAAACAATCGTGTTGTTAACTACACTTATGCTGATCCTGAAATGATTGTTACTCCTCCAGATAAACCAATTAAGTTTCCTGAGGATGCTGAGATTTCATTTTCAATGCCAGCAGATGTTCTTCAATCTGTAATCAAAGCAATCAATATCCTTCAAATGACTGAGTTTTCTGTTACTGGTCGAGATGGCAAGATTTGTGTCGGTGCTGTCGATACTAAGAATCCTACTGGAGATACATACAACATTGAAGTAGGAAATACCGAACATCATTTCAGTATGATTTTTAAATCAGAAAACATCAAGTTGATTACAGGTGACTATGATGTGAAAATTACTTCACGTGGACTTGGTTACTTCAAAGGAGACGACGTTGAGTATTGGATACCAACAGAATCAAGCTCAAACTTCGGTAGCTAAGTGCCCTGTTTGTAAATTGTTGATTGAAGATATTAAAGGTTGGCCTTGTTATGACGCTAAGTGTCCTACATTATCATGCGTGAAGAATTTCTATGGGTCGAACGATATAGACCAAAAACTATCGCAGATGCAATCTTACCAAAGCAGCTAAAGACTACATTTCAACAGTTTGTTGATGATAACAACATTCCTAATTTGCTTCTTACTGGTCGCGCTGGTGTGGGGAAAACCACAGTCGCTCGCGCTATGCTTGATCAGTTGGGTTGTGATTATATTGTTATTAATGGGTCCCTCCATGGTAATATTGATACTCTTAGAAACGATATTCTTGCTTTTGCTTCTACCGTTAGTTTTACTGGTGGTAGGAAGTATGTTATTCTTGATGAAGCTGATTACTTAAACCCTAATAGTACTCAGCCTGCTCTTCGTAATTTTATGGAAGAGTATAGTAAAAATTGTGGGTTCATCCTTACATGTAATTTTAAGAACAAACTAATTGAACCATTGTGGTCGAGATGTTCTGTTGTTGAGTTTAAGATTCCTAAAGAAGAGAAACCATCTCTTGCTTCACTGTTCTTCAAAAGAGTTTGTACGATCTTAGAGAAAGAGCACGTTAAGTTTGTTGATAAAGTCGTTGCTGAAGTTGTTCAGAAGTTCTTTCCTGACTTTAGAAGGACGTTGAACGAACTGCAAAGATATGCTGCTACAGGTGCTATTGATAGTGGTATCCTCACAAACTTTACAGATGAATCGTTCAAGGCTTTGATAGAATTTATGAAAAGGAAGGACTTCACAAGTGTACGTAAATGGGTTGGTGAGAACAACGATATTGATCCAGTTGTCCTTTTTAGGAAGTTATATGATAATGCCTCTACAATGTTAGCAAACAATGCTAGTGTTGCACAAATGGTGATGATTATTGCAAACTATCAATACAAGTCTGCGTTTGTTGCTGATCAAGAGATCAATACCACAGCTTGTATGGCTGAACTTATGGTGAACATGGAATGGAAGTAATTAAGTCGATACCATTAAAAATGGTTGAGTGTGTTGATGGTTCTATTGGATACTATGTTAAGAGTACTGAACAAGGACACTTAATACGTATTCCAAACAAACATTGGCCATTTCCTGAGCATGTATTTCTTAAACGTAATCAATTTAAATATGTAACTGAAAAACTATCGGAGCAATTTGATGAAGCCCCTTTCTAATTCATACACTGCAAAAGTAGTAGAAGATCCAGAAACTGGAGAAACACTTCTTGAGTTTGATCAAAAGTTTGTTGAAGAGCAAGGTTGGAAGATTGGTGATAGTATACAATGGAAAGTTTCTGATGGAGTAGTTTCTATGACTAATGTAGATGCTAAAGCAAGAGAAGAAATGGATTATTATCTTGTTGAATCAATTAGCTTATACCGTATGAGATATGTTGTCAAAGCAAAGAGTGCTGAACATGCTACTGATGAAGTAGTGATGAAATTGAGTGATGTAGAAAATTTTAAAGAGTTTTCTCAACATCATATAGATGAGCCAATCTCTTCTGTTAGAAAGTTGACAAGAGAGCAAGTTTTGGAGTTATGTGATCAAGATAACGGTTATCTAAAGAGTTGGAGTGATGAACTTAAGTTAGAAAGACTTACTAATACTATCAACTATGAAGTATGATGTTATAGTCATAGGCGGTGGTGTGGTTGGTATCACCACCGCTTACTATTTGTGGAAGAAAGGTCTAGAAGTTGCTGTTGTTGAAAGGAACGAATTTAGTTCCGAAGAAACTTCGTTTGCTAATGGTGGTCAGATATCTGTTTCACACGCCGAACCTTGGGCTCATCCTGGTGCTCAGTGGCAAGTAGCGAAATGGTTAATCAGTAAAAACAGTCCTTTGTACTTCAAACCTCAATGGGATCTTCACCAACTTAAATGGATGTGGGAATGGTTAAAGAATTGTAATCATTCTAAATGTGAATATAATACAGCTTCTTTAACCACTCAAGCACTAGACTCACTGATAGAGTTGAATAAAGTAGTTAAAGAAACTAAAATTAAGTATGATAGACTTAAGAAAGGTATTATTCATTTTTATACTAAAAGTGAAGAGTATGAGAATGGGCTAGAAGCGGCAAAGATAATGAGATCTTACGGACTCAGTATCGAGGAAATCTCTAGATCATCAATAGTTGAACTTGAGCCTTCTTTAACTAGCTGTGATAGAATCTTAGGTGGTACTTACGCACCAAACGATGAGTCTGGTGATTGCAACCTTTTTACTAAAAACCTTGCTAATTGGCTAGAATCTAATGGTGTACGGTTCTTTTACGATACCGCTGCTATTGCTCAAAAAGATAATTTATTAGAATGTAAGATGTTTGTTAATAATGAAGATTCAAGATCGTTTGGATTACAAGCAAAGCAATTTGTCATAGCAATGGGTTGTTATAGTTATCCTTTTGTTAAAATTAACTACGGGAAAGAATTGATGATCTACCCAGCGAAAGGTAGTTCTGTAACAGTTCCGATCGTGGATAAGTCTAAAGTGACCACTATAAGTTTGACTGATGATGAAAACAAAATTGTATACTCTCGCCTTGGTAATCGTCTCCGTATTGCAGGTACTGCTGAGCTTGCTGGATGGAATTCTGACGTTAATGTTGACCGTTGTAAAGTGGTCGAACAACATGCTAGACGTTTGTTCCCAGAAGGTTGTGATTGGTCGAAAGCGATGTATTGGTCAGGACTTAGACCAACAACCCCATCAAACCTCCCGTATGTGGAACGATTGAATCAACATGTGGTTTTAAATACAGGACATGGCACTTTAGGATGGACTCTTGCATGTGGTTCTGCTTACAAAGTATCGAAACTTATATGAGTCCTTTTGAATTTGTTAATGCAATCAATAGTACGTCAAAGAAAGATTTGATTGCTGAAGATCCTAATTTGGAAAAGCTCTATGTACCTTTCATGGTTAATAGAGCTTTATCTTACTTTCCAGACACTGTTCTTCATGCTAATGAAATGAACTTGTTCAATACTGTCGACCACAAACTCCAAAACTCATACCTTCTAAATATCGTAAGACCCTCCAAGCGGTTTGCTAAATGGGTGAAGAAGCAGGACAATAACGATATTGATGTTGTGATGGAATATTTCGGTTATAACCGTGAAAAAGCTATCCAAGCACTGTCGATCTTGTCTGATGATCAGTTAACTACAATTAAAAATAAACTGACTAAAGGTGGTACTTATGAGCGTGATCGACAGCCTAGTGGAGGTGACACTTCCAAATGAAGAAGATTTTTTAAAGATAAAAGAAACACTAACTCGTATTGGTGTGGCATCTAAGAAAGATAGAAAATTATACCAATCTTGTCATATTTTGCATAAGCAAGGAAAATATTACATAGTTCATTTTAAAGAACTGTTTGCTTTAGATGGTAAACCTTCAAACTTTTCAGATGATGATATAGGAAGAAGAAATACGATTGCAAATTTGTTGGAGGAATGGGGACTAGTTAAACTTGTAATTAAAGACAAATCATCATCTCCTGTGTCTCCACTTTCACAAATAAAAATATTAGCCTACAAAGATAAAGACGGTTGGGAATTAATAGCAAAATATAACATTGGACGAAAAAACTAAATGATTTCTACATTATGGGATGAGAGGTTTCTAAAGTTATCAGAACATGTAGCTCAATGGTCTAAAGATCCTAAAACTAAAGTTGGTGCCTGTGTTGTTAATGAAGACAAACAAGTAATTGGTCTTGGTTACAATGGATTTCCTAGAGGCGTATTAGACGTTGAAAGCAGATACGAAGATAGATCAACAAAGCTGTTATTTGTAGCTCATGCTGAAAGAAACGCATTGGACAATTGTTTTGTTAGTCCAAAAGGTGCCACACTATATGTTACTGTTCCTCCTTGTAATGAATGTGCAAAGTCAATCATTCAACGAGGAATAAAAAGAGTGGTATCTGTTGCAAATATTGACAGACCACAGGATAATCCCAAAGTCACTAAACTAATGTTTGCTGAGGCTGGAATTACCTATGAAACTTACTCACACTTTCCTAGATGATAACAAGTTAGATGTAGCTTTCAATTATTTGGATGAAACAATTGCAGTTGGCCACTATGGAGATTGCAAATTTGAGTTGTTGTTTAATGACAAAATTTATACTTTTGGAAATGCAATGCAAGCATTTTCCTATGTCAATAGCGTTATAAATAGTAATGCTTCCCTGATTGGGAACTAGCATGCCAGCGAAGGCTAGTAAAATATCCACTGGTGCCGACGCCTTTTGGGTTGGTTTTTAACATTATCTTGCTTAATTAAGGAGAACTTTATGACGTATCTTACGCAATTACCTTCTGTGTTCAAAGATTTTGACAAGTATTTTGTAGGATTTGACGATTCTTATAACAAACTAACAAAACTACATGATGACATTACTAAACACATTCCAAACTACCCTCCATACAACATCCGTAAAGTTGATACTAACAAATATGTTATTGAACTAGCTATTGCTGGATTTTCTACACAGGACGTTGAAATCACTTTAGAAGACAATAAACTTATTATCTCAGGCAAAGCTCAGGATGATAATGAAAACTTCTTGTTCAAGGGTATTGCTAATCGTGCATTTACTAGAACATTTGCAATCGATGATAACATTGAGATCAACGATGCTGCTATGTTAAATGGAATGTTACGAATTGCTCTAGAAAGAATCATTCCAGAGCACAAAAAGCCAAAGAAAATTGAAGTCAAAGAAGCTAGCAAAAGTTCCAAAAAAGAATTTCTAGCAGAGGATAAGTGATTTCATTCTTATTGGCAAAACTTAAAGACTTTGTGAGTAAGTGCTCTAACTCCAAAAGAGATGTAGAGCATTACCTTTCACAATCTGTAGACCGTGCAGATTTTGAGCGCAGAGAACAGAAACTCAAGTACAAAGGATACCTATGACGATTCTTACCGCTATTTGGAAATTTCTCGAAGCTATGGCTGAAGGCCGTAGAATGAGAGTTGAAAAAGAAGTTCAAGAGTATATTCGCAACCAAAGGACTTAAAAATGAATATTGTAATGGGGATCCAATTAATTAATGGGTCTGATTTGATTGGTGTTATTGAAAAGCAGGAATCATATTATCTTATTAAAGATCCCGCTCAAGTTGCTGTAGTTCCTTCGTCATCTAGCGGTCAAATGGGTGTTGCTCTTATGCCTTGGATTCCATTTAGTGATAATAAAGAGTTTACTATCAAATCAAATATGGTTGTAACTGAATACACTCCCTCTGTTGAGTTAATCAATCGTTATAACTCTATGTTTGGATCTGGTATTCAAATTGCTTCAGCTTCTGCTTTAAGGTGAAATCCTAAATAGGGGCATACTCTTTAGAGGAGCCCCTAATGTATTCTATAGAATTATTACAACAATTATTTCCCAAAACAAAAGCTGATGTACTGAATCGATACGTTGAACCTTTGAATCAAGCAGCTGGAATGTACTACATTCTTGATACAACTACAAGAGCTGCTGCATTTATTGCTCAAGTAGGTCATGAATCTGGTGGATTCAATTTTGTTAAAGAAAATTTAAACTATTCAGCAGATGGATTGCTGAAAGTTTTTCCAAAGTACTTTCCAAACAGACAGTTAGCAGAACAATATCAAAGAAACCCTCAAAAGATTGCAAATCGTGTCTATGGTGGTCGAATGGGTAATGGGCAAGAAGCCACAGGTGATGGGTATAAGTTTTGTGGACGTGGTTTAATACAACTAACTGGTAAGAACAATTATCAAAGAATGGCAACAGATTTTCAATGTTCTCTTGATGAATGTGTTGCTTACCTCGAAACACCAACAGGCGCTTGTTACAGTGCTGCTTGGTTTTGGGATGTAAACCTTCTAAATGATCTATGTGACAAAGGTGATTTTGTTACTCTCACAAAAAGAATAAATGGTGGAACTATTGGTCTTCAAGATCGGATGCACCATTACCAACTTGCACTTCAATTAATGGGCTAGTAGCCTTCTTCTCTTTTTTATAGTATGCTAACCTCTCTGAACGAGGTGATATGAACTTTTACACTAACATCCACATTCGTGGTAATGAAATTCTACTCAGGGGATATGAAGCTGGAGAAAAGATCCAGGTCTCTGTTCCCTACAAACCTTATTTGTTTGTGACATCACATGACACTAACACACCTTACAAAACACTCAAGGGTGTTCCAGTCAAGAAGTTAGACTTTGAATCCATTAGGGATGCACGTGAGTTTGTTACCAAGTACAAAGAAGTAGAAAATTTTCCGATATACGGTTCGACAAACTATGCTTATACTTTCATTAACGATCGATACAAAGGAGAGATAAAGTATGACCCGTCAAAAATTTCAGTTGTCACAATCGATATCGAGGTCTCGTCGGAGGGAGGCTTTCCAAACATTGAACAAGCTGACAAACCAGTTACAGCCATTACTTTATCAAAAAACGGACACATGGTCGTACTCGGCCTCTTCGAATACGAGCCCGAGCAGCAAAATGTAACATATCTTCATTGTAATAACGAGAAGGATCTATTAGAAAGATTTATTCAAGTTTGGCGCTCAAAACAATTTAATCCAGATATTATTACAGGTTGGAACGTTGAGTTCTTTGACATGCCATACATCGTTAATCGTGTAAGACGTGTTCTTGGTGATTATAGTGTTAAAAGACTTTCTCCATGGGAACTAATGTCTTCTCGTGAGTTTGAAATCAATGGTAAGCGAATAGTTCTAGAGCAACCGGTTGGTATTACAATTCTTGATTACCTAGGCTTGTATAGAAAGTTTTCATTTTCACAACAAGAAAGTTACAAACTAGACCACATTGCATTTATTGAGCTTGGAGAAAGAAAACTTGACTTTATTGCACTTGGTTATGAAACTCTTGATGAGTTTTACAAGAAAGATTTTCGTAATTACATTAATTATAACATCCGAGATGTTGAACTTGTTGATCGTTTGGACGCTAAGCTCAAACTCTTGGAACAAGTATTTGCACTGGCTTATGACGGTAAGGTAAACTTTATCGATACGTTAACGACAGTGAGGATGTGGGATATGATCATTCACAACCACTTACTTGAAAGAAACATTGTCGTTGAGAATCCAAAGATTACAGAAAAGCAACGACAAATTGAAGGAGCGTATGTCAAGGATCCTAAGCCAGGAATGTATGATTGGGTTGTTTCTTTTGACTTGAACAGTCTATATCCTCATCTGATCATGCAATACAACATTAGTCCAGAAACGTTGGCTGGTCAATGCATGAAGTTTGCAAATAAGGAACGGTTTGATGATAATGGTAGACTGATTGACTTTTCAATTACTGATTCGATCAATATGTTTATTGAAGATAGAGCTCTTGATGATATGTCGATTAGGAACCAGTTAGTCGAACAGAATGTTACGATGACACCAACTGGTTGTATGTTTGATCGTGACTATCAAGGGTTCTTACCAAAGCTGATGGAAACAATGTATAACGATCGTTCTGAGTGGAAGAAGCGAATGATCGATGCAAAGAAGAAGTATGAAATAACTCCAACTGAAGAGCTACGGAATGAAGTTGCAAGATGCCATAACTTTCAATTGGCTAAAAAAATTCAATTGAATAGTGTTTACGGAGCGGCGTCAAACGTTTATTTTCGTTGGTTTGACCCTCGTCTTGCTGAGTCAATTACTAAAGCAGGCCAGTTATCCATCAGATGGATGGAAAAGAAGATCAATGAATATCTTAACAAGTTATTCAAATCAACTGGTGAGGATTATGTCATTGCCTGTGATACTGACTCGATGTATATTAGGTTGGGACCACTGGTCAACACTGTCTTCCAAGACAAGAAAGATACTGATAAGATTGTAAAGTTCTTAGATAAGGTTTGTGAGGAAAAGATAGAACCTTTTATCGATAAGTGCTATGATGAACTTGCACTATACGTCAATGCATACGATCAAAAGATGAAGATGAAGCGTGAAGCTATTGCAGACAAAGGAATTTGGACAGCAAAGAAACATTACATCTTAAATGTTTATAATCTCGAAGGTGTTCAGTATAAAGAGCCAAAACTCAAGATACAAGGGATCGAAGCAGTAAGAAGTTCTACACCTTCCGCATGTCGAGAGTATATCAAAGAAGCTCTAAAGATCATTATGAGTGATACAGAAGATGATCTTGTGAGGTTCATTGATTCGAAGAGAGTGGAATTCAAATCTAAACCATTTGAAGAGGTTGCATTTCCTCGTAGCGTCAAAGATATGAACAAGTATTATGACTCAAAAGCTGGTTATAGAAAAATATCAAAGAGTGGAGTTCCAATCCATGTTCGTGCAGCATTGTTGTATAACCATCTTCTGAAAAAGAAACAACTAGATACTATTCTTAACCCAATCTACGAAGGCGATAAGATTAAGTTTGCATACATGATGATTCCTAACCCGATTCACGAAAATGTATTTGCAACAACAGGGTCACTACCTAAACAGTTTGGATTAGACAAGTATATTGACTATGACACACAATTTGATAAAGCATTTGTCGAACCAATCAAAACAATCGTAAGTGTCATGGGATGGAGAACAGAACGTGCAAGCTCGACGCTCGAAGACTTTTTCGGAGACTAACATGAAAGAAGATGATTTTGATTTTGGTTTTACCACTGAAGAAGATGTTACATTTACTTTAAGAAATGATGTAGACGATTACAAATCAAGAATGGAAAAACTGTACAATACTATTGTTCCATTGTTAAACAACTTAGAAAAAAATCCTGACCAAGAAATGATTAAGTGGCCAAACAGGGATAAAAAAATTAAAGAATTTAAACTTAAACTTAAAAATATAATCGAAGGTAAGTAATGATACATTTTAAATCTGAAGGAAAACTTCCAACTTATAGCAAGGATTTCACAGAACCTAAAGGTGCTTCCCATGACAATAATGGAAGCACCTATTTTGTAGAAGCTGTAAATAAAACATTTAATAATGCACAAGTATATTTTCTAGATCTTGGTTGTGCTGGAGGTCAGTTGGTTAAGGATATGTTAGATGCTAAGCATATTGCTTATGGTATAGAAGGTAGTCCTATCCAAAAACAAGAAGGTAAACATAACTGGCCAATAATTCCTAAAAATTTATTTGTTGGTGATATCACAGAAAAGTTTAGATTTTATACTTACGATGAAGATGGACAAAGCCAAAAGGTTTTATTTGATGTGATTTCCGCATGGGATGTACTAGAACATATTCCAGAATCAAGATTGCCTGGTCTTATTGAAAACTTAACAAAAAATCTCAAGCCAGATGGTTTTTTTGTTTGTGGTATTGCTGATTTCGAGGATGAAGGTTATCACGTTACAATTCATGATAAAGAATGGTGGATTAATTTATTTGAATCGCATAAAATGAAGCTCGTGAAAGATGAACCTCAAGAAATAGCGAGAAAGTCCAGCTTTCATTTGAAGTTTAAACTTGATTCAACTTGGGGAGTGTAATGAGTGATTTTTTCAAATCATTAGTAAAAGAACTTAAGGATCCAAACACTTCTATTTTAGAAGATGGTGAATCATCTGCTGAGTTTAGTGGTTGTATAGATACAGGCTCTTATATCCTAAATGCTGTGTTATCTGGTAGCCTTTATGGAGGGGTTCCAAATAACAAAATTACAGCTTTTGCTGGTGAGTCCGCTACTGGCAAAACATTCTTTGTTCTTGGAGTTGTTAAGCAGTTTTTAGAAGACAATCCAACTGGTGGTGTGATCTATTATGACACTGAAGCAGCAGTAACAAAGGAAATGATGTCTAAGCGTGGCGTCGATACTAAAAGAGTGGTGATTGCAGAACCAGATACTATTCAAAAGTTTCGTACACATGCAATGAAGGTTTTGGAATCTTATGAGAAACAACCAAAAGATTCAAGACCACCTATGATGATGGTTTTGGATTCATTAGGGTTGTTGTCTACAACTAAAGAAGTTGAAGATACTACTGAAGGCAAAGATGTTCGCGATATGACTAAGTCACAAGTGATCAAAGGCGCCTTTAGAGTACTAACATTAAAGTTAGCACAAGTCGGTGTACCAATGTTAGTTACCAATCACGTTTACGAACTTGTAGGATCATATGTACCAACAAAAGAGATGGGTGGTGGTTGCTTAGTTAAAGGAACCAAGATTCGTACAAATAGTGGTTTAGTTGAAATTCAAGATGTAAAGATAGGTGATAAGGTTTTAACACTGGATGGTGAATGTGAAGTAACAAATACTTTTGAATTTGATGATAAAGATGTATTTGAAGTAGGATTTGAGGATGGTACTTTTGTCAGATGTTCAGCAGATCATAGGTTTTTATCAGATGGTAACTGGGTATCTGTTAAAGAAATGATTGACAATTCACATTTTCCTGTAGTACATAAAATACATGGGAGCTCGGTGAGGATATCTTATATAAAAAAAGTTGAAAAAGAGAGAGTTTATGACATTACAGTCAAAGAACAACATCATTACATCCTTGAGAACGGTGTCGTCACTCACAACTCAGGACTCAAATATGCTGCCAGCACTATTGCGTTCCTCGGTAAAAAGAAAGAGAAAGATGGAGACGGAGACGTCATTGGAAACATTATCCGAGTGGCGATGCAAAAGTCAAGGTTTACTAAAGAGCACTCAAGAGTCGAAGTGCTTCTTACTTTCGACAAAGGATTAGATCGATATTATGGTTTATTAGAACTTGCTGAGAAGCACGGTATTTTCAAGAAGGTGTCTACAAGATATGAACTACCTGATGGATCAACAGCATTTGGTAAACAAATTAATAACAATCCAGAAAAATATTACACAACGGAAGTAATGGAGCAGCTTGAATTAGCTGCAGCTAAAGAATTTAAATATGGACTAGGTGAATGATCGAAAAGAGTATAATCTCTAATCTAATCATTGACGAACAATACTTCAGAAAAACAATCCCGTTTATAAAAGACGAATACTTTCACGATCAAACTCATAAAGCTACGTTTAAGTTGATTGATCAGTATGTAAAGAAGTACTCCAATCAACCTTCTACGCAAGCTCTTTTGATAGATCTTGAAGAGACTACTCTTTCACAGGATGAAGTAAAGAACGTCAAGGAATTTGTAGATAACCTTGATAGTGAACCTATTAAGGATAAAGAATGGCTGCTTGATCAGACAGAAAAGTTTTGTCAAGACAAAGCTGTGTACAATGCTATTATGAATAGCATCCAGATTTTAGATGGTAAAGGTGACAAAGGAAAAGGTGCTATTCCTCAGATACTTTCAGATGCTCTCGCTGTGTCGTTTGATACACACATTGGGCATGACTTTTTAGAGGACTATGAACAACGATATGACTTCTACCATAGAAAAGAAGAGAAGGTTCCATTTGATCTCGACTATTTCAACAAAATTACAAAAGGTGGCCTTGCACGCAAAACCCTTAATATTGCTCTTGCGGGCACCAATGTTGGGAAATCTCTCTTTATGTGCCATTGTGCTGCATCTAACCTCACTAAAGGACTCAATGTTCTATACATTACGTTAGAGATGGCAGAAGAGAAGATTGCTGAAAGGATTGATGCTAATCTTCTCAATGTAACGATTGATGAGCTTTCCATGCTTCCTCGAGATGCATATCAGAAAAAGATCGATCGTGTTAGAGGTAAAACGACAGGTAGGTTGATTATTAAAGAATATCCTACTTCATCAGCAGGGTCTGCAAACTTTAGACATTTATTAAATGAGCTGAAAGTTAAGAAAGGTTTTGTTCCAGATATTCTTTATATTGACTACCTAAATATTTGTATGTCTTCAAGATTCAAACACGGATCTAATATTAATTCTTATACGTATGTTAAAGCGATTGCAGAAGAGTTACGGGGTTTGGCGGGCGAGTTCAATGTTCCGATTGTTTCGGCAACCCAAACTACAAGAAGTGGCTATACAAATACTAATTTAGGGTTGGAAGATACATCAGAATCGTTCGGATTGCCGGCAACAGCAGACATCATGTTTGCCCTGATCAGTTCAGAAGAACTCCAAGACCTGAACCAATTGATGGTGAAACAGTTGAAGAATCGTTACAACGATCCATCGATCAACAGGAAGTTTGTCATTGGTGTTGATAGAGCAAGGATGAAACTTTATGACGTTGAACAACACGCACAAAACGACATCATTGACGACACACCATCGTTCGACTCAACGCCCTCAGGCAAGTTCGACAAAAGCACGTTTAAAGACTTCCATTAGTTGCACGTTTGATAAAAAAGTTAGCTATGAGCATAAAAAGCTAATCAAGCATGGTCTAGAGTTTTTTGGTGATTATTTGTTTTCAAACAAGATAAAACCATACATTAGTATTCATTTTAATGTTTTAAATATCAAAGATCATGGAATGATTGAGATTCAAGAGTACATTCACAGAAAACCTAGAATGTTTGAAATAACCATCAAGAAAAGTTTAAAACAAAAGTCTTTTTTATGTACTCTAGCTCATGAATTAGTCCATGCTCAACAATATGCTTATGGTAGGTTATCTGAATTTAATTACTTGTGGGATGGTGTAGATTATTCAGAAAAATCTTATTATGAATTCCCTTGGGAACAAGAAGCAAGAATGTTAGAGTATATTTTATATAACCTTTACAAAGAACAACATGGACATAATTAACACAATTGTTTCAATGATAGGATGGATTGTATTATTTCATTTTTGTGTCACAGTAATCACAATACTACGCCAAAGAAATAACGATTCTTATTCGCCTGAATACTTTCAACCTCCTCCAAAAGAAATTACAGTTGAAATTACCAAAGAAGGTGACCAAATTTATTTTTGGAACGAGGAAAGTGGTGTTTTCTTAGCACAAGGTAAAGACATAGAAGAAATTTTTGACAAATGTAGTTTAAGCTATCCAAATACTAAATTTTACATTCCTAAAGAAAAAGCTAAGGAAATTGGACTAAGTATGAATGTATAGTAGACTTTTTTATTAGTCTTCTATACAATATAAAACATGCCCCCTTAGCTCAGTGGTAAGTTAGCACTCCGCTCATAACGGATAGGTCCCAGGTTCGATTCCTGGAGGGGGCACCACAACTTAGGTGATAAATGAAAAAGTTAGACATACAAAAAGTCAAGGAGTTTATAGAAAGTCAAAGTGCTGAAACGAAAATATACATAGGAGGAGACTCCGAACGTTTCAGAAACAATGGAATTTGGTATGCAGACTACACATTAGTTGTTGTAGTTCATATTGATGGTAAACATGGATGTAAGATTTTTGGAGAAATCCAAACTGAACGTGATTACGATCAAAAAGCAAGCAAACCATCTTTCAGACTTATGAATGAAGTTTACAAAATCTCAGAACTTTACTTGAAACTTGCCGATGTTTTGCAAGATAGAGAGGTAGAAGTTCATCTTGACATTAATCCTAACGAAGAACATAACAGCAGTATTGTTCTGTCTCAAGCAATTGGCTACATTAAGGGTGTCTGTAATGTTGTTCCTTTGGTTAAACCTAATGCTTTTGCTGCCAGTTATGCT
>Ga0172367_10002725_pt1 | contig 23877 bp, 29 predicted proteins | sample Lak10m_FD_114542 | JGI IMG/M metagenome (GOLD analysis project Ga0172367, IMG submission 114542) | Freshwater microbial communities from Kabuno Bay, South-Kivu, Congo - kab_022012_10m | ecosystem: Environmental > Aquatic > Freshwater > Lake | place: Democratic Republic of the Congo: South-Kivu... | reverse complement strand
GACGCGCGGGGCGCAGCTTGACACTACCCCCGAAACGGGCGGTAGAAAAAAGAACGGCCCGCTCGAACGGGCGGGCCGGTTCTCGGGCAGCAGCGCAAGGGGGACTCAGAACACGATCCCGGGGCCTTTGACCTTTCTGGTTTCGACGTGGCCGTCGAACCAGGAGAAATTACGGACGTTGCCATGCACCGGGAACAACGGGAGCTGGGCGCGCCAGGTGTTGGCCGGATTGTTGACATTCACCTGGTCGGCATCGGTGAGCGTGTAGATGTCGGAGAGCGGACCGAGGGCGGCAATGCTGGGCAGCGTCATCGGTGTATAAGGCCCGGAGGGCTGGCCGCTGGTGTAGCCGAACGGGAGCCGGTCCGGGGCGGCGATGGTGATGTTTCCGTTCACATGGGCGGCCGTGACCATGTAATTCACCCCCACCCCGCCGGGCGTTTGCCGGTTATGGCGGGCGTAACCGGCGCAGATGAAAACCTTGCCGGTGCTGTAAGTCGCGGCCGGCCGGGGCAGGGCCAAATACGTGCTGACGTGAAAAATCAGGTGGTTGTCGTTACGCCCGCCGCCGTTGTCACGGTAATAGGGAACCTGGCCTGTCAGCATGCCGCTGCCATTGCTCCAACGACGGGGCATTTTCTCGTCGAAGTCGGACAGATACAGGCTCAACGCCAGGCCGATCTGTTTCTGGCTGTTGAGACACGACGCCTGCGTGGCCTTCTTCTTCGCGTTGGCCAGCGCGGGCAGGAGCATTCCCGCGAGGATCGCAATGATGGCGATGACGACGAGGAGTTCGATGAGGGTGAAAGCGGATCGCCGCTTCCCGGTGGGCACGGTCTGGGTCAATTTGCTCGGCATAAAAGCTCAGGACTGCTGTTTGAGACAGTGTCAGCCGGGCGGGGAACGCCTGGCTGGCACCGCGTTCCGCTAGTAAACGCCGGCGGCTATCGCGCGGGTTCCCGCATGGCCGTCGAAATAGGCCGCGTTGCGGACATTGCCGTGACTCGGGCGCACGGGCAGAACGGCCGACCATCCGGCCGTCGGGGAACCGAGTTGATCGGAATCCACAGTCATGAAAATCCGGTCAGCCGAGGCAAAGGCGATGACTTGACTGAGGCGCATGGGGGGATAGACGGGCGATGGATTGTTGTTGGGTGGATAGCCAAAGGGAGGCTGCCCCAGCGCCACCGTGGGGCCGGTGGGGCCGTCAAGATGGGGGTTGGCGCCCGGCAGAATGTAGTCCTGCCGGTTGTAGCCCGTGGACTGCGTGGCGGCGCGCTTGAACCCCGGGCAGAAGAAATTATCCGCCGTCTCAGTCACCCCATTGGGCAGGGTTTCCTTGCGCGGATGCCCGATGTAGGACGCGATGTAGGCCACCAACTGGTCATCGGTGGTCCGGGTATATTGCGCCTGCTGACCGCTCCAAAGCCCCTCCGTCAACTTGCCGCACAACTTGTCGTTGAAGTCCTCGGCGTAAAGCAGCACGGCCAGGGCGGACTGCTTGAGGTTGCTCGTGCATTTGATCTGCACCGCCTTCTGCTTGGCCTTCGACAGCGCGGGCAGGAGCAGTCCCGCGAGGATGGCGATGATGGCGATGACGACAAGCAGTTCGATGAGGGTGAAGCCGGAGCGGCGGGAACGGTCGGCGGTTGCCGGAAGCAGGCTGGCAATAGGGCGGTTCATGCGTGTCGCAGTTCTGTGCGGACACTATTCGTGAGCAACCAAGGTTTGGCAAGCGCCGGACGGCGGGAAGGCAGCGCAAGCTCAGGAATTTCCCGATGCGTCGGCGTCCCTTGTCAACAAAAAGGACTTGTGGCGGGGGAAAAGTCTGAAAGAATCCCCGGCTTAAGAACGTCCACATCTTCAGCGCCACCAACCCGACCCCAAACTCCCCGCCCGCCTTGGCCTCACCGCACCCCGCGCCCTCAACCGAAGACCTGACCGTCCGCATCCTCGCCGTGGACGACAACGAGTCCATCCGCGTGTTCCTGCGGCATTTCTTCAAGCTGGAGGGACTGCCGGTCGAGATCTTCGCGTCGTCGCACGAGGCGCTGGCCCGGTTCCGCGCCGCGCCGCGGGATTACGCGATGCTGATGACCGACTGCGAGATGCCGGGCATGAACGGGCTGGAGCTGGCGCGGCAGGTGCGGCAGGTGCGACCAGACCTGCCCATGATCATTTTCTCCACCTCGGTGAGCGTGAACGGGGCCGAGCGGTTCCTCCAGTCCGGGTTTCAGGCGGCGCTGCCCAAGCCGGTGGCGCTGGACCAACTGCGCTCCGCCGTGCGGAAACTGCTGGAGTGCGATCTCCCCAGCGCCCCCACCCCCGGCACAGCTTCCCCGGCGCAGCCCTGAACCACCCCGCCCGCCGGCCCGAGCGCGGATGCGCCCCGATGCCGGCCGCCCGGAATTGAGGCTTGACGGTGATTTTAGCCCCCCCTAACTTGCCGCACGGTAAACGAAGTTGCTGGTTCGCCAGCGTGTGAAGTCGGAATTTTTTCCGGCTTTTTTTTGCCCCTGAACGGGCGCAGGCACGGGTCGAATTATGAATGCTGATTTTCTCGCCATCTTGGATTTTTGGGAAAAGGAAAAGGGCATCAGCAAGGATGTCCTCGTCGGTGCCGTCCAGGAGGCGCTCGTCTCCGCCGCCAAGAAGGCGGTCGGCCCGGCGCGCGAATTGCGCTGCCTGATTGATCCCAAGACCGGCGACATCCGGGCCTTCGCCAAGCTCATCGTCGCGGACAAGGTCATCTCCAAGCACGACCAGATTTCCCTCCCCGAGGCCCGCAAGAAGAAGGCGGACGCGCAAATCGGCGAGGAGCTGGAAGTCGAGGTCACGCCCACCGGCTTCGGACGCATCGCGGCCCAATACGCCAAGCAGGCCCTCCTCACCCAGGTCCGCCGCGCCGAGAAGGCGCTCATCTTCGACGAGTTCAAGGACCGCGTCGGCGACATCGTCAGCGGCACGGTGCGGCGGTTCGAGCGCTCGGACGTCATCATGGACCTCGGCCGCTACGAGGCGCTGCTGCCGAACCGCGAGCGCGTCCCCACCGAGGAGTATCAGGTCGGCGAGCGCATCCGCTGCTTCGTCAAGGCGGTCGAGAACGGCCCGCACGGCCCGGAGATCATTCTCAGCCGCGCCGCGCCGGAGTTTGTCCTGAAGCTCTTCAGGCTGGAGGTTTCCGAAATCTCCAACGGCACGGTCGAGGTCAAGGGCTGCGCCCGGGAACCGGGCTTCCGCACGAAGCTCGCCGTCTATTCCCGCGACTCGAAGGTGGACCCCGTCGGCGCGTGCGTCGGTCTCCGTGGTCAGCGCGTGAAGAACATCGTGCGCGAGCTGAACAACGAGAAGATGGACATCATCAAGTGGGATCCGAACATCAAGACCTACATCACCAACGCGCTCGCGCCGGCCATCCTCAAGTCCATCACCGTGGATGAGGCGAACCATGCGATCAAGATTCTCGTGGACGAGAGCCAGCTCTCGCTCGCCATCGGCAAGCGCGGGCAGAACGCGCGCCTGGCCTCCCGGCTCACCGGCTGGGCGGTGAACATTGACGCCGAGGCGGTCGCCAGCATCGGCATCGGGGACAAGATCCAGCACGCGATTGACGCCTTCGCCGCCGTGCCGGGCGTGACCCGCGAGATGGCCGAGGCGCTGGTGAACACCGGCTTCCACGCGCTCGAGGACGTGGTGACGCAGGCCGAGGAAAACGATTTGAAAGAGATTCCGCAGATTGGCGAGCAAGCCGGCGCGGTGCTGGCCGCCATCAAAGAGGCGGCCAAGACCAGCCCGCTGGCGGGAGCGCTTGCGTAGTTTGATCCGTTGAGCGCGCCCGCGAGGCCGGCCTCCCGGGCGCGCAAGCCTTTATGCCCGTTCGCATTTACGACATTGCCAAGAAGCTCGGCATCGAGAGCAAGCAGGTGCTCGCGATCGCCAAGGAACTGGGCATCAAGGAAGCCAAGGTTCCCTCCAGCTCGCTCGACAAGATCACCGCCGAGTTCCTCGAGGAGAAGCTCGGTCCCCTGAAGCCCGCCGCGCCCGCGCCCGTCGTCGAGGCGCCCGCCCCGCTCGTCATCATCAAGGCGCCGGAACCGGAACCGCCGCCCGCGCCCGCGCCCGAGGCGGTCGCGCCGGTTGCGGAGTTGGCGGCCCCCGCCGCCGCGCCAGCAGCCGAGGCCGCCCCGGCGGCGGCTCCAGTTGCGCCCGCACCTGCAACTCCGCCCGCGCCGTCCGTGCCCGCCGCTCCGGCAGCGCCCGTGCCGCCCGCGGAGCCGCCCAAGCCGACGACCGGCCAGTTGATCGGCCGCATTGACCTTTCCAAGTTCGGTGCCCGCCGCGAACCCGCGCGCGAGGAACGCCGGCCCGCCCCGGCAGCGGACCAGCGCGGTCGCGGGCCAGCCGGTCCCGGCGCGCAGCCCGGCGGCCGCGCCGGCGACAATCGCGGCTTCCAAGGCGGTCGGCCCGGCTACGGCCAGCAACAGCGCGGCGCACCCGCTCCGCCGCCGGCTCCGAAGCCCGTTGACCCGCGCGCCGCGCTCCCCTCCACGGCCCAGGTCATCATGATGAAGCCGCCCATCGTGGTCCGCGATCTCGCGGAGCAGATGAAGCGCAAGCCCTTCCAGCTCATCGCCGACCTGATGCAGATGGGCATCTTCGCCAACGTCAACCAGGCCGTTGACGAACCCATCGCCATCAAGCTCTGCGCCAAGCACGGCTTCAAGTTCGAGGTCGAGAAGCGCGCCAAGGGCGAGGGCCAGGTTCACGCCGCGCCGAAGAAGGTCGAGGCCGACCCGATTGACGACAAGCCCGAGGATCTCAAGCCCCGGCCGCCCGTCGTCACCATCATGGGCCATGTGGACCACGGCAAGACCTCGCTCCTCGACGTCATCCGCAAGGCCAACGTCGCCGCCGGCGAGTCCGGCGGCATCACGCAGCACATCGGCGCCTACACCATCACCGTCCCGCACCCCGAGAAGAAGGGCGAGCTGGCGCAGATCACCTTCCTCGACACCCCCGGCCACGCCGCCTTCTCCGCCATGCGCGCGCGCGGCGCGAACGTCACCGATCTCGTCGTGCTCGTGGTCGCCGCGAACGACGGCGTGATGCCGCAGACCCTGGAGGCGCTTTCCCACGCGCAGGCGGCGAAAGTCCCCATCCTCGTCGCCGTCAACAAGTGCGACCACCCGAACGCCAATCCCACGCGCGTCCGCCAGCAGCTTCAGGAGAAGGGCCTCACGCCTGACGAATGGGGCGGCACGACGCTCTTCGTGGACTGCTCCGCGCTGACCAAGCAGGGCATTGACAAGCTGCTGGAGATGATTGTTTTCCAGACCGACCTGCTCGAACTCAAGGCCAACCCCGACCGCAAGTCCAAGGGCAACGTCATTGAGTCCGGTCTGCAGGCCGGCGGCCCGACCGCCACCGTCCTCGTGCGCAAAGGCACGCTCAAGGTCGGCGACATCATCCTCTGCGGCTCGCATTACGGCCGCGTCCGCGCGCTCATCAACGAGGAGGGCGAGCGCCTCAAGCAGGCCACCCCGTCCGTCGCCGTGCGCGTGCTCGGCCTGAACGGCGTGCCCGAGGCGGGCCTGGAATTCGTGGTCGTGGACAACGAGCGTTCCGCCCGCGACATCGCGGAGGAGCGCGCGCTCGCCGAGAAGGCCGCCGAGGCCGAGGAGCGCCAGCCCCGCGTCACGTTGGAGAACCTGTTCGCGAAGATCGCCGAGGACCAGCAGCTCACGCTCAAGGTCGTCGTCAAGGCGGACACGCAGGGTTCCGTCGAGGCCATCGTCGAGGCGCTCAAGAAAATCGAGACCAGCAAGGTCGCGCTCGAAATCGTCCACCACGCCGTCGGCACCGTCACCGAGTCGGACGTGGACCTCGCCGGCGCGTCCAAGTGCGTCATCCTCGGCTTTCACACGCGCATTGACTCCGGCACGAACGAGAAGGCCAAGCAGTTCGGCGTCCAAATCAAGCTCTACGCCATCATCTACGAGTTGATTGACGAGGTGAAGGAGGCCATGGCCGGCCTGCTCCCGCCCGTGCTCAAGGATGTCGTCGTTGGCAGCGCCGAGGTCCGGCAGATTTTCGAGCTGTCCAAGGGCGGGGCCGTCGCCGGCTGCGCCGTCACGATGGGCCGCATCGTCAAGGGCAAGGTCCGCCTCATGCGCAAGAAGAACCTCGTCTATGAGGGCGTCACCCTCTCGCTGCGCCGCTTCCAGGACGAGGTCAACGAGGTCCGCTCCGGCCTCGAGTGCGGCATCCGCATTGACGGCTTCAACGAGTTCCAGATTGGCGACGCCATCGAGTGCTACACCGTCGAGAAGGTGAAGCAGGCGTTGAGCTGAACGCAGTTCATCAGTGCCCATGAAAGTCCGCCTCGAACGAGTGCGCGAGATGCTCAAGCGCACGCTGGGCGAAATCATCCGCCGCGACTTCCCGCCCGGCGACCACGGCCTCATCACCGTCGCGGACGTGACCGTCACGGCGGATTTGAAGGAGGCGAAAGTCTATATCGGCGTGGTGGGCAAGGCCGATGCGAAGAAGCGCGCGATGAACCAGCTCAACGGCCGGCGCGGCGAAATCCAATACGAGCTGGGCCGCTCCATCGTCCTGCGCTACACCCCGAAGATTGAGTTCCACCTCGACGAAAGCGTCGAGCGCGGCAACCGCGTCCTCTCGATTCTGGAGGAGCTTGAAAAGCAGGAGGCCCCGAAGAAATGAGCGCCGCGTTCCTGAGCAAGAACCGCTTCTCCTCCCTCGCCCCCACCGGGGGAGAGGGCCGGGGTGAGGGGGCCGGCCATGGCAACCCGTCGTGCGTTCGTGTGTCCACCGCCCATCCGCTGCCACTTTCATTCGTGTCCATTCGTGTCCATTCGTGGTTCACCCCGTGACCGGCTACACCCACATCCTCGACGAAATCCTCGACGGCATCCGCCGCGCGAAGACCATCTGCGTCGTCGGTCACGTCCGCCCCGACGGCGATTGCATCGGCTCGCAAGTCGGCCTTGCGCTCGCCCTCCAAAGCCAGGGGAAGCAAGTCACCGTCTGGAACCAGGATCCCGTCCCGCAGAAGCTCCGCTTCATGGTGCCCAACGGCCTTGTGAAGAAGCCCGAACCCGGCCACAAGTTCGACCTCGTCATCGCCACCGACTGCGCAAGCTTCGAGCGACTCGGCACCGCCGGGAAGGCCACCGAGAAGCACCGTGACTTCATCAACATTGACCACCACGAGAGCAACACCCGCTATGCGAAGCTCAACTGGGTTTCCGCCCGCGTGCCCGCCACCGGCGAGCTGATTTACGAGTTGCTCAAGCACGCCGGCTGGCCCGTCACGCCCGCGATTGCCGACTGCCTCTTCACCGCCATCTCGACCGACACCGGCAGCTTCGGCTACCCGAGCACCACGCCCGGCACCTACCACGTCGCCGCCGACCTCGTGCGCCACGGCGCAAACCTCGCGCGCGTCTGCAACGAGGTCTATCAGAGCTACCCGCTGTCGCGCGCCAAGCTGCTGCGCCACGTCTTCAACAGCTTCCGCACCACGCACAACGACCAGGTCGCGTGGTTCTGGCTCCGCAAGCGCGACTACACCCGCACCGGCGCGGACACGAACGACAGCGAGGGACTCATTGACCACATCCGCGACATCGAGCCGGTCGTGGTCGCGTGCGTCTTCGAGGAGGTGGAGCCGGAGCTGACGCGCATCAGCCTCCGCTCCAAAAGCGAACGCGTGAACGTGAACGAGGTCGCGGGCAAGTTCGGCGGCGGCGGCCATCCGGCGGCGGCGGGCGCGCGCATCCCCGGCAAGCCGCTTTCCGTTCAGCGCAAGGTCATCGCCGCCCTCAAGAAAGCCCTGGATGCCGCCAAGTAAGCGGCGTTCGTTCGTCTGATTTCTCATGCTCCAGTTTGACCCTCTCGACGGTGCCCTGCTCGTGGACAAGCCCGCCGGCTGCACCTCGCACGACGTGGTGGACGACATTCGCCGCAAGTTCGGCATCAAGAAGGTCGGCCACTGCGGCACGCTCGACCCCAACGCCACCGGCCTGCTCATCATCGTGCTCGGGCGCGGCACCAAGCTCTCCGAGAAGCTCATGTCCGACGACAAGGTCTATGAGGGCGACATCAAGTTCGGCGAGACCACCGACAGCTATGACGCCGACGGCGAAGTCACCGCCACCGCGCCCGTCCCGCCGCTCACGCTCGAGCAGTTGAACGAGGCCGCCGCGACGTTCATCGGCGACCTCCAGCAAATCCCGCCGATGGTCTCCGCCAAGAAGCAGGGCGGCGTCGCCCTCTACAAGCTCGCGCGCAAGGGCATTGAAGTCGTCCGCGAGCCGCGCCTCGTCCACATCTTCAACTACCGCTTCACTGCCTACGCCGAACCCATCGCGAAGTTCCGCGTCGCCTGCACCAAGGGCACCTACGTCCGCTCCCTGGCGCACGATCTCGGCGCGAAACTCGGCTGCGGCGCGCACCTCGCCACGCTCCGCCGCGTGACTTCCGGCAAGTGGGATGTGGCCGACGCCCTCGCTTTGGACGCGATTCTCGCGCTGACGCCCGGCGAACTGGAGAAGCGCGTCATCCCCTTCCTGCAACTCGCCCGGTGAGCTTGACCGAGGACAATGCGTGCGACCGGTTTCCTCTCATTAGCACCCGGCTTCAGCCGGGTGTTTCGCATCGCCCTCGAAGGAAAACCGTTTCAACGGTTTTCCGCGTATCCGTCCGGCCAAACCGTTGAAACGGTTTGCCCTGCTTTCTCGCGCTTCACCCAGCTAAAGCCGGGTGCTAATGAGAGGCCGATGCCATGACCGTCCTCTCCGCCGCCACCGAACTCCAGCCCGGCCCGCGCAAGGTCTGCGTCGCCATCGGCGTTTTCGACGGCGTGCATCTCGGCCACCAGCAGGTCATCCGGCAGACGCTCGCCGACGCCCGCCAGCACGAAGGCGTGCCCGTCGTCATCACGTTCGACCGCCACCCGAATGCCGTCGTCGCGCCCGACCGCTTGCCGCCGATGCTCTACTCGCTGCCGCAAAAGCTCCGCGCCATCGAGTCGCTCGGCGTGGCGAACACGCTGCTCATCCGCTTCGACCGCGCGTTCAGCGAACAGACCGGCGAGCAGTTCATCCGTGGTCTGGCCCGCGACTTCGGCCACCTGCACAGCGTCTGCGTGGGCAGCGAATTCACTTTCGGCCACCAGCGCAGCGGCAACGTCGCGCTGCTCAGGCAACTCGGCGCGGAACTCAAGTTCACCGTCCACGGCCTCGCCGCCCTCGCGCTGGATGGCGAGCCGGTCAGCAGCACCCGCATCCGCGAAGCCGTCCGCACCGGCGACCTCGACGGCGCGAGTCAGATGCTTGGCCGCGAGTATTCCGTCGCCGGCACCGTGATTCGCGGCGACCAACTCGGGCGCAAGCTCGGCTTCCCCACCGCGAACCTCGACGTGACCGGCCTCATCCTCCCGCCCAACGGTGTCTATGCCGTCCACGCCCGCGTGGCCGGGAGCGAGCATCGCGGCGCGTTGAATCTCGGCTTCCGCCCCACGCTCGCCAGCCCGACGCCACGCCTGCAATGCGAAGTTCACCTCCTCGACTTCACAGAGGACATTTACGGTAAGGAACTGGAACTCACCTTCGTCGCCAAGCTCCGCGACGAGCAGAGGTTCCCCAACATCGAGTCGCTGAAGTCCCAAATCACCCGCGACCTCGCCGCCGCCCGCGCTCTCTTCGCGTAGGCGACGACGTGAGGAGTCCCTGACTGAACCGGGGCGCGGCGTTCACGCCGCAGAAGGCTCCAGCAGGACAAGCGCATTCGCGTAATCACTGGTTTGCGCACGTTTCTGCGGCCTGAAGGCCGCGCTCCTGGCCATCGGCTCTCGCCCGCTCGGAATTCCGGTCAAACACCGCCGTTGAATAATCCCTTCGCCGCGCCAATCTCCCCTTCACTCATTCCACACATGAAACCTCGCCCCTCCCGTCTAGGCCGTCGTGAATTTCTCCAGGCCACCGCCGCCAGCGCCGCCGCGCTGGCCGCCAGCGAAAGCCACGCCCAGCAGAAATCACGAGTCGCCACCCCGCGTCGGCGCTCGCTCATCGCCGAGGAGAATGCCAAGCCCGGCTCGCTCGACTGGCAGCTCACACGCGTCCGCCTCGACAAGACCGGCGGCCACCGCGCGCCCGCCATCGAGGGCTACTGCTCGCGCCAGAGCGTGAAGGCCGGCGAGACGCTGGACTTCATGATCAGCGTCAACCCCGACTCGAAATTCCGCTTCGAGATCTTCCGCACCGGCTACTATGGCGGACGCGGCGCGCGGCTGATGATGTCCGAGGGGCCGATACCCGGCACCAAGCAGGCCGACCCGCCCATCGGCGAGAACCGCCTGCGCGAGTGCAAGTGGGCACCCGTCATCTCCTTCAAGATTCCCTCCGTCTGGCCCAGCGGCGTTTATCTCACGCGCCTGACCACCGTGCCGGACAAGGCCACGGAACCTTATTGGCAGAGCTACATCATCTTCATCGTCCGCGATGACCGGCCGGCGGACATCCTCTTCCAGTGCAGCGACAACACCTGGCAGGCCTACAACAAATGGCCTGACAGCTACTCGCTCTACACCGACCCGCGCGGCGCGCACGCGGTCGGCACCGAGGTGAGCTTCGACCGGCCCTACGGCAAGTATGCGCAGATTTACGAGCACCCGCTCTCCATCGGCTCGGGCGAGTATCTGCTGTGGGAATTCCCGCTCGCCTACTGGCTGGAGCAGCACGGCTACGACGTGACCTATTGCTCGAACGTGGATTGTCTCGACGCGGCGCAAATCACCCGCTGCAAAACCTTCCTCAGCGTCGGCCACGACGAGTATTGGGACACGCGGCAATACGACGCCGTGAAGTCCGCCATCAACTCCGGCACGCACGCGCTGTGGCTCTCCGGCAACTCGGTTTTTGGCCGGACGCCTTTTCTGCCGTCCTCCAGCGGCCAGGCCAACCGCATCCTCAAGCGCACCGGCATCTACGCCGGCCTGACGGACAAGGAAATCGAGGAGTCCATCAGCGTGTTCACCAAGGACTGGAAGCGCGACTCGCGCAACGAGGCGGACATCATGGGCGCGCGCAGCATCGTGCCTTTCAACGGCGGCGGCGACTGGGTTTGCACGAAGCCGGAGCATTGGATTTTTGAGGGCACCGGCATGAAGAAGGGCGACTCCGTGCGCGGCCTCGTCGGCTGGGAACACCACGGCTCGCCCGCGAACATCCCCGGCCTCGAAGTCGTGGGCGAAGGCACCGTCTGGCGCGGCGGCACCACGCCCGCGCACTGGACGGCGACGATTTTCCCCGGCCCGAAGAACAACCTCGTCTTCAACGCCGCAACCATCTGGTGGCCGCAAGGCTTGAGCACGCCGCCCGGCCACATCCTCCCTTGGAGCCACTGGAGCCGGCCGCACGGCCCCGACGCCCGCGTGCAACGCATCACGGAGAATTTGCTCAGGCGCTGCGGGGCGTGATTGGGAAAGTGATTAGTGATTAGTCATTGCTGGCTACGTTCGCCAATGCGCGTGGGGTTACTTCGGCGACTAATTACTAATCACTACTTACTTCCCCTCCCCCAACAGCGGGACTTCCTCCATCGCACCCTGGCTCGACTTTTCCCCCTGCCCGACGCGACACTCCCCGCATGGCAGTTCGCGCCCCGCGCTCACTCATTCGCCCGCTGGTCCAGCGGTTGCACGCCTATGTCCCCGGCGAGCAGCCGAAGATTCGCGGCCTCATCAAGCTCAACACCAACGAGAATCCCTATCCGCCCTCGCCCAAAGTCCTCGCGGCGGTGAAGGCGGCGGTGGATGGACGTCTCCGGCTTTACCCAAACCCGACGGCGTCCGCGCTCCGCGAAAAGCTCGCCCAGCTCCACGGCTGCGCGCCGGAGAACATCATCGTCGGCAACGGCTCGGATGAGTTGCTGGCCTTGGCGACGCGGACGTTTGTTGAAGGGTGGGGCGAGCCGAATGTGGATTGCCGAGATTTACACTTGGAAACGGTTCGGAAACCCGCGCCGTGGACGGTTCAGTTCTTCAGCCCCAGCTACTCGCTCTACCCCGTGCTGGCGGAAATCGCCGGTGCGCGGTGCAACGCCGTTCCGCTCAACGCCGATTTCACCTTGCCCGCGCTCTCCTCACTGCCGAAGCGGGGCTGGGACTTCAAGGCCGCGCTCTCGCTCATCACCACGCCGAACGCCCCCAGCGGACGCGGCTACAGCACGGCGGAGCTGGACGCGCTCTGCGCCAAGTCGCGCGGCGTCGTGGTGCTGGATGAGGCCTACGTGGACTTCGCCCGCGAGCACGCGATGGCGCTCGCGCTCAAGCACCCGCACGTCCTCGTCTCGCGCACGTTCTCGAAGGCCTACTCGCTGTGCTTCCAGCGCGTGGGCTACTTCGTCGGGCACGCGGACCTCATCGCCGCGCTGGACAAGGTGCGCGACAGCTACAACGTCAACGGCCTTGGCCAGATCGCCGCGCTCGCGACGCTCGACGACCTGCCTTACTACCGCCGCAACTTCCGCCGCATCGTCGCCACGCGCGAGCAGGTCACGCGCGAGCTGACCGGGCTCGGCTGGACCGTGCTGCCGAGCCAGACCAATTTCCTCCTCGCCAAGCCCCCGCGCTTCCCCGCCGAGGAGTGGCTCGCGAAGCTGCGCGCGAAAAAGCTCCTCGTCCGCTGGTTCAAGTATCCCGAGGTGCGCGATCACCTGCGCATCACCATCGGCTCGGAGGCGGAAATGGAGACCTTTGTGCGGGTGGTCCGGCAGATCGCAGCGGGGAGATGAGAAGCGGCCAGCACAGCCTGCCGCACTGGCTTCGGCTACTTCTTCTTGAGGTAAAGCTCTTCGATGTTCCACGTCACCCGGTAGCTGCTCAGGACGGTGGGACGGATGTTGCCGAGGTCCTTGCGGTAGGCGGCGAAGGTCAGCGGCTGGATGGTGTAGATGAAGGGCAGCTCGGTGGACATGATGACCTGCACCTCGTCGAAGAGCGCCTTGCGTTTCGCCTCGTCCAGCTCCTTCAACTGGTCGTTCATCAATTTGTCCACCCTCGCCTCCCACGGCGTGGCGGGTGTCTTCTGGCGCGGGAACCAGAAGTGCGTGAAACCGTCGGACTTCAGGACGTTCATGTTCGCCGCCGGGTCGGAACCGCCGCCGCCGAGGCCGAGCAGGATGCAGTCATAATCGAAAGTGTCGTCAATCTTGCTGACCAGCGCGTTGAAGTCCACCGGCCGGAAGTTCAGCTTCACGCCGAGCCGCTTGAGGTCGCTCTGGAGGATGACGGCGATCTTTTCGCGGACATTGTTGCCCACGTTGGTGTTCAGCTCGAATTCCAGCACGTTGCCCTGCGCGTCTTCGAGCAGGCCGTCGTTGTTGCGGTCCTCGATGCCGATCTCCTTCAGCATCGCGCGGGCCTTCACCACGTCGTAGGAATACTTCGGCACGTTGGGGTTGTGCCACTTCTTGAGCGCGGGTGAGACAAAGCCGCCGCCTTCCTGCGCCCGGCCGGCATAGATGGACTTGATGATGCTGGGCCGGTCAATGGCGTGGGCGATGGCCTGCCGGAACTTGGGCTGGCTGAACCAGCGCATCTTTTTCGCGTCCACGAGCGGCTTCGACTGCACGTTTTTTTCGCCCTTCGCGCCCGTGATGGTGATGGTGCCGGAGTCGAACTTGACGGTCTGCGGGAGGGCCTGGCCCTGGGTGATGGTGACGGTGCGTTTTTGATCGTTGGTGCCAAACCGGGCGACCAGCTCCAGCTCGCCGGGCATCACGCGGGCGTCGCTGGGCAGCGTGTCGAGCTTCTGGTTCACGGCGGATTTCACGAGCAGGGTGGTGCCGGGCTGGTCACAGGCGAAACGCAGGTTGACGATGTGGTTGGTGTTCAAGTTGAACCACACAAACGCCTTCTCCGGCCCGATGCCCAGCGACTCCAGCTTGAACTTCCCGGCGTCCGCCTCGGTCTTGAATCGGTCGAACTCGTCCGGCCGCACGTTCTCGTGGATGTCGCTCTCCCCTTGCAGGAAGCGCAGCGACATCGCGTTCATGTCCGGCACGACGGGGTAGATGACGTTGTCGAGGTAGGGCAGGCGCGTGCCGGCCTTGTCCACGCCGAAGAAGTTCGGGTTGCGCTCCAGCAGCGTGAACTCACCGGCCTTGTATTGCTTGAGCTTGAACGGCCCGCTGCACACGAGCTGCTCCGGCGTGGTGTTGATGCCGTAGGCGGACTCGAATTTCTTCTCCGCGACCGCCTTGGCGAGAATGTGCTTGGGCAGAATCTCGACGCCGCCGAAATACTCGACGAACGGCGCATAGGCATCCGGCGTCACTACCTGCACCGTGAGGTCGTCCACCTTCGACACCTTGAATTCCTTGCCATCAATGGTGAACAGGTCGCGGGTGACGTTGATGATGTCCGGGTTGTAAACCACGTCGTTCCAGGTGAAGACCACGTCATCCGCCGTGAGCGGTTTGCCGTCGCTCCACTTGAGGCCGGAGCGGAGCTTCCAGGTCCAGGTCCTCTTGTCGTCGGCGACAGACCACGCGTGCGCGAGACCGGGCGTCGCCTTCTGCGTCGGCCAGTCCAGGGACACCAGGGCGGAGAACAGGAAGCGGATGATGTCACGCGACGAGCCTTCGTTCTCCGTGATGGGATTGAACGTCTTCGGGTCGCCGAACGTGGCGATGACCAGCCGCCCGCCGCGCACGCCCGGCTCGCAGTCATAGACACACGGCGGCTGCGGGAGGGCGGAGGCGGCGGAAGGACCGGCGTCTTCCTTCTTCTTGCAGCCGGGAAGGAACAGGGCCAGCGCGACGGCGGCGAGGCAAAGCGAGTTTGATTTCATGCGAGTCGTGCCAGAAAGAATTCGCACGCGACGGCGCAAAGTCGAGGAAACAAGCTGCTTTGAAGCTTGGAGCCAGGCCGGGGCGTCAATACGCTTCGCCGACGCATGGGCACGTTCATTCTCAAACGCCTGCTGCACATGATTCCGATTCTGCTCGGAGTCTCGCTGCTGACGTTCCTGCTCATGTCGCTCACGCCGGGCGGCTACCTGCAAAACCTGAAGCAGAACCCGCAAATCTCCCCGGAGACGGTGGAGAAGCTGCTCAACAAGTTCCACCTCGATAAGCCTTGGTATGTCCAATACCTCTACTGGCTCAAGAATGTTGCCCAGGGCGACTTTGGCTACTCCATCCAATACAAGATCTCCGCGACCGACCTGATCGGGTCACGGCTGTGGAACACCTTCCTGCTCTCCTTCTTCGCCACGGTCGTCGCGTGGTGCATCGCGGTGCCGCTCGGTATCTGGGCGGCGGTGAACAAGGATTCCATCGTGGACCGTGGCTGCGCCCTCATCGCATTCATCGGGCTTTCGATTCCCGAAATCCTGCTCGCACTGCTGGCGCTCATGTTCGCGGCGGCGACCGGCTGGTTCCCCATCGGCGGCGCGCAAAGCTCCATCTACGACCTGATGTCGCCGATGGAGAAGTTCTGGAACCGCGCGCATCATCTCATCCTGCCGGTGCTGGTGCTGGCCGCGAGCGAACTCGCCGGCATCATGCGCCAGATGCGCTCGAACCTCCTCGACACGCTGCGTGCCGACTACGTCACCGCCGCGCGCGCCAAGGGCCTTGCTGAGGGCTGGGTGGTTTACAAGCACGCGCTGCGCAACGCCATCAACCCCTTGCTGACCATCTTCGGCTACTCGCTGGCGCACCTGCTCTCCGGCGCGTTCATCGTCGAGAACGTGATGGCCTGGCCCGGCCTGGGCCGCCTAACCATCGAGGCGTTCTTCGCCAAGGACTCGATGCTCGTGGTGGATTCGGTGGTCATGGCGACCGCGCTGCTGATTGTCGGCAACTTTGTCGCGGACGTGATGCTGGCGTGGAGCGACCCGCGGATACGGTTGAAGGAATGAGCGAAAAGCACTTTGGCAAACCGACCCAGACGGAGTAATCAAAGCCCATGAAACAACTCACAGCCATCATCCATCGTGGCGATCCGGACGAAGGCGGCTTTTGGGCGACCTGCTTGGAAGTGCCCGGTGCCAACGGCCAAGGCGAGACGCGGGAGGCGTGCCTCGCCGACCTCGCCGCCGCCGTGCGGCTGCTCGTGGACACGGAGCGCGAGGAAGCCTTCCGCCTCGACCCACAGGCCGAGACGGCGGAATTGCTCGTGGCATGAAACGCCGCGCGCTTCTCAGCCACTTGCAGGAGCACGGCTGCGTGTCAGTGCGCGAGGGCGGCAGCCATTCCATCTGGGGCAACCCCCAGACCGGCCGGCGCGAAGCCGTTCCGCGCCACACTGAAATCAAGAAGCACCTCGCCCGCTCCATCTGCAAAAACTTGTCCGTTCCAGTTCCGCCGGGCAACTGAGCATGAGCGAGCCAGCCACCAACGCCCCGCTCTCGCCCCGCCAGCTTTTCTGGAAGCGCCTCCGCGCCCGGCGCTCGGCGATGGCGGGCGGCGTCATCCTCGCGGCGCTCTACCTCATGGCGTTGCTCGCCGGTTTCGTCGCGCCGTATCACTACGAGAGCGACGACCGAGACCGCTTCTTCCACCCGCCGATTCTCCCGAAGCTCGACGGCCTGCGGCTCGTCGTCCCGCGTTGGGAACAGAAGACGGGACAATTCAAGTATGCGCCCATCCCCGGCGACACGAAGCCAGTCCGCTTCTTCGTGCGAGGCGACAAATACAAGCTGTTCGCCCTCATCCCGTGCCAGACGCACTTCTTCGGCACCGGCGAGAAGAGCCATCCCATCTACCTGTTCGGCACCGACCAGTTCGGGCGTGACGTCTTCTCTCGCATCCTCTACGGCTCGCAGATTTCCCTGAGCATCGGCCTCATCGGCATCACGCTGTCGTTCAGCTTCGGGATGCTCAACGGCGGCATCTCCGGCTACTTCGGCGGGCGCATTGACACGAGCATCATGCGTGTGTGCGAACTCATCATGTCCATCCCGTCGCTCTACCTCATCCTCGCGCTGCGCAACACCTTCCCCTCGAACATCTCCTCCACGCAGGCCTACGCGATGATCATCGTCATCCTCAGCTTCATCGGCTGGGCGAGCATGGCGCGCGTGGTGCGGGGGATGGCGTTGAGCCTGCGCGAGCGGCAGTTCGTCCTCGCCGCGCGTGCGCTGGGCGCGACGCCGTGGCGCATTATCACGCGGCACATTCTCCCGAGCACGTTCAGCTATGTCATCGTGGCCGCCACCCTCAGCGTGCCCTACTACATCCTCGGCGAAGTCGTCCTGAGCTACCTCGCCGTCGGCATCCAGGAACCGCAGGCGAGCTGGGGCAACATGCTCACCGCCGCGCAGAACACCGAGCACCTGCGCAGCTATCCGTGGCTCCTCGCCCCCGGCGCGGCCATCTTCATCACCGTTCTGGCTTTCAACTTCCTGGGCGACGGCTTACGAGATGCGGCGGACACCAAAAGCTCATGAGAATGCGGAACGCGGAATGCGGAATGCGGAATGAGGGCACTTCGCCGGCAGCGAAGTGTTCAGTGTTCAGTGTTCAGTATTCAGTGGGCACCGCAGCCGCAACCGGTGCGCGCCGCCTTTCGCCTCTTCCATTCCGCATTCCGCATTCCGCATTCCGCATTCCCTAATGCTTCTCGACATACGCAACCTCCAGCTCGAATTCGGCACCGGCCGCGACGCCGTGCGCGCCGTGGACGGCGTGTCCTTCACCATCGCCGAGGGCGAGACGCTCTGCCTCGTCGGCGAGAGCGGCTGTGGCAAGAGCGTTTCCGCCCTCTCCATCGCGCGCCTCGTGCCCACGCCGCCCGCGCGCTACGTCGGCGGCGAGATTCTCCTCAATGGCGGCGACGTGCTGAAGATGGACAAGGCCGACCTGCGCTCCATCCGTGGCGGCGTGGTCAGCTACATCTTTCAGGAGCCGAGCGCTTCGCTCAACCCCGTCTTCCGCGTCGGCAACCAAATTAAGGAGTCGCTCAAGCTCCACCGCCCGCAGTTCGCCACTGACGACGAGGTCATCCGCCTGCTGAAGCTCGTGGGCATCCCCGCGCCGGAGTCGCGCATCCGCGACTACCCGCACCAGATGTCCGGCGGCATGCAGCAGCGCATCATGATCGCGATGGCGCTGGCCAGCGAACCGAAGCTCCTCGTGGCCGACGAGCCGACCACCGCGCTGGACGTGACCATCCAGGCGCAAATTCTCGAACTGCTTCGCGACCTCAAGGCCCGCCTGCGCATGAGCATCCTGCTCATCACGCACAACCTCGGCATCGTGGGCGACATCGCCGACCGCGTGGCCGTGATGTATGCCGGGCAGATTGTCGAGCTGTCCCCCGCGCGCGCCCTGCTCCAGCGCCCGCTGCACCCCTACACGCGTGCCTTGATGAATTCCGTGCCCGCGCTTGGCCACGAACTGGAGCGCCTCCAGGCCATCCCCGGCAGCGTGCCCAACCTCGGCCAGTTCCCCAGCGGCTGCCGCTTCCACCCGCGCTGCCCGAAGGCGCAAGGCGACTGCTCGCAGAAAGCGCCAGAGCTGGCGGAAGTCGAGCCGGGCAGGTGGGTAAGGTGTCCGCTGTGGCAGTAGAACTCAGCGCGTCCGGTCCGCCAAATGCACATCCAGCACCTTCACATGACGGTCGGCGAAGTCGTCCCAGTATTTCACCGCGAACCGGCCGCAGATATGCACCTCCACTCGACGCCCGGCGGAATCACGTTCCACGAAGTCGGAGTAATTGCCCGGGAAGGCCGCGATTTCCCGGAAGCGTTTGAGCAAGGCCCGCTGCTCGGCGGGACGGAGGTTGCGGAGGAAATCCAGGACTTCGATGGCGATGAGCAGCCGGGAGTCGCTCATTCAACGAAACCCGAGTTCGCGCTCACACTGTTCCGGCGTCCGCCAGCGGTCAGGCGAGGCGTCGTCAATCCGTTGCGCGAGGCTGGCAGCGTAGTCGGCGTGGCTGCTGTCCTCCATCGCCACCATGAAGGCCATGAGCTTGCGACGCTCCTCGGGAGGGAGCGCCCGGACTTCGGATTGCAGCACTTCGATGCTCACAGGCGGAACCTATCGCCGCTGCAAAAGGGCAGCAAGCGACAATCTGCGGCGACGCGGTGCGGCTGCCGTTTCCACCCGCGCTGCCCCAAGGCGCAAGGCGACCGCTCGGTGAAAGCGCCGGAGCTAGCGGAGGTCGAGCCGGGCCGGTGGGTGCGATGTCCGTTTTGGAAATGAACACCGCCGAGCCGTCGCAAGCCACGTTTCCCCGCCCGTTGACGGAGACGGAAAGAAGCTTCGTGGCCTTCCTGATCACCAAGTTTCTACCCACCAGAAACTACCTTCAGGAGCAGCTCGCCGACTCCGTCGTCACGCGCATCTGCGGCTGCGGTTGCCCCACCTTCGACCTCTGGGAAACTTGCAGCCCTGCGCCGCCAGCTAGCGAGGCACGAGTTTTTTGGCAGGGGTATGGAGAAACGGCGCGCGGTGACTCCGTCGGCATTCTACTTTTTGAAACCGCAGGCCGGCTTTCCTGCTGCGAGGTTTTCTACAATGCGGACGAGTCGCGTGCGGATTTGCCGGTCTTTGAGAGTATCAAAGAGTCGCCGACATCACCCGTCCAGCCGTGAGTCATGCCTCTCGCGAGAATCCTTGAAAACGCTCCAATCGAAAGCCAGTCTGCCAGCATGAGCAAAGCCCAACTGCTGGAGCGCATCACGATTGAGCCGGGCAAGTGCGGCGGCCGGCCGTGCATCCGGGGGCAGCGGATGCGCGTGAAGGACGTGCTGGAACTCCTCAGCGCCGGGGCCAGCTACGAGGAGGTTCTCACCGACTACGCGTTCCTTGAGCGCGACGACATTCTTGCGGCGGTTGTCTTTGCCGCCGGGAAGGGTTAATGAATTCCCATGCAGCTTAAAATCACCGCACAGGTTCACCGGGAAGGGAAGTGGTTCGTGGCTTTCTGCCCGGAGTTTCCCGAGGCCAATGGGCAGGGAGAAACAGTTGAGGAGTGCACCCAAAGTCTGCGGGACGCGATTGACCTCCTGCTGGAAGACCGTCGCGAGGACGCCAGCCGCGCAATACCCAAGGACACCCAGGTGCTGGAACTCGCGTGAAACGCCGGGAACTCATCCGCCACCTGGAGCAGCATGGGCGTCCCTTGAAGCGCGAAGGCGGCTCCCATTCGATTTACTGGAATCCCCAGACCGGACGGCGCGAGCCAGTGCCACGTCACTCGGAAATTCCCGACATCCTGGCCCGCAAGATTTGCCGTTCCTTGGAAATCCCCGAACCTTGACACTCATCCATGCCCAGACTACGCGCCGTCATGGACACGAATGTTCTCTACGCGGCGTTCCGTTCCCGGCTGGGTGCTTCGTTCGAGGTCTTTCAGCGGCTCCGGCACGATGACTGGCGGGCCGTGGTGAGCAATCATCTGATCCACGAATACGAGGAGATTCTTAAGCGGGATGCGGATAAACTGGGCCTGAGTCTGGATGACGTGGATGAGCTGCTGAATGCCCTCTGTGCGCGGGCGGAGGAGTGGCCGTTGCAGCCGGGCTGGCAACCAGTGCTGGCCGATGCGGACGACGAACCGCTCGTGCAGCTTGCCTTCGAGTCCGGGGCGGGACGCATCGTTTCCCATAACGTGCGGCATCTTCGTCCGGCGGTGGCGCTGGACGTAGATGTCTTGAAGCCGCGCGAGTTCTTGGCCATGTTGCGCCCTAGCTAAGATGAACCTGCAAGTCGAACTCCCCGAGACGCTGGTTCGCCAAGTCAACGACCTGGCGGAGAAACAACACGTCAGTGTCAACCAAATCGTTGCCACGGCGCTGACAGCCCAGGTGTCGGCGGCAGCAATCCGGCCCAGCATCAAGGAGCGGGGGCAGGGTGTGAACTGGCAGCGCGTGGATGAGATTCTTGCGAAGGTTCCTGTCCGTCCGCCGCTTCCGGGAGACGAATGAACCTCCTCGAAGTCCGCAATCTCAAAGTCCACTTCCCGGTCAAGCACGGGGTCTTCAGCCGCGTGAACGCGTGGGTGAAGGCCGTGGATGACGTGAGCCTCACCGTCGCGCCCGGCGAGACCGTCGGCCTTGTGGGCGAGAGCGGCTGCGGCAAGACCACGCTGGGCCGCGCCATCATCCGCCTGCTGGAGCCGACGGGCGGCAGCGTCACGTTCGAGGGCGAGGACATCACCACGCTGGAAGGCGCGGCGTTGCGCGAGCGGCGGCGGCGGTTCCAGATGATTTTCCAGGATCCCGTCGGCTCACTGAACCCGCGCATGACCGTCGGCCAAATCATCGGCGAGGCGCTGGACATCCACCACCTCGTCGCGGACGAACAGGCGCGCGAGGCGCGCATCGGGCAGTTGCTCAAGGACGTGGGCCTGAACCCGCAGCACGCGCAGCGTTACCCGCATGAGTTCAGCGGCGGGCAACGGCAGCGCATCGGCATCGCCCGTGCGCTGGCGGTGGAGCCAAAGTTGATTGTCTGCGACGAGCCGGTCAGCGCGCTCGATGTCTCCGTGCAGGCGCAAATCATCAACCTGCTGCAAGACCTCCAGCGCGAGCATGGGCTGGCCTACCTCTTCATCGCGCACGATCTCGCGGTGGTGGAGCACATCAGCCATCGCGTCGTCGTGATGTATCTCGGCAAGGTCGTCGAAACCGCCGCGTCCAAGGCCGTCGTCACGCAGCCGAAGCATCCCTACACGCAGGCGCTGCTCTCCGCCGTGCCCGTGGTGGACCCCGACTCGAAGCGCCAGCGCATCGTCCTGCCCGGCGACGTGCCTTCGCCCATCAACCCGCCGAGCGGCTGCCCGTTCCATCCGCGTTGCCCCGTGGCCGAGGCACGCTGCAAGACCGAGGTGCCGGCGTTGCGCGAGGTGTCGGCGGGGCATTTCGCGGCGTGCCACCTGGCGAAGTGAGTTGGGATGTGTTCAGCAAGCCTGGGACGCGTCGGCAGGCTGGTTGACTCGACCGACGCGCGCCGATACCGTCACGCCCTATGATGGCTGGAACCGCAACCGCCCCCGCTGCCAACGCCCAACCGAGCTTTCGCGTCGGCGACGAGCGGCTGATCAAGCTCACCGCGAACGCGGCGAAAAAGGTTTCCACGCTGCTCACCAAACAGGGCCGGCCCGCCGGCGTGCTGCGCGTGGCGGTCATTGGCGGCGGCTGCTCCGGCCTGCAATACAAGATGGACCTGCAGGACCGCCCGCAGAACCGCGACTTCCTCGTCGAGAGCGCGGGCGTGAAAGTGGTCGTGGACCCGAAGAGCGCGCTCTACGTGACCGGCAGCGAGCTGGACTACGTGGAGGCGCTGACCGACGGCGGGTTCAAGGTGACGAATCCCAACGCCGCGACGAGCTGCTCGTGCGGCGAGAGTTTCAGCGCGTGACCGACTGCTTCGCCCTGCTCGACGAGCCGCGCCGCCCGTGGTTGGACGCGGACGCGCTCAAGGCCAAGTTCCTCGCCCGTTCCGCCGAGGTGCATCCCGATCGCGTCCACAGCGCGCCCGAACCGGAGCGCGCCGCCGCGCAGGAGCGTTACACCGCGCTGAACGCCGCGTTCAACACGCTGCGCGAGCCGAAGGACCGCTTGCAGCATCTGCTCGAACTGGAGTCCGGCGCGAAGCCGGGAAACATCCAGGCCACGCCCGTCGAACTCACCGACCTGTTCTTCGAGGTGGGCCGCCTGTGCCGCGACGTGGATTTCTTCCTGCTGGAAAAGGGCCGCGCCAATTCGCCGCTGCTCAAGGTGAAGATGTTCCAGCGCGCGATGGACTGGACGGCCCAAATCAGCGCGCTGCAATCCCGGCTGAACGCGAAGCGCGGGGAGCTGGAGACCGAATTGGCGGCGATGAACGAGACTTGGGCGGCGGTGCCGACGGAGCCTGAGGTCCGGCGGGCGGCGTTGCCGCTGGCGCGGCTGGAGCGGCTTTACCGCACGTTCAGCTTCCTCAGCCGGTGGACGGCGCAGTTGCAGGAGCGCGTGGTGCAACTGGCGTTCTGACTCAGCCGCCCTTGCGCTCCACCCGGTCGGGCGCTACCGTCCGCGCACCAAATGAACGAACCTAAGAACAGTTTGCTGGTGCCGATGGTCGTGGAGCAGACGGGCCGCGGCGAGCGCGGCTATGACATCTACTCGCGGCTGCTGATTGACCGCATCGTCTTCCTCGGGACGCCGGTGGACGACATGGTGGCCAACGTCATCATCGCGCAGCTCCTCTTCCTCCAGATGAACGACCCGAAGAAGGACATTCATCTCTACATCAACTCCCCCGGTGGCAGCGTCACGGCGGGCCTCGCGATCTACGACACCATGCAGTTCATGACCTGCGACGTGAACACCTACTGCATCGGCCAGGCCGCGAGCATGGGCGCGGTGCTGCTCTGCGGCGGCACCAAGGGCAAGCGCTACGCCCTCCCGAACGCGAACATCATGATTCATCAGGTGCTCGGCGGCGCGGAAGGCCAGGCCAGCGACGTAGAAATCCGCGTCAAGTATATGCTCAAGCTCAAGCAGCGCCTCAACGAAATCATCGCCAAGCACACCGGCCAGCCGGTGGACGTGGTGGAGAAGGCGTGCGACCGCGACAACTTCATGTCCGCGCACGAGGCGAAAACCTTCGGCCTTGTGGACGAAGTGGTGGCGAACCGGAAGGAAATCGCCGGCTTGCCGGAGAAAAGCAGCGTGGTCACTTAGTTCACTCCGCACTCCGCATTCCTCATTCCGCATTTAAGATGGCCCGCCCGCACAACCTCACGCTCTGCTCCTTCTGCGGCAAGTCGCACGCCGAGGTGAAGAAGCTCATCGCCGGCCCCGGGGTCTATATCTGCGACAACTGCATCCACGTCTGCAAGGGCGTGCT
>Ga0172367_10002724_pt1 | contig 23885 bp, 18 predicted proteins | sample Lak10m_FD_114542 | JGI IMG/M metagenome (GOLD analysis project Ga0172367, IMG submission 114542) | Freshwater microbial communities from Kabuno Bay, South-Kivu, Congo - kab_022012_10m | ecosystem: Environmental > Aquatic > Freshwater > Lake | place: Democratic Republic of the Congo: South-Kivu... | reverse complement strand
GTTGGCAATCAACGAACTCGAAAGGAAAACAATCAAAATACCCAAAGCCAGCAAGATGCCAAGCACGGCGTTTACCGTATCTCCCAGCGGATGTTTGTGCGTTTCGGAAGAGCGGGTGCGAATGACGGTTACGCCATTCTTTTCCAGTTTATCTTTTACATCCCCGCCTATCTCACGAATGTAGATAATATCTTCCTGGTATTCCTTGGCGACGGTCACATAGGCGCGGTTGAATAACTCGGGTTGGCGCAGGGTGGGCAGGGTTTTCATATCGATGTAGGCGAAAGGCGGCGCAAGAAAATCTCCAGCCCCGGTGCTGACATCCTGCACAATGCCGACCACCTTTAATTTCTTGGTCAAGCCGTCGGATAGTTCGAAAACCAGTTCATCGCCGACGGCGACATCGAGCTTTTTGAGCGCGTCTTTTTCTAAAAGGACTTCATTCTTTTTTGCCTGGACTGCGCCTGCAACAGGAACCAGCAGGTTGACTTTATTTTCGTCGAAGTCTTCCAACGCCACCACTTCCAGCGAAACCCACTGATCTCCGCCCGCTTCCTGCACGCGGAAGTTGATCACGCGCCGCGCCTCTGCCTCGTCCACGCCCCGCGCGTTGCGGATGGTCGAAAGAATATCCTCGTCGAAGTTTTCCATGCGGAGTTCTATGTTGGCAGGGTGGTTCGCCGCATACGAAATACCCATGTCGTTGGAAATAATCTGATACGCCCCTGCAATCACGCCAATCGAAAACACGCCCACCGCAATGGAGAAGACCACCAGCAGGGTGCGCGCCTTGTTATCCCATAAATCATGTAAAACCTTACGCCAACGGGGACGGAGCATTTGTTCCTTTGGAGATGGCGGTTACGCATGATGAAACGCGTAACCGCCAATTCTTCTACTTCAATAACTCGCTAATCTCGACACTCGAATAGGGCTTGATTGTCACATCCTTTATGCCGTCGCGCATGAATTTTGTGACGCGCTCGGGGCTGATGGCAGAAGTGAGAACCACTGTTTTGGAGGTCAACCCAGCCTTTGCCAGAGCCGACAACACATCTGCCAGCGGAACCGCGGTGATGTACTCATCGACCAGAATCAAGTCGGCTGCGGGGAATTTTTTCAAATCGGTGGATTGGGTCAACTTGACCTTTGTATCCTTCAACAGTTCGGCAAAATATTTCGACCAATTGTCGTCGTCGTCGATCAGTAAAATGTTCTTCACGCCGCCGCTCTCGATGGACGCGTTTTCCACTTTTCCGCTCGGCATGAACATGGCAACCGTTGTGCCTTTGCCCGCTTCGCTGACGAGGGTGATATGTCCCTGCGCCTGCGAAACCACGTGCATGGCGGCGGGCAAGCCAAGACCGTGATGAGCCACGCCACGGGTGGTGAAGAAAGGCGACCATGCCTTGCGCATGATTTCATCGCCCATGCCTGCGCCGTCATCCTCGATGTCGATCTCCAGCATATTGCGTTCCTCGGTGCTGTGAACGCTGACTTTGACCGACTTCGCGCCCGCTTCGGCTGCGTTTTGTAAAAGGTTACCGACCGCGCGGGTGAGTTGGGTGCTGTCGGCGATGACGTATGCGGCGGCGGGATCGATCTCCACCTTGAGCAAATTTGCGGGGATGCCGCGCTGGTGGGCGGCTGTCTGTAAAACATCGGAGAACAGGACGGGTCGCGGCTTTTGTTCGCGTACCGCGCCGATCAGTTGCTCCTTGACCTGGATGATCTGCGCCGTACTCTCGGCGATCATGTCGAGGTCTTCACGCAGGGAATCCACATCCACTTCACCTTCGGCAATCTCTTCGCGCAAGCGGGCAACCGTCAGCGAGATGGGCAGGGTCTTGTTTCCGATCCAATGGATGGCTTCGGTGGAGGCGGTGGTCAGCGCCTCGAAGACCTTGTTGCGGAGAATTTCGCTGTGCGCTTCCTTCAACTGTTCGATCAGGCGGGCGTTGTTGATGGCAACCGCCAGATGCTCTGCCATGGTCAAGAGGGTGGTGATGTCGTCTTCGGTGAAAGCGCGTTCCTCGGAACTTTGAATGGTCACCGCGCCCAGCGCCTTGCCGCCATAAATGAGAGGCAGCGCCATTTCGGAGCGGGTGTGGGGCAGGTGCGGATTCTTGAAGTGTACGCGTTCCTCGCCGACATCCAGCGCAATGCGGGCTTCGCCCATTGCAATGCACGCGCCAATCATCGACTCGGTGCCGACCTTGAGCTTGTGCCCGTCCGCGACCATTGCCTTGCCAGCCTTGCCATAACCAGCGCGGAGAACGGCGTACTCGCCCGCTGCATCCAGCAGGAAGACGCCCGCATAGTAAAGCCCATAGGCTTCACAAATGATGTTGACGGTGTGCGGAAGCAATTCTTCGATGTTGAGAATCGAAGTGACTTCCTTGCCGACGCGGTTGGCTGCTTTCAACAAACGCGAGCGGCGTTCTGCCTGACGGTGCAACTGCGAATTTTGGATGGCAATCGCCAGTTGATCTGCCATCGTTTGCAGGGCGGCGATGTCTTCATCGTGGAAGGCGGCTTCTTCGGTGGATTGAACGGTCAATGCGCCGATGGCTTCATCGTTGATGACCAGCGGCAGCGCCATCTCGGAGCGGGTATTGGGCAGGTGCGGATTCTCGAAGAAGACCGCCTCGACGCCCACATCCAGCGCAATGCGTCCCTGGCGGTTGGCAATGGATGCCCCGATCATCGAGTTGCCGCCGATGGCGAGTTTGTGCCCGGCGTTGAGCATTGCCCTGCCCGCTTCGCCGCGCCCAGCCTTCAACACCGCGTATTCCTTGATGTCGTCCAGCAAAAAGACGCCCGCGTAATAGAAACCAAATTCATCGCAGATGATGTCCACCGTGCGCTGGAGCAGTTCGTACGGGTCGAGGATGGTGGTGATGTTCTTGGCGGCGCGCGCCGCAGCCTTTAATAACGTGGCGTGTCGTTCGCTATGCGTATCGTTTGTCATGGGTTTACCTCTTTATAAAATAACGTTGAACGTTAAACGTTTAGGATTTTCTCTATCAGTTCCACCAATCCCTGTTCGCGCCCCTTGACGAAGAAAGCGCTTGCGCCGCCGGCGACGGAGTCCTTTGCCTTGTTTACTTCATCGTAGGCGGTGAGAATGACCACCGGCAGGGAGGGCTTCTGTTTTTTCAGGTCGGCAAGCAGGTCCAGCCCCGCGCCTGTCTTGGGCATTCCATCGAAACTGGGCATGTTCAAATCCAGAACGGCAATGTTGATTGTGTCCGAGTTTTGAGCAAAGGTCTCGCTGCCGCTTTTGCAATCCGAAGCGGTAATTACATCGAAGCCGGCGCGCAGGAGTGTTTTCTCCAAACTTCGTAGAATCAATCTTTCATCATCCACCAAAAGAACTGTCGTCATTCGTCCTCCAAAAAATTAGTTATAAACCTGATGGGTTTTACAGAAAACCTGCCAGGTTTCAGTTTACTTTTCCACAGGCAGCCGCACCGAGAAGGTCGATCCCTGCCCAACTTCACTTACCAGCGAGATGCTTCCGCCATGTTGTTGCACGATCTGCAAAACAGCAGAAAGCCCAAGTCCCGTGCCGCCCCTGCCTCCTTTGGTCGTGAAGAACGAAACCCAAATTTTCTCCTGGATTTCCTTCGGAATGCCGGGACCGTTATCCTTGACCGTGACCAGCACAAAGTTGGGGTTGGAATAATCCCGCCCGCCCTTGACGTAAATCTTCGGGTTGGGAGTCTCGTTCATCGCCTCCCAGGCGTTTTTGATCAGGTTGTTGAAGACCTGCTCGACCTGCCGCGCATCCACAAAGGCATTGGGCATGTCGCCCGCCCATTCCAATTCGATGATACCGTCGGGTAAGCCCATGTTTGCCACCGTGTCGGTAATCATCTCGCGCAGCGAGACGGGGGCGTCGTTACGTTTGCGGGCGGGACCAATCAAACCTTCCTTGATGCTGAGAATGGTCACGGCGCTGTTTTCGGCAATGTCCAAATCTTCCAGCATCGATTCTACACTGACCAATGCCTGCAAACGATTCTTTTTCATGGCAGACATTTCAGCCAGGATTTGCTTGAGGTCGAGTCCTTTTGCCTCGGCCTCCTCTTTGATGATCTCGATTGCCGCCAGCAGGATTTCGTTCTTCGCGTCGTCGCCGGTCAGTTGCGCCGCCAGCGCGAGGATGTAGAAGAGGTCTTCGCGCACGCGCTTGACGCTGCCGGGAATGGGCGCGGCTTTGTTGCCGACCCAGTGAATGGCTTCGCCGGTGGCGGTGGCAATCGCCTCGAAGGTTTTTGTCCGCACCAGTTCGGAGGTGGCGTCTTCCAGTTTGAACATCAACTGGGCGTTGTTGATGGCGATGGCGATCTGGTCAGCCATGGCTTGCAGTGAGGTGATGTCGTCTTCGCTGAAGGCGTTCAACTGGTCGCTTTGGACGGTCAACGCGCCGAGCGCTTCCGATTTGACGATCAGCGGCAGCGCCATTTCGGAGCGGGTATCGGGCAAAAACGGATTCTTGAAACGCGACATTTCCCCAGCCACATCCAGCGCGATTTTTGCCTGCTGGTGGATGATGGAATTGCCGATCATGGATTTTTCGTCCACAGGCAGGCGATAATTTTCAGCCATCATTTTACGCCCTGCCAGCGCATACCCTGCGCGTAAAACCGCCCATTTGCGGTCTTCAGAAAGCAGGAAGATTCCCGAATAATAGAAACTAAACTCACTGCAAATGATGTTGACCGTGTGCTTGAGCAGGTCATCCAAATCCAAAATGGAGGTGACCATTTGCCCGACGCGGGCGGCGGTTTCGAGAAGTTTGTGCCTGCGCTCGAGCATTTGGAACATGCGCTCGTTTTGCTGGAGCAGGTGCTTGTTCTTTTCGACGGTGACGCTCAACTGGCGGACATTGCCCTCAAGACGCTCCACCAATTCCTGCTGGTACGCCTGCAAATAGGCTTCGGCGTTTTCCAAAATCTCCACTTTGCCGTTGAGGTAGGCGCCCACTTGTTCGACAAAATCATCGTCGATGGGCTTGTTGAGGAAGCCCACCGCGCCCGCCGCCAGCGCCCGCTCGCGCGCGCCCACCGACAAATCTGCCGAGACAATGACAATCGGCGTATCGGGCAGCATTTTGTGCAGGCGGGTGGCGGCTTCACTGCCCGACATATGCGGCAGGCTGCTGTCCAACAAAATCAGGCTGGGATGAGTTTCTTCCGCGAGGGGTAAACCGTCCAACGGATCGGCAGCCTCCAGCACCACATAATTGGGTGAAAGCAAACGCCGCACCAGCGAACGGATTTCGTCGCTGTCTTCGATGTAGAGAACTTGCGGGAGTTTGCGCGGGTCGGTCATAGGGAAAGGATGAGGGATGAAAGATGAAGGATGAATGGTACGTGGTGCGTGTTCCGTTGTTTACCTGTTTACGTTCTTACCTGTTTACCGACCGATGGTCTGCAATACGGCGTTGATCCAACCGCTCCTGCACAATTTTACCAATGGCTTCGGCGGTAATGGGAGATTCTTCGATGACGCGCACAAAATCGGCGCGGGGGATATAAACGACTTCGACGGGCTGGCTTCCGCCTGCGCGGACATTGGCAATGGACATGCCGCCGCGCATGAGTTCCACTTCGCCAAAGAACTCGCCCCTGCCCAGATTGGAAACAACATACTCCTGGTTTCTTTCATCCAACAGAACCACATCCACCTGTCCTTTGCGAATCATAAAAAAGCGCTCCGCAGGCTGGTTGCGGACAATAATCGACTCGCCTGGCTGATAGACATGCTCTGCGGCAATCTTTGTGAACTCGAGCATGTGGCGGTGACGCAACCGCGGCAGGCATTTTGAAACCGTCTCGTTGATCATCTCGCCGTCTGAAATAATGATATTGCGGTGCGTGCGCGAGGTGAGCGACGGGTCGTGCGTGACCATCACCACGGTCTTGCCCTGCGCCACAAATCCCTCGAACAATTGGATGATGGTATCTGCCGAGCGGGTGTCGAGGTTGCCTGTCGGCTCATCGGCGACCAACAAAGGCGGGTCACATGCCATGGCGCGGGCAATGGCGGCAAGCTGCTGCTGTCCCGTCGAGACCAGCGCTGGCAATTTATGGGCAAACTTTTCCAAGCCGACCAGTTCCAGCAAATCCATCGCGCGTTTGGGGCGTTCATCGAAATCGTACATGTCCACGTAATCCATCGGCAGCATGACGTTTTCGAGCAGGGTCAGCATGGGCAGCAGTTGAAAGAATTGAAAGACGATGCCCAGGTTTTTTCCACGCCACCTCGACCTTTGGCTTTCGGTGACGCCGGTGTAAATATCCTTGCCGTTCACAACCACTTGACCGTCGCTGGGGTGGTCAATGCCTGTGACCATGTTCAACAGGGTGGATTTTCCGCTGCCCGATTTGCCAACGATGGAAACGAACTCGCCGCGGTTGATTGCCAGATCAACGCCTTTGAGGACGGTGAATTCGCCTGCGGCGTTGGCGAAGCGTTTGACGACGCTGTGAAGTTGAATCATGGCATCGCCCGCGCTGGGGGTGGATTCGGTCATTCGGACGGAATCAGGCTTCGGGTGAGTCATCTCCGCCTCAGACTGGTTTTGTCAAAATTGGATTCATCCTGCGCTTCGAGCAGTTCCCCGTCGGCAATCGTCAAACTGCGCGAGAAGCGGCTGGCAAGTCCCATGTCATGCGTAACCATGATGATGGTCTTGCCCTGCTCTTGAACCAGATGCTCGAAGACATCGAAGATATGGTCGGCGGTGATGGAGTCGAGGCTGCCCGTCGGCTCGTCGGCGACCAGAATTTGCGGGTCGTTGGCGAGGGCGCGGGCAATGGCGACGCGCTGCTGTTGCCCGCCCGAAATAAAGGCGGGAAGTTTATGGGCGTGTTCTTCGAGTTCGACCAGTTGCAGGAGTTCGAGGGCGCGGTCGCGCGATTTGCGCGGGTGGAAATTGTTGGATAAATCCATCGGCAGCATGATGTTTTCGAGCAGGGTCAGCATGGGCAAAAGTTGGAACGACTGGTAAACGACGCCCATGTTCTGTCCGCGCCAGAGGGCGCGCGCGTCCTCGCTCATGCCATGCACCGACAGCCGCTTGCCTTCGATGTGAAAAATCACCTCGCCGGCGGTGAGTTCGTCCACGCCGTTGATCATGTTGAGCAGGGTGGATTTTCCCGCGCCAGACTTGCCGACAATGCCCAAAAATTCGCCCGCGCCAACTTTCAGGTTGACGTTTTTCAGGGCGGGGAAATCGCCTGCGGCGGTGGAATAGGTTTTTGAAACGTTTTGCAGTTCAATCAAAGAGGCAGACATATCGCCCTGATTTTACCGCCTTTGGGGATTTCACAGCAGAGGGCAGGTTTGCAAACGGCTGTCAGTTGAATTGTCCGCCAACTTATGCGAAAGCAAAAAAACACTGAGGCGCTGAGTTGTTCAAAACTCCATGCCTAAGTGCGGCAGTGGGTCAATCGGTTTACCAATCTACCAATTTACCAATTTACCAATTTACCAAAAGAACTTCCAGCAGTTTGGCGCGTTCTTCGAGACTGTCGGCAAAGATGTACTCCCGCTCCGAGTGGTAGCCTTCGCCGATTGCGCCCATCCCGTCCAGCACGGGGATACCCAGCGGGGCGACGAAGTTGCCGTCAGACGCGCCGCCTGTGCCGCCTGCTTTGAGTTCGATGCCGAGTTTGTCTTTGGCGATTTGCGCGGCTTTTTTGAACGCCGCCTGATTTCCCTCACCATAGGGCATGGGCGGACGGTTGAACTCACCCACGATTTCGAGCGATGTACCGTCAAGGATGGGTTTGAGGCTTTGCATTTCGGCTTCGATGCGTTCCCACTCGCCGGGGAGCATGACGCGCACATCCACTTCGATGCTGGCTTCGTCTGGGACGACATTGGAGACTGTGCCGCCGTGAATCACACCCACGTTGAGGGTGGTCTGCTTTTCGTAATCGGTCAGTTTTTGAATAGCGATGACCTGATGCGCCATTTCTTCGATGGCGTTGCGCCCCGCCTGGTGGTCGCCGCCTGCGTGCGCGGCGCGTCCCTTCACTTTGACATGGAACGAACCGCCGCCCTTGCGCCAGGTTTTGAGCGAACCATCCAGCAGTGCGCCTTCGAGGACAAAAACGACTTCACATTCCCGCGCCAATCTCTCGATGTGAATGCGGGAGGTGTGACTGCCGATTTCCTCGTCAGAGGTAAACAAAGCCCAAACGGGACGAGAATCAGCCGCCCCGTTGGCAAGCGCGGTCAGGGTGATGACAATGCCCGATTTCATATCCAAAGTACCGGGTCCGTGAATCTTTCCATCCGCTTCTGTGTACGGAAAGTTTTGAAGCGTGCCGATGGGGAAGACCGTATCCATGTGGCAGAGAATCAAGATGGGGCGTTGTGGGTTTTGGGTTGAAGGTTGAAAGCGGGCGAGAACCAAGTCGCCTGTTTGCTGGTTGGGGATGATTTCGACCTCCGCGCCGAGTTTGCGGCATTCATCGGCGACGACTACGCCGACCCTATCGACGGCGGCTTTGTCATGGGAGGGCGATTCGATTTCGACGAGTTTTTGAAGAAGAGTACACATTAGAATCCTTGTGCAATGAGAAGGTTGAAGCCAATGACCGCGCAATAAATTGCGAAGACATAAAGCGAGTTTTTGCTGAGGTAGTTGATCAGCCATTTGATGGCGAACCAACCCGTGACCGCCGCCGCCACAAAGCCAACCGCAAGCAGGGGGAGGAATTCGGCAAGGTTGGGCATTTGCAGCACGTCGAGCATTTCATATCCGCCTGCCGCCAGCATGACCGGCACCGACATGAGGAAGGAAAAACGCGCCGCGGCGGGGCGGTCGAAGTTGCGGAACATGCCGCCGCTGATGGTGGTTCCGCTGCGCGATGCGCCGGGGAAGACGGCGATGATTTGCATCAGCCCGATGGTGAGCGCGTCGAGCCAGGTCATCGAGTTCAGGTCGCGGCTCTTTTTCGAGAAATATTCAGCAAGGGTCAGCAGGATGGCGGCGGCGAAGAGTCGAATCGAGGCTTGGAGCATGGGTTGGCGAAAGAGGGCTTCGACGGCGTCTTTCAATAGATACCCCGCCAGCAGGGCGGGGATGGTGGCGATGATGATGTAAAAACCGAGATTGCGCTCTGGCGTTGAATGTTTAACGTCCAACGTTGAACGGGCAATCGCCAGCAGGTCTTTCCAGTAGAAGGCGAACAACGAAACCAGCGTGCCGAGTTGGACAATGACGAGGAAGGAGAACATGGCGTCATCGGCGGGGATTCCGAAAATCCGTTGGACGATGAGCAGGTGGGCGGTGGACGAGACGGGGATGAATTCGGTCAATCCCTGGATGATGCCGAGGAGGAGGGCGTGAATGATGGTCATGAATCGGTTACTCTCTTTTTTAGTTTTGTCTTGTTGGAAACTTGCAAAATTTGGGCTAACCTTTCAGGTATTTCTCCAGGTCGGGTTCAGAGGTGTTTTCCAGCCAGTTGCAGACTGCCAGGGTGTTTTCCTGAAAGGAGCCGCCCGGTACGAATTTTTTGTCGAACAGGGCGCTGCCAATGGTGAAACCCCACGCGCCCGCCTGCCAGACTTCAGCCAGACGTTGATAGGAATCGATGGAGCCAGCCGAAACGATGGGGATGCGGGTGGCTCTGACCACTTCGGACAGGAGCAGGCGCGCATCGCCAATGTAGCGATAACTCAGCAAGTCCATGCCGGGGACGCCCCTGCCTTCCAAAAATTTTGCATGAGCCACGACCTCTTCGATGGTTCCATCCATGATGCTGGGATGTCCGAAAATATGTCCGGGAAAGGGGTAATATTGGATCGGTTTATGCTCGAGGTAATTCAGGATCGAATCGAAGAAAACCGTCCCCATCAGGATGTCGAAGCCAGCTTCGACGGCGATCTGTGCCCCGCGCAGTCCTTCCTCTTCCGACAGGCTGACCACTTCGAGATAGGTTGTTTTCCCCGCATCTTTCATCTCTTGCACGAGCGCTTTCATTTCATTTGGCGGCAGTCCAACGTCCTTGAATCCCCAGTGGGTGACGGGCAGGTCCCTGCATGAGCGGAAAATGTTCAGGGCATCCTTGACGGTTGTGTCATGATAGGTGAGCATTAAGATAAATTCAGGTTTCACGATGTTTTGTCTCCTGTCGAAGCGCGGGACTTGTTTTCGAGAACGTCCGAAATGATACACCAATATCGGCTAAAATCAATCATCTCACTCACTGGAAAAAGACGATACCCCATGACCCACCCATCCCTTCTAAATGTAAAATGTTTTTTGCTCGATATGGACGGAACCTTCAACCTCGGCGACGGGTTGATCGACGGTTCCTTGTACTTCATCGACACCCTGCGGGAACTCGGCATTGACTTTTTGTTCCTGACCAACAACTCGTCCAAGCATCGCGGCTTGTATGCCGAAAAGATCACCCGCCTTGGGCTGCCAATTTCTGACGAGAAAGTCTTCACCGCCGGCGAAGCAACCGCCCTGTATTTACAGAGGGAATATGCCGCCGCAAAAGTCTATGTGGTGGGCACGCCCGCCCTGGAAGAGGAACTTCGTCATCACGGGTTTCAACTCGAAGAAAATGATCCGCAACTGGTTGTGCTTGGCTTCGATACCACGCTCACCTATCAAAAGCTCTGGAAACTGTGCGACTTTGCCCGCGCGGGATTGCCCTACATCGCCACACACCCTGATTTTAATTGTCCGACCGAGACCGGGTACATGCCCGACATTGGCGCGATGATCGCTTTTGTCCGCGCCTCGACCGGGCGTGAGCCAGACCTCGTGGTTGGCAAACCCAACCGCATGATCGTGGATGCCGTGTCGCAAAAGTTTGGCTTTGCCATCGATGAAATGGCAATGGTTGGCGACCGTCTCTACACCGATATTGCCCTCGGACAGACATCGGGCATTACCACCTGCCTGGTACTCAGCGGCGAAACCCGCCCCGAAGACCTTCTCGATTCGCCGTTTCAGCCCACCTACACCTTCGACCATCTCGGCAAAATTGCGGACTGGTTGAAGGCGCAACGATGATTTTGCAATTCAAGAGGTAGATCGATGAGCAAACTGCCCTACGACCCCGCAGATGGCGTGAAGTTTTGGGAGGAGATAGGCAAACTTCCAGGCTTCCCCTCGTATGAAACCATGCCCATCAAGCACATGATTTTCGAAGCAGGCGCATTGTTCAGAACGACAGAAATTCTGAAGTCGGTGGGCGCCCGTCAGGATCAGCCGCTGGTGGTTATCATGGATGGGACATCGAAACGCCGCAATGGGAGCGACCTCAAAACTGTGGCTTTGGATATGTTGCGGCGGGATGGCTGGCAGGTTCAACTTTGCGTCATGCCGCCAGATGAGAGCGGGCAGGTTCACACCGATATGCAGCACATCCGCATGGTGCAGAAAAGCTTGAGCGCGGGCTGCGCGGTTCTTTCCATTGGCTCCGGCGTTGTCACAGATATTGCCAAGCACGGCTGTTTTCTTCATCAACAGGATGTTGGGCAGAGGGTTCCTTTTGTCGTTTACCAAACCGCCAACAGCGTCAGCGCCTACACCTCGAACATGGCGCCAACTTTTATGGATGGCGTCAAACGCACGCTCGATTCCCGCTATCCCGACGCGCTGATCTGTGACCTGGAAACCCTGCGCGATGCGCCGATGGAAATGACTGTGGGCGGAGTGGGCGATATGCTGGCGGTCTTTGTCAGCTTCCCCGACTGGTATCTGGCGCACCGCCTCGGCATGGACTCCGCGTATTCGGAATTGGCGAAAAATCTCGTCGGTCCGTTGGCTGATTTACTGCTCGAACATGCGGAAGGAATCCGTACGGGCAAAATGGAAAGTGTGGCGCTGCTGGCAAAGCTCATCGCGCTGGGCGGGCTGGCGATGTCGCTTTCCCATGCCACCACGCCCATGTCCGGCTTTGAACACGTCATGTCTCACGTGCTGGATTTGCAGGCAGAGTTCAAACATACGCCGCTTGCTGTGCATGGCTCGCAGGTGGCGATTGCCACCCTGGCAGGCGCGGAAATGTACCGGGATTTCCTGGCAAAGTTCGATCCCCGCTCGTTGAACATGGACGCCTGTTATCCTTCGCTTGATTCGATGCAGGCAGTTGTCGAGAATGCTTTTGGCGAGATCGATTCCAGCGGGAAAGCAGGCGCGGAGTGCTGGGCAGATTACAGCCAGAAGTTGAAAAATTGGCAGGCGCATCGCAAGGACTTCGAGTCCGCTTTGGCGGCATGGGATGAAATCCGTGACCGGCTCCAGGCTGAGACTTGTCCGCCCGAAACCATCCGCAGCATCCTGAAAGCGGTCGAAGCGCCGACCTGCTGGTCTCAACTCGATCCGCCTGTGGATGAAGAAAGCGCGCGCTTCGCCTTCATGCACGCTTCACTCATGCGTAAACGGCTGACCCTGGGAGACATCCTGATTTTCACAGGTTGGGACCGCGATGCGCTTTGGGATGAGATTTGGAAGGATTGCGCCTGAACTTAAACGCCCAAAGCTGATTCCAACGCCCAAAGCAGGATCATCCCCACCAGAATGGTCAGCAGGACGTTGCGGGTTTTCCATGCGACGACGGCTCCGCCAAGCCCAGCCAGCAGGCGAAAGTTTTGCATGGAAATATCCAGGTATCCCGCGGGGTGAGTCAGCGCGGGGAAGACCAGCGCAGCCAGCGCCGCGGCTGGGACAAAACGCAAGGCGCGGCGAAGTTCGACCGGCATTTCGATTTTTCCGAAGAGATAGATAAAGAGGAAGCGCAGCAGGAAAGTTCCAAGCCCAATTGCGAGAAAAAGAAGCCAGGTGGAGGCGGTACTCATTGTATGACTCCGTTGCGGCGCAGCAGGCTTTCGACGAAATATCCGACGGCGATTCCAAGAGAGATCGCGAGCACCAATCCAATGTTATAGGGGAGTCCCTTTGCCAGTACGGCGATACTCCCGCCGGTCAATGCCGCCATGACTGTCGGTCGGTCGTAAAGCGCGGCAAACATCAACGCCATAAAACTGAGCGGAAACGCAAAATCAAAGCCCCAACTGGCGGGGACGAGCGCGCCTAAAAGCGCCCCGATGACGGCGCTGATCTGCCAGGCAATCCAAATGGTCAGGGCGGCGCCAAAATAATACCAGCGATGACTGACCTTTTCATTTGCCGCAAAGTGACTCATGCTGACGCCAAACGCCTGGTCAGACAACATGTACGCCAGCAAAGCCTTTTGCCATGTCTGGAGTTTTTGCAGGTGGGGAGCAAGCGCGGCGCTGTACATCGTAAAACGAAAGTTGATTACCCAGGCGGTCAGAACCATGATGATCCAGGGACTGCCCGCGCTAATCAATTGGTAGACCGCCAGTTGTGATGCCCCGGCGAAGACGATCACCGATATGCCGACGGTCTCGAAAAACGTCAAGCCGACGCTGACCGCCGCCACCCCGGAGATCATGGCGAACGGAATCACCCCGATGAGGATGGGAAAAGCTCCCCGCATTCCAGCAAAAAAATCCTTGTTTGTGGGCATGGTTGTACCGACGTTTCCTTGTTTTTTGCGGCAAGTGTACCAATTCCCGTCGAAAAATAGGAACTTTGGATAAGTGGTAATCCGCGCAGGTGGTTGTTGAAGAAATAAAAAAGACCCCCAGTCTGGAGGTCTTTTTCGTGGATTACTCTTCTTCGGGCGGGAATTCCTGTTCTTTCCTGCCCAAAAAAATGAGGGACTCCAAATCTTCCACATCTTCGGGCATATAACGCGCTACTGCTTCCCTCACCTTATCCAAATCTTCATCCGAAGCCCATCCAAGCATGGTTCCCAAATCGCCCAAATCGCGTGCCCGCTGCGCCTCCATTTTCATCATGATCAGGTAGGGTAGTTTGATTACTGGATACCCCGCAGGGTCTTTTCCTGTGCTCTTGAGCGCTTCTTTCAGCCAGGGATAACGCCCGAAGATGACATCCAATTCGGTGCCGTCGGGGGCGAGTAGCAAATAGCCGGGGACAGCCAATCTGGAGACAACTTTGTATCCAGCCGTTTCCAGGCGTTTGATGACAGTTTCGCCGTCCGCGTGGCGGACAACGATATCGAGGTCTTTTGTCATGCGTTCGGGCATGTAGGCGCGGGTGGCGACGCCGCCGACGATTGTCCACTCGATGCCTTCCAAAATCGGACGTAAATCGGGCCAGGGATTCAAGGCAGTCCTCCTTCGCATAAACTCATGACTGCTACCCGTGCCGGGCTTGATGCGCCGCTTGACCATGTCGATCATAAACCTCCGCAGTTGGCGCGGGGTCAGGTTGCCGTCTGGCGCAATTTTGGCAATGGCGGGGGGAACTGGCAGCGAACTCATGGCTTAATCTTACTACAACTCCGCGCTCGATTGTGGCAGGGGATAGTACACATGCTTCACGCGATTCTCCCGTAGTTTTTCTTTCAAGGGCAGCGCACCCCTTTCCTCGCCGTGTACCAAAAAGACAGCTTGCGCGTTCTTCTTCACCGCAGAGGCATATTCCACCAAAAAATCCTGACCTGCATGGGCAGAGAGTCCACCGATGGTGGCGATCTCAGCGCGGCAGCGGTAGGTCTCGCCCATGATCTTGACGTTTGGTTCGCGGTCTGCCAGTTTGCGTCCCAATGTTTCGGGTGACTGCCATGAGACGATCATGATCGTATTGCGCTTGTTCTCGATTCCCCAGCGGATGTGATACACGATCCGTCCCGCCTCCGCCATGCCCGAAGCAGAGAGAATAATCATCGGGTCGGTGCGCGTGTTCAATTCTTTTGATTCTTCCAAATCGTGGATGTAGGTCAGCAGTTTGAAGTCCAGCGCGGGATGCCCCGAATGAACCAGCGCCTTCATCTCCTCGTCGTAACATTCCTCATGCCTGCGGAAGATGTTAGACGCGTTGACCGCCAGCGGACTATCCACATAAACAGGCACGGCGGGCAGTTCGCCTTCGTCGTACATGCGGCTCAGGTTGTAGACCAGTTCCTGGGTGCGTCCAACCGCAAAGGACGGGATGATGACCTTGCCTTTGCGCTCCAACGTCCGTTGGATGACGGTTTTCATTTCCTGATAGGCTTCTTCGGGATCGTGGTGCGGCTTGTCCCCATAGGTGGATTCCATCAGCAGAACATCCACGTCATCCGTCGGCAGGATGGGGTCGCGCAGGATGGGCATTCCACGCCGCCCGATGTCTCCCGAAAACCATAGATGTCTCTTCTGCTTTTTCTCCTCCAGTCGCAGCGAGATTGCCGCCGAGCCGAGGATGTGACCCGCGTCGTAAAAAGTTGCCGTCGCACCCTCGGCGACTGAAATTGGCTCATTGTATTTCACGCCTTTCAACAAAGGCTCCACCCGCTCGGCGTCCGCTTCGGTGTAGAGCGGTTCCACAGGCAAATCACCGCGCTTCATTTTGTGGTGGTTGATGTTCTCCGCCTGCCGTTCCTGAATATGCCCCGAATCGCGCAGCATGATGTCGGTCAATTCCTTTGTGGCAGGGGTGCAATAAATGGGTCCCGCGTATCCCTGCTTGACCAGATTGGGCAGGTTGCCCGAATGGTCGATGTGCGCGTGCGATAAAATCACCGCGTCGATGGTTGTTACGTCGAAGGGGAATTTTCTGTTTTTTTCGTAGGTCTCGTTTCGCCGCCCTTGAAACAATCCGCAGTCCAGCAACAATCGCGAACCGTTCACTTCCACCAGATGCAACGACCCCGTGACCGTTTGTGCCGCCCCGTGAAAAGTCAGTTTCATGTCTGCCTCCGCATGTTTGGGTGCTTCCACTTTTGATTCTAATCCATTATCATCGGGATACAAGATGAAAACTTCTGACTTCGATTATCACCTGCCCGAAACCTCCATCGCCCAGACTCCTGCGGAACCGCGCGATTCCTCCCGCCTGCTGATTTTGAATCGCGCTACGGGGGATGTGGAACACAAAACCTTCCGCCACCTCAGCCTGATTCTGCACCCAGGCGATTTGCTCATCCTCAATCGAACCCGGGTCATCCCCGCCAGAATCTTCGCCAAAAAAGAAACGGGCGGACGCGTTGAACTGCTTCTCCTGCGTCGCCGCGACTCGTTGACTTGGGAAGCGTTGGTGGGCGGGAAGGGTTTGCGTGTTGGTAAGACAGTGGTTGTAGAGAACGGACCCCGCGCCCAAATCGTTGAAATCCTCGAAGGCTCTGAGCGGTTGATTCGATTCTCCGAACCCATCGAGCCGTATTTCTCCAGCGTGGGTAATGTTCCGCTTCCGCCATACATCCACGAAAAATTAGGCGACCCCGAACGCTATCAGACCGTTTACTCGCGGGATGTCGGCTCTGCCGCCGCGCCCACAGCGGGGCTTCACTTCACGCCGCAACTGCTGGACGAGTTGAAACAAAAAGGCGTCCAAGTTGCCTACGTCACCCTGCATGTCGGCTTGGATACCTTTGCCCCCGTCACCGAGGAGAATCCCGAAGAGCATAAAATCCACACCGAATGGTGTGAACTCTCGCAGGAAACCGCAGACCTGATCAACGAGACCAAACAAAACGGTGGACGGGTGATTGCCGTCGGCACCACCTCCGTCCGCACGCTTGAATCTGCCGCACGCCGCACGTCCCACGCACCACAAATTACTTCTTTCATCGGATCAACCGACATCTTCATCCTCCCCGGCTACCAATTCAAAGTCGTGGACGCCATGATTACCAACTTCCACCTGCCCAAGTCCACGCTAATTATGCTGGTCAGCGCTTTTGCGGGGCGCGAGAAAATACTAAAAACCTATAACCTCGCCATTCAGGAAGGTTATCGATTCTATTCTTTTGGCGATGCCATGTTTATTTTTGGTAAATGGTAAATCGTAATTGGAGATTTACCATTTACTATTCACCAATTACTTTTGCCCCAACGCTGCTTCGATAATTTGCTGAACCCGCGGCGCAATGCTCGATGGGTCGGGGTGCAAGCCTTCCACCAGTAGGGCGCTCTCGTAGATTTGCTCGATGATGATGGTCTGCAACTCAGAGCCTGTCTCTAACTTGAGCAGGTTCTTCAAGATGCCGTGGGACGGGTTGAGTTCCAACGCCTTCTTGGGGATTTCATATTCGCGCCCCAAATATTTATAAACCCGCTGTAGTTCGGGATTGGCGTTTGCGTCGGCGTCTGCCAGCCGCGCCACCGATTGTGACAAGCGGTTGCTGGCGCGGACATCGGTCACACGCTCGCCAAGTACTTTTTTGAATTGTTCCACCAGCCCGCCGAAATCGGCTTCGGGGATTTTCTGCGCTTCGGCTTCTTCTTTCTGCTTTTCGCTCAAATCCACTTCGGCTTGCGAAACATTCTTCAACTCGAAGTCCTTGTATTTGTGCAAGCCCATCAGCATGAACGAATCCATCGGGTCGGTCAGCAGCAGCACTTCCGTGCCTTGTGAATGGAAGTAATCCAAATGCGGACTGCGCAACACAGACTTGGGGTCTTCGCCGACGATGTAGAAAATTTCCTTCTGACCCTCTTTCATGCGCGAGACATATTCTTCGAGAGATGACCACACTTCGGGGTTGAGGTTGGTCTTGAATCTCAGCAGTGGGTTGATACTATCCGCGTCGGTGGGGGTGGCGGCGACGCCTTGTTTCAGGTAAACGCCAAACTCCTGCCAGAAAGTGTTGTATTTTTCCGCGTTGTTTTTAGCGAGATTTTCCAACTCGCGGATAACCTGGTTGGTGATGACCTTTTTCAACTTCGGCATGAGACCGCTCGATTGAACCGTCTCACGCGAGACGTTGAGCGGCAGGTCTTCCGAGTCCACCACACCCTGCACGAAGCGCAAATATTCGGGCAGCAAGTCCTTGTTGTATTCGTCGATCAAAATGTTGCGCGAGTACAACTTCAAGCCGTCGTCTTTTCGCAGGGAAAACACCCCGCGCTCCGCCTTGCTGGGGATGAAGAGCAGGGCATACAACTGCACGGGCGCGTCGGTGGACATATGGATGTGGGTCAACGCCTCTTCAAAGTCCAGCGTGGTCTGGCGATAAAACTCTTTGTACTGCTCCTCGGTTACTTCCTGTTTCGAAGTGCGCCAGAGCGAGGTCTGCTTGTTGACCGCTTCCTTGCTTTCGCCGGCGTAGATGGGGAAGCCAATGTAATCCGAATGCTTGTGGATGATATTCTTGATTCGGTATTCTTCGGCGAACTCGGCGGCGTCTTCCTTCAATTTGATTTCGATTTTTGTGCCGCGCTCGCTCATCTCTGCCGCGCTGATTTCGTAACTGTCGTCGCCGGTGGCGAACCAGGTCACCGCCTCAGCCTGCGGGTCGAACGAGCGGGACGTGACCCGCACCGATTCTGCAACCATGAACACGGAATAGAATCCCACGCCAAACTGACCAATGACCTGCGCGAAATCCACCTTTTGGTCTTTGGTGGCATCCAGAAACTTCCGCGCTCCCGATTGGGCAATCGTGCCGAGATTCTCGATGACCTCGTCCCGCGTCATGCCGATGCCTGTATCCTGAATGATGAGCGTGCGCGAGTCTTTGTCGGCGGTGATGTGAATCTTCAACTCGGCGGCGCCGTCCAGCACGTTTTGATTGGTCACCATCTCGAAGCGCAGTCGGTTGAGCGCGTCGGACGCGTTCGAGAGCAGTTCTCGCAGGAACACCTCGCGGTCTTTGTACAGCGAGTGGATCAAAATATTGAGCAGTTGTTTCGTCTCGGCTTTGAAAGTGAATTGTTGGGAATTTGTGTCGGTCATGGTGTAACTCCTGGAGTAATTGAAATTCAATCCCTGTGGACATGAATTTTATACCGCCCGCGTCAATGCGGCGGTAAGAGTTTTGTTAGAAAAAACTCGATCTCGCCAATAGACTTCTTGCAAAAGTCCAATGCCTAACCACGGAGCCGCCGAGACGCAGAGAAAACCAATAAAAACTCCGTGACTCTGTGTCTTCGTGGTTCAAAACAAACGCCAATACAAAAGTTGCGCCACTTATGCAAGGGTTCTAATAGTTCTTTCACAATCCTTGCGTCGAATTCAACCTTGAATTGTCGGAATTCTTCGTTATACTATCGCCCCATGGAACTCTCTGCATCTATTCACTTGCTTGGCGACATCCTCGGCAGGGTCATTGCCGAACTCGAATCTCCTGAATTGTTCGCCACCGAAGAACGCATTCGCGCGGCGGCAAAGGATCGTCGGGCTGGGAATGCCGAAGCGGCGAACCAACTCAAGGCGGAGGTCGAAGCCCTGGACTCGAACGCCGCCCGCGCTGTAGCTTCCGCATTCGCATCTTATTTCGACCTGGTGAATTTGGCAGAGGAAAATCGCCGCACGGGACAGCTTGCAGACCGCGAAAGAAAACTTCACCCCAATCCCGTCAACGAGTCGGTGGGGGAGGCGGTTGCCTTGTTGAAAAAGGAGGGCGTGACGCCTGCCCAAATGCAGGCGCTGCTCGACGGGCTTTTCATCGAATTGGTTTTGACGGCGCACCCCACCGAATCGCGCCGCCGCACCATCATCGGCAAACTTCAACGTCTTGCGCAAATGCTGGATGACCTCTCGAATAAAAACCTTTCGCCGCGCGCGCAGGAAAAAATTCATGCCAAAATTTACGCCGAAGTGGTGGCGCTGTGGCTCACAGACCGTCACCGCGCCGCGCGTCTTGCCGCCACCGATGAAGTTCGCACGGGATTGTATTTTGTCGAATCTGTTTTTTGGGATGCGCTGCCCGAACTTTACGAAGACCTCGATCATGCGCTCGACCTGCATTATCCCGGGGTGACCGCCTCTCGAAACTGGCTGCGCCTTGCCTCATGGATGGGCGGCGACCGCGATGGCAATCCCTACGTCACACACAAAGTTACCGCCGAAACCCTGCGCCTGCATCGCGGGCTTGCCGTGGAAGGCAGCCGCCAAACCCTGCAGGGACTTGCCCGCCGCTTGAGCATCAGCGACCGCCGCCTTCCGCCCCCGCCCGAACTTGGCACGTGGATTGAATCGCGCCGCCCGCTTCCGCCGCATGTTGCCTTCATCGAAGAACGCTATGCCGCCGAGCCGTACCGCCTTGTGCTTTCGCTGCTGGCGGAGGATCTCAAAGACGCCTCGAACGACGACATGACCGAAAACCTGCTCGACCGCAAACCACATCAGGCGCGGATCAACTTTGATCACCTGCTAAAACCGCTCGCCGTCATTTCTGAAAACCTGCCCGCGTCGCTGGCGCGGGATGAAATGAAGAAGGTTCTTCAGCAGTTGCATATCTTTGGGCTTCACGCCATGCGGCTGGATATTCGGGAAGAGTCAAGCCGTTTCAATGCCACACTGGATGAAACCCTGCGCGCGCTGGGAATTACCCCTGATTTTATGGGAATGGCTGACGCGGAAAAACTTCCGCTTTTGACCCGTCTGCTGGCTGATCCACGCCCCAATCTTTCGTCCCAGCCCGGAGTGACACCCGCCACCGCCGAGACCTGGCTGCTGTTTCAACTGATTGCGCGTGCCCGTGAGATTTATGGCGACGACCTGCTGGGACCTGTGATCATCTCGATGTGTAAATCCGCCGCCGATGTGTTGACAGTTCTGCTGCTTGCCCGCTGGACAGGCTGCGACCACGCCCTGCAAATTGTCCCGCTCTTCGAAACCATCGATGACCTGCAAGCCGCCCCGCTCATTTTGGAATCCCTCTTTACCCTGCCTGTCTACCGCGAACACCTTGCCGCCTGCGACAATTCCCAAATGGTGATGATCGGTTATTCCGACAGCAACAAGGACGGCGGCTATGTGATGGCAAATTGGGCGTTGTACCAGGGACAGGAAAATATCACCCAGGTCGCGCAAAAACATCACATCACGCTGACCATCTTTCACGGGCGCGGCGGAACCATCGCCCGCGGCGGCGGACCCGCCAACAGCGCCATCCGCGCCCAGCCTGTGGGCAGCATCAACGGCCGCTTCCGACTCACAGAACAGGGCGAGACGGTCGCCTCCCGTTATTCCAACCCCGCGCTGGCGCATCGCCACCTGGAGCAGATTGTCCATGCGGTTTTGCTGGCTTCCTCGCCCGCCAAAAATAAGGTTGAAATTCCAGCCGCCTGGCGTGCAGGCATGGATTCGATGTCGATCATTGCCCGACAGGTTTATCGCCAATTGGTTTACGGCACCGATGGATTTATTGGTTTTTGGCAGACAGCCACTCCGTTGGATGAAATTAAGCGCCTGCACTTTGGCTCACGCCCCGCTGCCCGCGCCCAAAGCGGCGACGTGACAAAAATCCGCGCCATTCCCTGGGTCTTTTCGTGGATGCAAAGCCGCTTCAACCTGCCTGGCTGGTTTGGGCTCGGTTCCGCGTTGACTTCAACCAAAGACATGACCCTGCTGCGGGAAATGTACGACGGCTGGCTTTTTTTCAAATCGATGCTGGATAATACTGAAATTTCCCTGCTCAAAGCCGATATGGACATCGCCGCCCTGTATGTTGATCTTGTCCCCGAAAAGAATCTCGCCGACGGCATTTTCAACGTCATCCGCTCGGAATATGAACGGACGCGCGAGATCGTCCTCTCCATCAGCCGACACACCAACCTGCTGGATGCCGAACCCGTGACGCAAACCGCCGTGCAATTGCGAAACCCCTACGTTGACCCCCTGAATTACATCCAGGTGGAAATGCTGCGCCGCATCCGCGCCCTGCCGGATTCAGAATCTGCCGAAGCCGAAGCCCTGCGCGATGTGATCCGCCTGACCATCAACGGAATTGCGGCAGGCTTGAAAAACACCGGCTAGGTTGGGCTACCGAAAATACGCCTCGTACACGGCATCGCTGACAAACATCAACCCCTCGCTGTCACGATAAACCAGCCGATACCCGCGAATCTGGTCGTTATCCGCATCCACGAAGAAAGTATAGGTATCCTGAAAATCTGCGGGATCGACTGCGTTTGCCTGTGCGTTTTCGCTGGTGTAGTCAAGAATGCGCTGTGACCAGAGGATGATGATCTCGGGCTTGATTTTTTCGATGGTGCTGTATTTGCTGTTCCAGTAGGTGCGGACGTTCCAGCGCGGACTTTCAGGGAAGTACATGCGCACATCGCGGAAGACTTTCAGTTGTTCGTCGGTCTGGATGCGCGGCAGGTAATCCCGCTCCAGCACGTTGTAAAAGACGAGGGATTTTTCATTTTCTTCGCGGGTCAGCACTTCGCGATACAGAGTCACATCCCTGTTAATGTAAATTACAAACTGCCAGACGATGACCGCGAGAAATAATCCGCCCCAAAGCCATGAAATGGGCTTGGGCGGTTTTTCCACGTTGAACGGCGCAAACTCGAAGAACACGATCAGACTGCTGTAAACGGGGAGCAGGATGGGCAAAAAGAAATGCGTCGGTTTGATGGCGATGGTGAACAACACGTACAAGCCAAGCGGCAGCGCCCAGGTCGCAATCAACAGGTGGCGGATGCGATTCTCCCCACGCCAGATTCCAAGGATCAGCGCGAGAAAAGCCAGCGCGATGAAAATCAACTGCCCGTAAAGTTCCTCGATAATGCCAAGCCACGAAGCTGGACCCTTGGCGTAGGTCAACGTCCAACCCTCAGACATGGAGCGGGACTGGCGCGTGAGGGTTTTGATCATCTCCGCCCGCTGGTTTTCCAACAGCAAAAACGGGTTGGAAATCACAATTGCCGCCGCCATAAGTCCGACGAACAGGATGCCTTTTAGAATCGCCGCCCGCCAGGTCAACTTTTTGGAGAGGACGCCGATCAGCAGGTAGGTGGGAATGGTCAGGACGAAGAAAAGCCCGATGACTTTTGTCCCCGCTGCCAGCCCCGTCGCGACGGCGGCGAGGGCGAAATTCAGCCCGAAGCGTCCGTCATCCCTGTCGAGCAGAAACAGGGTCAGGACGACGAAGAAGACCGCCAGGCTGTCCACATGCCACCAGAGATTATTTTCCACCACAGCGGAAACCGAGAGCAGAAAAATAAAAAGTCCGATGGATTTGACTGGGGATTTGAATTTGGTCTGGAGGTGGGTGAGGAGCAGCAGCGCGCCAAGCATCGGCAGGATGCTGATGAACTGACGCAGGAGCAGCATGTTCAACTGCGTATTCGCAAGGTCTTGCGTCAACTTGAACGGCAGCAAAAGCAGGGCGCTGGAAATATAAAACGGCGAGCCGTAGTAATAATGTCCGTAGGCGATGAAGTTATAAATGGTCTGGTTGCGCGAGCCGTCAGGTTCCAGCATTTGCGTTACAACGGGATATTGCGCAAACTCATCGGGTTCAAAGAGCGAAATCATCATTTCGTCTTTGGCGCCGCTGTTGTTGGGGAAAATAAAGGCGGTAAAATACGCGAGACTGATAAAGAGTAGAATGGCGAAAACTTGTTTTTGAGTCGCAGTCATGCGGCAATGATACCATTTTCACCGCTTGCAACAAATGCGCCGCCGAAACGTATGTATTCCAGAAAACTTGCAAATAAAGGAGAAGGCTCATGGCTAAAATCGATCATCTTGTGGAAGTTTTTTTGGCGCAAAAGAAAATTGCGGTCATCGGCGTTTCGGATAAGCGCGATACAGGCTGTAACCTGGCTTACAAAAATTTCAAGGGGGCGGGCTATCAGGTCTACGCGGTCAACCCGAGGATTTCGACCTTCGAGGGCGACCCATGCTACGCGGATTTGAAATCCATTCCCGAAAAGCCCGATGCGGTCTTTTTGCTGACCAATCCCAAAGTAACCGAGCAGGTTGTTCAGCAGTGCGTCGATCTGGGCATCAAGCATGTCTGGATGCACTGCATGATGGGAACCAAGCCCGGGCTGGCGCAAGGCATGACCAGCGTCTCGCAATCTGCGGTGGAAATGTGCAAGGCGAACGGCATCGAGGTCATTCC
>Ga0172367_10002723_pt1 | contig 23888 bp, 16 predicted proteins | sample Lak10m_FD_114542 | JGI IMG/M metagenome (GOLD analysis project Ga0172367, IMG submission 114542) | Freshwater microbial communities from Kabuno Bay, South-Kivu, Congo - kab_022012_10m | ecosystem: Environmental > Aquatic > Freshwater > Lake | place: Democratic Republic of the Congo: South-Kivu... | reverse complement strand
GGAGGGGGAGGGGGGGGTGGGGGTTGGGGCCACCATCCCAACCTTCCCAGTCGGCGGGTTGGGAGGAATAGCTGTGCACCAATTCGCCCTTGCTGTTGCGGATTTCGAGGGAGAGCACCTCTCCTTCCTTGCTAGCGGGCAGGTTGTAGTAGAGAACGGCTCCTGATGCGGGGTTGACGCCTCTATACGGATGGCTGCCTTTGAAGCCCGGGTTGTTGCCGTCGAGTTCGCTGCCTCCATTGGAAAGGATGACGGGGTTGGGTTTGAAGAAAGCAAGGCCGTCGTTGGCTGCCTGGTACTGGCGGATAACGCTGAGGTCGTCGAGGATCCAGAAGGAGCGGCCGGAGGTTGCGGCGATGAGGTTGCCCTGATGAATCCGCAAATCGGTGATAGGCGTTAGTGGCAGGTTGAGCTGGAAGGGCGACCACGAAGTACCGCCGTTCCAGGAAACATAAATCCCCGTTTCTGTTCCGGCGAAGAGTAGGTCTTTGCGCACCTCGTCTTCGCGCACGACACGCGTGAAGGCGCCATAAGGGATACCCGCACTGATATTGGTCCAAGTTTTGCCATAATCGGTCGTCTTGTACAGTCCGGGGGTATGGTCATTGAATTTATACCGCGTAGTAGCGATATAGGCTGTGGCGGGGTCGTGGGGCGACACTTCGATGGCGTTGATGAGGCACTCGGCGAGGCCGGGAGGCGTCACATTCTGCCAGGAGTTGCAGTTGTCGCGGGTGAGATGCACCAATCCGTCGTCGCTACCCGTCCAGATAACGCCTTTCTCGTGAGGCGATTCCAGTACATAGGCGAGGGTGCCATAGTTTTCGGCGCCAACCGCTTCGTTGGTGTAGGGGCCGCCGCCTTTGCCTTGTTTTTCTTTTTCATTTCGGGTGAGATCGGGCGAAGCTTCGGTCCATGTTTTTCCCAAATCGCGGGTGCGCAGGAGGTATTGCGCGCCGTGGTAGTAGGTATTCGGCTCGTGTTTGGACCAGATGATAGGGGCATTCCAATTGAATCGATATTTGATGTCTTTGGCATCCATACCGAGGTACTGGATAGGTGCGGCCATGATATTGGTACCTGCTTTAGCTTTGTTGTTGAGCACTTCGATAGTTCCCTGGTAGCTACCGCCGAGAACGAGGTTGGGGTTGTCGGGATCAAATGCGAGGAAGGCGCTTTCTCCACCGGCGGAGGCTGTCCAGCTAGCAGTACTAATTCCGTAGCTTCCCAGTTCTCTGCTGGCGATAGACACGGAAGTGTTGTCCTGTTGGCCGCCATAAATGCGGTACGGGAATTGGTTATCGACGTTAATGCGGTAGAATTGGGCAGTGGGCATATTGGCCTGGGTGGACCAGGTTGCGCCGCCGTTGACGGAGATAGCAGCGCCGCCGTCGTTGGCAATCACCATGTTGGAGGAGTTGTGGGGGTTAATCCAGAGATTGTGGTAGTCTCCGTGTGTACCTCCCAGCTCTTCCCAGGTTTTACCGCCGTCGATAGAGCGGAGCGCCGGAGCGCTCAGTACATAGAGGGTATGTTCGTCTTTGGGGTCGGTAAATAGCTCGATGTAGTACCAGGCACGTTGCACGAGCCGGTGGTCGTTGGTCACGCGCGACCAGCTTTTGCCGGCATTGGAGGATACGAACAGCCCGCCGAGTTCTTTGTCGGAATCGCTTTCGATAAGGGCATATACGCGTTCGGAGTTGGATCGGCACACGGCGATGGCCATTTTGCCCATTTCGGTAGGCAGGCCGTTTTTCATAGGTTCCCAGGTCTCCCCGCCATCGGTCGATTTGTAGAGGCCGCTGCCCGGCCCTCCGCTGATGACTTTCCAGGGGAGGCGGCCATGTTCCCACATAGCGGCATAGAGGATAGTAGGGTTGTTCATATCCAACGACAATTCTACACAGCCCGTTTGTTCATCCACATAGAGTACCTTATCCCAGCTTTTTCCCCCGTCAGTCGATTTGTAGATGCCGCGTTCCGGCGATTTGCTGTACAAGGGGCCTTGTGCAGCTACAAACACGATGTCTGGGTTGTGTGGGTGGATGGCGATACGGGAAATATGCTGGGTACCTTCAAGCCCGATTTTTTTCCAAGTCTTGCCGGCATCGGTTGATTTGTACACTCCGTCGCCGTGGTGGGTCATCACACCGCGTACGGCGTGCTCGCCCATACCCACATAAACGATATTAGGGTCGCTTTCAGATACCGCGACCGCACCTACCGAGCCTGTTCCAAAAAAGCCATCGGAAATATTGTTCCAGGTAATCCCCATATCGGTGGTTTTCCAGAGGCCGCCACCGGTAGTCCCCATGTAATAAGTCGTGATATCACCCACTACTCCCGTGGCTGTATTCGAGCGACCGCCGCGAAAGGGTCCGATGCTGCGCCATTTCAAAGGGCTAAACCAGGCGTTGTAATCGACCGCAGGGGCCGCAGGAGCCGGTGCGGCTGCAACAGGCATTTTTTTGCCGCGCTGGGCGTTGGCAGAAAGCAACGCAGCCGCAGCAAGCAGGCAGAGTACTATTCTTTTGGTCATAAATTGGTTGTTTTGTTGTGTTCGGTGAATTTATAAAAGTGCTGGGACAGGAAAAACAAATACCGGGATAAATAGCCCGATTTTGGCCAGGGTTGGCAAAAAGAAAATGCTTCCCTGGTAGCGAAGCATTTTTGTCAACCTATTTTTTTGATTGGCCCTGCGCATTCGCTGGACTGGCCCGACAACCACTGGGAGTGGATGGAGTCGGTACCGCTTATTTTCCGGGAGGAGGGGTCGGCTACTCGGCTGGCGATGGAAGAATATATCCGTTCCTACGGTGTACGGGTAAGAAAAAAGCTGGTACTCACCTCCAATGAAGCGGTCAAGCAGGCCGTGATGGCGGGTTTGGGGTATTCCGTGATGCCGTTGATTGGATTAAAAAATGAGTTGCAGGCCGGTCAGGTTCGGGTGATTCCGATGGAGGGGCTACCGCTGTGGTCGCGTTGGCACCTGGTATGGTTGAAGGAAAAAAAGCATAGCCCCGCAGCCCAGGCTTATCTGAAATTCATGCAGGCAGAACGGACGCGGATAGCCGTTGCGGCATTTGGCTGGCTGGATGCATTTCGGGGAACCCATTAATCGTGTCTTTTTACGTGCCGTTCCCTGTTGTTCCAATGGGGACAGCAAAAAACAGCGCCCTAAGTATCCCCCCGTGACCGTTTCGGTACAGCAGCAACGGGTTTGGTTAGCTACCTGAGGGCGGTACAAAGCCCGAAGGATGCGCGGTATCCGTCGCTGCCTGGAGCGGATACCGCGCTGTCTCCGGGGAGGTATTAAAAATCCCACTGCGCCCCTAGAATGGGGATAAAATCACTTCCATCGTATGTACTGAAGTACGTGGTATTTTTGGCCGCATCATATCCGACGCTGTTGATGTTATCGCGGCCGGTGATATTCTGGATGTCCAACGACAGGTTGAAGGTATATTTCGGATGGTTTTTTCGCCAGGCGATTCGGCCGTCGAAGCGCATATATGCGGGTACCTGCTCACTCCACTGGGCGCCTTCGAGCTCAACGTAAGCCCCTTTGCGCGCCGATGCGACGGGGTCGTAGGGCGAGTAGCGGAATCCGCCGTTTCGGAGAATGCGGGTGCCGATCTGGAGGGTTCCTCCGCTGCGAAACACAAATTCCCGGCCGATGGTATAGGTGCTTGCCCAGGTATTGCTGAATCGGGTATGAAATCGGCGCCCATCATACGCCTGAAAGGTGCCATCGAGGAGTGAACCGGTGATGAGGAAGTAAAACTGGTTGGCAAAAAACTTCTCTACTGTGAGGTCTATGCCTTTGTTTTGTCCGCTTCCTGTAGATTGCACGGCAAATTCCGGAAACTCCGACTGGTTGTTGAGCATCCAGTAGAGGGAGCCTGTTTGGGGTTCGACCGGTACATTTTCGAGGAGTTGGGCGTATCCTTCGAGGGTAACTTTGAGTTTACTGCGGGTAATAAAGCTATACCCCAATACGGCCTGCTTGGAATACACCATGGGTAAGTCTTGATTGGGATAGCTGCCCTTGGTGTTGAAGAAGTAGGCTGCCAGGGGCAGCATTTGGCTATGGCGGCCCAGTGCCAGGGAGAGGCGTTGTGCCGGACTAAGCTGATAGGAGGCAGCCAACCGGGGATCGAGTGCCGAACGCCCGTTGAGGTTGAGGTGCAGGAGGTGAAGTCCCGTATTGATAGTCAGCCGTTCGTTGGGTTTCCAGGTAAGTTGGCCGTAGGTCTGTAGGGTTTGGGTAGAGCCACCGCCATCGACGGAGAGCTCCGACTGTTGCTGGCCGATATCGGATCGGTTGCTGCGCGGGCTGGTCTCTTTGAAAAAATCAAAGAAAACCTGGTGTGCGATGAGGCCCGTTTTGAGGCGCAGTTGCGGGCTAAGGCGTACGGAATAGGTCAGTGCCCCTGAGACGCGGTTGTCGTAATAGTCCTGTGTATTATAGCGAAAACGGACATCTTGCAGGTCGAGGGTATCATACTGCCGGAAGATATAGCTGCCCATCGCGCCGACTACCAGTTTGAGGTAGGCGTTATCGCCGATGAGGCGGGTATAAGACGCCCCTACGACTCCCATGTTGCTGCCTTGCTGTCGGTCTTCCCAATGGTTGGCCTTGCCTGGATCCCGTTCTTCGGGGTCGGCTACGGGCATATAGTGCTCGAGGCTCAGGCCGCCCACTCCGAATACATTGAATTTGTTGCGCTTATCTTTTCCGTCGAACGACAAGTTAAAGGAGAAGTCCTGAAAGTCGTTCGATACGCGTTCTCCGACGAGGTGGAAGCCCATTTTGTTGAGCAGTCCGAGGGTGGAATAGCGGTAGTTGAACAGGTAGGAGGAGCGCCCTTTTTGCAAGGGTCCTTCGGTGGCGAAATCCAATCCAAGCAGGCTGGTTTTGATACGGTACTCGCGCTGTTCCTGGTTGCCGTTGCGAAAGCGGACATCGAATGCGCCGCTGAGGGCATTGCCGTATTCGGCCGACATGGCGCCGGTAGCGAAGTCGGAGCGCGCCAGCAGGCTGGCGCTGAAAACGGTGATACCGCCACCGGAGGTACCGGGTCGTGCGAAGTGGTTGGGGTTGGGGATATCCAGTCCCTCCAGGCGCCAGAGCACCCCAAAGGAAGAATTGCCACGGATGATGATATCGTTTTCGGTATCATTTCCGCCTTTCTGAACGCCGGGGAAGGCCAGTGCCATCCGTCCCGGGTCGTTGACGCTGGCGGGAATACGTTCGGTTTCTTCTACGGAGAACGAGCGGGCGCTGACTAACGCCGACTCGTTGAGCGGCGCATTGAGGTCCACGGCGGAAGCGCTGACCTCCACTCCCTCCAACAGGAGGCCTTCTTCCAGTTCGATATCGAGCACGAGTTCTTTGGCAGAGCTCAGTATGAGGGCTGGGCTTTGCCAGGTTTGATAGCCCACAAAACTACATTCCACCGCAACCCGGCCGGCGGGTACTTTTTCCAAACGGAATACGCCGAGTTCGTCGCTGCTGGTTCCGATAAAAGGAGTGGAGCCGGGAATGGTGATGGCGGCGCCGACGATAGGTTGCCGGGTGATTTTGTCGGTTACCCGGCCGCGTATGGTCTGGGTAGGTACCTGGCTCCAGAGCGCTACCGACAGCGACAGAAAGAGGGCGGTGGTTATTAGGTGTTTTAGCATGGATTGGATTGATTTTAGTTTGATTTTTCGGCGGGCATAGCGGCGATCCATTCTTTGATGAGGGCCACCCCTTCGTCGTGGGCTGTAGCACGGCCCAGTTCGGGCATCATTTCGCCGGGGTCATTGCTCTGCATGCGATAGACGAGAATGGATGCATCGGGTTGGCCGGGCACTATACCGAAGTGCCGGTTGCCGGAACCTTTTCCTGCTGCCACCGGAGGTTTGTGTACACCCAACCGCTCCGGGTTTTGCTGGTAGGCGGTGAGATACAATCCGGTGGTATGAGCCGGACCACGGGTGTTGTGGCAGTGTGCGCAGTTGACATCGAGGTAGGCGAGTGCGCGGGCGTTGAGGTCGCCGCTGTGTGGATCATCCCAGTCGGCCACCGGGGGAAACTGCTCCTGGTAGTCGCCTTTTTGCAGGTAGCCGGCCGATTGCAGGTAGGCCAGCTGATTTTGCCGGGTACCGTCGGGATAGGTAAGCTCACAGTTCATATTGCGGGCTTTGGGCCCGATGGGCTGAAACTCATTGTCGATATTGTGGCAGCTCTTGCACTGGTTTTTGTTGGGTACAATGTAATCGACGGTGCGCGCCTGGCCTTTCAGGTCTTTCCATGCGACAGGGAGTACTTCCCCTACGGGAGAATAGCTGGCATCGGTATCGTCTTCGTTCCATACGTAGGTGTAGGCGTTCCATTTCCCTTCCGCACGCACCAGGAGGCGTGTTTCTACCATATCGTGCTGCGCATCGGGTCGCCGAAAGTCAGCGGGGTAATAGAAATTTTTGATGAGGATGGTCTGATTCGGAAAATCCAGGTAGCCCTCTTCGGTCATACTTGCCTGGGCGCCTTCCGGCATCCAGAGGAAGCGGGCCTTGTGCGCGTAGTCTGTAAAGAGTGGGGTGATGAGGTCATAAGGCAGCACCCGGTGGTTGGGTTGCAGGTCTTTTAAGGTCCCCTGAAAAAAGTGGTAATCCGACAAGTTGGGATAAGGCAGGGAAGCCATATCCGGTGCTACCGGCGGGGTTTCGGCCGGCTGCTGGCAAGCGGTGAGGAGGAGCAACAGAGCCAGGCCGCTGCATCCAGCGGGGTAAAACAACCAGTTGGGTCGCATGATGGGAAAGCTTATTTAGGTTGAACAAAGGAGCTTGGTGCACAGTCGTAGCGGGACATATCGGTTACGACCGACTTGAAATCGTGGGCGGCATCGATACTGGCGAAGCGAAGCCCGTCGGCCTGTTCACGGATACAGATTTCCATGGGGTTTTTGCCTGCGGGGCGTTTCTCGTCGAGGATACCGTCGTAGAGTACATCCTGTGGTTTCCCCTTAAAGAGGAGGTTCACCATTTTGCCGAAGTCTTTGCTCATATCGGGCAATGCCTTCTTTCGCTGGTAGCGATTGTCGTGAATAAATACCGACCAGGTAAAGGGGTCGTATTGAGGATCCGTCCATTTGAGTTCGGTGATATGGTAGCTGGCGATGGCGAGGCCGATGGTTTTATGGTCGGTGATATCATTTTCGAATACTTCCGTTTCTTTGGCGGCGAGGAGTATAATACCGCTGCCGGGGGCTACGATAGCTACCATATTGCCTTCCGGAGCGAAGTTTTTGAGGTTGTTGTCGTGGACCTGGTTGTGATGAATTTTGCTGCGACGGCCGTTGCCGGCAGGTAGTCCGGGTAAGTCGAACACGAGAATACCCCCGGTATTTTGGATAGCGCGGCACTGATATACTTCGGCGTCGGTACAGTTTTCGATTTCAATACCCGCTACATTGTGGTGTGCATAGGTGTTGCGCACGACGACATGGTGTGACTGCCCTACATAGATACCGGCGTCGGATGCATAGGATGCTTCGCAAGAATCGATGAGTACCCCGTCGCACGCTACAGGGTATAAGCCGTAACCACCGTTTTCGGCGTTGGCTCCCCCACTCCAGGTAGTATTAATACGGCGGAAAGTAACCGCCTTGGAATCCTGCACTTTGATGGCATCTCCCTTGGTATCGGTTACCGTAAATCCTTCCAGCAGCACAGAATCGGCGGATACACGGATACCCTCCGCACCTACGCGCTGGTCTTTGAACGATAGGACGGTCTTGTCCATCCCGGCACCGCGCAGGGTAACCCGACTAACCCCTTCCAGGGACAGGGGCCGGTCAAATACAAAATGGCCTTCGGGAATCTCGATGATATCGCCCGGCTGGGCATCTAAGAGCTGCTCCTGGATACGGGTGTACACCTGCGTATCCACCCGTTCGGGTGCAGTAGCCTGGTCGTTGGGGCTGCACGCCAGCAAAGTACATACAAGGACTGAAAAAACAGGAATGGTGGTTTTCATGAATAATGAATTATGTGTTGGGCGAAAATCAAAATTTAAAGGCAATGATATGGGATGGTTGTGGAATTTTTTTTTGAAAAAGAAAAAAATTCCACTCTATAAAGTGTACGATACAGGCTAGCGCAAGGATACGTAATCTCGGCCGATTCCATCGAGCCTGCCTGTACCCTGCGCACCATTCTTTGTGTATCTTTAAGCCCTGCATAAAAAACTACCCAATATTAAAACCAGGGATATATGAAGCCGAACATTCTAAATCCAAGGAAGGCCCTCAACAAAGCTTTTTTGAAGGTTAAGCCGAATCGCTCAGAGATTGAGGCATTTAAAATCAACCTCATCCAGCTTGTCGATGGGATAAACGAAGTCGAAAGTGAAGAATTTCATAAAAACCTGGTGCGTGATTTTCTAAAGGAAATCGCCATAATAGAAGCCCAATAACATCCATGATTATGACCAACGAACTCATCAGCAAATCAATCCCCGTACTGGCTCTATTGGTTTTAGGTGCCCTGGAAGCAATGGGCGGCTTATACCTAGAAGACCGACGCAGCAAAAACGATTGGACCATCGAACTCCTCAGCCTGCTGATTCTGCCTACGCTGGTACAACCGGCGATTTTTGTATTCACCCTCTGGATCGGCCGGCAAGGCTGGCCAGCGTATGAAGACTATTTCGCCGGCCTGGGTATCGGCTGGCAAGTGCTGGCTTTCCTGATACTGGATGACATGACGCAGTACTGGTGGCACCGCCTGTCACACTCCAACCGGATGATGTGGAAGCTGCATCGGCCCCATCACGTAGTAGAGGAAATGGGGGTGCTCGTCACCTACCGCAATGCGATTCTCTATTATGCCCTCATGCCGGGTATCTGGTTCTCTGCTGCCCTACTTTTCCTCGGCATGGGCTATGTATATTTGTTTTACCTGCCTATAAAACTTATTGTCATCTTGCTCGCCCATAGTGAAACTAAGTGGGATCGCGTCCTATACCGCCACAAATGGCTCCACCCGCTGGCATGGGTAGTCGAACGGGTTATCTCTACCCCCAGCACTCATTTTGCCCACCATGGCCTCACCGCAGAGGACGGGGTATCCCATCCCAACGGCAATTACGGCAACCTCCTATTTATTTGGGATATTTTGTTCGGCACTGCCAAAATTACCCGCCAGTATCCCAGCCGGTTTGGAGCCTGGAATCGCATCGTAGAACCTTGGTATGTGCAACTGTTGTTCCCTATCATCCGCTCCAGGCGACCGGAGAGCGAACTGCACTCCCTCGTCACCAAAAATGATTACGACCCTTCGAAAGACTTTAAAGAATTTGAGCAATAAGGGTGGTACTCGTGTCGGGAAACACCCCGTATGGTTATCCGGCCAAAAGACAGCAGACAGCCCCCTTGTCAGCTCCCTTATATACGCGCTTTTCACTGGTTTCAAAACCGGACGTATTGAGCTAACGGATTCATTAAATAATTGAAAAACAGATATTTAAATTATATACACCGGTTTGTTTCTCGTTCCCAGCACAACGGGTCTTTTCCGCGCCCGCAGCTATTACATTCCTTGTACTCGAAACAGCATATCCGCTGCCATCAGCGTTTTGTTGCGCAACTGGTATGGAAAGGTGGGGTGCGTATTCAAAAAATCGCGCACTATCTGCGCAGCACGGGGCGATTGATGCCCTCCCAATACGGCGGATATGAATTGTCGGGGGAAAAAAATATCTCCGGTGCGCTGGATTTCCTCCAACAACTCCAGGCTGGGCAGGATATATTTTTCGGCGTGTGCAGCGCGTAGGGGGTGGTTGAGGAATCGCAGCGCATCTACTACCCAAGGTTCGGTATGCCGGTTTTCTTCTTCTTTCAAGCGCTGAAAAAATTGGTCGCGCACCGTCTCCTGGCCTGACAAAGCGGGTTGTATATACCGAAGAAACGCTTTCCGATCGGGGTTCTTCGTGCGCTCCAGTTGCTGGTGCAGGATATAATCGGACTGTTCCGGGCGGCGCAGCGCCAGCTCCAGGGCGAGATAGCCCTCCTGGTTTTCGGTCAGCGGGGTACGGAGCAGGCTGTCCTGACGATTCCAGATGCGGTAGAGGTGCGCATACGCCGCGTCGGTATCTGCTAATTGTAAATACCCATCATACAGCACTTTTTGTAGGGAGGCATCGCTGGGGTGCGTGGTCGTACTAAGCCTTTTCCAGAGCAACCGCTCGATATCTTCCTTTATCGCCACCCGCTCTGAAGGGGGCATGGCATTCCAGTACACCGTCTGCAGATACCCTTGTAGGGCGGATAGGATAAGGTGCGCCTGCTCCGCAGCGATAGCCGGCAATAACGCATCCAGGAAAGCCTGGCGCGACAGCCTGCCCTGTACAAATTCTTCATACAACGCCATCCAGGCACTGAATCGCAGCGTATTGTCGGTGAGGGTTCCCGCCCGTCGAAGCAGAACCTCCCGACTGGCCTCGTCGAGCCGGAAATAGCCGTAGCTCATATCCGACGCATTCGCAAACACGGCTAAGGGCTTCGGCCAGTCCGCTGGCAAAGTCACCGGGCTGACCACCCCCTCGATGCGCACGGGAAGGGTGCGCACCGTATCGGCATAGACCACAGCAAGCACACTGCGCTGCGTCCAATACCTCCCGGAAGGGGATTTCTTTTCCTGCACGATACGGAGCTGATAAGGTGCGCCCTGGTTGACCCATTCACAGCGCATGACCGGCATGCCCTGCTCCTTGACCCATACCTGACTCCAGGCTTGGATATCCTGTGCCGAACAACTATCGAGGATAGCGATGAGATCGTCCCAACTCGCGTTGCCAAATGAAAAGGAATCGAGGTATAGCTGCAATCCCCGCCGGAATGTATCCGCCCCGATGTAGGCTTCGAGCTGGCGCATCACCACGGGCGCTTTCTGGTAGATAATACCTCCGTACAACGACCCGGCGTTGCGCAGGTTGTCCAGTTTTTGCTGGATAGCATGTGTTCCACCGGAACGATCCTCCGCATAGGCCGTCGGCTGATGAGCCTGCAAAAAACCCAGTGAATGGTCGTGCTGCGGGAATGCAGGCTGTATAATTTTAGCCGCCATAAAATTGGCAAAGACTTCTTTGAGCCAGACATCGTTAAACCAGCGCATCGTAACCAAATCGCCAAACCACATGTGGGCTACCTCATGCGCGATGAGTGAAGCCCTGGAAAGCTCCCGGTTGTAGGTAGCTCCTTTTTCGAGCAACATAGAAGGCTCTCGGTAAAAAATGTTGCCCACATGCTCCATTCCGCCGTACTGAAACCCCGGCAGCAACACGAAGTCGAGTTTTTGAAAAGGATAGCGGATGCCCGTATAGTCCTCCAGCCATCGAATGGCCTTTTCGTGCAAATCAAAAATTTCGGCGGCGTTGCTGTCCACCAGTGCCTGGTCCGTTTCGCGAAAATACATAGTCATAGGCCGCCCGGTAGTTTTTGAATGCCGCATGCCCAGCTTGCCGGCTGCAAAAGAAAACAGGTAGGTACTGATTGGCTGGGTTTGGTCAAAATACACTTGCTGCCGCCCGTCCACGCTGTCTGCCATTACCATCGGTGCATTGGATGAGGCGACCCAGTTGTCTGGCAGGTTCAGGGCAAGGTTGAAACGGGCTTTCAGGTCGGGCTGGTCAAAACAGGGAAAGAGGGTAGATGCCCGATCGGGAACGAGGAGGGTGTAGAGGTAGTCTTCATTGCGGTTGAGCGACATATCGCCTGCCCGAAAAAGGATGTCCACGGTATTGTCGCCGTTGAAAATAGCGTGTTGGGGAAGAACCAGGTGCCCTGCAATATGCTGTATCGGGATGGCCACATGATTGATTACTAAAGCGTGTATATACCCCACCGGCGCACTGAAATCCATCAACAAATCACCGCGGTGATGGTCGATAATCAATTTCATCTTCAGTTGCGCCGTAATGCTGTCTTCCCGATGCTCCGGAACACGAAAAAGCAAGAGGTAGTCGATACGCTCTATTTCCTGCGCACGCGCCTGTGCCAACGCCTGGGATACCCCCGGCTCAATGGGTACCTGTGCCGCTATATGGAAAGGGGAAAAAAGCAACAGAAAGAAGTAGGTAGAAAGGACGAAACGCATAGCACCGATTTTATCGCAGATTAGCAAAACAGAATCTTTCAAAATAAATAAATATTCCCCATAGTTTCAGACTCCCGTCCAGCGATACAGGCGCCGACGCCCCCAACGCAACACCTCAAATAGCAGGGAATAGCCCGTCCAGCGGCGCCATTGTGCGCGCCGCTCCAGCTGCTGAAGCACCTCCCGGTATTCTGCACTGAAATAGGTCTCCAATACCGCCCTTCGTTCCGACTCCGTGCGCGACTGCTCCTCCGGCTTACCCGACACACCGCCGTATTGAAAACGGCTCAGCAACACGGGTATATGCCGATAGGTCGCTTCATACTTGCAGATGGCCAGGATAAAAAACTTCCAATCCGATACGATGCGCAGCGATTCGTCGTACCGGCCGACCCGAACAAATAAAGACCGGCGGATAAACGCCGAACAATGAGGTATCCAATGGAGGAAAAAGTCTTTGAAGGTAAATACCGCCGGCGGAGCATAGCGCATTACCCGTCCATAGCCCAGCTCTTTCCCTACATCCGCCGCGACGATATCCGCCGGTTTGCCCTGCAGCTCCTTCAACGCCGGGGCAAGCGCGCCCGGATACAGGGTGTCGCCCGCGTTCAGAAACAACAAATAGCGACCCGTCGCCCGAAGAATCCCCTTGTTCATAGCAGCATAAATACCGCTGTCCCGCTCACTGACCCAGTGCGTAATCTCCGCAGCATATTCCTGGATGCGATCCACGCTGCCATCGGTGGAGCCCCCATCTATTACGATATACTCCACCTGCTCCAACCCAGGCTGTCGAACTACACTTTCCATCGTGCGCACCAGGTCGTCGGCACGGTTTAAATTGATGGTGATGATAGACAAAAGGGATTCTTCCTGCATACTTCTTTTTTGACAAAAACAACCATCGGGGTCTGTACCCACTATTCAGCAACCTGTTTAGCCCGATACCTGCCGCACACTTATTGTCGCACAAACTGATAGACGTACTGATCGCAGCAGGGGTCGCTTAGCTGTAGTGCACTGGCATCTACACGGATTTGTTTGACCGCCGATTCAAACAGCTGGGTCGGGGCTACATCGGCCGTAAAACGCACCCATTTTTCCCCATCCTCGGTATATACTTCATACGTTCCCCTGCCTAAAATCGCTTTGGCCTCCAGCAGCTGGTAGTGCGATGCATCCACAAAATACAGCACACTGAATGCCGGTATATACCCTTGTCCTGAAAAACCACCGCTGACCGACGTAATCTTCCACGCCCCCAGCAACCGGCCTTCGACCGTGTCGGGGATATCTTCCTTCGCACAGCCTATTGCCATTAGCCATAATACCATCCAAGCTACCTTGTGCATAGTCTTTTATTTACTTATCATTCATTATCAAATATTTGCGCAGCCTCCTACCCATCCATGAATAAGTAGCCCGGGAGCAGGTAGGATAGGCTGCCCCCGCATCTTATTATTTAAACGCACCCAAGCAACCAAAGGCTGATACAGGCCTTGGAAAAGTACAAAGATACGTCTTCTCACAGATTGCATTGGATAGGATACCCCTCCGCATCTAAAAGCGCGCAGCGAACGGTTGGGCGGCCCCTGCTCGCTTTACCAGCCACACAAAGCAGGCGTATGTGGTGTTTTGGATTAAGATACTTCCGGACTATATTTTCAAACCCCTACAAAGAAACCAAAACCAGGAAAGCAGCGAGCAGGCCGACTCGGTCGTTTTAATCCTTGGAAGTAAATCAACCCAATCGAAGCAGGTCGCTTTGGTTGTTTCTTTTCGGGAATGGAAGTATATTTAAGGCCTTAACCATGCGTTTGCCCGACACGCTATCGGACAATGTGGGGAAATACCTTAAATCTATGGACTACGTACTACCCCTTCAGTTTGAAGAAGAAGATCTGATTCGTGCACTCATCCGGCAGGAGAGATGGGCACAGCAGACGCTGTACGAAGAGTATTACGGCCGGATGATGGTGGTGAGCCTGCGCTATGCCAACAATGAAGAGGATGCGCTGGATATCCTGCACGAGGCATTTATCAAAGTATTCCAGCACATAGGCAGGTATCAGCCGGGGACGGCTCTGTCGGCCTGGATTCGCCGGATTATCGTAAATACGGCCATTGATTACTACCGGAAGAGCATTCGCCGCCGAACGGAAGAGCTGGACGCTGCCGTGCAGCTCAGCGACGGCGATGCCGATGCCATTAGTCGGTGCAGCGAGCAGGAAATTCTCGATGCCATACAGCAACTCACCCCTGCTTACCGAACCACGTTCAACTTATATGTAATTGAAGGATATTCACACAAGGAGATTGCCGATTTACTGGATATCACGGAGAGTACCTCCCGCTCGAATCTGGTAAAAGCCCGTTTGAAACTTAAGGAAATTTTGACGAACAGAATGCGGACGTATGGGAACGAAGAAATTTGATGCAGCTATTCGCGAGAAGATACAGGGCCACCAACGACCCCTGGTATCCGCCCACTGGGAGTCTATGGCCGCACTGCTCGACCAGCAACCGACCGAGCGACCGCTGGCTGCATTTGGAGAAGAAACCCGCCTCGACCAGGGAATCGCCCGCAAGCTGGACAAAATCCGACCCGTCGGCTCACCTTCCCAACACTGGCCTGGACTGGAACAACGCCTCCGCGCACAGGACATCCTCTTCGAACGGGTCGTACTGGTAAAAAGCACCGAAGTATCCTTATTCCTCCTCCTGGTAGCCAGCTTTTTACAGTGGTTCCCTGTAGAACCCGCCCGCACCCCGCAACAGCTACTCCCCCGCTCCTTGCCTCAGGCTCATTCTCCGCTTCCTAAACACCCCCCTGTCAGCGCCGCCACCCTGGCACCGGTCTCCAACACCCCATCTTCCATAGAACCGGCTCCGCCTCTTCCCCCGACCACCCATATCCCTTATACCATCGCCGAGCGGCCCTTCCAGGCTCCTCGGATACCGCTCTCGGCACTGAAAGCCCTGCCGGCCAAAGCGCCTGTTTACCTTGCGAAGGAAGAGGAAGCCAGCCTGATAGCCACGGGAAGCCCTAGCGACTTACCCGCCGGGGCAGCCATTTCCATTCCCCTGATTGCCTCTCCCCAACTTTCGGAAGCAATCGAATCCCTGGATAATCCCGAAGCGTCTGAAACTACGTTCTTCCCCATCCGAAGAAAGCCCATTTTTAACATCGCTATGTTGGGCGGCGCTGATTTCAACCGCGTCATGACTCCCCCCAACTACGCCTTCCGCACCAAAGGGTTCGACCGATATACCAAGGGATACAGCGGTGGAATACTCCTGGGCATGGAGTATGGCCGCCTGGAAGCTGGTGCCGGACTCGTCTATGCCGCCAAAGAATACCAACCACTGCCCGTCATTTTTGTGAAAGGCAGCAACCAGAAAGGCTTTATTGCCGAATCCCTCGAAGGCATACAACTCAACCTAGTCAACCTGCCACTGTACCTGCGCTATGATATCATCCGCCAAAACAAATGGCGCGCCTATGTAAGCGGCGGTGGATCCCTGCAAATAGCGCTCTATGCCAACTACTTCATATCACCCCCTATTTCCCTGCCGGCCAACGGCCAGGCTGTCGTAGTGGAAGGCGATATCCAGAATACTACCGGAGGCTGGTTTGAAGGCGGCTCATTCCGCCAAAACAGCTATGTCACCGCCAACCTGGCTATCGGCCTGGAGCGCTTTGTCTCCGAGCGCTGGAGTGTATTTACCCAACCCACCTACCAGCAATCCATCGGGTATTTCAGCAATGGACTGGGCCCCAACCTGGATCATATCCATACGCTGTCGCTCTGGACGGGTATCCGGGTTCGCCTGATAGAATAGAGCGCCCGTGACATCGAGGTTTCTGCAACTTTCCGGCGGCCGCATCTGCCTGCACGAATGGGGCGACGGCGACCGGCTCCTCATCGCGCTACATGGGTTTGAAGGCAGCGGACGCTGGTTCGCCCGCTTCGCCGGCATGTTGCCCCCCGGCTATCGGCTCGTAGCACCCGACCTGCCATGGCATGGCCGCACAGAATGGCACGACCCGCATTTCAGCCCCCAACAGCTCCGCGAACTCATCCTGCAAATACACCGCGATGCCCAGGTCGATGGCTTCATCGCGATTGGCTTCAGCTTAGGTGCCCGCCTTTGGTTTGAGGTGGTTCCGGCCTTGACCCCTACCCTTCGGGCAGCCATCTGGATAGCGCCCGATGGCGTTGCTTCCACCTGGGGAAAAGTCATGCGTTTTGCCCCCTTACTATCGACTCCCCTGCGGCCACTACACACCCAGCTATTGTTTCTGGCGCGCGTACTGGGTCAGTCGCCCCTACTCCCCCCCTATGCCCGCCAATTTGTGCAGCGCAATTTCCAGACCCTGCCCGATGCCCGGCGCGTACTGCGTACCTTGCGCATCTTGCCGCAATTTGGAAAAACACCGGCACATATCCTGCACCTACTCCAACAGAGCGGCCTGCCGCAACTGATAGTGAGCGGTACAGACGATCCGCTCATCCATCCATCGGCCTTACAGCGGAAGTTTCGGGCAGTACCCGATTCGGTGGTATATCTGGTAAAAAAGGAAGGGCACGCCCTGTTGCGGCGACCGGAAAAATGGGCAGAAACGGTATTTCGATTTGCCGACCGATATGCGGGCCAAGAAAACGGAGATACCCCGCTGAATGAACCCTCGCTATAAGCGAATTTTTTTGAGCTGATCCATTTCCCGTTTGTTGTCGCGCTCCTTGATGGTGTTGCGCTTATCGTATGCCTTCTTGCCCATGGCCAGTGCAATTTCAATCTTTACAAACCCGCGTTCGTTGAAATAGAGGCGGTAGGGGACAATCGTCATACCTTTTTCCGACACTCGGCGCTCCAGCTTATGCAGCTCGCGGTGTTTGAGCAGCAGTTTGCGCATGCGCCGCGGCTCGTGGTTGGCATAGGTTCCATTTTCGTACTCGGCGATATACATGTTTCGGATAAAAAGCTCCCCGTGCTCAAACGTGCAGTAGGCATCGCTGAGGTTCGCGTTTCCTTTCCGAATGGATTTGATTTCGGTGCCCTGTAGCTGCAAGCCCGCTTCGTAAGTATCCACAAAGTGGTACTCGAAACGCGCTTTTCGATTGTACAGCTCCGGAGATTTCATATTTTTTTTTCTCTCTGTCATAGCGTAGCAAGTAACGAAGCGTGGGTTTTAAAAGTTCCCGGCCTATAAAAATACACGATTTTTTTCAGCCGCCTATTTTTCCTGGATTTGGCTGGTCGAAGGCGTCGAAAAAGCGGTTCTACGGCTCGTCTGATCAGCGGGTCAGTCGCTGCAGGGTTTCCTGAATTTGCTGCTGCTGGGCGCGTTTGGCGGCGATGGTCGGGGCGGCGCTGCGTTCCTGGCAGGACTCGAGACGGCATCGCTCACAAGTAGAGTACACCTCCCGGTGCAGAATAGCCGGGTCTTTCAGAAAGGCGACCTGCTCTTCTACGGCTGGGGTGATTAATAGACATAGGGTGTTGCTCACGTTGTAGGCGGGCGTTGGATAGCCCCGCCGCGCTATACTGAAACAGAGAAACGCGTGTCCTCCGTGCAAGTTGTGCGAAATCTGCGCGGCAGCCAGCTGATCGGGTACTGCTCCTTCCCCCTGCGGCGACAGCAACTCCTGCAACAGGGAGATAGACTGCCAGCGCCGGCAGTGGTGCTCCTGGGAGCGGTTGGAAAACGAGGCATAATTGAGGTGGAGGTACAGCTCCTTGTCCACCCGAAAAAAATCAGCGGCAGGATCGTGTACAAAACGCAGGAAGAACAGTTTTTGCATCTGAAAAAACCGGGGCAGGAGGTTGGTCATCCGGTGAAACAGCATCTCCGGCGTGACATCAAAGCGTTCGAGCAGGTACAGCAGGCGCGCACCGTCCCAGGTTGGCCGCTGAAATAGCTGGCGTAGTGCGTCGAGGAGCTGCGCCTGGGGCAGATGCAGGGCAACGGAAAAGTAAATCGCACGGGAATGGTTGAGCACTTCATCAAACGTTTTACTGCGCATCAGCGAGGAAGTCCAGGCCCGCTCTTTCAGTGCCAGGAATGCAAAACCCAGCTCCTTGCCGTACTGGAACCCACGCTGCGCCCCGGTGAGCCGGCTATGGAGCCACAAGGTTTTTTTACCGGGCAGGAACAACGCGCGCAGGCTGCTGAGCTCGGGAAACGCATCCAGCCCTGCCTCATCCACTACATACCCGAAGTGCCGTTCCAGCAACGCTTTCAACAAGTCGGGTCGCAGCGGGCGCTCCGACGGCAGCCCGACCGCTTCTGCAAACCGGAGTACGGCCTGCTCCAGCTCTTCAAAATAGCTGTTGTGCAGCTCCAGGTAAGCGCGAAGGGCGCCGAAATAGAAATTTTCCCGGGTAGAGGTATAGTCTCTGGCCAGCTCCAGCAAGGTAGATACGAAAGCACCCACGCGCGGAGGCGCCGCGGCGATAATCTCCACTACCTTGGTGGTGTCGATTCCATACTGCTCCAGCGGCAGCTCATTCAAAAAATTGGAGCGGAGCAGCTCCGCTACCGGAATCAGGCTATCGCTCACTTCTCCGGAAACAAGCTCCGCTACCGGCACCTGCAGCGCGGTAGCCAGCAACTCAATCTTATGTGCCTTTGGGTATTTTTTCCCTTTCTCTATTTCATTGAGGTAAGAAACAGACATGCCCGTCAGCCCCGCCAACTCCACAAATGATAATGACTTCGCCTGCCGGTGCTGCTTCACCTTCAGTCCAAATAAAATTCGCTGCGCTGCACTTGTACCCATTGAACAAAAATAGCGAAATTTCGCGGATTGTAAATTTCTATAGGCATTTCACTGCTAGCCGACCTTTAGGTGTCCGCTAAATCCTACTAAAGAATCCCTAAAAAATAGGTTACACTGGATCTAATTCCCTGGTAGTTTAATAGTTACAAAGAGAACACCAAGAAAGGCGCGAAGTCCGCAGAGAAAATCGAACGTTTGAGTAAAAGATTTAATTTTAACTAGGTCCACAATAGCCATCCAAACAGTTATTACACCATAGCCCATACCCATGGAAGCAGCCACCTTTTACGCCCAGCGGGCAGATCAATACCGCAGTAGGTACAACCAACTACACAAGCGCTACAACCGCCTGGCCATCGTTCGGCTCGGCGGGTTTCTCCTCGGCATATTATCTGTCGCCTGGCTCTGGCAACTGGGGCCCTGGCTCGTGGCAGCAGGCATCCTCGCTTGGGCGATTTTCTTTTCCCGGCTGGTCATTTACCACCGAACACTCCGCCAAGAACAGGCGCACAGCGCCCTGCTGGTTCGCGTCAACGAGGAAGAGATACAAGCGGCCAACGGCGATTTCTCCTGTTTCCCCGACGGGCAGCTGTTTCAGGATGTCCGGCATCATTACTCCGGTGACCTGGACCTATTTGGTGCCCACTCGCTGTTTCAACTGCTCAATCGTGGTACCACCCCGGAGGGACAACGCTGTCTGGCAGACTACCTGCGGGAAGCAGCCGATTACGATACGGTGTACCGGCGGCAGGAAGCTATCCGGGAGCTGGCACAGGCAGCGGATTGGCGCCAGCATTTTCGGGCATACGGACTCCGCGCCGTGGTGGCATCCGACGACGTGCGTCGCTTGCTGCACTGGCTGGAACAAGCACCTGTTCTCTCCCCCAACCTACAGGTCTGGCTGCGCATCGTTCCGATAGCTACCATGCTGGCCCTGGCCGGCGCCTGGTGGCAAGGGGCCGCCTGGTGGGTTCAGGTCCTCTGTGTGCTGCCATCCGGTATCATCCTGCGACGCTATGAGCAGCGCGTGCGGACAGTGCATACCCAAACCCTCCTGATACGCAGTATGCTCGACGTCTATGCCCGCCTCATCCGGCATGTGGAGGAGCAGCCTTTTACCTCTCCCCTCCTCCGCCAGCGGCAACAGGCTATCCGAACCGATAGCCTACCGGCTTCTGCCGCCCTGCGTCAACTCGCCTACCTCGTGCATCAGTTGGAAGTGCGCAATAACCCGTTCGCTATTTTCCTGAACCTCCTCGGACTTTGGGACCTGCAATGGGTGTTTCGCCTGGATCGATGGAAGGCGAACTGGAAATCCGCCGTAGGTGCCTGGCTGGGTACTATTGCCGAAATGGAAGCCCTCGCCTCGCTGGGCACCCTGCACTTCAACCACCCCCAATGGGTGTTTCCCGACTATGCCCCCGGCCGCGTACTCCACGCCGTACAAGCCGGTCATCCCATCCTGCCCGAAGCCCGACGCATCGGCAACGACCTGTCCATGCCGCTACACGGACATATCAAACTGCTGACAGGGTCTAATATGGCGGGGAAAAGTACCTTTTTGCGCACCGTAGGCATCAACCTGGTGCTGGCACAATGTGGGGCACCGGTATGTGCCCAGTCTTTCTCCTGCGCCCGGGTACAAGTGTTTAGTAGTATGCGCACCCAAGATGCCCTATCCGAGAATGCCTCCTCCTTTTACGCCGAGCTACGGCGCTTGCGCGGTTTGCTCACGGCCGTACAGGAAGCAAGCATATCCACCGATGCTGCTGTTTTCTTTTTGTTGGATGAGATTCTGAAAGGCACTAACTCCCACGACCGGTATATCGGTGCAGAAGCCCTCATCCGGCAGTTGATTCGACTCGGGGGAGCCGGTTTGATAGCCACCCACGACCTGGAATTGACGCGCCTCGAAAAAGACAGCGCCGGTCAGATTGAGAACCTGTGCATGGATGTACAGTTTCGGGATGGCCAGCTGGTATTCGATTACACCGTGCGCAAAGGCAGCAGCCAGACCTTTAATGCGGCCCACCTGATGCGGGAAATAGGTATTGAGCTATAGCCAGCCGGAAGAGCTGCCGGGCTTTTATCTTGCCAGCGCTTCCGCTACCACCGGATCCAGCAGTTGGGTGATCGTCCAGCCATGCGCCTGCGCCTGCGCCGGGACGATACTGGCCTCCGACATACCGGGAATGGTGTTGGCTTCGAGGAAATAGAAGACACCGTTTACGAGGATATAATCAAACCGGCAGATACCGCGGCAGCCCAGCACTCCGTAAATACGGCGGGTTTGCTCCTGGCATTCGGCGGTTTGAGCAGCAGACAAACGAGCCGGCGTGATTTCCTCGCTTTGTTTTTCGTATTTGGCTTTATAGTCAAAAAACTCGTTCTGCGTTACGATTTCGGTGATGGGCAGCACCACGATTTCTCCATCCTTGCGCAGTACCCCATTGGAAAACTCCTGTCCTTTGAGGAAAGCCTCGACCACCACCTCATCGTCGTATTCGAATGCAAACTGGATAGCGCCCGGCAGCTGTTCGGGGGTATTTACCTTGGACGCGCCGAAGCTGCTCCCGTTTTTATTGGGTTTCACGAATAGCGGAAAGCCCATGCGCTGGATGGAATCCTCGTCGTACGGCTTATTTTTATAGAGGAGCTGGGAATCGGCCATAGGTACCTGGTGGCTGCGCAGAAAATCCTTGCACGCCTGCTTGTCGAAGGTGAGGGCGCTCACCAGGGGGTCACAGCCAGTGTAGGGTATTCCGAGCAGCTCGAAATAGCCTTGCAGGCGGCCGTCTTCTGCGGGATGGCCGTGCAGCATCTGATAAACCAGGTCAAAGGTAATCCGTCCGTCGGGCAAGGACAGGGAGAAATCGTTGAGGTCAACGGCAATACCGGTCTTTTGTTCGGTGAACACGGTGCCATTGAGTTCGAGGACGAACACCTCATATTTGGTGGCGTCCAGGTGTTTGGCTACCGTGGCGGCGCTTTTCAGGGAGACTTCCCGTTCGGCTACATTCCCGCCGGTGACAACGGCGATTCGGATTTTTGAAGCTGGCATGGTTGGTAGGGCAAAAGGTTAAATAGAATCAGGCGTCCACTTTGGCGTACTTGGCATTGGCTTCGATGAAAGCGCGGCGCGGGGGTACCTCGTCGCCCATAAGCATGGAGAACACGCGGTCGGCCTCCATAGCATCCTCGATAGTTACCAGGCGCAGGATGCGATGTTCCGGATTCATGGTCGTATCCCAGAGCTGTTCGGCGTTCATTTCACCCAGACCCTTATAGCGCTGCACTTTGACCGAATCGTCGTTTTCGCCCCGGGCGAATTCGGCCACTGCGGCGCGGCGGTCGTCGTCTGTCCAGCAGTAGCGTTCGTTCTTCCCTTTTTTGACGAGGTAGAGCGGGGGCGCGGCAATGTAGATATGGCCCTGCTCGACCAGCGGGCGCATGTAGCGGAAGAAGAAGGTCAGGATGAGGGTAGTGATGTGGCTGCCGTCCACATCGGCATCGGTCATGATGACGACTTTGTGGTAGCGCAGTTTTTTGATATTGAGGATACGCCCCTCATTGGGGTCTTCTTCGATGCTGACGCCGAGCGCGGTGAAGATGTTTTTTATTTCTTCGTTTTCGTAAATCTTATGCTCCATGGCTTTCTCCACGTTGAGGATTTTTCCACGCAGGGGAAGGATGGCCTGGAAATTGCGGTCGCGTCCTTGTTTGGCTGTACCCCCGGCAGAGTCGCCCTCTACGAGGAATATTTCGCATTCATGAGGGTCTCGGCTGGCACAATCGGCGAGTTTGCCGGGTAATCCACCACCGGTGAGCACAGTTTTGCGCTGTACCAGTTCACGTGCTTTGCGGGCGGCGTGGCGGGCAGCGGCGGCGATGGAGACCTTCTCCATAATCTTCCGCGCTTCCTTTGGATTTTCCTCGAGGTAATGCTTGAGGGCATCCCCGACACACTGGGAGACCACTCCGGTCACCTCGGTATTGCCCAGCTCCCCTTTGGTCTGGCCTTTAAACTGAGGCTCGGCTACCTTGACCGATACAATCGCGGTAAGACCTTCTCTAAAATCCTCCCCGGAGACCCCTTCCTTGATTTTTTTGAAAATACCCGTATCGTCTCCGTATTGTTTGAATACCCGGGCGACAGCCATGCGGAAGCCCTTGACATGCGTACCTCCTTCTGCCGTTTTGATATTATTTACGTAGGACTGGATATTTTCGAGGTAAGACGTATTGTATTGCAGGGCTACTTCCACCTCTATGTCGTCTTTTCGGGACGTGACACAAATCGGGTTCTCTATAAGCAGGGGCTTGGCGCCGTCGAGGTATTGAACGAACTGGATGAGGCCGCCTTCTGAGTGGAAGGACTCTGTTTTGCCGCTCCGTTCGTCGGTTAGGCGGAGATTGAGCCCTTTGTTCAGGAAGGAAAGCTCGCGCAGGCGGCCGGCGAGCACCTCGTATTTGTACTCCAGCGTCTCGAAGATGATGGGATCCGGCTTGAAGGTGATGATGGTACCCGTCACATCGGATACGCCCACTGTTTGAACGTCTGTCTGCGGTTTGCCGCGCTCGTAGTCCTGAACGAATACTTTCCCTTCGCGCCGCACCTCTGCGCGCAGCGAAACAGAAAGCGCGTTTACGCAGGATACCCCGACTCCATGCAGACCACCAGACACCTTATAGGTATTTTTGTCGAATTTACCCCCGGCGTGGAGCACCGTGAGTACCACTTCCAGTGCTGATTTCTGGAGCTTTTCGTGCATACCCGTGGGGATACCCCGTCCGTCGTCTTCGACGGTGATGGAATTGTCGGGATGAATCGTGACGTCAATTTGCGAGCAGAACCCCGCAAGGTGCTCGTCGATGGAGTTGTCCACTACCTCCCATACGAGGTGGTGCAGGCCTTTCGAATCGGTTGAACCAATGTACATGCCGGGGCGTTTGCGCACGGCT
>Ga0172367_10002721_pt1 | contig 23895 bp, 22 predicted proteins | sample Lak10m_FD_114542 | JGI IMG/M metagenome (GOLD analysis project Ga0172367, IMG submission 114542) | Freshwater microbial communities from Kabuno Bay, South-Kivu, Congo - kab_022012_10m | ecosystem: Environmental > Aquatic > Freshwater > Lake | place: Democratic Republic of the Congo: South-Kivu... | reverse complement strand
GTTCAAGGTGTAGGATACGCCATTGACCGCATGAACAATGCCGTCCTCGGTATAGAAACGGGTTTTCAAATCTTTGATTTCAAGCAAGGGTTCCATCTGTTCCTCGATTAGGTGCGGAGTTTGGGGTCGAGGGCGTCGCGTAAGCCATCGCCGAGCAGGTTGAAGCCCAAAACGCTGAGCATGATTGCCAGCCCGGGGAAGAGGACTGCCCACCAGGCGCCGCTGGTCAGGAAGCGGTAACTATCGCCGAGCATGGCGCCCCATTCAGGCTCCGGGGGAATGGCTCCCAAACCGAGGAAGCCCAGGGCGGCGGCGGAGAGCACCGCGCTCGCCAGTCCCATGGTGGATTGGACGATGATGGGGGATAGAATGTTGGGGAAGATATGGCGGAAGATGATGCGCCCGTGCGATTCACCGACGGAACGCGCCGCCAGCACATATTCCTTCTGGCTGACGGAAAGCACGGCGGAACGCGCCAGGCGGGCGTAGACCGGGATGCCGACCACGCCGATTGCAATCATGCCTTTCTCCAGACCGGGACCGAGGAAGGCGACAATGGCAATCGCCAGCAGGTAACCGGGGAAGGAAAGGATAATATCCATCAGACGCATAACAATGTTGGAGAATAATTCGCCCCCCAGGGGAAGGGATAAAATTGCGCCGATCATAAGTCCAAGAACGCCGCAAACCAACGCCGCCATCGGTGAGACAAAGAAAGCCGGGACGGCTCCGATCAGCAAGCCTGCCCCTGCAAACACTGCGATGCGAAGGTTTTTCCTGCCTGCCAAAAAGTTGAGCCACATTGCCGAAGCCCCCCCCAGCAGGGTGAACAGGATGGCTTGAATGGGCTGTTTGGCAATCCAGCCAGGCAGCGCCCCCAGAGTCAACCCGATCAGACCCATAAAGGCAATGCGCTCGAGGTTGGTGATGGGAACGCCTTCGTAAAAGCCAGCCAGCAAGCCGAGCAAGCCGCCAATCAAAAGCGAGATGCCGACTGCCACAATGCCCACGCGCAGGGAGTTCCAGCCTCCATGAATCACGCGGCGGAAGATGTCCCTGCCCAATTTGTCGGTGCCAAAGGGGTGGATGGAGGGAATCTCTTCGGTGGCGACCAGGTTCGGCGCTTTGAGTTTGAGGGTGTAGTCGAGATCGAGTTTGGCGTCATACGCCCAGAAAAAGTGGGCGAAGGTCGAAGAAATGACGAACATCCCGACAATGAACATGCCCAAACGGGCGGTGTTGCTCGAAATGAGGCGGCGCCAGGCGTCCAGCCACAAAGAGCGGTGCTCGCGCACTGCAAAATCGATTACTGCAATATCTTTGGGGTTATTTTCTGCCATGTTCCGCCTCAATCATAATGAATGCGCGGATCGAGCAGCGCATAGGACAAATCTACCAGCAGGTTGACGACCAGGAAAACAATCGCAATCAACAGGGTTGTTCCCTGCACAATCGGGTAATCGCGCGCCAGGATGCCATCGTAAGCCCATTTGCCAATTCCGGGCCACGAGAAGATGGTCTCGGTCAACACGCCGCCTGCAAGCAACGACCCCGCCTGAATGCCGATGATGGTAATCACGGGCAGGAAGGCATTTTTGAGGGCATGTTTGAACAGGGTGACGCGCTCGGCAAGCCCTTTGGCTTTTGCGGTGCGGATGTAATCCTCCTGCAAAACATCCAACATGCTGGAGCGGGTCATGCGGGCAATGATGGACATGGGAATAGTTGCCAAAGCTAGGGCAGGCATAAGGATGTGTTCGAGGGCATCCACGAAAGCCTTTTGATTTCCTGTAATCAGGCTGTCGATGAGGATGAAGTTGGTGATGGCTTCGACCTGAATGCCCGAACTGAGTCTTCCGCCGGCGGGCAGCCATTTCAGGAAGACGGCAAAGAGCATGATTTCCATCAACCCCAGCCAGAAGATCGGCATCGAGACGCCGATGAGCGAGCCGATCATGGTCACGCCGTCCAGCAGGGAATTGCGGCGGGACGCCGAGGCAATTCCCACGGGAATGCCGATGATGATAGCAAGCAGCATCGAGAGCAGGGCAAGTTCAAAGGTGGCTGGAAAACGGACTGCAAGGGTTTCGGCAACGGGAATGCGGCGGTGGATGGATTCCCCCAAATCGAGGCGGATCAGGCGTCCGAGGTAACGCAGGTATTGGGTGTCGAAGAAGCCCTTCAAATCGCCCTGTGCCAGCGCCTCGCGGTCGAGGAAGAGCGGGCGGTTCAAGCCAAACTGTTCGCGGATGCGTTCCACGTTTTCCTGGGTGGCATGTTCCCCCAGCATGGCAACTGCCGGGTCACCGGGGATCAGGCGCTGGAACATAAAGATGACAAAGGTAACGCCAATGAGGGTGGGCAGGACTGAAATCAGGCGGCGGATGGTATAGCGAATCAACATTTCCTCCGATAAAAAATGCAGGGAATGGTTTTCGCCATCCCCTGCATTTTTAGTGCAAAACTTTAATGCGGGAGTTCAACAAGGTTTAGGGATTGACGACAACCTTGTTGTAATCGTCCGCATCGACAGCCTGGGGCTGGTAGCCGGTAATCTTTGCGGAGAGCAGAATGGGGGTAGCCTGGTGAACCAGCCAGACGCGGGCGACATCGTCGTGGAGCATCTGGTCAGCCTGCTGGTAGAGGGGATCGCGTTCTTCCTGGCTGGGAAGGGTCACAGCCGTCTGGAGGATCGCAGCCAGTTCGGGGTTCTGGTACCAACCCTCACGGGCGATGGGTTCAGCAGCGGGGGAGTAGAAGTAGCCGGTGAAGTTGTCCGGGTCGCCGTTGTCGCCGCCCCAGCCAAGCATGTACAAACCGACCAGGGTTCCGTTGCGGCGTTCGCCGAGGTAGGTCGCCCAGTCACCGGGGGTGTAGAGTTCGGTCACAATGCCAGCCTTCGCGAGGTCGGCAGCCATTGCTTCGGCAACAGCCTTGGGACCGGAGATGTAGAAGCGGTCGGCGGGGATGTAGTTGAAGCGCAGGGGCATGACATCGCCAGCCTTGTAGACGACGTTGCCGTCGGCATCGAGGACATCTTCGGCGATGGTCATCTGGCTCAAACCATCCGGGTAGCCGGCTTCAGCCAGCAATTGCTTGGAAAGTTCGGGATCGTAGGCAAAGTCTTCGATCGAGTCGTTGTAGCCCCACATGCTGGAGGGCACAAGGGTCTTGGCGACCTGTCCGGACGCGCCCCAGAAAGCCTCAGCCAGGGCGGGCTTGTTGATGGCGTGGGCAATGGCTTCGCGGACTTTGGGATCCTGGAGTTCTTTGATCTTGAAGTTGAAAGCCAGGTAAACGGTGTTCAAAGGAGCATCGAAGAGAACCTGGAGTTCGGGGTCAGATTGCGCGGCTTCGAAGTCTTCGGGGGTGGCTTGTTCCATGCCGTGAATGTCGCCGGCTTTGAGCGCCAGGTAGCGGGCAGAGGCATCGGGGATGACGCGCCAGATAACCTGATCAACGGTGGGCTTGCCGCCCCAATATTCGGCATTGGCTTCCACGGTGATGTGGTCTGCCTCAGCCCATTCGACGAACTTGAAGGGTCCAGTTCCAACTGCGCCGGCAGCCGGGGTGCCATAGGCGGCGCCATTGGCTTCGATGGCAGCGGGGCTGGAAATGGCGAACATGTCCATGGCTAGGTTCGCCAGGAAGGGAGCCATGGGCGTGCTCAACATGAACTTGACGGTGAAGTCATCCACTTTTTCGATGCTGGTGATGACACCGGCATCATCGAATCCGCCCCACATGGCTTCGTAGTATTCGAAGACCTGTTCGGGGAAGTGATATTCGTTGGTGGTGAAGCGCCAGCGTTCGAAGTTGAAGATGACCGCATCGGCGTTGAAGTCTGTGCCATCGTGGAATTTTACGCCCTGACGAAGGGTGCAGGTCCAGATTGTGGCGTCTTCATTGGCGGCGCACTCTTCCGCAAGCGCGGGGGTGGGGGTGGTGGTGCCGGGGGCGAAAGTGTACAGACCTTCCAGAATCTGACCGGAGACGCGGAAGGATTCGCCGTCTGTCACAACAGCGGGGTCGAGACCGACAGAGTCAGTTCCGCGACCATAAATGAACTGCGAGGGACCAGCGGGTTCTTCAGCGGGGGCTTCGGTTGCAGCGGGGGCTTCGGCAGCGGGAGCTTCAGCGGCAGGGGCTTCGGCAGCAGGGGCTTCGGCAGCGGGGGCTTCAGCAGCGCCACCGCAGGCAGCCAGAATCATGCTCAACGCGACCAATGCGGCTAACAAGCCAAATAGGGACTTTCTATTCATTATCTTTTCTCCTCTTTGAAAATATTTATGATCCGACTTGTATCACAGTTAATATGCCTTTTTCGCACCTCCTTTTTGAAAACAACACTCAGGTTGTCGCCGCATTATAATACAAAAAAGCGGCTCAATTTGAAGCCGCCGATGTGGGAAACCTGTGTCGATAAAGAGACTGCTTAATAACTTCGTCATGAAGTTGCCAAGGGGCAAAGTTTCCCCTCTGCGTCTTTGAGTCTTTGCGGTTTTGTGTTCGAAAAGCAGGCTTATTAAACCAATTCCGAGGTCAATTCTGCGTACGATTCGACGTGGGTGCGGGCAATTTTTCCCCATGACCATTCCGCATTGGCAAATTCGTAGGCAGCCTGTCCCATTTTTTGGCACAGCGCGGGGTCTTTGGCTAACGCAGTGATTGCCTGCGCCAGTTCTTCCACATGGTTCGGGCGGATTAAAAGACCAGTTTCACCGTTCCGCACCATTTCTCCCAAACTGCCGACTTCGGTTGCAATGACCGTCCGCGCGAAGGCGCAGGCTATGGGGATGACCCCGGATTGCGTCGCCTCGGTATAGGGCAGCACCACAAACCCAGCCCTCTGCATTAATTGCGACACCTCTTCATCGCCCACATAGCGGTTGATGATTTCGATTTGCTCGTGTTGGACGAGGGCGGCATATTCGGACAGATCGCCGTTGCCGGCAATGACCAGTTTCCAGCCTGGCAGGGAGTTCCCCGCCAGGTGAAAGGCTTCCAGCAATACTTTCAACCCTTTGTACGGCTCGATGCGCCCGAAGAATAAAGCCATCTTTTCCTGCGGAAGAATGACAGGGTTGCGCGCGCTGAAAAACGAGTAAACCCCAATTGGGATATGCCGAATGATCGCGGCGGCGTGTCCCTTTTTGATGAGTTGTTCTTTGCCCAGTCGTGAAAGTACCACGAGCAAATTCGCCAGCCGCGCGGTCACGGCATCTGATATTTTTATGTGGAACGGAGCGCCCAGGTGATGTTCGGGATCGTGGATGGTGAACACGAGCGGCTTTCGCATCAGCCTGACGAAAATCGCCACAAGCGGATTCCACTCATGCGATGCGACAATGTGAAAGACATCCGCGTTGCTTTTTTGCAGGGCGCGAAATAATCGCCGCCACGAAAGGGGATTGATGGCGTTGAGCAAAGTTCCCATTGCGCCTTTGCCCAAGTCCACCGCAAGGAGATGAGGCTCCTGTGAATAATGGGAGCGCGCCGCGTCTCTGGAAACAATGGCAATCGTGGGGACGATTTCGCTTAGCGCATAAAATAATTCAGAGTGAAAATGGATCATTCCCCCGCGCCGCGCCAGAGAGATTAGGGCAACCTTCATAAAATCACACGCTTTCTCTTTTGTTCGATTGTCGCACCATGGACTTGTACATTTCGATCACCTTCGGCTTGACCACAGAAATATCCAGCCTGTCGGATACCATTTGGAAATTGATATCTGCGGCGGCATCCACCAGGGCGTCATCTGTCAATGCCCTGCGAATGGCTTGTTCGATGGATGGAACGTTGCCAGGGTCGACCAATAGCCCGTTTTTTTCGTGGGTCAGCCACTCGGCAGTCGATTCAGTATCCGATTGCACGGGGAACGCGCCCATCGTCATGGCTTCCAGCATGGAAATCGGCACGCCGTCGGTCTGGTTGATGCCAATGGCAATCCGCGCCCTGCCGAACGATTCCAAAATCACCTGGTATGGGCTGCGCGGCAGGACTCTGATATTAAGCCTGCCGCTTTGCTGGAGGGACTTTACTTTTTCGATCACTGGCGGCGAAGCCAGATAGACAACGATTTCATATCCGCTCAGGGCGTCGGCGCAGGATTCCAGCGCTTCCAGCGCGTTCAGCGCCCGCCCCGCCCAGCCTTGATACCCCTTGAGCATGATCAAGCGTCTTTTCGAGACTGCGCCCGCTTGCATGTGTGCCTGCATCTCAGAAACGGAATATCCCCCCGCGGCGGGCAGGACCATCGGAATGGAACCTTTGAAACCCAGTTCGCGGGCGATTCTTTCGTCACGGGCGCAGTCGGGGAGCAGGTAATTGCAATGCGCCAGTACCGTTTGAATTTTTTCCAGGTGTTCGGGGAATTGGCGGAAGTGGTAAATATCGCTGCCCCAGGTGGTCAACACCCAGGGGGCGGGGAGTTTTCCGCCAAACGTGTCGAGGATTTTCAACAGTTGATAACTTTCGGTCTGCATCTCCATCGAGTGGATGATGTCGGGTTGAAAATCCCGAATGACTTGAATCAGTCTTGGGATGCGATTCCGAAAGAGGCGGCGGGTGAAAAATCCAACCAGCGAAAGCGGGAATGGGTCCCATCCATGTTTCAAGAAGAATGGATGCCCGTATGAGATGGGTTTGTCGGGGGAAATTTTTCGCGGGAACAAAAGCGAGTATTCCGTGATTCCGCGAAGTTCGGCATGGGGGAAACTGCCCAGCATGTCGAACAGGCGAATATCCCAGCCCTGTCCCTGGGTTAGATTGATCCAGCGCGCCGTGTGGGGGCTGACCGCCTGTGCGACAAAGAGAATTTTCATGCTTCGGGTAAAAAGTCGTCGCGGTGCGCCGAGAATTCCTCGATGGCTTTTTCGTAGTCGTCGTGGCGTCCGATGTCGAGCCAGTAGCCGTCGAAGTTGAACACGTTGACGCGCTGTCCTTCCTTCATTAACTTCATCACCAGTTCGGGAAGGTCGAGTCGTCGATGCGGCTCGATGTGTTTCAAGATTTCGGGTTCGAAGAGATAGATGCCCATGCTGACCGCGTAGTGATAGGTGGGCTTTTCGATGTAATTGGCAACCCAATTATCGTCGCCGACTTCGATGACGCCGAGGTCTATTTTCACGTCGCGTTGATAGCAGGCGATGGTCGCCAGTGCGCCGCGTTCGCGGTGATATTTGAGCATGGCGCTGTAGTCGATGGTGGTGAGCAGGTCGCCGTTCATCACCAGGAAGGTGTCGTCGAGATTGGGCACAAGCGCAATCGGTCCCGCCGTGCCGAGCGGCTGCTCTTCGCGTGAATACCCGAGGTTGACGTTGAACTTGCTGCCGTCGCCGCAATACGCCATCAGCAGTTCGGCGAGGTAGCCGACAGCCAGTGTCAGGTCGTTGAATCCATGCCGTTCCAACTGGCGGATGACGATTTCCAGAATCGGCATTTCGCCAATCGGCATCAGAGGTTTGGGTAAAACTGTTGTGTAGGGGGCAAGGCGGGTTCCCTTGCCGCCGGCGAGTATGACTGCGCGCATGGAATTCCCTATACCGTGTACTGATCGGGACGGTACAAATCGAGGTGGGTGGACAGCCACTCGATGGTGCGTTTCAAGCCTTCATCCAGCGTGATTTGCGGTTCCCAGCCGATCAACTCTTTTGCTTTTTGATGAGAAGCCCACAACTTCATGACTTCGCTCTTGCCGGGGCGGACACGCTGCTGGTCGGTGATGATTTTTGGCGTCTTGCCAATGATTTTGAATATTTTTTCCGCCAGGTCGCCGATGCGGATGGTATCGTCGTTGCCGAGGTTGATTTCCTGCCCCAGCACATTGTCGGCTTCTGCCACGCGCACAAAACCGTTGGCGGTATCTGCCGCGAAGGTAAAGTCGCGCATGGGATCGAGACTGCCGAGTTTGACTTCATCGCGGGTGAGCGCCTGGGTGATGATGGTGGGGATGACCGCCCGCGCGGACTGGCGCGGTCCGTAGGTGTTGAACGGGCGCAGGGTGACCACCGGCACATCGAAGGAGCGGTAGAAACTTTCGGCAATTTTATCGGCGCCGATCTTGCTGGCAGAGTAGGGCGATTGTCCTTGCAGCGGGTGCTTTTCGTCGATGGGCGTGTATTGCGCCGTGCCGTACACTTCGCTGGTGGAGGTGTGAACCACGCGGCGCACATTCGAGTCGCGCGCCGCCATCAACACGTTCAGTGTCCCCATAATATTGACGTCGATCACTTCGCGCGGATTGACGTAGGAATAGGGAATGGCAATCAATGCGCCCAGGTGAAAGACCGTGTCTGTATTTTTGACCGCCTTGCGCACGGCTTCCACATCGCGCAGGTCGCCGCGCATCACTTCCAGCGCGGAAAATACCTCCGGCGAAATCAGCCGCAGCATCCCGACATCGTTGCGGGAGTTGTACCTGACGAAGGCGCGAACCTGCGCCCCATCCCTGACCAGCCGCTCGATCAAATGACTGGCGATGAACCCGCCAGCCCCTGTAACCAAAACTTGTCTACCTTTCCAATCCATTTTCTACTCCGTTTTTATTTTTTGCCGCCAATCGTCCAGCAGATCCGCCAGCGACTGGCGCAGGGGGATTCGAGGTTCCCAGCCCGTTGCCAGTTTTAGCTTTTCGGCGCTGCCGATTTGAATCGGCACATCGTTGCTTTGAATTCGTCCCGCATCCACCTTGACTTGAATCTGGCGCGTGGACATGGAGACCATCTCGTCCAGGCAGGCTTGAATTCGTACCGCCCCGCCCGAACAGACATTATAAACTTGTCCGGCTTTCCCTTTTTCAGCCGCCAGCATGAAGGCGCGGACGGCGTCGCGCGCGTCCACAAAATCACGCTGGGCGTCGAGACTGCCTGTGAAAATTTCGGCGCTGCCGCCGGCTTCTGCCAGCGCAATCTGCCGCGCAAAACTGGAGCAAGCCAGGTCGGCGGACTGAGCGGGTCCCAGCAGGTTGAACATGCGCAGGACGATAACGGGCAATTTCTCTGCGTTGAAATATCGCAGCGCGGCGATTTCCTGCGCGGCTTTGCTTGCCGCGTAATGGGTGACGGGGTGAAGTTCCGAAGTCTCGTCGATTGGCTCCGCGCCGGATTTTGCCCCGTAGACCGCGCTCGAACTTGCGACAACGACAACAGGGCGCGTCTCGGTTTTGATAATCGCATCGAAGAGCGCAACCGTGCCAAGCAGGTTCGTTTTGTAGAGCACATCCGGGTCGGGCGATTTTATCACGCCAGCCAGGTGAAAAATAACGTCCGGCTTTGTTTTGTTCAAAACATCGTCCAGCGCCTTGCGGTCGGTCATTTCTCCCTGGTGATATTCGGCGGCAAGACTGCCGCGCCTCAGGTCGAATCCGCATACGGAGAGATTTTTCCTGATCCCGAATTGCGCCAGGTGCGAACCGACGAAGCCTGTGATGCCGGTGATGAGAATTTTCTTTATCATGTTTTTTGGGGAAATCGTCATGGCTTGATCTTTTTTATTTCGAGAGATTTACTTTTTGCCGCGCCCAAACATCTTTACGATTCTGAAAATCAGGGTCGCCTTTAGAAATTTGAACCCCCACCAGGGGTCTTTCCCAAGACCATCGTATGCGCAGCGAAAAAACTTCGATAGGTGAAGCCCTTTGATGGCGCGGGTTGCCATATCCACCGATTCATTGGTTCTAAGTTGAAAGATCATTTTTCTTTCCAGCGTGGAAAGTTCCCTGTTCTCGAGGTGGAAATCTGCCATCTCCAGGTGTTCCCGCACCACCTGATCGCGCTTCTCGGTGGTGTAGTTGAAAGTCAACGATTCGGAATGCTGAAAATATCGATAGACCACCTGGTCGAATTCGACGTAGCGGAGTTTATTCAGGGCAAACCGCAGCATGAGGTCGCGGTCTCCCGCAATTCGATACCTGGCGTCGAATTCGCCGATCTTGTCGAAGACCGACCTGCGGAAGAGCCAGGCGTTGAAGTAGTTGCTGCCGATGGTGGAGCTTTCGAGCAGGGTCATCTCGGTTGGGGCGTAGTGTCCGATGATTTCCATTTCGCCGCCGGGCTTTTGCGCAAGGACAACGGCATGTCCCGCCACCGCCATGACGCTTTCATCTGCAAAGCCCGCAACGGCATTCGAGAGGATGTTGTCGGCGTACAGGTCGTCGGTGTTCAGGAAGCCGATGACTTCTCCGCCCGACATGCGGATTCCCTTGTTTAGCGCGTCGTACATCCCCCGATCGGGTTCGGAAAGAAAGCACGCGTGTGGATATTTTTCGATCATTTCGCGGGTTCCGTCGGTCGATCCGCCGTCCACGATGATGTGTTCGATGTTGGGATAATTCTGCGCCAGCACATTTTTGATGGCGGATTCGAGCATATCCTTACGATTGAAAGCCGGCGTAATGACGGATATCTTTTTGAATTGCATTTTCGATTTTTCCTGGCGTTTTGCCTGTGGGGATAAAGCCGCGACGTTCGCATATTGTAACAGAACAAAAAATTCGGTTGACGGAGCCTTTGACTTGTTTACAAAGGATTAACACAATTGCCGAAGGTCATGGCGGTATAATCTTTTCATGCTTCCGGATTTGCAGTTGAACGACCTTTTACGTTTGAGAAAGCCCCATCCGTGCGGTTCCTACGAATGGACAGTGACCCGCCTTGGCGCGGACATCGGCTTGGAATGCAAGGGCTGCGGACATCGAGTCATGCTCACGCGCCGCGAGCTGGCAAAACGCTTGAAGGCAAACCTGACAAAACGCGAAGATCCGCCAGGGGAAAACAGCCAAACAGGAACATGACAAGGAGAAACCCGACATGGCAAAAAACGAAAAGAAGTCCCCGGCAAAGATTGCCAGGGACTTGACCCAAACGCTTACAAAAGATTTTCCGCAGAAGATCACCAAAGACCTGCCTGAAAAATTGACAAAGGAACTGCCCACCAGAATTAGCAGGAAGATTACCGCCACACTCGCGCCCAAGCCCATCGATACCCTCAGCCTGGGTTCGTTGCGCATTGGTTTGTTCACCGACACGTACGCGCCGCAAGTCAACGGCGTATCCATCTCGCTGCAATTGATTTCGGAAGGACTTCAAAAACGCGGACATCAGGTGACGGTCTTTGCGCCGCGCTTCCCCGGGTACACGGATGACCAGCCCGGCGTCGTGCGCCTGCCCTCGTTGAAATATTTGAACGATCCGCCCATTTATGTCGCCGTGCTTGGCACACCCCGCAGTACCTGGAATCTTTCGCGCAAGAACTTCGATGTCCTTCACGCCCACAGCCCGCTGACCGTGGGCTTGCTGGCGTACCTGACCGCCTCCACCAAGAACCTGCCGCTCATTTATACCTATCATACTTCGGTGACAGATTACACTCATTACGTCAAAGTTGTTGGCGGTACGGGGGTAATTCGCCATGCGGCGCGCTGGTTCAGCGCCACCTCCACCAACCTCGGAGATCAGATTGTTGTGCCGTCGCCCAAGTTCCACCGCCTGCTTTTGGAACAGAAAGTTACCAAGCCGATTCAAGTCATCCCCAACGGCATCGATCTGAGTAATTTCAAAACAGCCAAAAATCCCGGCAGTTTCAGGCAAAGGTTGGGAATTCCTGCCGGCGCGCCGATCCTTCTTTCCGTCGGGCGGGTGGATCCCGAAAAGCGGCTCGACTTCCTGATCGAAGCCTTTTCCCTGATCGCAGACCGAATCCCCGAAGCGCATCTCGTCTTTGCCGGCGATGGCGGTTCGCGTAAAAAATTGGAAGAGCAAGCCGCCGCGACGAAGTTCAGCGACCGCATTCATTTCCTCGGCATGGTCAACCGCGCCGACCTGCCCGATTTGCTGCGCGATGCCACCGTCTTTCTCTCCGCTTCGACCACAGAAGTGCATCCCATTTCTGTCATCGAGGCGATTGCTTCAGGACTTCCGCTGGTGGCTGTCGATGATGAAGCCTTCGAGGGGATGATTGCGGAAGGCGAAAACGGACACCTGACCCCGTTAGACCTGACCGCCTACGCCGATACGCTGACCGCCCTGCTTGCCGACCCCGAACGGCTGATACGCTATGGAAAGCGTTCGCAGGAGTTGAGCGAAAAATACTCCATCGATAACCAGGTTCGCACGCTTGAACACCTTTACATGGAAGCCATTCTGCAAAACTGGCGCGGAAGTTTTGTCTCGCGTATTTCCGAGAGGTTGAGGTTCTAAAACGGGATGATGGATTGCGGACATGGAATTCTGTCAACGGTCCACCGTCAATTTCCTTGCACTGATTTATGAGGGGGGTATAATTCTTCGGCGATGCCCATTTTAGATTCCCACACCATCGACTTTTTCAGCCGCAGCCCGGAGCAGACGCGCCGCATTGGAATGCGGGTTGGCGCAGAAATCAAACCCGGCGATGTCATCTGCCTGCAAGGCGACCTTGGCGCGGGCAAGACTACCTTTACCCAGGGTCTGGCTCAGGGCTGGGGTTCGATAGATTCCGTTTCCAGTCCCACGTTTATTATTGTCAACATGTATCGCCGCGCCAACGGCGGCAGGTTGTTTCACCTCGACGCCTACCGTTTGGATTCGGTTCCCGAAGCCGAGGAACTCGATTTCGAGGCGATGCTTTCCGAGGGCGCGCTCATCATCGAATGGCCCGAACGGATGGGCGATTTGATTCCCAAAGAACGGATGTGGATCAACCTCGACCACATCGAAGAGGAACAGCGCCAGATGCGTTTCAACGCCAATGGAAAACGTTATGACGAATTGCTCGAAGCCATCCGTCAGTCCATGTTTGGAGGTGCGTAATGCTGCTTGCCATCGACACATCCACCGCGCAGGTGGGACTGGCTTTGTACGACGGCGTTCAAGTCCTGGGTGAGATGACCTGGACGACGCGCCAGCATCACACCACCGAACTTGCCCCCGCCCTTGCCGGCTTGTTGAAGCGCAGCGGCGTTTCGATGGAGATGATCGAAGCCTTGGGCGTGGCAATCGGTCCAGGGTCGTTTACCAGTTTGCGGGTGGGCTTGGCGCTGGCAAAAGGAATTGCCCTCGCGCGTCATCTGCCGCTGGTTGGAATCTCCACGCTGGATATCATTGCGGCGGCTCAGCCTTCGGGAGTTCACCCGCTGGCGGTGGTGATTCAAGCCGGGCGCAAGCGGATCGCTGTCGGCTGGTACAAGTTTTCAGAAAACGGGTGGCAGGCTGAGGGCGGAGTCAAAAGCGCGACGGTCGATGAGTTAGCGGATGGGATCGAGCATCCGACCCATATCGCCGGCGAGTTGACATCCGAAGACCGCAGCCGCCTCTCGCGCAAGCGGACAAATATCCTGTTGGCGTCGCCCGTGCATTGCGTCCGCCGCCCTTCCATTTTGGCTGATTTGGCTTGGGCGCGCCGTCAAAAAAATGAGATGGACGACCCCGCCTCGCTCGCGCCGATCTACCTGCATGTCGAGGGAACGCCGATTCCATGAGCCTTACCCTGCGCAAGATGACAATCGACGATTTGGAACAGGTGATTGCCATCGACCAGGTTTCATTCACCCTGCCCTGGCCCCAACGTTCGTTTCAGTTCGAGTTGACCGATAACCCGGCTTCGCGTTGTTGGGTGGCAGAGTCTGGCGGGCGCGTGGCGGGCATGTTGGTCGGCTGGTTCATCGTGGATGAAATTCATATCGCAACCATCGCTACGCACCCCGATTTTCGCAGGCAGGGCATTGGCGAAAAATTGCTGGCGCTGGCGCTGGACTCAGCCAGGGCAGAAGGCGCAATCTCGTCGTTTTTGGAAGTCCGCGAAAGCAATGCCGCCGCGCTGGAGATGTATCACAAGTTTGGCTATGTCGAAGACGGACGTCGTGAAGGTTACTACAGGGATAACTGTGAAGACGCAATCCTGATGACGTTGAAGATGGTCGCAGATTGAATATGACGAGTTGAAGGTTTCGGGTTGGAAGATTTGGAGGAGCATGTCTGCCGAGGAAAAGTTACATCAACTTGCCCAAAAAATTTCCGTTTGCGCCCAATGCGCCCTGCATGAGTCGCGCAAGATGTCTGTGCCGGGCGACGGACCCGCCAACGCGGAAATCATGTTCATCGGCGAGGGACCTGGCTTTCACGAAAACGAGCAGGGGCATCCGTTTGTGGGCGCGTCGGGCAGGTTTTTGGACCAGCTTTTGGAACAGGCAGACGTGACCCGCAAAGAGGTTTTTATTGCGAATGTCGTCAAGTGCCGCCCGCCGGGGAATCGCGACCCGCTGCCCGATGAACTGGCGGCGTGTGGCGTTTACCTCGAAGCGCAGATCGAAATCATCAATCCGAGTATCATTGTGACGCTGGGACGTTTTTCGATGATCCGTTTTTTCCCGGGCGCAAAGATCAGCGCAATTCATGGGCAAATGAAAATAATCGGCGGACGTTTCGTAATCCCGATGTTTCACCCGGCGGCGGCGCTGCATCAGGCGGCGTTGAAACCGTCCATTCTGGGCGATTTTGCAAAACTGCCCGACCAATTGAACGAGGCGCGGGCGGCGCTGGGCAGACCGATCATTGCCCGAAAAAGAAAAACCGAAGTTCTCGTCGAGGACAACCCTCAGCAAATGAGTTTATTCTAGAACAATCCGATATGTTCGATGAAGGAGAAAAAATGTCTGCAAAAGAAATTCTTGTCAAAAAGTTAAAGGATAAAACTGCAAAGATTGCCATCCTCGGTTTGGGATATGTGGGACTGCCGCTGGCGGTCGTATTTAGCGAAGCCGGCTTCCACGTTACCGGCGTCGACCCCGATAAACGTAAAATCGATGCGCTGGCGCAGGGGAAATCCTACATCCCCGATGTCAAAACCGAAGCGGTCGAAAAACTGGTCAAAGGCGGAATTTTCACCGCCACGACGGATTTTTCTGTTTTGAGGGAGATGGACGCGGTCAGCATTTGCGTGCCGACCCCGCTGCGGCAGACGGGCGACCCCGACATGTCGTTCATCATTTCCGCGATGGACGAGTTGGCGAAGTACATGCACAAGGGCATGGTGGTTGTGTTGGAATCCACCACCTATCCGGGCACCACCCGCGAACTGCTCCTGCCCAAACTGGGCGCGGAAAACAACCTGACCGTCGGCGAGGACTGGTTCCTGGCTTTTTCGCCGGAACGTGTCGATCCGGGGCGGGAGGATTTCACCACCATCAACACGCCCAAGGTGTTGGGCGGCATTACTGAAATCTGCGGCGAAGTTGCCACCGCCTGGTACGAGGGCGCAATCAAGACCGTGCATTGCGTTTCGACAGCAGAGGCGGCGGAAATGTCCAAGCTGCTGGAGAATACCTTCCGCATGATCAACATCGGCTTGGTGAATGAACTGGCGATCATGTGCGAACGCCTTGGCGTGGATGTGTGGGAGGTAATCGATGCCGCCGCCAGCAAGCCGTTTGGCTTCATGAAGTTTACGCCGGGTCCCGGTTTGGGCGGTCACTGCATTCCCATCGACCCGTTGTATCTCTCCTGGAAGATGAAGTCATTCAATTACAATGCCCGCTTCATCGAACTCGCTTCCGAAATCAACACCAACATGCCGCGCTACGTGGTCAGCCGTGTGATGGAAGGTTTGAACGAGCGCGGCAAGGCGTTGAAAGGGTCGAAGGTGCTGGTGCTGGGCGCGGCGTACAAACCCGATATCGATGATGTGCGCGAGTCGCCTTCGCTGGATGTCATTGGACTCCTGCGGCAAAAGGGCGGGCTGGTCGAATATCACGACCCCTACATCCCGCACATTCATCACGAGTACGACGGCTGGCAAATGGACAGCGTCAAGGACATGATGAAGTCGGTGAAGGAAGCGGATGCGGTGGTCATCATTACCAATCACAAGGTCTATGATTATGCGGCGATCATCGAAAACGCCAAGTTCGTCTTCGATTCTCGTAATGCGACAGGCAAAATTGCGAAGAGGAATGAAAAGGTCGAAAGGCTGTAATTCAAATACCATGAATTACGGGTTGCGCGTGTGTTGCGTGATTCGTAATTCATTTCAAGAGGAAGCATGTCTCATTATCTCGTAACAGGAGCGGCTGGTTTCATCGGCGCAAGGACTTCGACCATGCTGATCGGACAGGGGCATACCGTTGTCGGCATCGACAACATGAACGACGCCTACGACCCGCGTGTGAAGGAATATCGCTTGAAGAAACTCCGCGCCATGAACGGTTTCGAATTCGTCCGCGATGATATTTCGGATAAGGGGATTCTCCATCGTCAATCTGCGCTGACGAGCCGCCCGTTCGACGGCGTGATTAATCTGGCGGCGCGGGCGGGCGTTCGCTTTAGCGTGGAAAATCCCTGGGTCTTTGTGGAATCCAATGTCGTGGGGACGTTGAACATGCTGGAACTTTGTCGTCATTCAGGGTGCAAAAAATTCATTCTTGCGTCCACCTCCAGTATTTACGGCGAAAACCCCCAGTACCCCACGTCCGAGACCGCGTCGAGCAGTGAACCGATGCAGCCCTATGCCGCCAGCAAAAAAGGCGCGGAAGCATTGGCGCACTCGTATCATCATCTGTTCGATATCGATGTGACCATCGTCCGCTATTTTACGGTTTATGGACCTGCGGGACGCCCCGACCTTGCCATCTTCCGTTTCGTGAAATGGATCATGGAAGGCGAACCGATCCGCATCAATGGCGACGGAACCCAGTCGCGCGGTTTCACCTATGTGGATGATATTGCGCGCGGGACGATTGCCGCGCTCAAGCCGCTGGGATATGAAGTTATCAATCTCGGCGGGCATGAAGTGATTTCGATCAACGGACTGGTTGATTTGATCGAGGACTTGACCGGGAAAAAGGCGAACGCGCAGTACGGTCCGCCCAACCTGGCGGATATGCTCATGAATCAAGCCGATGTCACCAAAGCCCGCAACTTGCTCGGCTGGAATCCACAGGTCAACCTGCGGGAAGGGATTGGGAACCTGATCGAATGGTATAAAGCTGAACAAGCCTGGGCGAAGGATATCCTGACCCCTTGATAAAAAACGCCTCCGAGGAAAACTCGGAGGCGTTTTTTATTGCCAGCGTCAAAACTATTTTAGAAAAAACAACCTCAACACCGCGCCGCTTGCCAGCAGGAACAATCCCTGGGGAATAAAACTCAGCGCGACGGTGGCAATGGCTGTGATGGCGGTGGTGATATCCAGCCAGGGTTCGCGCTCGATGGTTGGGTCACCTTCACGCATGTACATGTTGACCACGACCCGCAGGTAGTAATATGCAGACACAAGAGAAGTCAACACGCCAATGACTGCAAGCCCAACGAATCCGCCTTCGATAGCGGAGCGGAAAAGGTAGAACTTGCCGACCATTCCCAGCGTCGGCGGGAAGCCAATCAGCGAGAGCATGAAGACGGTCATGGCGGCGGCGAGGGTGGGAAATTTTTTGGCAAGCCCCATGTAGTCGGAAATTTCCAGTCCCTTTCCTTCCGATTTTTCGAGAGCGATGACCACGCTCCACGCACCGAAGTTGGTCAGGACATAGGCGAAGAGATAGAACAAGCCAGCGGCGACCGAAGTCGCAACGACATCTTTATTCCCAAATGGGACGAAAGCCATCAGGATATATCCCGCGTGGGCAATGCTCGAATACGCCAACATGCGTTTGATGTTGGACTGTGAAATGGCGGTGAAGTTGCCGACAATCATCGTCAACGCGGACAATACCCAGAAGATGTCGGTCAGGTCAGCGGAGAGGTTGGGGAAGGCAAGGGCGAAGACCCGCAGCAGGGCAGCAAAACCCGCAATTTTTGCACCCGATGACATGAACGCGGTCACAGCGGACGGGGAGCCTTGATATACGTCGGGAGTCCACATGTGGAAGGGGACGGCAGCAATCTTGAAGCCGAATCCGATCAGGAGTAGCGCCGCCCCGATGGTTAGAATCAAACTGGGGGGTGAAGCCACGATTCCGCTCAGGGATGTTGTCCCAGTCGCCCCAAAGATCAGCGCAATCCCGTAGACGATAAATCCAGTCGAGAACGATCCAAGCAGGAAGTATTTCAATCCCGCTTCTTCCGATTGCAGGTTGGGACGGGCAAAGGCGGCGAGGACATATAGCGGAATGGAGAGAAGTTCGAGCGCGAGGAAGACGATGATGAGGTCTGAGGCTTGGGTCATCAGCAACATGCCCGTGACGCTGAACAACATCAGCGAGTAATACTCGCCGCGTTCGATACCCATGCGTTTGAGGTAGCCGTAGGCGAGGGCGACACCGAGCAAGCCGCTGACGAGGATGAGGGCGCTGGTGAAAGTGGAGAAGCCGTCGAGCGTGACCATGCCGTTGAAACCCGTCGCTTCGCGCCCGATTTGGGTGACGGTGAATCCCAGCGTGAGAGCCAGCCCCAACGCCGCGAGGAATGCCGTGATACCTTTGCGTTCCTTCGGGATGAAGAGGTCAACCAGCAAAAGCACACACGCCCAGGTGATGAGAATGGTCAACGGGAGGATGATGGAAAAATCAGGTTGCGTCATGAACGCTCCGAATTATGTCATTGCGAGGGTGTTCTTCCCGAAGCAATCTCCTGTGATGTGGGGATTGCTTCGTCGCAAAGAGCAAATGCGCTCCTCGCAATGACATCAAATACTATAATGGCAGGGCAGATAAAATCTTCTCGACGGCGGGGGCTATCAAGTTGAAGAACGGCGCGGGATAGAGACCGATCCAGAACATGAGAACCAGCAGCGGGGCGACAGTGAAAATCTCGCGCCAGTTGAGGTCTTTGAGTTCGTGTTCTTTGGTAATTTCGCCCGCGGGTCCGAGGAACATTTTTTGGAACATGTAAAGGATGTAAACCGCCGCCATGATGACACCGATGGCGGAGATACCCGCGTACCAAGAACCACCAAACGCCGAATAAGAACCACCAGGCAGACCTGCGCCAAACGCGCCAAGCAAAATAGTGAACTCACCCACAAAGCCATTCAGCCCAGGCAAGCCCATTGACGAGAGCGCGGAGATGAGCATGATCGTGCCGAAGACGGGCATGATCTTCCACAGTCCGCCGTAGACTTTGATCTCGCGGGTGTGAGTCTGCTCGTAGACCATGCCGATGAGAAGGAACAGCGCGCCCGTGCTCAGTCCGTGATTGACCATCTGCAAAATCGCGCCTGCCACGCCTTGCGCGTTGAGCGCGAACAAACCAAGCATCACAAATCCAAGGTGACTGACGGAGGAATACGCCACCAGTTTTTTCACGTCCGCCTGAGCGTAGGACACCGCCGCGCCGTAGATAATGCCGATGGTCGCCAGCAGCGCAATCCACGGGGCGGCTTGGACGGTCGCTTCGGGGAAGAGCGGAATGTTGAAGCGCAGGAAACCGTAAGTCCCCATCTTGAGCAAAACGCCCGCAAGGATGACCGAACCCGCAGTCGGCGCTTCAACGTGGGCGTCGGGCAGCCACGAGTGCAGGGGGAACATCGGGACTTTAATCGCAAAGGCAGCGGCGAAAGCAATGAAGAGCCACATCTGGATATTCGCGGGAATGCCGCCCTGAGCAATCAACGCGGGCACGGAGAAGGTATTGCCTTCAATGCCAAGCCAGATGATGGCAAGCAACATCAAAATGGAACCAGCCATCGTGTAGAGGAAAAACTTGACGGCGGCATACACGCGGCGCGGTCCGCCCCACAAGCCAATCAGGAAGTACATCGGCACGAGGGTGAATTCCCAGAAGATGTAGAACAGGAACAAATCCTGCGCAAGGAAGACGCCCATCATGCCCACTTCCAAAAGCAGGAAGAAAATCATGAAATCCTTGACGCGGTCTTCGATGGCAGTCCATGTGGAGAGGATGGAAATCGGCGTGAGGAGTCCCGTCAGCAGGACGAGCAGAATGCTCAAGCCGTCCACCGCGAGATAGTATTGGATGTCCCAACCCGCGACTTGAATCCACGAATATTTGGCTTCCATCTGCAAGTCGGGATTCGCCGCCTTGAACTGAGTCAGCGCCCAGAGCGCGATTCCAAACGTGAGCAGAGTCGTGACCAGTGCAGTCCAGCGGATGGCGGACTTGGCTTCGGAATTCATAAAGAGAATCACAAGCACGCCCACGAGCGGGAAGAAGGTCAGGAGAGTAAGAGGTTGTAAAAGAAATTCCATGTTGCGTCCTCATGAGACCCTAAAGGTTTTGGAAACCTTTAGGGTCTGTTTTTATTTCAAAATAAGATAACCCAAAATAACAACCACGCCCAGCATCACAGCCAGCGCGTATGAACGCACAAATCCGTTTTGAATTTTGCGGACGTTTTCAGAAATCCAATGCGTTGCCGTGCCGAGCCAGTTGGCAAAAGCGTCGATACCTTTTTGGTCGGCGTAGCGGTCGAGGGCGATTGTGCTGAGCCAGTTATAGGTTCCGACAATCAGCGTGTCATGCACGAAGTCGTGCCAGAAGCGCCAGTCAATCACATCCGCGAGAAATTGCGACAACTTCTTGAACGGGTTGATGATGACCGCGAAATAGCCTTCGTCCACAAACCATTTGTTTTCCATGCCCGCGAACAAAAATCCGAGCGGCTTCTTGAGCGGGTCGGGTTGCCCAGCCTGGAGCGGAGTCCGCCCGTAGAGTAGCCACGAGACGAAGATGGCAGTCAAAGCCAACAGCGTGGACACGCCTGCCACGGTCAAATCCAGCGGAAGGGATTCGACTTTGCCCAGCGTGTATTCGAGCCAGTGACCAAGTTGATGAAATCCCTTGAAAGGTAGATTCAATCCGCCGCCCAAAACTGAGAGCGCCGCCAAAACCATTAGCGGGACAGTCATTACCCTGGGGCTTTCCTCCGCGTGCGCGGCGGCTTCGGTGCGCGACTCGCCGAAGAAGACCATCCAGATCTGGCGTCCCATGTAAAAGGCGGTGAAGAAAGCCGCGATGGTCAGCAACCAGTAAACGGCGGGGAAGTGCAGGCGGGCGTCCAGCAGAATTTCATCCTTCGACCAGAATCCCGCGAAGGGGAAAATCCCAGCCAGCGCGAGCGTGCCGACGATGTAGAGCCAAAAGGTCACGGGCATGGACTTGCGAAGTCCGCCCATGTTACGCATGTCGCCTGGGTCGAAGAGTTCAAGGGAGTGCGAACGCTCTGCGTCCCGACTTCGCCGACGACGGGAGTCGTCGGACTCCTTTTTATGATGATGTCCGCGCTCCAAGCCGAGAATAACCGAACCCGCCGAGAGAAAGAGCAGCGCTTTGAAGAAAGCGTGCGTGATGAGGTGGAACATCCCAGCCACGTACGCGCCCATCCCAACCGCGGCAACCATAAAACCAAGCTGCGAAATGGTGGAATACGCTAGCACCTTCTTGATGTCATATTGACCAATGGCAATCGTCGCGGCGAAGAGCGCGGTGATCGCGCCCGTCATCGCCACCAGATATTGCGCGGCGGGAGCGGTGGTGTAAATCGGTGCGGAACGGGCGACGAGATACACGCCCGCCGTGACCATCGTCGCGGCATGGATCAACGCCGAAACGGGGGTGGGACCCGCCATCGCGTCTGGCAGCCAGACGTAGAGCGGAATCTGCGCCGACTTGCCCGCCACGCCCAAAAGCAGGAAGAGTGTAATTGCAACCGTCAGCGGGGAGTTGATTGCGGAGAGCGAACTCGCGCCGAGAAAGACTTGATCGAATTGAAGGGAGCCGAAATTCCAAAACATCAGGAAAGCGGCAATCAAAAATCCGAAGTCACCGATACGGTTGGCAATAAATGCCTTGTTGCCCGCATCCGAATTTGCCCACGACGGACGACCCAGCGTGTCCATCTCGAACCAGAAGCCGATGAGCAGGAAGGAGCAAAGCCCCACACCTTCCCAGCCGACGAAGAGCATCAGGTACGAGTCGCCGCTGACAAGAATCATCATCGCCGCGATGAACAGGTTGAGGAAGATGAAGAAACGAGCGAAGCGTCCCTCCTGATGTTTGAAGCGGACATCCTCGTGCATGTAACCGATGGCATAAATGTGGATGAGAGTCCCGACGCCCGAAACGACCAGCATCATCGTGGTCGAGAGCGAGTCGATACGGAAGATCCAATCGAGGTTGAGCGTGCCGACGTGAATCCACTCCGCCAGACGCCAGCGCATCACTTCGCCGTGATTGATCGAGACGGCATACGCCAGCAGGGCAGAAACGACAAACGCCGCTCCCGAAGCCAGGCTTGCCACCGCGCCAATCGTCTTTTCGCTGAAACGCCTGCCGAAGATCAAATTGATCAGCAAGCCTGTCAGCGGCGCAAAGACCAGCCACGGGGCGAGGGAAATAATTGTTTTGCTTAAGTGCATAAGTTCTCCAAGGGCAGTGAATAGGTAATTGGGTAATTAGGGATTAGGAGCGAAGCCTAATTACCTACTTCCTAATCACCTTGTTCTACCCTTTCAAAGAATTCATCTCATCAATATTGATATTCTTCTTTGTCTTGAAAATCTCGACGATCAGCGCCAGCCCAACTGCCACTTCCGCGGCGGCGACGGCGATGACGAAGAAGACGAAGATTTGCCCGTTGAAAAATGCTTCACCTTTGGCAATCTCCCACGAACGTCCGAAGGCGACGAAGGCGAGATTTGCCGCATTGAGCATCAACTCGATGGACATGAAAATCACCAACGGGTTGCGGCGAATCAGCACGCCCAACGCGCCGATGGTGAACAGGATTGCCGAAAGGATAATATAGTAGTCTGTTGAGATCATGGTGTAAAAAGGGTAATTGGTAATTGGTAATTGGTAATTGGTAATTACTATTTACCAATTACTAATTACCGACCTACGCCCTTGCTCCTTTTTCTTTCTTTGCCAGGACAATCGCGCCCACCATCGCCACCAGCAGCAGAATGGACGTGACTTCAAACGGCAGAAGGAACTTATCAAAGAGAGTCATCGCCATCTCGCGCAGACTTTCCATTGAGTTTGTGGCGGCATCTGGCGCGGTGATGACTGTATCCAGTTTGGCGCGGGCGAAGATGAGATAGACCGATTCTACTGTCAGCGTGATTGCCAAAAGGAAAGCCAGCGGTTTCTGCCACGACAGGGCATCGGGAGCGGTCATCTGCTCCGCGCCAAGCAACATGATGACGAAGAGAAACAAGACCATAATCGCGCCCGCGTACACGGTAATCTGCGACATGGCAATGAACGGCGCGCCGAGCATCAGGTAGAAGACCGCCACCGTGATAAAGTTCAGCACGAGGAACAACGCCGAGTAGATGGTGTTGCGGCTAAACAACATCCCAAGCGCGCTGGCAATGGCAACGAGGGAAAGGACGAGGAAGACGAGGAGTTCAGAAGTCATAGTTTCCTTGGTTGGCAGGTAGACAAGTACACAGGTAAACAGGTGAATTGGCTTGCAGGTATTTACTTGTCTACGTGTTTACCTGTATACCTTTTTACCAATCTTTCGGATTTTTCATCTCAGGCACCGAGCGGTTATACACGCCAGGCTCCACCTTGCGCGGCGAGGACATGTCCGCAGAGGGAGCGGGTTCGAGAAGTTTTTCTTTGGGATAAATCGAATCGCGGCGGTCAGTGTAGGCGAGTTCGTAGTTGTCGCCGAGAGTGATCGCCTCGGTGGGACAGGCGTCCTCGCAGAAACCGCAGTAGATACAGCGCATCATGTTGATCTCATAAGTGGAGGCGTAGCGCTGTCCAGGCGAGAAGCGCTTTTCGTCCGTATTCTCGGCGGATTCAACAAAGATCGCATCCGAGGGACAGGCGGCAGCGCAGAGCGAACAGCCGATACATTTTTCGAGTCCGTTCTCATAGCGGTGCAGGATATGACGCCCGCGAAAGCGCGGACGGACTTCACGTTTTTCTTCGGGATATTGAATGGTTACAGTCGGCTCGAACAAAAAGGAGCGGAGCGTTTCGGCAAGTCCGCGCCCAAGTTCGATGACGGGAT
>Ga0172367_10002720_pt1 | contig 23905 bp, 23 predicted proteins | sample Lak10m_FD_114542 | JGI IMG/M metagenome (GOLD analysis project Ga0172367, IMG submission 114542) | Freshwater microbial communities from Kabuno Bay, South-Kivu, Congo - kab_022012_10m | ecosystem: Environmental > Aquatic > Freshwater > Lake | place: Democratic Republic of the Congo: South-Kivu... | reverse complement strand
TTTGAATCTCATAAGCCTGGTCTCCTGTAGCCATTGTGTCCGGTTCACTGGTCACCTCCTGGCAACAGTATAAACCGGACAGATTATGTGCTACAAAACAGGACATATCATTAACTCGTGACAAGTTTAAAAACATGAATTGTCAAATAAGCGTATGTACAATACCATATATTTAATTTTTTTCTTGGAAGAAATAATCGAATCATGATAAAAATAGAGGAAGTAAAAAAAAACAGGAGGTAGCAGGTGAAAAAAACCGTATTAGTTCTTCTATCCATCGCAGCACTCGCTCTTGCAGGATGTAATGACAAACCTAAAACAGAGGCTCCTAAAGCTGAAGCTCCGGCAGGTGCACCAGCAGCAGGCGCACCAGGCGCACCAGCAGCAGGCGGAGATCCGCACGCAGGTATGAAAGCACAGGAAATTCCTGCTGGGGCTGGCAAAAAAGCTAAAGTTACCCAGACAATGAATTCCGGCGGGTATACTTATGTTGAGGCTACTGATGAAAAAGGTGAAAAGGCATGGCTGGCTCTTCCAGAAATGAAAGTGACTGTCGGCGCAAACATCGAGTACCCGGAAACTCCACCTTTGACAAATTTCCAGAGCAAAACCCTCAACAAAACTTTTGACAAAATTTCTTTTATCCCTGGCATCAGAATTGTAAAATAATCTGATTCAACAGTAACATCGTAAAAAAGCGGAGCCTCCAGCGGTTCCGCTTTTTTAATTTTTCACCACACACTGTTATTTACAACATGCTGTATTCGCTTTAGAATATGCCCGCAAATACTCCAAAGAAGGTTTGTGTTTTGGAACCAGTTCTAAAACATTCTCATAGCATGCTGATGCTTCCTTATCCCTTCCACTTTCCACATATAGTTCAGCAAGTAGAAACCAACCCCACGGGTTATTTTTTTCATTTGTACAAATTTCCTTAAACTCAACTTCTGCCTTGGCAAAATCCCCATTCTGGCGGCACCACTCACCCGCAAGAACATTAGTCGTAAAACAATACCCAATATTCTCTTTCTGATAACGGAACTTTTTGAGGCTCTTTACCGGGCGATTTCGATCAAGAGCTTTTAAAATTCGCTTGCTGTTTATCCCTTTGCCAGAAACAAACACGGCTGCATCCGATTCTGATACAAATATATCCGACTGAATATTCCCTGAATCAACATCTTGTTGAAACAGTTTTGTACCGGGGAAATAAGCCAATGGTGACACATAACCATCATCCGGGCGGATAGTTCTTATGAGGGAAAATGTTGACTGCAGGTCTTCTTCTGTCTCTCCAGGTATATCTGATATGAAGTATGCGGAAAGATTAATCCCACATTCCCGAATCAACCGGGCCGCCAGCTCAACCTGTTCCGGCGTAATTGTTTTACCGAGTTGACGAAGTATTCGCGTTGAACCGGATTCAACACCTAACTGAATACATTCGCAACCGGCTCGTTTCATCCATGGCAAAAGCTCTTTATCAAGAACATTTACCCTGGACTGGCAATTCCACAAAATTGATATTTTCCGTTCGATAAGAAGACGACAGAAGTCTATAGTGCGCCCACGATCAACCGTAAAAGTATCATCTCTAAAGGAAAAATAAATAAGCCCATAGCGGCTCCGGATAAAATCAATTTCATCAACAATCGACTCTGCTGAACGAAATCTTATTTTTCTATTCCAGAAAGCAGGTGAACTGCAAAATGTACATGCGGAGGGGCAACCTCTCGAGGTAAGCACAAATTCTGCCTGTAGATCAATATCAACCCCAGCAGAATATTCAAGAGATGATGAAGCAAATGGAAATGAGTCCAGATTCTGTATATAAGGACGAAATTCCGTTGTTACAATTTTTCCTTTTGAACAGTATGAAATACCTTTGACATTTTGCCACGGCATGCCAGCATCAATAGATGAGAGCAGCTCTTTAAGGGTTTCCTCTCCCTCACCAATCACAACTCCAGCAAAAGGTAAATTCGGCAAACTCAACAGATTTTTAAAATCAAATGTCGCATGGGCACCACCAGCAAATATCAAGGTATCAGGCAATATTTGTTTTATCAATTCGGCAAGCTCAACTGAAGCGTGCCGATTGTGAGTCCAGACTGAAATACCGACAAAAATTGCTTGTACCGACTTTATATGCTCGGTAATCTTTTTTTGCGACCAACCGGAATAGTTTGCCAGAGTAACATCATGACCAGAAACACGCAGATAAGCTTGCAGAGAACACAGACCGATCGGAAGTAATGAAATATAAGGATCAGTGCGATCCGGCATACCTGATGTATAAGCAAGCAATATCTTCATAGTTAGCAGAAACTCCATATACAAAAAAATCCGGGTTAAATACCCGGATTTTTTTGTATAAACTTATGCGGTAAAAAGTTATTTGGGAATATTGAATGATACGCCAAGCGTATCATTATTTATTACTTCATTATCACTTTCTTCTTCTATACCAAGTAACAGTTCATCAAAGTTAAATGCTTCACTGGAAACCTTTCCAATTCTCCGTGCGCCCAGATAACGTGACATATAATATGCTGTATCCATGGAAGAGATAACAACACGACGATCACGGGAAGAAGCATGTATCATTTTACGATTGCCCAGGTAGATTCCAACATGTGATGGAAAATTTGCATATGTCTGGAAAAAGACAAGATCACCTTTGCGGAGGTCTCCGCGCATCACTTCGTTGCCAACAGAAAACTGCTCACGCGCTGTACGAGGAAGGTTGACATTTTCCTTGCGAAACACCTGTTGGACAAAGCTGGAACAATCCAAGGCATTGCGCTTGTTGCCGCCAAAAACATAACGTGCGCCCAAAAAGCTGTATGCTGTTTTTTTCAGCTTATTAACTCCGGAACTATTCTCTTCAATAGATTTAGCCAAATCAACAGGTTTGTCATGTTCAACATCAGTTAACTCTGCAAGCGTTGCAACCAACTCGCTTTCATTTAACAAATCACGGCTTACCAGCTGCAAGCTTGGAGATGAGGAAGCAATACGAGAGGAATCATCAAACATGGAAGGGTTTGCAACAAGAGCAAGCAGCTGACCAGGTTTAACTTTATTCCCTCTGATACCGTTAAGTTTTCTTATGCTTGCCATTGAGACTCCGGTCTTTTTGGCAATTTTAGGAAGGGTATCCCCTTTTGACACTGTATAACTTTTAGGTTTTGATGCAATTTTTTTACTCATGGTTGCTGAATCGACGTGCGATGGGATAATTATTTTCACACCCTTGTCAAGACGCGAACCGGAAAGATTGTTAACTGATTTAAGTTCATCAACCGTAACATTATATTTGCGGGCAATTCTGTGAAGAGATTCGCTTTTACGAACAATATGAGTTTTTGACGCAAAAACAAGGTGTGGAGTTGCAAGCAGAGAGATAATCACTAAAATTAGTAATCGACTATGTACCATTTCCCCTCCTTTGTTTGAATTTGAACCACTGGGCGTTTCGTTTATATAACAATGGAAGCATTTTTGTCAAGCTTTATATGGAAATAATATCTAGCACAAGTCATGCCAATTAAACAGACCTCACACATTCATAGCTAAAATAGCAGTTGGGAACTCAATGTTTTCCACGAGGTGGCTGCAATTTCAGAACAACAGGTTCATCTTTTAAGAGTGTAACGTGCTTGGGTAAAGCTTTCAGATTTTTCTGATATTCTTTCCCTTTCACCAATGCGGTAGAATCGATTTCCTCTGTTGTAATTTTCTCCATTTTCAATATCTGGCTGGCAGCACCCTCCACTTCAACAGCGGATGGTTCAGAAATTACCCTGTACCCCTTAAAAGCAGATGGCAAATTACCCGTCAGAAGGAGTTTGACAGGAACTTTTTTACGAACCTTTTTTTCTGCCTGTATCCTTATTGCAGACGGTGTAATGGAGGAGATGGCTACTCCAGTCGGCAAAGAAATATCAGAATTTTTTACCCTGACGGACGTGAGCCCATCTTTTACGCCGGACAGATCAACATCGGCAATTATATCGAGCTTGCCAGGAGGGGGTGCAAGACTTGAAAGCGACTTTAGTTGTATCTCAATACTTTCAGGTTCCGTATTGACGGCCACAAGAGAGTCTGCAAGACCGTGAAAACGAAGCGGCGCTGAAATGGTTGTGATTTGTCCCTGACGTGAGGTAATCAACGCCCAAAATCCAGTAACAACAAGGAACAATGCAACCTTTGGCAAAAAGTTGGAAAATAATTTTTGCCAAAGCGTCATGATCGGCACTTCCGGTTCAGGATGTAAAAGCTCGTTCATCCTGCAGATCAAGTCAGCGGCTGAAGATATTTTCAAAATTTCACCGTTCAAAACAGCCGAAACCTCTCCACGTTCTTCAGAAACCACAAGAATGAGAGCATCAGAACGTTCAGACAACCCTAGAGCAGCGCGGTGTCGCGTCCCGAAATGTTGCGGGATATCGGATGCAACCGACAATGGCAGATGACATGATGCCATTTCAATGCGCCCATCCCTGATAAGAACCGCACCATCGTGAAGCGGCGTTTTGTCGTAAAAAATAGTTTCAATTATTTGTGGTGTTATCTCACAATCCAGACGAACACCGTTCAGCATATAATCAGTCAGAGATTCTTCCCGCTGCAGAACAACAATTGCACCAACACGTTTTCCAGCGAGAATAAAAAGTGTTTCAGCGAGTTCTTTAAATCGTGACTCCCCAACACCCCGATTTCCATCAAAAAAATACCGCATAAGGCTAAAACGGTATAAAGTCTGCCGTATTTCAGCCTGAAAAACTACAACAACAAGAAGTATGAGAACTGTTCCCAACTCCTGCAGAATCCAGCTGGTCATATACAGCCCGAGAAAACGGGTTATGAAATAAATCAGGGTTACAACACCCAATCCGAATAATACCTGCATTGCACGTGTTTTACGAAACCATGAATAAAGCTGATAGACCAGAAAAGTCATGATAAGAATATCTGCAACATCCTGTATGCGAAAAAAAGAAGCCGTCATTTATTTCCTTTTGCAAGAAGCAACGTTACTCTGCTGCTACTCAGGTTTTTTCTGGTTTTATAGGGTCAATCCATGTTATAAGGCGTTGAAAATTTAGGAATTTACCATTTTATTAATACAAAAGGTAGCTTAAACATGTTCAGGCTTTCGGAAAAAGGCGAAAATATTCAGCAAATGTTTGGCAACATCGCCCCTCGTTACGATTTTTTAAACAGGCTGCTAAGCTTCGGAATTGATAGACGCTGGCGCAAAAAAGCTGTGAGGCTCCTAAAATACAACAAAGAGTCACGAATTCTTGATGTCGCAACAGGAACCGGCGACGTTGCCCTTGAAATTGCCCGCACTACCCCGGCAACAGTAAAAATAACCGGCGCTGATTTTTGCAAGGAAATGGTTGAACTGGGGCAGATTAAAGTTGCCGAATCACCGTTTTCAGATCGTATTGATTTCAAAGTGGCTCCATGCGAAGATCTCCCATTTCCAAATGAAACTTTTGACTCAATAACAATTGCTTTCGGGATTCGTAATGTAGTTGACAGACAGTTGGGGCTTGCAGAGATGTGGAGAGTGCTCAAACCTGGCGGACGTATGATTATCCTTGAGTTTTCAACCCCTAAATCGCAGATTTTCAGACAGATTTACTATTTTTATTTCAGACGTTTTCTCCCTATGATCGGCGGTCTTTTTTCTTCCTACAATGCTTACAAATATTTACCAGATTCAGTTCTGGAATTTCCGTCACAGCAGGAATTTTCAGCTATGATGGCTAATGCTGGGTTTCGCACACCTCACGTCCATGAACTTACCTTTGGCATCGCTTCCATTTATGTGGGGGATAAAGAATAAAATAGTCTCCCGCCAATTTTTATTGCAATCGATCCCCCAGAGCAAATTCAGCCATTGTTGAATCAAGTTCTCTAATTTCCAATACCCCGTTCCCAGTACCAACACGCAATGGGATTAGGGAAACAACTTCCCCGGGCGCTCCGTCTCCATCCATAGGAAATGCTGACCAAATAATAATTTTTTGACCATTTAAAAACATGTATGCGCCTGGATATGGTCGTGTTACGCCACGAATAAGATTATAAATTTCCAGAGCAGAATTGTTCCAGTCAATCTTTCCATCTTCCGGTTTGCGTCCACCACAATAATTCCCGGCAGAAAGGTTCATGGGGATACGCGGTGCAACACCGTCCCGCAAAAGCGGCCATGCGCGGGTAATAACAGTAACTGCCGCCTCAGTTACCTTGCCAAAAAGATCATGAGCGGTGTCGGTAAAGGCAATCGCAACCTTTTCCCTGTCTACAATATCTCCTGCATCCGGCTTTTCAGTCATATAATGCAGAGTTGCACCGGTTTCGGTTTCACCCCGTATGATTGCCCAGTTTACAGGTACACGCCCACGATATTTAGGAAGGTAGGAACCGTGCAGATTAAGAGCGCCAAGTCGTGGAATAGCAAGCACTTCCGATCTGATCATATTCCGGTAGTAGAATGAAAAAATAAAGTCAGGAGCAATGGCACGAAGTGCATCAATATTTTCTGGTAATGATATATCACTGGTTACGCAAGGGATAGAGTGTTGCGCGGCAAGTTCACGAACCGATGAAAACCAGATTTGCTCTGTAGGCGAATCTTCATGGGAAAAAATCATAGAGATATGTGCCCCTTGCTTCAACAGAGCTTCAATACAGCGGTAGCCGACATTGTGATAGGCACAGACAACAAGATTACAGGATGATGACATGGTAGCAACTCCGTTATAACAGTATCAGAAGAAGGCACAAGCTTGACAGTAGGCGACCTCCAACGTAGTATCTTTTTGGGTCTTAATAGAAAATCTGTTATGTTGGTCAAAATAAAATTGCAAAATAACTTTTACCATGACTCACAGGGAATAACATGAAAAAAATCATTATAGTTGGTGGAGGAATCTCCGGACTTTCCACCGCATGGTTGCTGCGAGACAAAGCGGATAAAGCCGGAATCGCCATAGAACTTACGGTTTTGGAGAAAGAACAGCGGAGCGGCGGTAAAATTTTGAGCATCCATGATCAAGGTTATACCTGTGAATGGGGACCGAACGGATTTCTGGACAGTAAACCACAAACCCTTCAGCTGTGCGAATCTCTTGCCATAACCGATAAGCTGCATCGAAGTAACGACAATGCCCGCAAACGCTTCATATATTCAGATGGTACGTTGCACCAATTACCTGAAGGAGGCGCCTCATTTCTTAAAAGCGGTTTAATCTCATGGTCTGGCAAATTACGTCTTGCCATGGAGCCAACCCCCTTCATTGCCAAAGCTCCCACAGGAGTTGATGAAACATTGGCTGATTTTGGGCGGCGGCGTCTCGGCAGAGAAGCGCTGGAGAAGCTTATCGCGCCAATGGTTTCAGGAATTTTTGCCGGCGACCCTGAAATAATGTCCCTGGTTTCCTGTTTTCCACGTATCGCTGAACTGGAGCGTGATTACGGCGGATTAGTACGCGCCATGATTGCCCTTGGCAAAAAGAAAAAAGAGGAGATTGCAAATGGGAAGGTGGTTTCAAGCGCTGCTGGACCAGGCGGTGTTCTGACATCATTCCGTACTGGAATTCAGGAACTCACAGATTCTCTCCTCGCTTCCCTTGGCGATATAGTGATACAGCAAAGCCCGGTCAGCCGCATTACAAAAGCATCATCAACTCCATTTAGAGTGATTTGTGAAAATGGGGAAGAGCATGATGCCGATATTGTCATAACAGCTTCTCCTGCATTTGCAGTTGCAAAAATGCTGGAACACCTTGAATCAAATATGTCTGATATTTTAAAACAGATCCCTTACTCCAGCATGACCGTTGCCTGTTTTGGATATGAACGCCAAAAAATCAAACATCCACTTGACGGATTCGGCTACCTTATACCCAAAAAAGAGGGGAGGAACACATTGGGGACACTCTGGGACTCCAGCATGTTCGAAAATCGGGCGCCTGATGGTAAAGTTTTATTACGAAGCATGATGGGAGGCGCCTGTTTCCCCGAACAGATAAATCTATCGGATGACGAAGTTCAGAGTCGGGTTATGGCAGACCTGAAGCAGGTTATGGGAATTGACACACCACCATCATTCGTTCGTATTTTCAGACATCAACACGCTATACCACAGTATACCGTAGGTCACGGAACAAGAGTTCGTGCGCTCGGAGAACATCTGGTAAATCACCCCGGATTGATTCTGACTGGCAATTCATTCAGAGGGATTGGAATAAACGATTGTGTTGCTGCCGCAACGCGTGCTGCAGATGAAGCATTCAATCGCTTGACCACACAAATATGAGACTTAATGCCCGCCTGATAATCATAATGCTTTCCCTGCTGGTTCTTGCAATTCTGACTCTATTTTCTTTGAACCAGTCTGCACAAAACGATCTGGTGAATGAAATCCAGGATAGTTCCCAGGAGATTTCAAAAGCAATCCAGATGAGTATTGAAGACCTCACATCGGATGTGGAAACATCCCGCTTGAATGACTATCTCGCCAAAGCGCGTGAAAAAGGGATTAATGAAATCAACATCTTTAATATTGAAGGAGAAATAATAGATTCATCAGACCCTGGTAAAATCGGTAATAAACGCGAGGTAAAAAAACTTGAAAAAGGAGTTCGAGCGCTACCCAAACAAGGGACAAATGCGAGCATCCTGTCACAAAAACCTTACGAGGTGATTGTCCCTGTAATTGTTGGCAACGAACAACTCGGCTATGTCCAAATCAATATGCTCCTTGATAATATACGCGATATTCAGCATGCCAATTTCATACGCCGACTATTTGCCACCTGTATGGTTTTTGCCGTTGGAATCGGTCTGACCATTTTCCTTGCCAGACGTTATACACACCCTATTCACAGGCTACTGGACGATTTCAAGAAAGTTTCATCCGGGGATCTTTCGGTGACTATTCCAGCCAGCGGAAACGATGAGATTGGAGAACTTGCAATCGGTTTCAACAACATGGTTGAAAAGTTGAGGGAGCGTGAAGCTTTGGAAAAACGATTATACGAAGCTGAGCATCTTTCGCGTGTAGGACAGCTCGCATCCGGCATTGCCCATGAAATTCGCAACCCGCTCAACTATATAAGTCTTGCCATCGACCATCTTAAGACAGAAATGATTCCGGTTTGCGGAGACAAGTCCGACCAACTTTCGGAATTGGCAGACAAAATCAAGGATGAAGTGCGTCGGGCAAATTATATGGTTGTCAATTTCATGAATTACGGGCGCCCGCTAAAACTGCGAAAAAGTATTGTAAAGTTTAGTGACATTCTGAATAATTGTCTGCCAGTAGTCCAGAACAAGCTGGATGAGCAGGGTTGTTCAGTTTTACTCCGCATAGACTCTGATTTCCCAAGTCTCTGGGTAGACCAGGAACTACTTAGAAACTGTATTCTTAACTTTATCACCAACGCAATTCAGGCAATGCCAGATGGCGGGTTAATAACTATTGCAGCAAACCATGATGCCGCCTTGAACCAGGCAGTTCTTACATTTAGCGATCAAGGTACAGGAATAGCACAGGACGACATCAGTAAAATTTTCCAGCCGTACTTTACAACAAAGGACGTGGGGATTGGTCTTGGATTGGCGATTACGGAAAGAATAATAAAAGAACACGGAGGCTCAATAACTGTTGTAAGCTCACCAGAGGGAACAGAATTCACAGTTATTTTGCCACTACTGCTCGACAACGGGGGGGATGTTTAGGTGTCTGACAACAAAGCTCGCATATTGATAGTTGATGATGAACGCCTGCAGCGTGAAATTATAATCCTTACCCTCAAAAAAGAGCAGTATGATCTTGCAGAGGCTGCCACTGTAAAAGAGGCTTTGGCACTGCTTGAAAAACGTGAGTTTGATCTGATTCTTACAGACTTGATGCTCCCCGGACAGTCGGGGATGGATCTTCTGGAACAGGTACAGAAGGTAGATCCTGAACAGTGTGTAGTTATGATGACCGCGCACGGTTCCATAAAAACAGCGGTCGAGGCAATACAAAAGGGGGCATTCAATTATCTTGAAAAACCGATAGAAGGGGATCAGCTCTGTCTTGCTGTCCGTAAGGCGTTGGAACATATCGGGTTGATTCATGAGAACAGAGTGCTGCGCAAGCGGCTCGACGCAGTCAAAACAATACCGTATATTCATGGCGAACATCCTAAAATGAAAGAAGTTTTTCGTATTATTTCAAAAATTGCCGCTTCTACATCAAGCGTACTTATTGTTGGGGAATCAGGAACCGGCAAGGAACTTGTGGCACGGGCAATTCATGATGGGAGCCAACGTTGTGACAAGCCGTTCATGGCAATAAATTGCGCTGCGATACCGGACACACTTATTGAAAGTGAACTTTTTGGGCATGAAAAAGGGAGTTTCACCGGCGCAAACGTGCGAGAACTAGGAATTTTTGAAGCGGCTAACGGCGGAACCGTATTTTTGGATGAAATTGGCGAAATGAATGTCGCCATGCAGGCTAAATTACTTCGGGCATTACAGGAAAAAGAAATCCGACGTGTCGGCGGAAAAGTCAATATACCGCTGGATGTTCGCATATTGGCGGCCACAAACAGAGATCTTGAGCAGGAAATAAAGAAGGGAACTTTCAGAGAAGATCTGTTTTACCGTTTAAATGTCATAAGGATAAACCTCCCTCCCTTGCGTGAACGGGGAAGCGACCTGAAAACACTCGCTGATTATTTCATCAATAAATACAGCCAACAATCCGGAATTGAAATAGAAGGTATTTCAAAACCGGCATTACGATTAATAATGAATTATGCCTGGCCTGGAAATGTTCGCCAGCTTGAATCTGTCATTGAGCGATCCGTCTTGATGGCAGAAAATAATCTTATTCAACCGGAAGACCTTCCAAGCGAACTTTTTGCCAACACAAGCCAGTGCGGCGGACTCCATATTGATCTACCACCGGAAGGTATCGATTTTGAGGAATTGGAAAAAGGGCTTATCATGAAAGCGATGCAACGTGCGGATGGGGTTATTGGCAAGGCGGCTCCATTACTTGGCATGAGTTACAAAACGCTTCAATACCGCCTTGAAAAATTTGATATTGAACGCCCTGACAAACGGTTGAGGAGTGCATAAAAACGGTTATATGCCTGAACGGACCAACGTAAAAATATCTGGGGCGCAATTCTCCTACAATCATGCCGTTACGTTGACCAGATCTGGTCAATATATGGAAGCAGAGGCTCTTCTGCAAGAAGCGTGTGCCAGCGTCCCGAATAATGATACCTATCAAATTGCTCTGGCAAATATTTTTCACCTCCAAAAACAGTACAATAAAGCAATCGCTTTGTATGATCTGCTGATAAAAAACGGGAGAGAATCAGCATCAGTATGGAATAATCGTGGAGTTTCACTGTTTGCAGCTGGTCGACATCAGGATGCAATGCAAAGTTTTTCTAAAGCACTTCAGATTTCACCCGCTCTACAGCAGACAAAAATTGCTCTGGCATCATCTTTTCAAGCGCTCGGTCTATATGAACAAGCTATTTCATGCTGTAATGAAGTACTCTCCATAAATCCTGAAAACGCAGAAGCACACTGGAACAAGAGTCTTTTACTGCTCCTCGATGGCAATTATATGGAAGGATGGGAGGAATACGAGTGGCGCTGGAAAAAAGAAGGGTTCACTTCTCCACTTCGCAAATTTTCCCAACCGAGGTGGCATGGTGAGCCATCTTACGGTAAAACCATACTTGTGTATGCAGAGCAAGGTTTTGGAGACACCCTCCAGTTTTGTAGATATCTACCTTTATTGGAACAACGTGGGGTATTTGTTGTATTTGAGTGTCACCGACAACTCGTAACCGTAGCGCGTACACTATCACCAACATTACATGTCGTCCCTTTTGGTGAAACGCTTCCTGATTTTGACTTCCATATACCACTATTGACACTTCCTTCTATATTTGAAACATCACTTGACACAATTCCTTCTGCAACCCCTTACATAAAAGTCCCACATAGCTCTGCAGCCCCAAAAAGGGTAGAGAGCTCAACTTCGAGATACAACATAGGTATATGCTGGGCTGGCAAGGAATATCCGGATCCAGCACGCAGTTGCCCTGTTGAATATTTGCAACCACTTGCCAATATTACAAATATTGACTGGTATTCATTACAGGTCGGATGGAACAAAGAACTCCCTTTTAAAATGCACGACTCAACCCGGATGTTTCAAGATTTTGGGGATACCGCTGCCTTCATGGAAGATCTTGATCTTATTATTACTATCGATACCAGCGTTGCACATCTTGCCGGCGCTCTTGGAAAGCCAACCTGGGTATTGCTTCCGTTTTCACCAGATTGGCGTTGGTTGAAAGAAGGTGATAATTCAGCATGGTATCCAGAAATGAAGCTATTCCGACAGCCGCTTCCGGGGAAATGGAATATTCCGGTGAACAGAATTTGCAACTTGCTTAAAACTTTACAAAAAACAGAAGCGTCGTAAAAAATCTCAATAAAAATTCAACTTTTACCGATAAGATAAGAAGGCGCTGTATAATCGGGAGGATACTATGGCTAGTTCAACTTCATCAGGAACAAATGCCTTTTCAATTTCAGATATTTATCAAAATGTTCAGGAGCAAAGAGCGCAGGTTGCCCAATATGCTATCTATAAAGCCGCAAATTACCTTAATGACGGCAAAAATGATGAGGCTGTGAAAGAATTTAAAAAGGCTCTCGCTTTTGATCCTCAAAATACGACTGCTCACACGTATCTTGGTAAGATTTATCAAGGGCAGGGAAAAATCCGCGAAGCAATCAATGAATTCAAAACCGTTGTGCAAAACGACAGGACGTCAGTAACCGCGCTCAACAACCTTGGTAATGCCTATCTTCAGGACAAACAGTACGTTGCAGCAGAAAAACAGTTTAAATCCGCTGCAAAAATGGACCCTATAAATCCTTTGGCAGACTACACGCTTGGTATCATGTACACCCAGACAGATCGATTTGCGGAAGCTGAAAAACAGTTTAATAAAGTTGCAAAAGTCTCACCTCGCGATGGCAACGTTCCGTACAGCCTGGGAGTTCTATACAACAAAATGGGACGCACAGAAGATGCGGTCAAGAATCTTCAAAAAGCGCTCACACTGAAAAAAGATTTTCCTGCTGCAAACTACGAACTTGGCGCTGCCTACCTGAAACTCGGTCAAACAGATAAAGCCGATGCACAACTGGCAATACTTACTCAAAAAAACAGCAGTTTTACAAAAGACCTTCAGTTTTTAATCAACAAGCCCAAGATAGCGTATATCGAAACAAGCAATAATAAGAGCTTCAACTCTGCCCTTGGTCCCCGCACACCTCTCTGGATGCTCGATCCGACACTATTATCAGCACCAGATTCAAGTATAAAGGCATCAATAGCAATACAGTTTACTAATGAAATGGATGTAGCATCTGTCATGAATCCCGCCAACTGGGAAATTTCACGGGCTAAATCAACTGAAGCCGGATATTACAACAGTTTTATGCCGACTACTTCAAACGAAGTCAACATCAACAAAAGACCGTTTTCCGTCACCTACAACCCTGAAACCCGCCAGGCAAATGTGACATTTACCCTTACTCAGAACAGCAGCATTGATATATTGGGGGGCAATAATGGGGCGACAATAGATCCTTCCCATCTGGTTTTCAAATTCAGCGGCAAGGACAAACAGGGGAGAACTATGGACACAACAGCTGACCAGATAGATGGGGCTGCTTTTAAAGCATTCTGATTGTGGTTCCGGACGTATCCTGTTTTGTCAGGGCTAAATACAGCACTTTTTCATTTGTACCCTCACTGGACGCTTATGACGCATCCAAAAATCTTTCGTTACTGATTCCAACTGCTCCTTTTTCAGAAAAAGTTGATAAAAAAACCGAATCTGACATCATCAAACTCAATTCACTTTACAAAAATTACTGCAGATACGCACCTCCCCCTTGGGTATCACCGCACCTTGCCATTAGTAATGAAGCGATCAGACAGAGCCAACTCTGGTTACCGATGGAAACTATTATCCCCATTCTCCTTCGTTTTTTACGATCTGCTATAGCTTTTCACCCAATTCTTCAGGGAACTGATTTAATACACGGCAAGTCGTCATGGCTTGAATTTTCTGCAACCTTTCCACCTTGGCTCGAATCAAAGGTAAATCCTGCAAAATTATTGCGCCTGCTTGTGGCAGATTACCATTTCCGCACAAAATTTATTTTCTGGCTATTTATGCCAAAACGTTATTATGGAAGCGGTGCAAACAGATACCCTGGACAAATAGAATTTTTGAGGAGATGGATATCAAGTGGGCTAAAAAAAGATGGAAGTGGTATTAGTATCCTGGATGCTGCTTCAGGTGATGGTGAAGCTGTTTATGCTTATGCCGGTATATTACATGCTGCAGGGTTCAATTCAGATGTTTACAGAATAGAAGGTTGGGCACTTGATCCCCTGGAAAGCTGGGCTGCTGCCCATCTAAAATTTTATAACAATGCAGCATTTGAAACAGAGTGCAGAAAAAAAACAGCCGCCCTTTTCATCGAAGGAGTAACCAACCGAATCATATTTACTCACCACGACCTGTTAGCATCCTCATCTGCTGGCGATTATGACGATAGATTTGATCTGATTATTTGTAACGGACTACTTTTTGGACCGATATTGAATGGTGAAAACCAACTGATACAAGCAATTTGTTCCCTGGCATCAAAACTAAAGGGAGGGGGGGTACTACTTTTTGCTGACCATTTCCATGATGGGTGGAAAAAGAAATTTCCTGCAACATACATCAATCGTATACTCCATGAATCCGGGCTGTTGCCAATCGATATTCCTGAGGGAAACGGAGCAATAAAAAAAGGGGCGCCGTAATCGGAGCCCCCTTTGTAATTTATATGCAACCTTTTTTAAAACTGTATCAACAAGCCACCCCAAGAGAGACCACCGCCAAACCCCATGGTGAGAACTTTGTGTCCAGGCTTGATCGTCCCGTTATTCATATTTTCCGCCAGAACAAGAGCAACCGAAGCTGACGATGTATTACCGCAACGATCAAGATTGATGAGGAACTGTTCCTTCGGATATCCGAATTTTTTGGCAATAAAATCAATCATTCTTATATTAGCTTGGTGAGGTATTATGTAATCCAGATCCTTTGGCTCAATTCCCCCTTTTTTGCAAAGTTCGACGATGATTTCAGGAATAACTTCCGTTGCAAACACATAAACACTTTTACCGGACATTTTGAAATAAATATCACGAGCGGCAATAGTTTCAGCAGTAACAGGTTTTCGCGAGCCTGATGATGGCACCTGAATCAATGGCCATCCATTGCCGTCGCTTTTCATGTAAGTTGTAAGCACCCCTTTTTTATCTTCTGTAGCTCTGAAAATTGCCGCTCCAGCGCCGTCTCCAAAGAGAGGACAGGTGGTTTTATCATTATAATCAAGAATTTTCGAGTATGTGTCCGCTCCAATTGCCATAACGGTCTTGTATTTTCCGCACTTTATGAAATTATCTGCGACTTCCATAGAATAGATAAAGCTACTGCAAACCGAATTTAGATCAAAAGCAAAGGCATTTTTTGCGCCTATATTTTTCTGAACCATACAGGCGGTTGCAGGTAGACTCATATCAGGAGTAGATGTGCCAAGCACTATGCAATCTATTTCATCAGCAGTTATCCCTGCAGATTTCATTGCATTTTCAGCAGCGATGGTAGCCAAATCTGAAGTTGACTGGTCTTCACGTGCAAAACGTCGTTCACGAATACCGGTGCGTGAAAAAATCCACTCATCAGCGCCTTCAACCAGATTTTCAAAAAAATCGTTTTTTACGACACGCTCCGGTATACAAGCGCCACTACCAATAATTTGAGCATTAATCATCTCATACCTCTATTCTTTGACTGACTGACAATTTTAGTTACGCTAACATTTTTTATTCATATCACACAATAACACCGTTTGTCAAAAACTCTCCATGCAGTGTTACATCGGAAAAAACTTGACTATCTATTCTTACTGAACCTACGCATCCTTCCCTTTAAATAGATCAACCAAAGAAAAAAACCAAACTGCAACAAATGTAAAAAGAATCGCTTGTCCCCAAAAACTTGATGAAACAATTGTTTCTGATAACTGGGTAACAGAGATGGACTCCCCTCCGGCAATTTTGGCAGCTATAACAGGAGAAAGGGTTTTTAAAACTATAAAAAACGCCGCAAGAAGAATCATATTTACGATCATGATACAGACAAATCCTCTAATTTTGCGTCCAAGCAAAAGCTGACCTAAACCAGGGAGGACAAATGCATTCAGGAGGGCGGCTTTTATTTTTTTGTTCATGATATAACTATGCGTGCAAAGCGACGTTTGCCAATCTGTACGATATATTCTCCAGATGCTGACAGTTCAAGGTTGGTGTCACTCACCTTTTCACCGTTCAATTTAACACCACCTCCATCAATTGAACGACGACCTTCCCCATTGGATTTTGTCAGACCTGCTTCCGTCATTGCCTTTGCCAGCAGCACAGTTCCATCTGCCAAAACATAAGCGACTTGCGGCATTTCATCGGGGATCTCATTTTCCTTAAAACGTTTAACAAAGTTTTCTTCCGCAAGATTGCCTGCTCCTGCTCCATGAAAACGGGTTACAATCTCCCTGCCAAGCGCTTTTTTTGCAGCCATTGGGTGCAGCAATTTATCTTTGAGATCATTTTTTAATTTGTCAAGGTCGTGCAATGTCATATCCGAAAGCAATTCGTAATAGCGAACCATCAGGTCATCAGAGATAGACATAATCTTGCCGAATATCTCGTCAGCCGGCTCATTTATGCCGATATAGTTACCGAGAGATTTCGACATCTTGTTGACCCCGTCAAGCCCTTCAAGAAGAGGCATTGTCAAAATGCACTGCGGCGACTGCCCCCATTCACGCTGAAGTTCGCGCCCCATCAGGAGATTAAACTTCTGGTCTGTCCCACCAAGCTCAACATCAGATTTTAGCGCGACAGAATCATACCCCTGAATCAGCGGATACAGAAATTCGTGGATGGCGATAGGCTGCTGTGTCGTGTAACGCTTGTGGAAATCGTCACGCTCAAGCATCCTTGCAACGGTGTATTTTGATGCAAGCCCGATCATCCCGCCACATCCGAGGTCATTCAGCCAGCTTGAGTTAAAAACAACCTTTGTCTTTTCAGGATCAAGTATCTTGAAGACCTGCTCTTTGTAGGTTTCAGCATTCCTCAGAACATCCTCACGAGTCAGAACCTTTCTTGTCTCCGATTTTCCGGTAGGATCCCCTATCATTCCGGTAAAGTCACCTATAAGAAAATTAATCTCATGCCCCAACTGCTGGAACTGCCGAAGCTTCTGGATCAGGACGGTATGACCGAGATGGAGATCCGGCGCTGTTGGGTCAAAGCCAGCTTTTATCTTCAGCGGCGCACCGCTTTTAATCGATTTTTCTATTTTATCTCCAAGCTCTTTCTCAATCAGAACCTCTACAGTTCCACGCTTTATAAGAGCCATCTGTTCTGCAACTGACATTTGTAATTCCTCTGTGTGTTTATAGTTACTTTAGCGTTTCCTTAAAAAATACAATAGATTCCGTCATAACATCTGAATCCCAAGTATGTTTTTTACCTTGCATCATTTTAAGACGAGCATTCTTGTTTGTTTTAGATAGTTCTGTAAAATGCAATTTTGCGTCATTTGGATCAGATGTTTCATCATCAGTACCATGCAAGAAAATAAGTGGTGACGAAAGTTTTTCAATGGAGGATGCCACAGCTCTGTATATTGCACCAAATGTAACTAATGCTGGCGCAGGATTGTCAGAGACATATTTTATTGCTGCGGCTCCACCGTTTGAGCTTCCCCAGATACCAATTTTATCAGGTTTTACATAATCAAGCTTTTTCAAGTAGTTAACAACTTCTCCGATTTTATCAGCAGCAGCTTGAATCCCTCTGCCACTTACATTGCTATCTATTGCAACAGCCACAAAGCCCTCTTTTGCATATCTCGCCAATGCGTTTTCATATTGAGGTAGCTTTCCTCTTGCTCCACGCTGAATAATAACAGCAGGAAAAGTCCCTTTTGCTTCAGGTTTTACAACAGCAATATCAATGTCATTGCCGATTGATGTTTTTATCTGAATCATTTCAAGCTCTGAAGCGCTTACAACAAAAGGGTAGAGTATAAAGATACAAAAAAGAAGCAATTTCAGGGATAAAAACTTCATATCAAATTGTACTCTTTCATAATCGCTGCAAGTTTAGCTCTGTTTGCTTCACCCATCGGGCAGAGCGGAAGTCTCATATTTGCAGGCGCTTTCCCCATCAGCTCAAGAGCGGTTTTCACAGGGATCGGATTTGATTCAATAAACATTGCGCTTGAGATTTTCAGAGTCTTCAGGTGAATCTGGCGAGCTGTTTCAAGGTCGCCGGCAAAGAATGCGTCAACAAGTGAAGAGACCTCTTTAGGCATAATGTTGGCAAGAACAGAGATGATACCTTTTGCGCCGCAAGCCATCATCGGAAATGTTATGAAATCGTCGCCGGAGAGAACATCAATCTTGTCTCCGCAGAGAGCTATAACTTCGGAACCTTGCTGAAGTGAGCCTGTAGCCTCTTTTATTGCAACGATATTGGATATTTCAGCAAGTCTGGCAACCGTCTCCGGCAGCAGATTTATCCCTGTACGTCCAGGAACATTATAGAGAATCTGCGGCAGAGCAACACCATCGGCAACAGCTTTGTAATGTCTATAAAGCCCCTCCTGTGTAGGCTTGTTGTAGTATGGAGTTACGAGAAGAGCGCCATCTGCACCAACCTCTTTAGCTTTCTGCGTAAGTTCAATAGCTTCCGAAGTGCAGTTGGAGCCTGTCCCTGCGATAACAGGAACCCTCTTGTTAACCTGCTCTACAACGGTTTTTACAACAGCAAGATGCTCATCATAGTCAAGAGTTGAAGCCTCCCCTGTTGTACCGCATGGAACAATCGCATCTGTTCCACCTTCAATCTGAAACTCAACAAGTTCACGCAGTTTTTCATAATCTACCGCCCCATCATTTTTGAACGGCGTAACAATTGCTACTATGCTTCCCTTGAACATAACATTAACCCCTTTCGTTTTTTATTAAGAGAAATGATTTGAAGGTAAAAATAGCCATAAATACAAAATAAAAGTGAAAAAATTTAGCATAATGAAGAGAATAAGTCAAAAAATATGCTTTTAAACCGTCGACGCATTAATCTTTATTCCAAGCAAACCATTTACTCTTATATACTTGAAACTGGTTTGGAATTCTGGTATAGCTTGCAATTACAAACATTTTTCATTTATCTTGCAGTTTATGTCGTCAATTCAAGGAGAGTGACATGTCCAATCCTCAAATGGTCATGTACGATGAAGAGTTTCAGGAAATAAATGAAGTAATTGAGCGACTTCTTAAGGAAGCAAACGCCAAGGTCATTTTCCTGGTAGACAAAAACGGTCAGCTCATATCCGGTGTCGGTGACACTGAACGATTTGACACCACTTCACTTGCTTCGCTAACCGCCGGAAACATCGCTGCCACCGGAGGACTTGCAAAACTAATCGGTGAAAAAGAGTTTTCCATCCTTTTTCACGAAGGTGAAAAAGACAATCTCCATATATCTATTGTCGGCGGAAGAGTCATACTCGTTGTCCTCTTCGATAGTCGTTCATCATTAGGTCTTGTTCGCTTAAGAGTAAAAAAATCTTCTGACGAACTCTCCATGATTTTTGACAAATTGATGAAAAAAGCCGAGGACAAACAGAAAAAGGGTACCTCTGACTTTCCATTTGCCGAAATTACAGACGACGACATAGACAATCTTTTCAGTTAGCTAATACGGAGTAAGCCCCCGATGTCATTCATCAATTATGCTTCTCGCGAAATAAACTGCAAAATAGTATATTACGGACCTGGACTTTGTGGCAAAACCACAAATCTTCAGTATGTATATCAAAAAACAGCTCCTGATGCCAAAGGTAAGATGATCAGCCTCGCGACCGAAACCGAGCGTACGCTTTTTTTCGACTTCCTTCCGCTTGCACTCGGAGAAATAAGAGGATTCAAAACCCGCTTTCACCTATACACGGTTCCTGGACAAGTTTTTTACGACGCATCTCGTAAACTTATCCTGAAAGGGGTCGACGGGGTTGTTTTTGTTGCTGATTCCCAGGAAGAGCGAATTGACGCAAATATAGAATCTCTTGACAACCTTCGAATCAACCTTAAAGAACAAGGATATGACCTGGACAAACTCCCTTACGTCATGCAATACAATAAACGAGACCTCCCAAGCGCAATGACAGTGGAAGAATTGCGCACTGAATTAAATCCAACCAACATTCCCGAATTCGAGGCTTGCGCCACAACTGGAGAAGGGGTATTCGAAACATTGAAAGCAGTTGCCAAACTTATTCTTATAGATCTAAAAAAAGGAAAATAATGTGGCTGACTTGATTGATGTTCCCCACGGTATGAAGGTAATTCGTTCCATTGTTGTCAAGCGATTGCAAAGCGGTATTTTTGCAGAAGTTTTTCTCGTCATGCGCGATGATCGTTTTGAGGGCGCACTTTTTTTAAGCGACAAATATAAAGCAGGACCTCCTATCCCACAGCCGTTGGAAACCCCGAACGAAACAAGCTCACACTGGATGGGTGTCCGACCAAGCGTTGGATTGTCGCCGGAAGAAGCAGAAAAAGTTATAAGCGAAGTAGAATACGAAAATATGGTTCATAAAAAAAGAATGGATGACCGCTGGGGCAAAACAGATTCATAACCTTTCGCTGCCTATGTTTTTGACTTGCTTTAAAAAGGAATGCATGATAGTTACTACATTCCTTTTTAGTCCCACCCAAGTTACGGAGAGATGGCCGAGTAGGTCGAAGGCGCTCGCCTGCTAAGCGAGTATACTGGGAAACCGGTATCAAGGGTTCGAATCCCTTTCTCTCCGCCAGTTATATCTGCATCGACATAATTCCCGGACATTAATACACACCACAATTAAGAGGAACCATATCTGTGCTACTAATGGGAAACATTCTGCTTGCATTGGCAAAAATTGTTGAACTTGCATCCGGTCTGCTCACTCTCTACAAGTATATTCTCCTTGCAAGTATCGTTATATCATGGGTCAATGCAGATCCATACAATCCTCTTGTAAATTTTGTGTATCGGGTTACAGACCCCATTCTGTCAAGAATCAGACGTTTCATGCCAGACACTGGAATGCTTGACCTTTCCCCACTGGTTGCCTTTGCCTTAATTTACGTTTTGCAGATCATTGTGCTAGACACCGCTTATCAGTATCTGGTCAGCGCAAGCATGTCATTAAAATTCCGTTAATACAGCAGGTATCTGATTATGAAAATAACCCCCATTGACATCCAACAGCAACAATTCAAAGGGAAAATGTTTGGTGGACTGGATCAGGAAGATGTTGACGCTTTTTTACAAAGCGTTGCAGCAGAGATGGAAGGGCTGATTCGAGAAAACAATGAGCTGAAAGAACAGGAATCACGTCAAAAGCGGGATCTTTTTGAAATCGCTGAAAAAGAGAAGGAACTTCGTGAAGTCATGCTTGCAGCACAACGCATAACCGACGACATGAAAAGCAACTCCCGCAAGGAAGCAGAACTTATCATTTCAGAAGCAGAACTCAAAGCAGAGCGGATAGTTGCAGACGCCGAACGGCAGCTTGCGGATTTGAAAACCCGCATCGAAGAAGTGCGTCGTCAAAAAATTCAATTTGAAACAAGCTTCAAATCTCTTCTGGACGGCTTTTCACGACAACTTGCAGGAGATGAACTGCAATAAATCAACTTGCCGGTAAAATCAGATTTTACCAGATCCAAATAAAGATATTACCACTGCAAATCGAAAGGAAACAAGCAAGATGGCACAAGCAACAGACGGAGATAAAGTTCGGGTGCACTATACGGGAACATTGAATGACGGAACAATATTTGATTCGTCAGAAGAAGTTGCATCTGAATGCGGCGACAATTGCGGGTGTGACGATCACTCTAATGACTGTGCTGAACACGACTGCGGATGTGGAAACAGTCAGGGACCTCTGGAATTTGTTATTGGTGGAGGGAACCTGATTCCAAAATTTGAACAGGCCGTCATAGGGCTTGCGCCGGGAGAAAGCGTTAAAGTTTCAATAGCTGCAGAAGATGCATACGGAACCAAAAGAGATGAAATGATAGCAATTATCGAGCGAAGTGAAATACCCGCTGATATAAACCCTAATCCTGGGGATCAGATGGAAGTCATTTTGCAAGACGGCTCTCCAATGCCAGTTATGGTAGTTGATGTTACTGAAACTACAATCACACTTGATGGCAATCATCCACTTGCAGGAATGGATTTAAACTTTGACATACGCCTTGTGGAAATCTTGTAATCAGGACTTTAGTCCAATTTATTAACTTCTCAAATTTATAATAATAGCCTCCTTTTGGGGGCTATTCTCATTTTTAGGGCGTGTCACAAAAGAGTCCTGGCAAATGTCACACAGCAAAAAACAAAAAGGATTTAGCCGGCAACGGCTAAATCCTTGATTTGTATGGTCGGTGAGACAGGAATTGAACCTGCGACCCCCTGCTCCCAAGGCAGGTGCGCTACCAGACTGCGCTACTCACCGATAAAAAGAAGATTTATTTACCATGTAGATATGAGTAATGCAAGCAATAAATGACATGGGTGGTATTTTTTGTGTTTAGTGGCAAAAGGTCAAAGGCACAGTCCACTTATCTTAAGTTGATCTTCTTCATTTTTTCATCAGTAGTTATAAGCTGTGGAGTCTGCTCATTGTTGTAGAGCTTACGTGATGTTTTTTCTACTTTGGATTTAATGTAGTCGTACAGCTCTCCAACTTCCAGTTTCGCCAGACGATCTTCTTCAAGCATTTCCTTAATTCCTTTCAGCAGAAAATACGTGAATACACCATGCCCTTTATCATCGTAACTGGAACTGACTTGATCATCAGTGGACGCAGTCATAACAAGTATATTTTTAGCAATAGTTTTTTCTGTTCGCACCAATGCCCGCGAACCTTTTGCAATGACGGATTTACCGCCTGCACCAGAGAAACAAGAATCAAGTGCCACAATAATATTCTTAGCCGGTAATTTAGCTAGATTGTCATAGAGACGTTTAAGTGAGTAACCTGTTTCATCAATAAACGCTGGGTCACCATCATAGGGCACTAGATAGGCATCACCATTTTTAGGGTTTGGTGCACCGTGACCTGAATAATAGATAAATAGCGTGGAACCTTTCTCAATATTATTTTTTAGCCATTTATCAAAATACTTGGTCAGATCACCCAGCGCAGCTTTGTCATTAGTTAGAGTAATTACATTTTCTTCTGGAAACCCCATAGTCTTGGTCAGATAGTCAGACATAATAATTGCGTCATTAGTAGCATGGTCTGCCTTGGGTAGCTTCTGACGGTAGCTTTCTATGCCAATAACAATTGCATAATTTTTTTGATTGGGTTTTGTTTTAATAGACGGAAGGGTATCGACAGCATCACGAACAGAGGTACTAGGAACAAACGGCGAACCGGAAGCAGCAACGGAGGAACTTCCTTCTAGCAATGTCGTTGCAACGTTCATATATCCATCATTGTCGTATGTCACAAGAGGTGGTTCATTTATATGAAAAAATAGGGGACCAGTTTCATCAGCCTTAAACTCAAGCTGGTTACCAACTACAAATGGTTTGCCCGTCTCACCAATTTTTGCTATGAGGGCAGCATGCCCAGCCCCCCTGATGATTGTC
>Ga0172367_10002719_pt1 | contig 23905 bp, 23 predicted proteins | sample Lak10m_FD_114542 | JGI IMG/M metagenome (GOLD analysis project Ga0172367, IMG submission 114542) | Freshwater microbial communities from Kabuno Bay, South-Kivu, Congo - kab_022012_10m | ecosystem: Environmental > Aquatic > Freshwater > Lake | place: Democratic Republic of the Congo: South-Kivu... | reverse complement strand
GGAAATTCCCGCTCTTTTAAAATATTCATAAAAGTTTGACCCACCATACCGGTAGCGCCAACTACTCCTACTTTAAGGGGACGTCTTATATTACTTCTTTTTATCATCTTGAGGAATCTCCGGCAGCGTAAAATCATCTTCGACTACGAGATCAGGATCATCTACGCGAGCTGGGGCATAGACATTAGGACGAAGTTTGCGAACATTTTTTCCCCAACGGAAAAAACCAAAAACAGCGCCCAGCAAAGCATAGCTAAAAAAGACAACAAAAAGCATTACTTCGGGATACAGCGCTACACTGCCAATTAAGCAAACGCCAAGAATCAGGTAACGGAAAGGCATTCGTTCTTTAAGATCCAAATCTTTAAAGCTTCGGTACCTAAAATTACTGACCATTACAATTGCTAGCAAAAAAGTCATTGCAAGTATTAAATAATTACCTGAACTTTCGAGACTCAATTCCTGAAGTGCAAGGATCGAAGATGCAACAATTCCTGCCGCCATGGGAATCGGCAAACCTTGGAAATAGTTTTTTTCTACCACATGGGCCTGAACATTAAAGCGGGCCAAACGCAACGCCCCACAGGCCACGAACAAAAAACAGGCCACCCATCCTAGGCGACCAAATGGATTTAGGGACCATTGAAAAAGCATGACGGCAGGAGCAACACCAAAACTCACCAAATCGCACAGAGAATCATATTCTGCCCCAAACTTACTCGTAGATCGAGTCAAGCGAGCAAGACGACCATCCAGTTGGTCAAATAAAGCGGCAATCACAATGGCATAAGCTGCCTTTAAAAAATCAGCTTTGATTGCCTGCATAATCGCAAAAAATCCACAAAATAGATTTCCCGTGGTCATTAAATTAGGAAGTACATAAATGTACATGGCCATTTTCTTTTCTGCGACTTCTATATTAACTGAATGTTCGTCACCCATTTCATTTTCCAATCTCATTGAGCCGTTAATTTATTTGAAAATCTAACCTGCATGAGTAAAAAAACCAAAAAGAAAAAAAAGCATCGTCAGGCCAAGACAGCTTAAAAGCGGGAGAGATAAATTATCATCTATCTTACCAATGGGAATCAGCTCTGCCAGAGCACCGATTAATCCCGCCAATGTTCCAACTATAAAAATATGATCTACCAAAATAGAATTCATCCACATGTATGAAATACTAACTATTAGGCACACGACAAAGGCCGCAATAAACCCTTGAATAGATTTATGTCCAAAAATCTTATCTTTTCCGTAACGTATTCCGATAAAACTAGCAATGGGGTCAGCAAACGCTAAAAAGAGCAATGTCATAGAAACAATAGGTCTCGGGAAAAACCAAATAATTAAATTAACCCCCGTAATCAGATAGGAAGTTCCAGCTAATTTCCTTAATTCATTGGATCGCATAATCGGCCTAAAAAGATGTATTAAAAAATCATTCAATTCAGGGCGGTTCTGACGCAAAACATCAGCAGGAACTGCCACGAGAAACAATAAAAATAATAACAGCTTAGCCGTTGATTCCGTAAAATGGGTGTACATCAAAAATACCGTAAACACTCCGGCCATATGCCAAATTTTTCGAGTGTAATGAATGTCTGATCTTTTTTTAAGTTCCATATTTACTATACGACCCTGAACAATGGTGCTCATTTACGACTCCATTTCAATAAACAACATAATGGATGGAAGGGTTGGGAGCAACTTTATTGCTCTGCCGTTGACACGGCGAGGACAGACTTACCGAACCGTGGGCCGCTGAGTCTCTGACTGTACGGAGAGGTTAAAGGACCTCTTATGCCCATCTTCTGTAGTATAAGAAATCTGTATGAGGTTTTCACCTTCGTTTAATTGAATTAAATCTGTTTGATATTCATGACCACTGCTACTCTTATTAAAGACTGTTGCAGTAAAACCGTTTGTAGTATTTGTAATGAGGAGTTCACTGGATGCAGCTATGGGGCTTTTGTTAAGACAATTCTTTCCACTAATTTGCAAAAAGCTTGAATCTAATACTCCCTTATTCAACACTTTTCCACCACCCATCGGAGAATCAGGCTTACATGCTACATCGAATTGAATACCATAGTTCTTTTTCAAAGAGTTCTGAGAATTTCTGTTCAATTCTTCTAAGCTGGGCCCCTTAGCCTCCGCCCCCTTCGAAGTCGTCGAGAATGCATTTTTTTCATCTTGCAACTCCGCCTCAAGTTGAGACTCTATTTCCTTCTCATTGAAAACACTGGGAGCCGACGCCAATGTTTCATTAGCCAGATCTCCATTGACTACGGGACCTATAGAGGCCATTTTTCTGCCAGGAGAAAGATCCAGCATCGCAGTGTTTCTATCTGAGACAGATCTGAGAAAAGATATAGCTGGTAACCCCAAGAAAATTGCCAGAGCCCCCGAAAAATATAGAAATTTTGTTGATATCTTAAATGAGCTTCTTTTCACCTCAATGGTATCGGTTTTTTGACACCACTCTTAAGGGAAAATCTGTAAAAATATGCAATTATTTTTTATCAATACTTATAGCGAACTTTTTAACTCCGACACTTTTAATCAGATCGAGAATTCCCACCACCTTCCCGTGGGGAACGTCTCGATCAGCAGCAAGAATTGCCTGAACATCTGCACTTTTATGAACTTCCTCGGTGGCTATTTGCTTTAGTCGCTGCTCATCAATAATTTCACCATTCAGACTAATCCTACCGTCGGCAGAAACTGAAAAACTCAATTTGCTGGGATTGGTCTGCTCACCTGTCGCTGCCGAAGGCAAATTTACATTGATTGATGGCTTCATAATCATAGGTGCTGTCACCATAAAAATAATAAGCACAACCAGTATAATATCAACAAGGGGGACAACATTTATTTCTGAAATATCTTCTTCCTGGCCACTGTTTCTGATTGCCATTTAAATACCCTGTTTCTTTGCGTAAACAAGACTTATTTCTTTGATATTTTCTAAATTCTGAATAATTCCACGGACTTTTTTGTTATAATAATTATAAGAAATCACTGCCGGAATTGCAACAAACAAGCCTGCAGCAGTTGCAACAAGTGCCATAGATATCCCAGCCATTACAGTTTGTTGACCCGCAGAAGAGGATTGCGACAAATCATTAAATGCTTTCATTATTCCTAAAACTGTTCCTAATAGTCCAATATAAGGAGCATTAGAGCCAATCGTTGCTAAAAACCCCAAGGATCGCTCAAGCTCGGGCCGCTCCGACAAAACAAAGGAGTTAAACAATTCCTCCAGCCCCTTACTCCCTGAAGCTTTAATATGCTTCAAAGCATAGTTAGCAATTTTTCCCTCTAGAGAATTAACATCCTTAGCAATCTCCTCAACGTCCTCAATGCTGTTCGATTGTAGGGCCATCCGAATTCGTGAGCGAATTCGATTTGAATCCGAAGCAATCTTTCCTAAAACAAAAAACCTTTCCAAAATCAAAGCAATACTTATTACGCTTAATATCAATAAAATCCATAGTACAACTTGATCGGCCAAATGGGCTATTGCAAAAATTTTTTCTGTAAGCATTTTTTCTCCTGACAACTTTGACTCTGTAATTTCGATGATACATTATCTCTAGAACAAATGAACTTGGTCAAGATACTGATTCTCTTATTTAGCTTTTCGTCCATTTTAGGATGTGCCCCCGCGCCCCCTAGGTCGATGCTCGTTATTGCTGTGGACCAAATTTCAGTTTCGGATATTTCCTGTGATGATGATCCCTCTGATAAAAATAACTCGGGAATTCGATTGATCTGCGATGAGTCCGTTCGATTTACCCACGCTTTTACGACTTCCACTCTTTCAAATCCAGCAATTGCGTCAATTCTGACAGGATTATATCCCTATCAGCATGGGGTTCATGCAAATGGGAATTTCTTTTTAACTCCTGAAAACCAACTTCTTTCAGAGGGATTGCTTTCGGAAAAAAAGATACGAACTTCCTTTTTCTCAGGGGGAGCTCCCGTTTGGAGAAAATCAGGTTTCCATCAAGGTTTTGAAGTGTTTGAAGATAATGTGATACCTAGTCTCAGAAATATCCATCGCCCTTTTTCAATCAATGCAGATATGTTTCTTCAGTGGGTAAGTCTTCTGCCTAATCAATCCTATTTTTCAATAATATATGTTCCCGATCTCGCATTTCTTAACACCGAGTCTGTCAATGAGTGGGGTGAGAACCGAAATTTGACTTACGAAAGTCAGTTTGAAGAGTTTGATCAACGCCTTTTTCATTTGTTTTCCCAGATGAAAAAAATGAAAACTTGGGAAAACACAACCATTGTTTTTGTTGGACTTCAGGGGCGCAACGATGAGGCCCGCCCCACCGAGGCAATAAATATGAACTTAAACTGGGAAACCACTCAAGTTCCTTTGCTAATTAAGCCCTGGAGAAGAGCGGGTGAAGTTCCCAATAAGTTTAAAATCGATCAGAATATTAGTCTGGCAGATTTAGGAAAAACACTTTTTGATTTGTGGGATCTCCCTATCAAAGATGCAAAGGGCGCTTTTAAGGATACACAAATTTCATTTATAAATTTATTGCAGACACAAAACCCTCGAATTGCTCAAGTAGATACCGACCGTGTCATTCCTATCGAATCAGGTTGGGCATCTTGGCGTAAAATTGCGCCCCTCCGTTGGGCCTTTCGAAAGGGGCATTATTTGTACCTTCATAATAAAAAACCCCTTCTCTATAATACATTGACAGATCGAATGGAAACATCTCCAATTGCCTCTTCGGAAGATAGTAGAGTTCTAATGGACTTTCGAAAGGAAATTTCATATTTCGAAGAAGAAGAATGGAGCCCTCTTCCGCGTGCTCTACTAAAAAAAATAAATTTACCATACATGTTATGGGCGCAAAACACTGCCAATCTTCAACTTTTGGGCGCGCTTCGCGAACTTGAAAAATTTGAGCCAGGAAATTTAGAACTACTGAATTGGATTGCAGCTTCGGCCCTCGAGGGAAAAGACTGGACTACATTATTGAGAGCGGGGACTTCCCTTAAAAATTCAACTATGATGGAAGTAGCCTTTAAAAACTTGAATCAGAAATGGAATTTAGTCAATCAGGATAGATGCCTCAAATTGCTTTTGCTGCGAGAAAAAAGTCCCGAACTTTTTAAAAAATGTGACGATGTGACTTTTTTGGATTTTGTCTATTGGCAAAAAAGTGACACTTTTGGATTAAAAAAAGAAAATCAACGATCTCGTTTTATCCGTGAGTATCGCCAACAATTAGTAGATCAAAAAATAGCTCGCTTTTACTTAGCAACCCATCAGATTTGGGATATTAATCCCGAATTTGAATTCAAACCCAGTCGCACGGATCTTGTTTTAAGTTTTTCTGAAAATCAAAAACTACTAAATCAAATTATGCATGAATCGAATTCAAATTTAAATTCTGAAAATTTTTAGAATTCAATTTGAGCAAGCCAAAAAGGCATCTCTGAATAAACTGTGGATAGTGTTTTTGTTAACCCCTCCAATCCACCTTTAGAAGAAAATTGAAAATAGGCTTCTGAGCTAATATAACTCCCAGAATAAAGAATAAGCCTATCTTCTGAATCTTGAATTTTAATACTCCCAGATATTATATTGCATTGTGAATTGATCCCAAGCAATTGACTAGGCAAAGGTCCTAATTCTGGCAATCCCAACTCGAAGTTGAGGTCAAAATTAGCAACTAGAGGCTGAAGTGGAAAATCCCTCTTTTGTAAAAGCATCTGTGGTGAACCTAATGATGCCCAGGATAGAACTTCATTTTCGTGCAATAGAAGTAGAACTTCTATTCCCTCTTCATACTGCGATTTATTGACCCCGCGATAGTGTGACTCATTTGCAATTGAAATTGCCGTCCTCAAATAATTGCTGCCAGAAGTTAAACACGAAAGCATCTCGAAAGGGGATGTCACCTCAACATCTCCCATAGCTGCTTCAATATATCTAAAAATTTCAGTTGCAGCCGACTCAGCTCCCTCAACCGATCCCCATGGAGTTACGATGCCCAAAAGGTTTCGATCCTCAGATTGCTTAATGATGGGCCTAGGCCTCATAATTTTGGAATTGTAAGATCGATGTTGGATATTCACCTAAAACCCTCCATATTTTTTAAGTTTCATTTGAGCTTTGCGGTAGTATTCACCATCACTCACATCCAATTCCAGAATTTTCTTCCATTTTTCTTTTGCGCCTGGACGATTCTCCCCACCTTCAACATTTCCAAAACTTTCCTCGAGAACACCTTCTTGATAAATAATCATCATATCTTTTCTCAGCTCTCCAATATACTTGGCTATTTTGTCTTGCATATCGACATTATTAGGGGAAATTCTTTGAGCGCCTCGAAGCGTTAGAATGGCCTTTTTATACTCATGATTTCCAAAGAATTTTTCAGAGGTTACAATTGCTCTTTTTATTTTATAATCCATTTCCCTTCTAATATTAAATATTTTCTGTTTAGCTAGTGCTTTAAGTCTTCCGGGATCAGGAAGACTCGAGGCTAATACTCTCTCGTAGGCATCAATAGAAGCTAAAGGATTCCCTGCCTTGGCTGTGGTTTCAGCTTGTGCATACAATTTCTGAAATCGTCGAACTGCAGCCTGATAATTTGCTTTCTGTGAGGATTGAAGCTGGCGCCGAGATTCGATCTCCGCAGCCTTTTGTTTTAATTCCGAAATTCCAGGATGATCCGGACCAAGGGCTAAGACATTGTTCAAACAGTCATCAATAATTTGCTCAGTAACCTTGGGGTTAATAAGTTTTTTACAATATGTTATCTGCGTGAGGATTTTCTCCTCAATTTCGCGCCGATTCTGCTCTTCAGTTTCCTTTTTACGCAATTGATCGTTGAGAACCATTGCTTCATTTACAAACTGACGAAGCTCATTAAATTCAGGCAAATCTTTAGATAAGTCAGAAACTTTATCAAGCTCTGTAGCGGCAAGCTGATACTTCTGTTGAATGTAAAGATTTTTTGCTAAATTATAAGTTTGTTGGAGTTTGGCCTTCTGGGCCGTCGAAAGCTGTCCTAGACCGTCTTTCAATGGCTGGGAAGGGGTTGACGGTGTCGGTTTTTCACTCAATAAATAGGCTAGCACTAAGACGACCGCCGCAAGCACGAAAAAAAATTTTTTGCTTTTCCAATGTGAAGAAGGTGCCGCAGCTTCTTCGTTGTTATGAGTTTCCGAGTTTTCTTCAGATTCCTCCTCAAAATGATCAATTTGCGTGGGGTCGTAATTTACTATTTCATTTCCTTGAGTATTATCAAAATTATTGACCTGCGGTACATCGATAGGATTCATCACTGCAGGCAATTGTTGAACTGACTCAAGTTGCTTTTGAAATTCTGAATCATGCAATTCAAAATAGAAATGATTATCTAAAACTGCAATTAAATCGCCGCTCTTTAATAGAATTGGCTCAGAGGAAGACACTGCCGTTCCGTTGAGCAAAGTTCCATTTACACTTCCCAAGTCTAATATGTAATAATTGATACCGATATGATGAATTTCGAATTGACGGCGACTTACTCGAGAGTCACGAATATGAATACTGCACCCACTGTCTCTGCCGGCAATCCAAGTATTTCCGGCCCCTAATTGAGTGAGATAACGTCTCCCGCTTTTTGGTTCAATCGATCGAATGTAGGATGTATATTCCACATTGCGCACAGAAGTTTTTTCGAATGAAAGGTCTTCCAATTCGGGAGAACGGCTTCCTCTTGAAGAACCCCCTAAGCTGGATTCACTGAGCTCTTTCTCAATTTGATTAGAAATAATGAATTCAAAGGGTGGCACTAAAAAGGTGTCTTCTTCTAATAATTTAATTTGCTTGGTCTCTTCACCTTTGTAAACGAGATCTCCATATCGAGATAATAGTTCAACAACCCACGAACCTTGTTCATGTGCCAGTTTAAAATGCTCTCGAGAAATCAACTTCTCATTTTCTAAGGGAATTTCACAGCCTTCTTTTCTTCCAGCCGTATATTGACGACTTGGATCCAGAGAAATTTCGAATATTAGTTTTCCGCGGCAATTTACTTTTAGCTTCTTCATCAGAATCTACCTTCCAATGCAGAACTGCAAAATTTATAATATCGCTCAGCTTCGATAAAAAGAGCATCAGATTGATTGTTTTGAAGCATTGTCATCGCGTTAAAATAACCATTCTTACACAATCTCCAATTTTTTTTATCATGATACCGCTTGCCTTGAAGCATATGGAACTTAACCATTTCATCAAATTTCAGCTTTGCTAGCTGAAAGTATCTCCTGGCCATTTCATTTTCAGAGTCCAGATTTATAACCACTTGAAAGGATTCTTTGGCGCGGGCATACTGTCCCTGTCTATAATCACGAAATCCCCTAACAAAATTTTCTTGAGCCATTTGAAAATTACGAGTACCAATTTTAGCTCTCCGCAAGTCGAACTCTTTCATGAGCTCATCATAACTTCTAAATTCAATATCGATATCAGTAGTTAAACGAGGTTTATTGCTATCTAACTTTGCTGCTTTTTCTTTGTTTCCAAAAAATAATAAATATCCTAACCCGAGAACAGCAACTAGTATTAAATAAAAATTAATAGAGGCCTTTTGGTTCGGATTAGAGGGGCCACTCGACCTTGATTGCGCCTGGGATCTAAACTTCTTTTTCTTATCAAAACTTGATTGAATCGCCGGTTTTTCCGACCTCCTGTTATCAGGAAAACTGGTCGCTTTATGTTTTGCTTCTATGGACAATTTATCATTTGGAGAATTATTATTTTCGACATTTTTAAATTCGGAAATCTTATTTTGCATAATGCTTTTCAAAGGGGTCGGTTCGGGAGATGATTCAATTGCGTCAGCGAATGATTTCTCGAACAATGGTTCCCTAGCAATTGATAAACCCTTTGAAGTTTGAAAATTGGTTTGAACTTCTATAGCTAATTCCGTCTCACCCAGCTTGATCGAACAACGAGGCGGAATAAGTTGACTAACAACTTCCTCACCGTTTAATAAAGTTTGATTTGTTTTACTGAGATTACGGAGATAAACACCCTCAGGTTCAACGCGAATTTCTAAATGTAAGCGGCTGATTTTTTTGTCATTACCTAAGACTATATGATTTTCGGTACCGCGTCCTACCAAAATCGGTGATTGCTGGAATGAATACTCTTTTCCGGAATGGGGACCAGCCAGAATTTTTAGTAAGCAGTTAAAATGAAATCCCAATTTTTTATTTTCGATCATTCAGTTGCACCCTCCAAGGGGGAAACTGATATTACGAAATAGTCAAATTTACCTGGAGTGGCACCAATACCGTAGCAACTAATTTTAAAATTATGTCCACTAAAATCGATTTGATCGCTATGAATTGCCATAGGAAAATTTCGTGCCTTTTCTAATAATTCAATGAGATTTTTTTGCAATGCTGGGTCTGGGATAACACTGATTTTATGACCCTGCATTTTCTGAATAGTAGTTCTTGCAATCTGTTCAAATGGAGGGTTTCCGGCTATTATCACGCCTTCATCACTAATGATGATACATGGGTATCCAATGAGCCTTGCAAGATTTTCCGCTTCGATATGTTTGTTAATTCCACCTATTCCTGAATGAGATTGCTCTTCTACCTGCATGGAGCGAGTCAATAGACTGTTAATATTACTGACTAAATCTTGTAATGGACGATGGAGGACTTTTATTTCTATATTATCTGTCTTTTCACGCATTGCCGTATCCAGTCCTGCATTGAGCTGAAACATCGGATACTCAATGACTTTGTACATAAGGAAAAATACAATGGCCCCCAATAGCAGAGCTAAAACCAATGTTTGCATGAAGAGACTAATAATTCGAGAATCATCCATTGCAATTGAACTGACATCGTAGAGAATGATGGCATGGGCCTTCACAATTTGCTCACCCGAATTGGAATCAAATCCTCCAACAGGAAAACTTGCACCAATAGTTCCAGAATCAAGATCTTTAACAAAGGGACGCATTTCTTGACGAGCACTATGAACGAAAGGAATATCGGAAACAACTCCAGCTCGAGTTGCCGGAGCTAATATCATTCCATCACTTTGTCTTACAATAATTGCTGTTTTTACGCCATCTTCACTATCTGCGTTTCCAACACTTAAGCCTGCCATGGAATCTTGCAATATCGCATTTTGATTTAAGGTGCCGAGAGCCTTTGCCAAAGACTGGGCTCGTCTACGGCTTTCAGTCATAATTCCTTCCTGTGTGAGATGAACCATCGGAAATACCGATAGCAATGTAGTTCCAACTATGAAAACAAGACTGAATCCCAATATTATCTGACGAAAATTGAAAAGTTGAAACAATTCATAGACCATGGGTAACACAACACGATTTATATAATCTGTAAATCGAGACTCTATTTCATTATAATGGAAAGTGGTTCGAGGACTCGAATCGTACGATGAGCCATTTTCCTTTCTCTCACCGTTTTGACGAGACATTTTGGATCGAGATGCCACTTTGGAATGTTTTGAAGATGGACTTTGAATGCTATTCCGATTTTGAGGTGCGCTTTGACTTTTTGTCATCGCTTCCGATCCATTTGTAACTTTTGTAGCAGTGATAGGATCTCCTGATGTTTCCAGATCAGGACTATCTAACTTGGTGCTAATTGGCATTGAGGACTCTCGAGGAGTGACAAAGATATCTAAAATAATTTCACCGACGCTTAGTTTATCTCCTACGTGCAAAAATCCACTTTGAATCCGAACGCCATTTAAAAAAGTTCCATTGCTGGACTTTAAATCCGCTGCAGTTAATTTTTCATTAATAACTGTAATTTCGCAGTGATGCTTTGATACTCCTCCACTATTGAGAATTAAATCACAGTCAGCACTTCGACCTATTAAATTGCGGCCTGATTTTAAAATTTGAATGTGCCCAGCCCGAGGGCCAGTAATCACTCTAACCGCCCACATATAAGCTATCACCCTCACTAATTCTAAGATTTTGAATTTGCCCACCAGCCATTTCAATGACCGAATAGGCCCTTCTTTGCGGTGGCATAATCTTCCATGGTCCTACTTTTGAAATCAATTTGACCACCTGTTGCTTCTTATTCAAAAATACACAATCAATCTCAAACTGCATAAAAAATGTATGAATGCTATTAACAGGAATTATCCCCGGCTTTATCCACAAAGCTTGTTGAGATGTGAGCGTATTATGCCGCAATAGCCCAATTCCTCGAGACCAAAAAGTATCTGCGATTTCGAGCTCCCGCAGCAAAACACGATGTTCATTTCCTTTTTGGATCATCAAAGTCATATTTACTTACCACCATACATAAAAGAAATTGCAACAGGCCCAAAAACCATAATAAATACAGCAGGAAAAATAAATAGCACCAATGGAAGAAGTAATGATTGAGAGGCTCGAGCCCCCGCTTTTTCCGCTCTTACAAATCGTTCTAATCGCATTTGGACACTTTGATCTTTTAGCACTTTTGCGATACTTGCTCCCGTGCTCTCCGCATCAATCAAAACTGCTACAAAGCTCGTAATTTCCGAAATATCCAATCGCTCGGCCATTCCACGAAGGGCCTGACTTTTTGAAGAACCCACAGTAATATCCTTCAATACGATTGCTAATTCTGCAGCCAGTACACTTTCTCCACCGCGGGCTTTTTCGACGATTTTTTGAATTGCTGAAAAGAAATCCAAACCAGCTTCAACAGAAAGGGCCAAAAGATCGATAAAAAAGGGAAGATCTGCACGAACAGAAATTTCACGTTCTTTTCGTTTCCCTTTGGCATGCATTTGTGGAAGATAGAATCCAATTAAGCCAAGGCCCAAAATCAGAACGGCCGGTAATCCGATTTCCAAAGAAAAATTGAGAATCAAAAGGAATATGGGAAAAAGCAAACCCCATAGTAATTGTAATCCAATGAACTCATCTTCATTCAACTCTCTGGAAAGACCCGAGGTAAGAATTGTTTTTCGAACTCTTTTGCGAAATCCTTCATTTTTGATTCTAATTGCATGCTGCAAAGTAAATTGATGTACCAAGGGACGGGAAAAGTTAATCACCGGCGATGAAGATCTTTCAGGCTCTTCATTGGAAGCCCAGGATAGCTGCTGTTTGTCATTGCTATTCGCAAAGAGCGTAAAAATAAAGAGGTAGACGGCAAAACCTCCTAAAATTAATCCTAAAAAAAGCATTAAATTTGCACTTCCCATTATTCTCTCTTTATGTTGAATTAGCTTCTATGTATTCAATCAAATTAGCTTCAGCATCCCCTCGTCGCCACCAACTTCTCAAAGAAGCCGGTGTTGAATTCGAAATTGTATCAGTTAACGTATCGGAATTTCCCAATAAAAACCTAAACACCAAAGAACAAATTTTGGACATTGCTAGACGTAAAGCAAGAGCGGGAATCGACGATCTCCTAAAAATAGGTCTAGACTTCACTCAGCCCTATGTCGTGGTTGGCGCCGACACAGAGGTTATATTTGATGGAGGTCCTCTTGGTAAGCCGGAAGATGCCAAGGACGCCGAGAGAATGCTTCGACTTTTGTCGAACCAGACCCATATTGTACTTACTGCAATTTGTTTTATTGAATCTGTTCAACAGAAGGAATGGTCTCATGTTGAAGAAACTTCAGTTACTTTTCGTTCTCTGTCCGATGAGGAAATTCAATCGTATATTGCTTCAGGAGACCCCTTTGATAAAGCCGGTTCCTATGGAATTCAATCTGAACTATCTCGAAGATTCATTTCAAAAATACATGGGCCGCTGGACAACGTTATGGGCTTACCGGTGCCCCAATTTCTAGATTTATATTCCAAGGCTAATTCTTTTTTATCTGAAAAATTATGATACGATTATTAGAACTCAAAAGAAAATGTAAGGACCTCTGCCTCGAAGCCGGAAATTTAGACAAAGAAGTAAAAATTTTGGCAGTTTCAAAATTTCAATCCAGTGAAAATATCCGTCGCCTTTATGATTTAGGGCAGCGCGAATTTGGAGAAAATTATCTGCAAGAGGCTCTGGCAAAAAGAAATGAACTTGAAGACCTTTCCATAACTTGGCATTTTATTGGGCGACTTCAAAAAAATAAGATTCGTCAAATTTGTGGCGCTTTTTCAATGATCCATTCAGTATCTTCATTGAATATTCTCACTAAAATCAATCAGATTTCTACTGAGAAAAAAATTATTCAATCTGTTTTATTACAGGTCAATTTGGCAAATGAAGCAAGCAAAGACGGGTTTTCCGAATCAGCGTTGATTCAAAACTGGAATTATATAAGTTCTCTAACTCAAATTAAAATCATGGGACTGATGACGATGCCTCCTCTAACAGACAACTTGCAGGAGTCTCGCATTTTTTTCAAATCCCTGCGCCAATTAGAAGTGAAACTTCAAAAAAGCACAAATCTTCATCACCATCCACTATGTGAATTGTCTATGGGAACAAGTCACGATTTCGAAAGCGCCATCTTGGAGGGAGCTACTTATATTCGTATTGGCACTGCTTTATTCGGTGAGAGAGAGGCAGTCGCATCTAAAAGGCCGACTCGCATCAAAGAATAAATCCATTCCTTGAGAATTTTTACCTATTTTGAAAAGACGCTGGTAGACTAGTGTGACGTCAGATAAGTTTTTTCAAGGCGCGAGGAGGAGATAGGACACGTAGGTCCATCGACGACGCTGCAACACTGAAAAAACTTATCTGACGTCACACTAGTGGCCAAGCTCAGGATCAAATATCTTACTAAGGAGATCGTTGAATGAATGCATTGCTAAAAACTCAAACCGTCGGTTTTATCGGCGCTGGAAATATGACTCATGCCATAATTAAAGGGTTGCTTTCTGGAAGCGAAATTTCTGCGCACCAAATTTGGATTTCAAACAGAACACCAGGTAAACTTAAAAAATTAAATGACTTATATTCGGTTCAAGTGGCTGCCTCCAATGAAGAACTTATAGAAAAATGCAATATCATAGTTCTAGCGGTCAAACCCGCAGATTTAAGTGCTGTCTTGCAATCGACCGCTCAATTTTTCACCCCTGATAAAGTTGTCATCAGCATTGCTGCAGGTTTTACCTTAGATGCCTTAGAAAAAAACCTACCTATCGCTCGGATAGTACGAGTTATGCCCAATACTCCGTCCCTCATCGGGGAGGGCTTGATTGGAATTTTGACGGAAGGAACCGAAGAAATTATTTTAGATATCGCCGAAGATCTTTTTAGCACATTAGGAAAAATAATTTTTGTCAAAGATGAAGATCATCTCGAAGCTTTGACGGTCGCCTGTTCCAGTGGAACCGGTTTTATATTTGAATTTATGCTCTATTGGAATGAATGGTTAGAGCAACATGGTTTTAATAAAATTGAAGCTGCTGAAATGACTCGAAAAACCTTTTTAGGGGCAGCTCTCCTGGCAGAACAGTCATTGGATTCCACGATTGAAGATTTACAGACCCGAGTCACTTCAAAAAAAGGAGTGACCCTCGCTGGACTAGAGTCTATGCGCGAATTAGAGATAGAAAGGGCCTTACGTATTAGCTTTGAGAAGGCCGCTATGAGAAATCGAGAGTTGGCTCGTGATTTAAAATAGACTTTGTCCCATTTCGAATTTATTCTGATCTTAGCACAAAATACGAGCCCTATTTCAAAGTGCGTTGATTTACCCGATCATTCTTAATCACGGAGGATAAAGAAAATGAAAGTAACTCCCATTGATATCGCCCAAAGAAGCTTTTCAAAAAAGGTCTTGGGTTATGACCCCCAAGAAGTTCAAGAATATCTCCAAGATGTCGCAACTGTTTTGGAAAAGATAATCCATGAACGCAATTCTCTCAAAGAGACTTTACGAGAAAAGGAACTTTCACTTTTAGAATATAAAGATCGAGATCAGGTTCTGAAGAACACAATTGCCACAGCTTCCCAAATGGCTGAACGTCTTCGGCAGGATGCAGAACGCGAGTCCAAACTCATTCTTGCGGATGCTTCTCAAAAAGCAGAGATGATTATTAGAGATTCCCGCGAATCTATGAAGAAAACCTATCAAGAGATATCGGATCTTAAAAAATCACGACTTCAATTCGAAGCCAATCTAAAATCATTAGTGCAGGCCCATTTGACTTTAATTGAACAGGGAGAAAAGTATATGCCTCAACCTCCAAATATTCAGGCAGTTCCAACTTCCAGTCCCAACGTCCCAACGTCCCAATTAATTACTAGCATTGCCAACAATATTGGACTTAAAACGGCAGAGATTTCCCCCTTAGCAAGCGAATAGCATTTGAGTGATTCCATGATTCAGCGCTCTCCTCACGGAGTGCGCATTCGATTTCAAGTAGTGCCTCAGTCAAGTAAGACATCCCTTGTAGGTTCCCATAATGGAGCTCTTAAAATTAAAATTGCTGCCCCACCGGTTGATGGAGCCGCCAACGAAGAACTGATTTGTTTTTTAAAAAGATTGCTATGTGTTCCTAGGCAAAATATTCGGTTAATACAGGGGCATACTAGCAAAATTAAAATTGTTGAAGTTGTAGGAATTAGCATTGAAGAGGCTCAGCTAAAACTTTCCTTGTGACTGTTTTGTTGTCTTAATTTTATTTATCTTTTTTCGCCTTTTTAAGTTTAATCTTAAGATCTGACCTGTCGGAACTTCCATCACGAAAATCACCCGAAAATTCATCATCCGTCGCTTCGATGGAATCAGCTTCCTCTTTGTCTATAAAATCAGAAATGGGAGGTTTCCCCTGGGAATTTTCTCTGACTTCAGGTTCAAAAACAGGACCTGGTATATATTTCGATTTAGAGCCAGGCTGAGTGGGTCGGACTCGAAAAACTCTTTGATCGACTCCGTCATGAGTATCTTCTTGAAAGCGATAGACTCGCTTTTCAGAGCTCAAGGGCGTTTCTATGTAGCTGCTGTTTTTCTTAGAAGTTGCGCCTCGATACCATCCACCAAAATCATATAACATTGTTAGCCCTGCAAAAATATTAAACCCTCCCGCATAATTATTACCTAAAATCGTCATTCCACCTCCCACCTTTAGGAGCAAATTAGAGGGCAAAACAAATTTACCATACCCCGAAATATCAATGGCTGACGGGTTGATACTATAGAATTTTTCACTTCCACCATTCACTCTTAACAGAGCAACTTGGCGCGCATTGGGTAAATCTGAATCTCTATCTTCAGAAACTGACTGAAATCCTGTCAATTCAAAACCTAGCATTGTTGAGCCTGAAATAATCTCTCCCCCTAATCCCCAGGGTACTAAGGCAGACCTCCCATCGTTTCGATAATTATATCCCAAATAACTGAAAGCAAAAAAGCGTCCCAAGTGCTTTTGAAAGTATAATTTAAAGATATATTGGGGGACCCCTTCGTTGGTAATCATATCATTCGTTGTAATGCCAAACCTGTCCAATGGCATGATGGTACTGAAATCAAAAATAAGATTAAAATAGGACTCTAAAAGCTTCCATTCGGTCCCCAGCAAATATTGGTTGATAGATCCATTAGTTCGAACTCCACCAATACCATTTGATTCTCCGTAAGCAAAATTGCCGCCACCATAAATAGACCAATCATTACTAAAAGCGAATCGAGTCGATAATGTATTATCTATGAGCTGATAATAATTACTTCCCCCCAAGCTTGAACTGTTTGAAAATCCAGTCAAATTGGACTGCGATCGAAAAAATTGAGTTCGCAAATCTGTTTCCCAAATACCACCTCTGAAAATCTTAATGTTTTCAATGGCATTTGCAGTGAGACCCAGCACAATTAAACAAAAGAAAATTGTATATTTCATACTCATCGAATATAGATGGTAACAATGAACTTTAGGCGTGTCCAAGCTATTAATTTCAGAATTCAGGTGTCAAATCACAGAATTTTGAAATTTAATGTTATGGAGTAGTTAAAATTCCTCAAAAAAGGAGCCTTCAGCATGAAAGAACAAACTTCCACTTCGACAAGTCTCCCTCAAAAATCTCGACTGGTTATCATATTCTTCACCGTTTTCATTTTTTTGGTTGGCTTTGGAATGATTTTACCTTTCATTCCGTTGCTCAGTCGCGACTTGGGTGCCAGCAGCATTGAAAGTGGATTTTTAATTGCAATATATTCGCTTATGCAATTCATTTTTTCTCCTTTTTGGGGAAAACTCAGTGATCGCTTTGGTAGACGCCCGATTCTTTTGGGTTGTTTGCTCGGAGAGGGGTTTGCCTACGTTTTGTTCGGAGTGGCCCGTGACCTCCATTGGTTATTTTTTGCACGGGCCTTGGCTGGTTTTTTTGGTGCTAGCATTGCCACGGCATCTGCTTATATTTCAGATATTACCCCAACCCAGGAACGATCCAAAGGTATGGCTATAATAGGAGCTGCTTTTGGATTAGGCTTTGTTATCGGCCCAGCATTGGGGGGAGGGCTTACGGTCCTTGGGCAGAAAATTTCTACGGAACCTTTTTTCAGCTCTACCTTTGCAACATTTATTGTTGCTGGCCTATGTTTTTTTAATTTTCTTTTTGCGCTGCGATTTTTAAAAGAATCGCTCCCCCTAAAGAACGCCGCCCATGTGGGCAATGATAATCCCCCACTCCATTCCAATAAAGGAAATCGATGGAATTTGTTAAAACGCTATTTGTCTGTTTCAACGGTGGGACCCTTAATTATATTATTTTTTTTGAGTTCTTTTTCAATGGCGTCCATGGAAGCAACCCTTGTCTTGTATATGGCCAAACTTTTTGCTTGGACCATTCGTGAAGTGAGCTATGGATTTGCTTATATTGGAATTATTATCGTCATCACCCAAGGGTTTTTGGTTCGTCGCCTAATGCCGCTTATTGGGGAACGCCGAATGCTAACTGCCGGAGTGATTTTCTTACTTGCGGGTTTTGCGGGACTTGCTTTTGTTAATTCTGTAAATGGAATTGCTTTTTCGCTGACACTTGTGGCTTTAGGAAATGGACTGGGAAATCCATCTACCCTGGGTAGCATTAGCTTGCTCACCAACTCTTCGGAACAAGGTGCTGCAATGGGTGTTGCCCAAAGTATGTCGGCCCTGGGACGAATTATTGGACCCGCAATTGGAGGGGTTCTTTTTGAAAGATATTCCCTCACTTCTCCCTTTTTGTTTTCGACGGGAATTGCGGCAATTGCCTTAGGCATTGTAATGTCCATTTTTTATAAAATCCCTGAAGGGGGAATGAGAAAGGTTATATAAAGTGCCAGAAAATAAAAATCTCCCACTTCAAATAGATCCTTTTCCTATTGGAATCTACCAATTGAACAATCTTGTTGAAAACAGGGTCCCTTTTACCCTTTTGCATTTTCAAATTCCATTTGAAAAATATTTTAAAACACTCCCTATGATGCACATTCGTCGGGTGACAATTGAAATCCCTCAAAATACTGCTGTTTTGGAATGGTTTTCAGAATTGAATTTAGGAAAAGACCAGGCTATTGTAATCGTCTGCAATTCGGGAAACGAAAGTCTCACCTGGGCACAAAAATTTACATGCCTCGGATACATTAATATATATTATTTAGAAGATGGCTGGCTCCAACAAACTATGCAAAGCACCACGGCCAGTAGTTGAGAGTATACTGAAAATAAATTAAAGTTTAGAAACCCAACCTCCTCAGTCAGAAAGGTGGATTTAAGTTATGTCAGAACAATTATCGGATCGTTATTCCCCCCAGGAAGTTGAGTCCAAAACCTACAATTGGTGGGAAACTTCCGGATATTTTAAAGCTCAGGACCAATCTACAAAACCACCTTTTGCAATTATTTTGCCTCCACCGAACGTAACAGGTTTTTTGCATATGGGACATGCATTAGATCACACTATTCAAGATTTGCTCATTAGGTGGAAGAGAATGTCAGGCTTCAATGCTCTTTGGCTTCCCGGCACAGATCATGCCGGAATTGCAACTCAAGCAGTTGTAGAAAAGGAGCTAAAGAAGAGCAATCAAACCCGCCAAGAACTCGGGCGAGAAAAATTCGTAGAGAAAGTCTGGGACTGGAAGCATCAATATGGAGATCGCATTTGTCAACAAATGCGCCGACTCGGAAACTCTTGTGATTGGGAGCGCAATACATTTACTTTAGATGATGGTGTCTCAAAATCTGTTCGCAAAGTATTTGTTAGTTTATATAAAAAAGGTTGGATCTATCGAGGGCAAAGATTGGTCAATTGGAGTGGGCCACTTGAAACTGCAATCTCTGATTTGGAAGTTGAACATAAGCAAATTAAAGGTAGTTTATTTCATATTAATTACCCTTTGGAAGATGGAAGTGGCTTCTTAACCATTGCAACGACTCGGCCCGAGACATTGCTGGGCGATACTGCAGTTTGTGTTCATCCAGAAGACGAACGATACAAGCATCTCGTTGGAAAAAATGTTATTTTACCGCTTTTGCAACGAAAAATTAAAATTATTGCCGATAGCTATGTTGATAAGGAGTTTGGCTCTGGAGTTGTTAAAATCACACCAGCCCATGACTTTAATGATTATAAAATTGGCAAAACACACAAGTTAGAATTCATTAATATTCTCAATAAAAAATGTGAACTCAATGAAAGTGCAGGGCCTTATAAAGGGCTTAAGGTACAGGAAGCTCGCAAAAGAATTTTGGAAGACCTAAAGGCCAAAGAATTACTAGTTAAAGAGGAACCCCACGTTCATTCCGTAGGTCACTGCACTCGTTCCGGCGCTGTGGTCGAACCCTTTCTTTCAGAGCAGTGGTTTGTCAAAACTGAGCACTTAGCCACCCCAGCAAAGAGAGTCGTGGAAAGTGGCACTCTTCGTTTTGAACCGGAATCTTGGACGAAAGTTTATTTGCATTGGATGAACATTATTGAAGACTGGTGTATCTCACGACAACTTTGGTGGGGGCATCGCATACCTGCGTGGTATTGTAAAGATTGCTCTCACACCGCAGTTTCTGAAACGAACCTGACTGCCTGTTCAAAGTGCAATAGTAAGAATATTTATCAAGATGAGGATGTCTTAGATACTTGGTTTAGTTCAGCTCTTTGGCCCTTCTCAACCATGGGTTGGCCAGAAGAGACTGAAACACTGAAGACCTTTTATCCCACAAATTATTTAGTTACCGGCCATGATATCATCTTTTTTTGGGTAGCTCGAATGATAATGATGGGTCTTGAATTTAAGCGAGATGTGCCTTTCAGAACTGTTTATATTCACGGATTAGTCCGCGATTCCCAGGGACGAAAAATGTCAAAGAGTCTGGGAAACTCTTTAGATCCGGTTGAGATTATTGAAAAATACGGGGCCGATGCATTGCGTTTTTCATTTTTGGCCCATCTATACTCAGGAAAGGATTTGAAAGTTTCAGAGCAACGGATTGAGGGTTATCGGAATTTTATGAATAAAATTTGGAATGCAACGCGATTCTCATTGGCAAATTTAACTGATTTCATAGTTCCAGCAGAGGGCGTTAAGGCCGTTCCCAATAAAAATGCAATTTCTATTTTTGATCGTTGGATCATAAGTAAACTATCGGAAACAATTGCTACTGTAGATTCAGCCCTCGAAAAGGAGCGTTTCAGTGAAGCCGCACAGGCTCTTTATCACTTTGTCTGGCATGAGTTCTGCGACTGGTATATTGAATTTACAAAACCCATTTTTAATGGAGAAAAAAATGAGGAAAGATCAGCAACTCAACTGGTTCTTGCCCAAGTCTTGAATCGCATCGTAAAACTAATGCACCCTATGGTCCCTTTTATTACCGAAGAAATTTATCAGAAACTTCCAATACGCGGACCGGCTCTCATCGTCGACAGCTTCCCCACTCTTCGTAATGACAAAGAATTTCTCGCTCTGGGAAGTGCAGAAAGTGCTGTTGAAATTGATGTTGTCAAAGAGGTTGTAACTGCGATTCGAAATATTCGTGGAGAAAATAGAATTAGTCCTGCAATCAAACTTCAAGTTCGCCTGGGTGTTATAAGTTCTCGTGCTCTGAAAATTTTAAATGATAATCGTCATGCTATTCTAAATTTGGCGCGTCTTGAGACCTTGGAAATAGGAGACGAAGGGAATTTGATGAAATGCGCAGTAACGCCAGTTGAAATTCATCAAATTGAAATAAAAGTCATAATCCCCTTAGAAGGACTTGTGATTTTTGATGAAGAAATTGCCCGGATCAATAAAACTTTAGAGAAATTGCAAAAGGATGTCACTTCATTGAGTGGGCGCCTTAATAATGATAAATTTATTGCCAATGCCGATGAGGATGTCGTTGCCGCAGATCGCCTGCAACTGGAGCAAGCGAAAAGGCAGATTGTTGCATTAGGTGAGGCTCTGATTCGATTTCGCTAAAGCTTATCTATTTGCTTAGGTTTTGATTTTGGCAGGAGCAGCTGTAATTGCCATCGCCGCCGAGGCCGGTAAGTTGAAGGTCTCGGCATGAAAACTCTATTCCCATATGATTCATTTCAACAGAATCTATTTTTTCATTCTTGAATTTCAACAAAACTTCTTCACCATTTGAAAAAACCATGGACTTCTCGCTCATTCTTTCAATCACCTCACCTTCTCGAGCAAGCGTTTCCATTATTTTTTCATCTTTTGGTATCTGAATGGGTTCAGCTTCCCCCTGTGAATTAATATTGAAATAAGACAACCGCCTGCGCCTTCGTCCATCCTCATCAATTTCTTCTTCGACTTTTATTCTGCGTTTTTGTCCATCTGAAGTTTTTATTTCGGTTGATTCCCAATGGATTGCTTGATGTGAATATTCCCCCATTTGTGGCTTTAATATCTCAGCTAAAGAATCTTCGCTGGAATCCCATACCTTGCTCACAGCTAGCGATTTCTGACTCTCAAAGCACTTTTGCATCTCTGTCACAGCATAATTAAAGGCTTGCACCTTGGGATCATTCTTATCAACGATTTCCTCGCCGGCAGACAGCGTTTCTGTTGTTGACTTGTCTGCCGTAATTACGTCTTCAGATTCTGAGATTTTTTTGTTTTGATCGTTAAAGGAATTCTTCACCCAACCCGATTCACCTTCTTCGGCAGAAAAACCCTCCGAAGGCGAAGATTCTCCAGTTTGAGACGGCTCCTCCGGGTGTTGATATAAATAAATTATTCCAATCACTATCAATGCCAACAATAAATAAAACCTCTTAGAATCTTTTGCTGACTGAGGAATATTTTGATCGGAAACTTCAAAATTTTCTTTCAAGATAAAATCCCATCCTTAATAAGTTTAATCGATTCAACGAGAATGGATTTATTATCACAAAATCGAAATTGGATATCTACATTATAGAGCCGAATAAAATGAACATCTCGGTGAATGGAAAGTCCCGTTTTGGAATCCTTATATGCTCGGGGGCGAGGGTCCAAACAAATCGATTCAATGATGAGTTCCCGCAGATTATGACCCATCGCCAAAATGGCCTTTTCCACTTCGGGAACAAACTCCACCTTAAACTCTAGTTGTGGAAGGGTCTCAACCCATCCGGACCGAGCTTCGGGCAATGCCTCCACTTCTGGCAAATAGGGCTTTACATCCAAAATAGGAGTTCCATCAATTAAATCAATTCCCTTTAATAATAAAACACCTTCTCTAAAATCTACTAACTCAACCAGGGAAAGTCCGATAGGATTCGGCCGATGAGGAGTCCTTGTTGCAAACAATCCCATGCTTTTCCCCTGCAAACGAGGGGGGTGAACCTTGGCATGAAACCGCTGGGAATGATTCTGATGAAAAACCCAAATTAACCAGAGATGACTAAAACCTGTTATTCCTTCCAAAGATTGCTCCGCCTGCAAATCCGGTCGCAATCGAAGCTGAGCCATGGAATGTTTAGCTAATCCAGACTGCCGCGGAGTCCCGAATTTATCGCGATAGCATGATTCAATTATCCCGATGGCCTCCATTCGAAAAATATTCTTAATTTGAGAGTTAGCATGAAAATCTAAATTCGTCATTTTATCAAAAAGGGAGTTACACTTTTTAAGGTTCAGGGTAAAGTTGTTAAGTAATATCTGGCCCGATGTTTAACTTTTTTATATTCTTTTTAAAGGAGAAATCATTGAAATCGAGATTTTTCGACTATAAAATACAAAATTTCCGATTAACTATCTTATTAGTAATAATAAGTATTGCCAGTAGTTTGGGCCAAAGAGCCTATGCCTGGGGTGGGCGTGGCCACGCTTCTATTTGTGAAGCTGCCGTTTTTCTTCTTAAAGAGCAAAAACTTCGAGACTTTCTATCTGCCCGCCCTCATATTATGGGTCACCTTTGTAATATCCCAGATATTCAATGGCGCCAACTTCCGCCGGAATTGACCCAAAATGGCAATCCCACTCATTATTTTTCACCTGATTTAATCGGATTAGCGACTACAGATGTGCCTAGTGATTACGATTCCCTTGAGAAAGCAATAGAAGATACGTCAAAATCAAAAGATTCCCCAAAGCAGGGCACCAACCCTACGACTTTTCCAAGTCGAGATGGAGTGGGATCTTCCTGGTGGCGAATCAATCAATTTTTCAATAGAATTACCAGCCTCCAGGATTCCTTTTCAAAAGCAGCTTTCCCTGCCAATAAAAAAGAAGAGCAAGATGATTCACTTCTCTATAATAAAAGTGTTTACGAAATGTTTGTTAACATGGGAATTATGGGGCATTTCGTCGCCGACTTGAATCAACCCTATCACAACACCGGAGATTATGATGGCTGGGCAGTGGGCCACGGCGGAATCCACAGCTACTATGAAGAAACCTGCGTCGCTGCCATGCCAGGTACTTTGGTGGGGAATATTATCGAGTCTGCAAAAAAAATAAAAAATCCTTCTTTCGAAAAGCCTGGCAGCATTGTCGAAAAAATGCGGGCAGTAAGTTTGTTGG
>Ga0172367_10002718_pt1 | contig 23906 bp, 24 predicted proteins | sample Lak10m_FD_114542 | JGI IMG/M metagenome (GOLD analysis project Ga0172367, IMG submission 114542) | Freshwater microbial communities from Kabuno Bay, South-Kivu, Congo - kab_022012_10m | ecosystem: Environmental > Aquatic > Freshwater > Lake | place: Democratic Republic of the Congo: South-Kivu... | reverse complement strand
GCTGAACACTCGCCCCCGCAAGTCACTTGGGTTCAAGTGTCCAGCAGAGTTGTTTATGCCAGACGCTTTTGACTTTAAGCAGCATCACGCTGCACTTTTTGCACTTGGAGCTTGAAACCGCCGAGTCAATCTCGGTCCGGTACGTTTGATACGCGATATCAATGGTCAACCAAATATTGTTGGTGATGGTATCAACGTTGCACAGCGTGTGATGGGTTTTGCTGATGCCAGTCAGATTTTGGTATCACGCTCTTACTTCGATGCGGTATCTCGTTTGTCACCGCAGTATGCTGGTATGTTCCATTACCAAGGTTCAAGGACGGATAAGCATGTGCGCGAGCATGAGGTATATGCCATCGGCTATCCCGGCGATAAGACCACTAGGCCTTTTGTAGTGCAGGACGGCGCGGAGGTTGAGCCTGCCAAGTTGGCTTGGCTTACAGCGCCTTTGACGCAAGTATGGTCGTCTTTGTCCAAGAAATTAGAAGTTGGCCTGTCTCGTATGTCTGAGCGTTATCAGCAGATTGATCCTGACCGCCGCCCTTATTATGTCGCTGCACTGGGCGTGCCGCTGGTGTTGCTGATGGCCTTTGGACTTAAGACTGCCTTGCGTGAAGCGCCGCTGGTCGTTCAAGCGCCTGTGGTACGTGCAGCCAAAGTGATTATGCCCGCGAGCGCTGTTGTGCCTGCAGGTACGATGCAGATAGGCGATAAAGGAACGAAGGTTGGAGGCGCTACTCAGCCGCCTGTTGTTCAGACCTCACCCGTCATTAAGCCTAAGCCGGTGCCTGAAAAGCCTAAGCGTCTCACTGAAAAAGAAAAAGCTGAACTGGCCGCACATCATGCAGCAAGCAAGTTGTTGGGTTTTGCTAGAGGTGATGGCGGAGCTAATATCGGCAAAATTGCTTTAAGCTGTCTACAGGGAACTTTGATGTTCGTTGATGGCGCGCAAAAGGGTAAGTTGGGAAGTGAAGATATGGTTGTAGATGTTATTGCAGGCAAGCATGTTGTGATTGTGATATTGCCAAATCAGAAATTGTTTTCGCAGTCTGTAAATGTGCCTGGGGGCAAGATTTTGAAGATACGTCCTGCGATGTGTAATTAGTTGTTGGTTCTAAGTGTGGATACATTTTCAACAAAGATATTAGTTAGGTGGGCGTGATGATTAGCCAGTTGGGACGCTATGAGGTGATACGAGAGCTGGGGCAAGGCGCGATGGGTATCGTCTATCAAGCCAAAGATCCCTTAATAGATCGTGTCGTCGCAATCAAGACTATCAATCTTGGTTTGGCCATGGAAGGCAAAGACGAGTATGAAGGACGTTTCTATCAAGAAGCCAAGGCTGCTGGTCGTTTAAATCATCCTAATATCGTTACGATTTATGATGTGGGTAAGAGTGGCGATATCGCTTATATCGCGATGGAGTATCTGCAGGGCCGTGAGTTGCGCGACATCATGAACGATGCGGGCTTGCTGCCAGTAGGCAATGTTTTGGACATCGTTGCGCAGGTCTCTTCAGGTTTGGCGTATGCGCATGAACACGACATTATCCATCGTGATGTTAAGCCTTCGAATATCATGGTGATACGAGATGGTCATGTAAAGATTACCGACTTTGGTATCGCCCGCATGGCATCTTCTGCGGTTCGCACCCAAACGGGCATGGTGTTGGGCTCTCCCAAATACATGTCACCAGAGCAAGTTATGGGTAGGGAGATTGACCAACGTTCAGACATTTTCTCGTTAGGCGTTATGTTGTACGAGATGCTCACCGGTCAGGCACCATTCAACGGTGATAATGTCAATGCGATCATGTACCAGACTTTGAATGCTGCGCCGACCGCGCCGAGTTCACTCAATGCCAACGTGCCCGAGATGCTAAATTTTATCGTCGCGAAAGCCCTTGCTAAGGGAATCGATGATCGGTATCAAAACGCTAAAGACTTTGCCGCTGATTTGCGTGCTTGTCGTGACACGCTGCCTAGTTCGAGTCACGAACTGAATATCACTGCAACGATGCCGACTGGAGAGACGATGTTGGCGGATGCTATTCCGGTCAGTGGCAGATTGGAATCTACTGCGGATGACTCTAGTTCTAGCACACAAGGATTATCCAAGACCTTTGATTCTGCTGCTGCAACGATGCGTCTTGCTGCGATGACGGCAAGTAGCGAAGAAGTCGAGAATCTATCCAGAACATTGAAAATGCCCAAAGCCAGTGTTGCGGAGATTAATCATTTAGCTAACAAAGCCAGCGCACTTTCGGCAAAACCGAATAATCCACGGCCATTAGATTTTGTGAATAGCTACGATGTTGAGCCGGAAACAAATAATAGTCAGATGGTGTTGGTAGTTTTTGCACTCGTCGCTTTGGGTATCGTCGCCATTATCTTGTTTTAATCGGGACTGCGGCGCAGTTATGCCGGATTTCTATAGATTCAAGTTTTCCCTGTGCCAATTGCTATTTATTTCTGCAGCGCATGCTGTTGCGTTGCTGGTCGTTGCCTGCACTAAATTGCCAACCGTTGGGCAATTTACTTGGTCATTGGTGGTCGCGATTAGTTGGGCTATCGGACTCGTTTTTTTATTGGGACGTGCTGGGCGGCGTAAGGTTGATGCGCTGAGGTATACCCAAGATAAAATAATCTGTTACGCCAACTCCGTAGTGGTATTTTCAGGCGTATTGCTACCGCGCAGCGTGGTCACCCCATTTTTTATCTTGCTGCTTATCGAAGCTGAATCCCAGCGTGGCAAATGCTACGTGTTAATTTGTCGCGACCAGTTGACCGCCACTGAGTTTAGGCAACTTTCGGTTCGGTTGAGATTGGCTTAATGCGCGATAGCGGGGGTAAGGATAGTGGGTGTCGCAACACTTAGCGTTTCAGGATAATCCTTGCTGTAGTGTAGTCCGCGACTCTCTTGCCGTGACAGCGCACTACGCACAATCAGTTCTGCATTGGTCACCAGATTCCGTAGCTCTAACAGATCCGCAGTAATGTGGAAGTGCGCGTAATATTCCTGTATTTCATTTTGTAGTAGTTGTATGCGGTGCTGCGCACGCTCCAGTCTTTTGTTGGTACGCACGATACCCACATAATCCCACATGAAATGTCTTAACTCGGCCCAGTTGTGGGCGATGACGATTTGTTCATCGGCATCAGTTACGCGACTTTCATCCCAAGCGGGCAATAAAAACGAAGCTCTGGGTTTGCTGTTCAGGATGTTTTTCGTAGCCGCATCTGCAAACACTAGACACTCTAATAAAGAGTTACTGGCCAAACGATTGGCACCATGTAAGCCGGTATAGGCAGTTTCGCCGACAGCGTACAGATGAGGCATATCCGTTTTGGCTTGAAGGTCGGTCATGATGCCGCCACAGGTGTAGTGGGCAGCAGGTACAACCGGTATGGGCTCCTTGCTGATGTTGATGCCTAAGGCTAAGCAGCGTGCGTAGATAGTAGGGAAGTGCTCTTGCAAAAACTCTACCGACTGGTGAGATATATCGAGATAGACGCAGTCCAGGCCTTGCTTCTTCATTTCAAAATCTATCGCTCGCGCGACAACATCACGCGGGGCGAGTTCGGCACGTTGGTCATGCCAAGGCATGAAGCGCGTGCCATCAGGTAGTTTCAAAATACCGCCCTCTCCTCGTACTGCCTCGCTGATGAGAAATGATTTTGCATGCGGGTGGTATAGGCACGTCGGATGGAATTGGATGAACTCCATGTTGGCTACCCTGCATCCCGCACGCCAAGCCATTGCGATGCCATCGCCTGTCGCTGTGTCGGGATTGGTCGTATACATATACACCTTGCCTGAGCCCCCGGTTGCTAACACAGTGTTCTGTGCCGAGATGGTGATTACCTCATCACTCAGACTGTTAAGAGCGTAAACACCTAGGCAACGGTTATCGCTATAGCCGAGTTTTGCACCGGTGATGAGATCGACGGAGATGTATTTTTCCAACACGGTGATGTTGGAGTGTTGCAGTACGCGTCTGGCCAGCGTTTCTTGCACAGCTTGCCCCGTGCGGTCTGCGGCATGAATGATGCGTCGCTCGCTGTGTCCGCCTTCGCGGGTTAGGTGATATCCGGTTTGTGGTGTGGCAGCCTTGCTGAAAGGAACACCCTGCGCGATGAGCCAATCAATCGCTTCTTTGCCGTGTTCCACGACAAAGCGGGTGGCCGCTTCATCGCATAGTCCTGCTCCTGCTATGACGGTGTCATGGATATGTGATTCCAAAGAGTCTTCAGGTGAGAGTACCGCTGCGATACCGCCTTGAGCCCAGTTGCTGGCACCATCCAAAAGTGATTTCTTGGTGATGATTCCAACTTTTTGATGATTCGCCAGCTTCAATGCCAAGGTAAGCCCTGCCAAGCCGCTGCCAATGATGAGTGTGTCAAATTCTAGCAATTTATTTGCTCGTGATAACGAGGTGAGGACTATAGCAAATGTATTGCTTACAATGCGCCGGAATTTTTGTGTGTGAGTTACTATTGCGGCACTCTCTGAAGATATTGGCGTGGTTGTGTTTTGCTTATTGAGTATAGGGGTAGGTATGTCGTTGATAGATAGCAAAGACAGTCAGATATTCTTTGATGTAGAGAAAAATGCGCAGTTTGCTTTGCCGATGCTGGAGGCTTACTTCAGCACGCCGGATGTTGCGGGCAAGGTCTATGCCTCTATCCCAGATTTCTTTCTGGTGAAGCCACACACCTTGGAGGCAATGCAGCTTTCCATGCCTCGTCATGAGGAGCAATTGCTGCTTACAACTAAATTGCAAGCACTTGAGCGGCATGGCTACATAGGTGTGACTAAATATTTCGACGAAGAACTGGGACACCACTGGATAAAATTTTCACCGTTTCCCTTTTGCTTGGGCGACGTAGTGTCTAAAAATCAGGCCGAGTTCTATGCTTTGTTGATTCGTTTCATTCGCTTTACTAAGAATAACAAGAGCATTTATGGCAACTTAACCAGTCCTGGCGAGGATTATTCAGAGATGCGTGCGCTGTTGCGTGATATTGAGGTACGAGCAGCGCATTTGGATGAGAAGTTGCAGAGGTATTCTGAGGCTCAGTTACTCTCGTATGATCCGCTCTGGCCGCGTACTGAGGTACGTAAGTTGCTGGATATACTAAAAAGCGTTGACCAGGATGGACATCGTGTATTGACGGAGTACTTGCGGCAGACGATGCGCAAGCAAGCGGGTGTTGGGCAGAAAATGCGTGCGTTGGTACAAACGCAAGACCGTTCTCAAAACTCACTATCTGGAGTTGATCTGTCCGCTAATAGCGCACCTAGCCCTAGACAGTTAGGTGCAGGTGTTTTGGAGCTTGCGACCGCACGATCGACACATCTCGCTAAAATTTCTGAGGAGACTAGGTATAAAGCACTTAAGGCTGAAGAAGAGAAAATTCGCTTAGAGGCACTTGCCATAGTCGCAGCGCGCAAGCAAATTCTTGCCTCCGAGGAGGCAAGTCGTGAAGCTTTAGAGCGTATCGAGCAGATCAGACAAATAAGAATCGCTGAAGAGCTAAGATTAAACGTTATGGAGCAGCAGCAATTAGAAAGCGAACGTTTAGCTGCTGATGCTTTAGCGCAAAGGTTAGTGCTGGCGGGGCAAGCCAGCGCAACTGCGCAACAGAGACACCTTGCGGAAGTGCGGCTATTGCAAAAGGTACAAGCTGATATTTCTGCGCAGACTGATATCGCGAATTTGTCTGCGCAAAGTGCAGTTGCAAATACAGAGAAGAGACCTGAAGTTGGGGGGCAAGATCAGAAGTCGGATAGCACTGTAAGTGAGTTGCATAGGGGTATTAGAGATCAAGACGCTGAACCTGCATTAATTACTTTGGACTTCAAGGCGTTGCATCAACCTAAAGCCTTGCTGGACTTGGGCGCAGCGGAAGTGTCGCGCCACGATTCCTTTGCAGATAAAGAGCGGCTGTTGGCGCAACATGAGTCGCTCGCTACAGTAGGTGTTCAACTTACAAAGGGGCAGGGACTACTTAGGAGTAAAAATTTGTGGCGCTTCCCGCTTTCCTTTGTTGCTCGGTCTGCAATAGTTATTCTCTTTATGTTGATTGCCCTAATAGGCGGTCGATATTGGTTATTCCTCCAGCAGACACCGTTACAGTCGGCAAAAGTACAGCCGATTTTCTACGTGCCTGCGACAGCTAAACCCTCTTCCATGGTAAATGGTGTGCTCGCTGCGGATGTCGCGCTCGATAAGCGGGAGGAGGGTGTCATGATGGAACCTATCCCATTGAAAATGAGTGATCATTTATCCCCGTAACGGATAGTTCTGCACCGCAAAGCATAAATAAAGGGTCGATTAGTATTAGAATGGACAGTTGATGGGAACTAAATTTTATCGTGGCGGTCTTTGGGCTGGTCGCGCTATTTTGATTGCTTAGGTGTGGTACTCAGCCTAGCTTTTAATGTGGTTACTCGCAAAATAATAATATTTGGAAATTACAGGGATGGCAGACCGCGAAGTCGATCAGCAGTTGGTAGAGCGTGTTCAGCGTGGGGATAAGCACGCCTTCGATCTTCTGGTGTCCAAATATCAGCGTCGCTTAGGGCGTTTGATATCGCGCTTCGTGCGCGATCCGGCAGAGGCGGAGGATGTGACGCAGGATGCTTTCATCAAAGCATACAGGGCGTTGCCAGGTTTTCGAGGTGAGAGTGCTTTTTATACATGGTTGTATCGCATCGGTATTAATACCGCAAAGAACCATTTAATGTCGAATAAGCGTAGGCCGCCGACAAGCACGCCATTTGATGCGGAAGAGTCTGAAGGTTTTGAAGATGCGGGTTTGTTGCAAGAAGTGAGTACGCCTGAAAATGAACTCATGAGCAAACAAGTTGTCGATGTGGTTCAGCAGTCCTTGCAGCAATTGCCGGAAGATCTGCGCAGTGCATTGACGTTGCGCGAGATTGAGGGCTTGAGTTATGAAGAGATTGCAAGTGTGATGAACTGTCCGGTTGGGACAGTACGTTCGCGGATATTTAGGGCGCGCGAGGCTATTGCCGATAATCTGCGTCCGTTGTTGGAAACAAATAAAGGTAATCGGTGGTAATCATGAAAAACAATATCTCTACATTGATGGACGGCGAACTCTTTGAGGATGAGGCTGAAGCTTTGTTTGACGAGATTAAGCGTGATGTCAGCGCGCATCGCGATTGGGCTACTTACCATTTGATTGGTGATGTGTTGCGTCAGCCCGAGTATGTTCATAAGGACATCAGTGCCGGTGTGCGCGAACGCATGAAAAATGAGCCTACGGTATTGGCTCCGCGTAGCCGTGGATTCACGCAGAAGGTTAGGAATATCGCGCTGTCTGCGGCTGCCTCATTGATGGCCTTGGGGGTGGTGACTTGGATGTCGGTACAGATTACCCCTGAAACAAATCCTCAACTTGCTTTGCAGCAATCCAATATTCGTCCTGTTAGCATCAAGGCGCAGGCCAAATCCAACGATTACTTGATGGCGCATCAGGAGTTTTCGCCTAGTAATGACATGAATGGCGGTGCCTCATATATCCGTACCGTGGCATATAGCCCAGAGGAAAAAGCACAATGAGATGGTGGTTAGTCTGTTGCGGCTTATTTTTTTCGGTCAGCCCATCTTTTGCGATTGAAGGTCAAGCTAATCTGAATTGGTTAAAGACAGCCGCTTTCGCTGGTCATCAGACCGAGTACAGCGGCATCTTTGTTTATCAATATGGCAATCGTCTCGAGACCTCTAAGATCACGCATCTTATCGAAGCTGATAGTGAGTATGAGAAGCTGGAAAGCTTGGATGGCCCGAAGCGGGAGATTGTCCGCCATCATGGCCAAGTCTGGTGTTATCTCAATCATAAGATGGTGCAGGTTGATAGTCAGCAAAGGCGTGGCGGCTTTCCGAGTTTGCTTTCCGATGAGTTATCTGCGCTGAATCAAAATTACCTAATCACTGATGTGGGGCAGGGAACTGTTGCGGGATACAACGCGCAGATCGTGCAGTTCAAGCCCAAGGATAATTTACGCTATACCCACAAGTTGTGGATTAATACTGATACCGGACTGTTGCTGAAGGCCACGGTATTGGGTGAACGTGGGCAAGTGGTTGAGCAGTATGCCTTCACCCAATTAAAGATTGGCGGCGATATCGATAGAGCCTCTTTGGTGCCGGGTAAATCTGCCACCAAAGTCTCCGTTGAAGCTGTCAAGCCAAATTTAGCCAACGTGGCTGGTTATAAAAGCGGCTGGGTGGCAGATGCGATTCCATTCGGTTTCACCAAGATGACCGAGGTGCAGCGTCCTATGCCGGGTAAGCATGCGCCGGTCACTCAAATAGTTTATTCGGATGGCTTAAGTGCTATATCGGTATTTATCGAACCCGTCGATTCCGACGAGGATGATGTGGAGGGCCTGTCTAGTCGTGGTGCGGTGAATATGTACCATAAAGTTGTCGACAAGCAGCTTTACACCGTAGTCGGCGAAGTGCCTCCGCGTACAGTGATGCAGGTACTGGATTCGATACGTTACAACGGTAAATAATCATGTTAGAAACGCGCGCTACCATCGTTCAGGTTCATAACGGCAGTGCTATGGTCAATGCCAACCAAGTGAGTGGCTGTGAGCAGTGTAATGGGCAGGGCTGTGGTTCAAGCAAAGTGGCGCAATTGTTTTGCAACAAGCCCAGATATTTTGAAGTCGATAATCCAATTGGAGCGCAACCTGGTGAGGAGGTGATTGTCTCGGTTGCAGATGGCGCTGTGTTGCGCGGCATAGGATTGGCTTATTTGTTGCCTATCCTGTCGATGGTGCTAGCAGCAGGTCTTGCAAGTTGGATGGCGAACTTGTTAGAAAATAGTGAGCTATATGTAGCAGGGGGCGCAGTGCTTGGCCTGATTGTTGGTTTCGGAATATCACGGCGACTGGCTTTGCGTCTGTCGCGAACTCAGAATCGCCCGTATGTGGCGAGAAGGTGGGTAGAGGTCAACAAGTAGTTTGTTCTTTTCGCTAGGAGAGTGAGGTATGTTCAGTAAAGTCAGTGCCTTGTTGTTTGGTTTGATAATCTGTGTGGTGTTCAGTGCGGCAGGCTATGCCAAGGAATTGCCGGACTTTACCGAACTGGTCGAAAAGCAAGGTTCGGCGGTGGTCAATATCAGTACTACCCAGATTGTGCGTACCGATGCAGGTATGCCTAACCTGCCAGAAGGTGATCCCTTCTATGAATTTTTCAAACGCTATGCTCCGCAGATGCCACGTGAACAGGAGTCCCAATCTTTGGGCTCCGGCTTCATCATCAGTGCCGACGGTTATATTCTGACCAATGCGCATGTTATCGATCATGCTGACAAGATCACGGTGCGCTTGACCGATAAGCGTGAGTTCAGTGCCAAGGTTATTGGTGCGGATAAACGTACCGATGTCGCTTTGATTAAGATTGATGCCAGTGGTTTGCCCAAAGTTGAAATAGGCGACCCGAATAAGATGAAGGTTGGTGAATGGGTTGTTGCCATCGGTTCGCCATTTGGATTCGACAGCAGCGTGACGGCAGGTATCGTCAGTGCCAAAGGTCGCTCCTTGCCACAAGATAATTTCGTTCCTTTTATACAGACTGATGTAGCCATTAATCCAGGTAATTCTGGCGGCCCATTGTTCAATATGAGCGGTGAGGTGGTTGGCATCAATTCCCAGATATATACCCGCTCTGGTGGTTCTATGGGCTTGTCTTTTGCTATCCCCATCGATGTTGCGACCCAAGTGGCAGACCAACTGCGCCGCACCGGCAAAGTGACGCGTGGACGTATAGGTGTGACCATCCAAGAGCTGACAAGTGAGTTGGCAGAATCCTTTGGTTTGGCCAAGCCCAACGGTGCGCTAATCAGTAGTGTGGAAAAGGGCGGTGCAGCCGATAAGGCCGGGATAGAGGTTAGCGATGTAATCCTTAAGTTTGATGGCAAGGCAGTCAATAGCTCGAGTGATTTGCCGCGCATCGTAGCTGCGACTAAGCCTGGTAGTACGGCTACTGTGGAGCTGTGGCGTAAAGGTGCGCTGAAGAAAGTTGATGTGCTTATTGCCAAAATGTCTGAGGAAAAGGTGATCGCTCAGATGCCAAGCAAATATGGTGACGAGTCCTCAGAGTCGATTGCGCGTTTGGGGCTCGCCCTTAGTGAGCTGACAGCGGAGCAAGTGAAAGAACTTGAAGTATCCGGTGGTTTGTTGATACAGGAAGTCAAGGGTGGTGCGGCACGTGTTGCAGGTCTCCAGCGCGGTGACGTAATCTTGGCGATAGGCAATGTGTCGATACGTTCATTGAAGCAATTCAATCAGATACTCAAGCAAGTCCCGCAGCACCGCAATATCGCCTTGCTGGTCAGACGCGACAATGCGGCATCTTATGTGGCGCTGCGGCTGGACGAGAAGTAAGCATAACAACAGTCCTACGTGTCCCGCCCAATTCGGCTAGAATTCGCGCTTTGCGAAAACGCCGAATCAGGCGGGATTTTTATTTGGAACCCCATGCAGCTAATACGTAACTTCTCCATCATCGCTCATATCGATCACGGTAAATCTACTTTGGCCGACCGTATCATCCAATTATGTGGTGGACTCTCTGACCGTGAGATGGAGGCTCAAGTACTCGATTCCATGGATTTGGAACGCGAGCGCGGCATCACCATCAAAGCCCAGACTGCGGCGTTGCTGTACAAAGCCAAAGACGGCCAAACATACAACCTCAATCTGATCGATACACCGGGTCACGTGGACTTCTCCTACGAAGTCTCGCGTTCGCTGTCCGCCTGTGAAGGTGCACTGTTGGTAGTGGATGCCTCGCAAGGCGTTGAGGCGCAAACGGTGGCGAACTGCTATACCGCGCTGGATCTGGGCGTGGAAGTCGTGCCAGTGTTGAACAAGATCGACCTGCCATCAGCCAATCCCGAGAGTGCCATAGACGAGATTGAAGAGGTGATCGGCATTGAGGCGCATGACGCGACCTTGTGTTCGGCGAAATCCGGTCTGGGTGTACAGGATGTACTGGAAGCCCTGATCCTTAAAGTACCGCCGCCGCTAGGCGATGTGGACGCTCCGCTGCAAGCCCTGATCGTCGATTCCTGGTTTGATAATTATGTCGGCGTGGTGATGTTGGTGCGGGTAAAAAACGGTACGCTCAGACCCAAGGAAAAGATTCTGTTCATGGCCACTGGCGCGCAACATCTGACCGAGCATATCGGCGTGTTTACGCCCAAGGCGCAAGATCGCGATACCTTGTGTGCTGGCCAAGTGGGTTTCATCATCGCTGGTATCAAAGAGCTGAAAGATGCGCGTGTTGGCGACACCATCACGCAGCTTGCGCGTCCTGCTGCTGAGCCATTGCCCGGTTTCAAAGAGGTGCAGCCGCAAGTGTTTGCCGGCCTGTTCCCAGTCGAGTCCAACCAGTACGAAGCGTTGCGTGACTCTTTGGAAAAGCTCAAGTTGAACGACGCAGCGTTGCGTTTCGAGCCCGAAGTGTCGCAAGCGTTGGGCTTTGGTTTCCGCTGCGGCTTCCTCGGACTACTGCATATGGAGATTGTGCAGGAGCGCTTGGAGCGTGAGTTCGACATGGATTTGATTACCACCGCACCTACGGTGATCTACGAGGTCGAATTGCGCGACGGCACGGTGGTGATGGTGGACAATCCGTCTAAGATGCCTGACCCCTCCAAGATACAAGAGATACGCGAGCCTATTGTCACCGTCAATCTCTATATGCCGAACGAGTATGTGGGCGCGGTCATCACGCTGTGTACGCAGAAACGCGGCAATCAGATCAATATCAGTTACCACGGCAAGCAGGTCAATCTGGTTTATGAGATGCCCATGGCCGAAATCGTGATGGATTTCTTTGATAAGCTCAAATCGAATTCGCGCGGCTATGCTTCCATGGATTACGAGTTCAAAGAGTATCGCGCCGCCGATGTGGTCAAGGTCGATATGCTTATCAACGGCGACAAAGTCGATGCGCTGGCGGTAATCGTGCATCGCGCCAACAGCCAGTATCGCGGTCGCGAAGTCGCCGCCAAGATGCGCGAACTGATTCCGCGCCAGATGTACGACGTGGCGATACAGGCAACCATAGGTGCCAATATCATCGCGCGCGAGAACGTCAAGGCGATGCGTAAGAATGTGCTAGCCAAGTGTTATGGCGGCGACATCTCGCGCAAGAAGAAGCTGCTGGAAAAACAGAAGGCAGGTAAGAAGCGTATGAAACAGGTCGGTAACGTCGAGATTCCGCAAGAGGCGTTTTTGGCAATACTGCGAGTGGATGGTTAAAGGACGATTATGGATTTTGCATTGATTATGTTTGTGTTGCTGGTTGTCACAGGTGCTGTGTGGCTACTGGATAAATTTGTGTTGGCGGCGCGGCGTGGCGAGGGTGTGGTGGAGCCATGGTGGGTCGAGTACGCTAAAAGTTTCTTCCCTGTCATCCTGCTGGTGTTCTGCATACGTTCGTTTCTATTTGAGCCTTTCAAGATACCCTCTGGCTCTATGATTCCGACCTTACAGGTAGGGGACTTCATCTTGGTGAATAAATTCACCTACGGTGTGCGCTTGCCTATCGTCAATCAGAAGCTCGTGCCATTGGGTGACCCGCAACGCGGCGACGTGATGGTGTTTCACTATCCCGAGAATCCTTCGGTGGACTATATAAAACGTGTGGTCGGCATACCTGGTGACAGCGTGGAATACCGTAACAAACATCTGTTTATCAATGGGATGGAGCAGAAGCAGGTTGCCGAAGGCGATTACAATTATGTCGAGAGTGGTTTAAATTTTGTGCATACCGAAAAGCGCAGCGAAATTTTGGGCGAGCATAAACATGATGTGTTAATCAATCCCGATATGCCCAATACGCATTTAGGTTCAGTCGCTGATTTTAAAGGACGTGAGAATTGCGACTACCAAGAAAATCGTTTTAGTTGCAGGGTGCCAGCAGGGCAATACTTTATGCTGGGTGACAATCGCGATAATAGTCGCGACAGTCGTTACTGGGGGTTCGTGCCGGACAATCAGATTGTCGGTAAAGCGTTTTTTATCTGGATGAATTTCTCTGATTTGAAGCGCGTGGGTTTGTCTATCAACTAAGCAAAGGGGTAGGTCATGAATATGCCTAAACAGCAAGCAGGTCTTTCGTTCAGTGGTTTTTTGATTGGTGCGTTCATTTTGGTGGCGTTGGTGCTGTTCGGCTTCAAACTGATTCCTGCCTATATGGAAGATGCACAGATTGAAAGTCTGCTGGTGGCAGTAGCGCACGATCCCGAGATGAAGAGTGCTACGGTGAGTGAGTTGCGTAATGCTTTCGGTCGTCGTGCAGCTGTCAATTGGGTGAGCGGTGTGAAGCCTGAAAACATTGAGATTGAGAAGGATGAAGCGGGTCGGCCAATACTGAGCACCAGCTACGAGGTGCGTATCAAGCTGGCTGGTAATGCCACGATGCTGCTTGAATTCCACCCTAGTAGTGCAGGCAAGTAGTCCGCCCTTGCGCGCTTTGGCCACGCAAACCAACGCCCTGTGCGCACAGTTGGGCTACCGCTTTCAGCAGCCGCAACTGTTGCAGCGTGCTTTAACCCATCGTAGCTATGCGGCTGAACATTACGAGCGTTTGGAGTTCCTCGGCGACAGCGTGCTGGGCTGTGTCATCGCCCATCATCTGTGCACAACCTTTCCGCAACTGAGCGAGGGGGAGCTGTCTCGGTTGCGTTCCAATCTTGTCAAGGAAGAAACGCTGGTGGTGCTGGCGCAACGTCTGGATCTGGGGCGGTATCTTTATTTGGGTGACGGTGAGCGCAAGAGCGCTGGTCATCGCCGCCCTTCCATTCTGGCCGATGCGCTGGAGGCGATATTTGGTGCGGTGTTTCTGGACGCGGGTTTTACGGCTGCCGAGCAAGTAGTGATGCATCTGTACCTGCCTTACTTGGCGCAGATCGACATTAAGACGCTGGGCAAGGATGCCAAGACCTTGTTGCAGGAATTTTTGCAGGGAAAATATATTGCCTTGCCTACCTACACTGTGTTGGAGATACGCGGTGTGGCACACGAACAGGTGTTCCAGGTGGAGTGTGCCATTCCCAAGCTCAATATCTCCACGCGCGGCGAGGGCTCCAGCCGCCGCAACGCCGAACAACAGGCCGCGCTGGCCGCATATCAATTGATAGGAAAATAAATGACTGAAGAATCACTAGCGCAAGACGATGGATTCCGTAGCGGCTTTGTCGCGATCGTGGGACGTCCCAATGTGGGCAAGTCCACCTTGCTCAATCATCTGATCGGACAAAAGATCAGCATCACCTCACGCAAGGCGCAGACCACGCGCCATCGTATCCACGGCATCTTCACCGATGCGCATTCGCAGTTCGTCTTCGTTGATACGCCGGGCTTTCAGACCAAGCACCTGAACGCGCTCAATCGCGGTATGAACCGTGTGGTCACTAGTAGTTTGCGCGATGTGCAAGTGGTGATGTATGTACTGGAAGCCTTGCGTTTCGACGAGCGCGACCAAGAGGTGCTCAAGCTCCTGCCCGACAACATCCCGGTGCTACTCATCATCAACAAGATCGATGAAGTGGAAGACAAGGGACAGTTGTTCAGCTTTGCTGAGCGTGTGGCGCAAGAATTCAAGTTCGCCGAGATCGTGCCGGTGAGTGCCAAGAAGAGCATCCGTCTGGAGGAATTGAAACAGGCGCTGCGCCGCTTCCTGCCGGAGAGCGAAATGATCTATGACGAGGACGACATCACCGACCGCACCGAGAAGTTTCTCGCTGCCGAGATGTTGCGCGAGAAGGTGTTCCGCTTCACGGGTGATGAGTTGCCGTACTCGGTCAGTGTGATCATCGAGCAGTTCAAGCTGGAAGGTAAGTTGCGCCGTATCAGCGCGGCGATTCTGGTCGATAAGGAAGTGCATAAGGCCATGCTGATCGGCAGCAAGGGCGAGAAGCTCAAGGAAATCGCCACTCAAGCTCGCTTGGATATGGAGAAGTTGTTCGATGGCAAAGTGTTTTTGGAAGTGTTCGTTAAAGTCCGCAGCGGCTGGGCTGATGACGCACGCGTGTTGCGCACTTTGGGTTACGAATGACCACAGCCACGCGGCACAACAAGCAGCAGGATGAAATCGCTTTTGTGCTGCACAGTTATCCGTTTCGCGAGACCAGCTTGATCTTGGATGTGTTCAGCCGCGCGCACGGACGTCTCGCCATCGTGGCGCGCGGTGCACGTCGCCCCAAGTCCAATCTGCGCGGCTTACTGATGAATTTCCAGCCAGTGTTGTTGAGTTGGTTTGGTAAAGGTGAGGTGCGCACTTTGCACAGCGCACAGTGGCAGGGCGGCCAACCTTACTTGCAAGGTACGGCGCTGATGTGCGGTTTTTATCTCAACGAGCTGATGATTAATATGCTGGCGCGCGACGATGCACATGCGCAGTTGTTCGATTACTACCGCGCCACCTTGTATCGCTTGGCACACGAGACCGATCACGCCGCCACGTTGCGCTGTTTCGAGAAGCATCTGCTGCAAGAGCTGGGTTATGCGCTGGTGTTGGGGCATGAGGCGGGGAGTGCCATACCTTTGCGCGGCGCTGCATCGTACCGCTATGTATTGGATCACGGGCCGGTGCCGGACGATGGGGATACGCGTAGCGGCGTGCCCGTGGCGGGCAAGACCTTGCTGGATATGGCGGCCGATGATTACTGCGATGCCGTGACGGCGCAGCAAAGCAAACAGCTGATGCGCGTGTTGTTGAACCACCACCTCGGCGGCAAAGCGCTGCATACCCGAGAACTGATTAAGGAGTTACAAAAGATATGATCAAACTAGGACTGAACATCGACCACGTTGCAACCTTGCGCCAAGTGCGCGGTTCGCGTTACCCCAATGTGATACGCGCGGCATTGTTGGCGGAGTCCGCCGGTGTCGATGCTATTACGCTGCATCTGCGCGAAGACCGTCGTCATATCCAGGACCACGATGTGGCGGCCTTGCGCGACATGCTGCAAGTGCGCATGAATCTGGAGAGCGCGGTCACCGAAGAGATGATCGCCATCGCCTTGCGCACCAAACCGCACGATTTGTGTTTGGTGCCGGAACGCCGCGAGGAACTGACCACTGAGGGCGGACTGGATGTGGTGCGCTATTTCGACGCGATTAAATCCGCGTGCCAGCGTTGTGCCGAGGCGGGCATTCGCGTGTCGCTATTTATCGACCCCAATCAAAAACAAATTGACGCAGCGAAATTGGCGGGTGCGCCTGTCATCGAACTGCACACCGGTAAGTATGCCGAGGCCGACAGCGTGCCCGAGCATGCGCATGAGTTGCAGCGCCTGCGTGTCGCCAGTGCGCATGCCCATGCGCATGGCTTGCAGGTCAATGCAGGTCACGGTCTGCATTACCACAATGTGCAGGACATCGTGGCCATCCCCGAATTGGTCGAACTGAATATCGGCCATGCCATTATTGCTGAAGCACTGTTCATCGGCTTGGAAGCGGCAATCAAAAAGATGCAGCAGCTCCTGCTCAGATAGCATGATTCACGGCATCGGCACAGACATCGTTGAATATGCGCGCATCGCCGATTTGTATGCGCGCCACGGCGAACGTTTTGCACGCCGCGTATTGAGCGCGACCGAGTTGGCGGAATGCGCCGCGCATCCTGATCCGGCACGCTTATTAGCCAAACGTTTTGCTGCCAAGGAAGCCTTTGCCAAAGCCGTCGGCAGCGGCTTGCGCCACCCCGTCAGCCTGAGCCGTATCAGCGTCGTACACGACGCATGGGGCAAGCCTTTTCTGCACTATGACGCAACATTGCGTGAGCATCTGTCTGGCTTGGGGATCGCTCGAAGTCATCTGAGCTTGAGCGACGAGCGCGCCATGGTGGTCGCTTTCGTCGTGCTGGAGATAAATTAGGGTCAGACTCGATTTAATCCGCAACTTCTTGTTTGGGTCTGCCGCGCGGCAGAGGCTTTGCCCGCCGCTCCGTCAATGCCTCCACCTTTGTGCTGAAACGGTTATCTCCCAATGCCCAGCCCTTGTTGGTCGCGTCGCGGATGGCATCCACATCCGCTTTGGCGATCTGCGCACGGAACAATTGCCGATAGGCGGATTGGCGCGCTTCATCGCTGCGTCCCAGCCGTTGATACAACTCGTGCCGGGCGATCAATTCGCTCTTGCCGCCTTGCGCATTCGCCGGATAGCTGGACCAAGGATAATCACCCGGATGCGCCACCATATCCGCACGCACCGGATTCATCTCGATGTAGCGCATACACGTCAGCAAATAACGCTCGCTATCAATCAGCGTGCTTTTATAGCGCCCTTCTCATAGCGTTCCGGTGCGCTGATAGCTGAAATTGAAATACTGCACATACCGCCGCCCGATGGATTGCAATGTCTTGGACAGGCTCAACCCCGTATCGGGAGTCACCAACAAATGCACGTGATTGGTCATCAGCACATAAGCGTGGATGGAAAGGGCGTGGGTGTCGGCCGCCTCTTGCAAGCAACGCAGATAAAAGTGGTAGTCGGCATCCGCCGCGAAAATCGGCTCGCGGTTATTGCCGCGCTGGATCACATGCAAGGGTTGGCCGGGAAGATAGAAGCGGGGAAGGCGTGCCATCTTTTGACTCCTAGCAGAAGCGATAAGGGATGGTATCAGGTTAAATCGAGTCTGACCCTATTGGTTCTAAGGTTAAATCGAGTCTGACCCTATTGGTTCTACTATTGGTTCTATCGATCCTTTTTCAAACCAGGAAATTTCCTAGATTAGAATAAGAATTTCCTGATTACATTTTCACTGTTCAATGTGTATATTTCCATACAGTATAGTTGATCTGGCAAGCCACATTTATTGATAAGCCCCTCATAATCGCCCCCAAATCACAAGCATCTGCTTTGTGATTCAAGATCAATAGACTCGGCGAACTCCGACTATACAAAAGCCTCGTGAATAGTACTTTTTTATAAACAAAAAATACCGTTTTCCCAACAGAACCAAGGAAGTGTCCATGCGTAAATTACTCGGAGTTATTGCAGCAGGTGTATTGCTATCAGGATGTGCAACCAGCATTCCTGTACATAAAGATGTAGGGGAACTCAATCTCAACTATCAAACCAAACAGGTCGGTGCCCCAACAGGCTTAACAGTTGCAATAGTTTCGCCAGAATTTGCAAAGAACTCGGCTAACGGGCAGCAACAAAATTATTACTCTGCAAACAAGGTGTTTGAGTCCGGTTACAAAGCCCGACTGACCAGCGCAATTCAATCAACCATGGAAGAGTTGATTGCAAAGCGTGGTTTTACGACCAAGGGACCTTTTACAACGTTGGATGAAATAAATTATGGCGATAAAAAATCGATGTATTTAATTTCCACACCAAAGTTGTCCATCAATGTGGACTCAAAACTAACATCTAGAGAGTGCTCTGGGTTAGTTTGTACCGAAAAGGGGGAAATTCAAGTAAGTGCAGACCTGACTTTTAAGTTGATTGAGCCTTTAACAGGCCAATCCATGATGACTAAGCATATTGATATGGCTAGTCTGGTTACGCCAAAGAGTTACATACAACAATGGCAAAACAATGTAGATCCAACTTCAGTTTCAGGCATGATTGCCAAGGCTAAAGCGCCCGAAAGCCTTCAAGACAACACTGACAAATCGATAACCGAAGCTATCAACGAATTTTATCAACAAGCCATGTCCAAACTCGACACCATGCTGTCGCGTGAAGAAATGCTGAGCTTCCAGTCTGACATTGTTCAACTAAAAGCCATGAAACGGTTCTAACAATAAATTTAGGGTCAGACTCTGCAATAAATTTAGGGTCAAATAAATTTAGGGTCAGACTCGAAATTAAGTGTCCCCAGTGTTAAATACAAGGCGCGCGCTATCGCTGTCGCCTTGTGTGCTGTCAATCAAGTAAATTGCCTACTTGGATTCAATCTCGAAGTGCAACAACTAGGGGTTGTTTGGTATAGCGCAAATCCACACCGAGGAATAAGTAAATTTAGGGCCAGACTCGACTTAACCTAGTATGGAAAACATCTTTATGGGGCGGACAATGTGTCGTCTCTATCTCGCGCCTTTATCAAGCCTGCATCGCGCTTAGCATAAACGGGTGGCTGGGTTTTACGCATATCCAGACATGCGTCATCCGAAATTATTTTCTGTTGTAGTTTCTGCCCCTATAATCTGCCGCTTTTAATTGTTGGAGAGCCACTATGGGTTTAGGTCCGGTAATGCTGGATGTGGTGGGGACGACGCTGACTGCCGAGGACGAAGCGCGGCTGCGTCATCCGCTGGTGGGCGGGGTGATTTTGTTCAAGCGCAATTACGAGTCGCCCGCGCAGCTTGCTGAGCTGACGGCGGCGATACACGCATTGCGCACGCCATCATTGTTGATCGCGGTCGATCACGAGGGCGGACGGGTGCAGCGTTTCCGCGAAGGTTTTACTCGCATTCCGGCGATGCGTGAGTTGGGAAAAATTTGGGATGCGCATCCACAAAAAGCGCGCCATCTGGCGCAGCAGGCAGGTTATGTGTTGGCGGCGGAGCTGCGCGGTTGCGGGGTGGACTTTAGCTTTACACCGGTGCTGGATATGGACTACGGGCAGAGCAGTGTGATTGGTGATCGCGCTTTTCATACCGACCCGCAAGCCATTGCCGAACTGGCGCACAGTTTGCTGCAAGGACTGAAGCAGGGCGGCATGCATACCGTGGGCAAACATTTCCCCGGTCATGGCTATGTCACGGCGGATTCGCATCTAGATATACCGGTGGACGAGCGTGAGTTCGTCGATATCGAGTTGGCCGACATCGTCCCGTTCCGCCAGATGATCTCCTACGGATTGACTGCCGTGATGCCTGCACACGTGATTTATCCTAAGGTGGATGCTAGACCGGCCGGTTTTTCACCGGTGTGGCTTAAAGACATCCTGCGCGGACAACTGGGTTTCGACGGGGTGATTTTCAGTGATGATCTAAGCATGGGAGGGGCGACGGTGGCGGGCAACATCGTGCAGCGCGCTGAGGCAGCCTTGCATGCGGGGTGCGATATGGTGTTGGTATGCAATAAGCCGGAGTCGGCAGATGAACTATTGGCGGGCCTGCGCTGGGAGATGCCGGTCACTAGTCGGGCGCGGCTCGCGCATATGCGCGGCATGCCGCACCCGACCGCATTGGCGAAGCTGCATGAGCAACCTGCGTTCCTCAAGGCGCTGGATGAAGTGGCCAGCATCGGCATGAGTAACAGTGAGTTGCCTTTGGCCTAGCGTGCTAGCGCCAGAATTTACGCATTGCTTTGCCATTTGATCGACCCCTTGAGATAATCGCCCTACGTTCCTTCACGCAGTGCAATCAGGAAAACAGTTATGAGTGAATTACAGGCCGCCCTGCTGGCAATAGGCATAGGCGCGATGCTGGTGGTGTATCTATATGGCTGGTGGCAACAGCGCCGTCTGAACCGTAAATTTGGTGCTGCTTTCAAGGCGAGTCATGCCGATGCTTTGTATCAGGAGAGTCCGGTCCGACCGGTTGCTCCCGCAGCAGAAGTGCAACACGTCATAGCCGATGAGTATGTCCCTGTCAGCGTTGCAGAAGATTGCTACGACGATCCTCGGGAAGTTGCCGCAGAACCCGTGGTGGCCGCCACATTGTTAGATGAATCGTGTGCCTTGTTGGATGTGCGCAGTGACTACATTATCGATCTGCAACTGCGTGAACCCGCCAACGGTGCGGTGCTGGGTAGCTTCTGGCAACGCAAGTTCGATTTTGGCAAACCTTTGCAGGTGTGCGGGCTGACATTGCAGACGCAACGCTGGGAGCGTGTCATTGCGGATGGCCCTACCCTGTACGTGAGCCTGCGTATCGCCCTGCAACTGGTGGATCGCGGCGGGGTCATCTCCACGACCAAGTTGGCTGATTTCCGTGACCTAGTGTTGGTCGCCGCGAAACAGATACAAGCAGCAGCCGACGTTCCCGATATCGAGGCATGTCATGCTCGTGCGGTCGAATTGGATAGCCTGTGCGCCGAGGTTGATCGTATGGTGGGTATCAACCTTGTTCCTTCCGGCGACCGTATGTTGCTGGCTAGCCGCATTGCTCAGGCCGCTGCCTTGCAGGATATGCGGCTGGAGTCCGATGGCGCATTTCATCTCTTCAATGCACAAGGCTTGAGCCTGTTCAGTCTAATCAATCAAGACACCAAACCTTTCCAGCACCACACTTTGGCCACCGCCACCAGTGCCGGCATCACGCTGCTGTTGGATGTGCCGCGTGTGGACGAGCCCGCCAAGCAGTTCGATCTGATGACGCGCGTCGCACACGAGTTGGAGCAGGAGTTGCAGCTCAATATGGTGGACGATCATCGTGTGGTGTTGAGTCCCAGCGGTTTGGATTTGATCCGTGCGCAAATTGCGGAAGTGGAAGCGCAGATGCGCGCCAATGACATCGTGCCCGGTAGTGCTCAGGCTCGCAGGCTGTTTTCCTAATGAGTGTGCTAGAACAGATTGCGCAACTGCGCGCTGAGATCGAGCAGCACAACCATCGTTACTATGTGCTGGATGAACCCAGTATCCCCGATGCGGAATACGACAAGTTATTTCGCGCGTTACAGACTTTAGAGGCAGCTCATCCTGAGTTGCAGTCAGCAGACAGCCCGACATTGCGGGTAGGTGGTACACCGCTTAAATCCTTCCGTGAAGTCCAACACAGCACGCCGATGTTGTCTCTCAATAATGCCTTCAGCGAAGCAGAAGTAAGGGCCTTCGATGCACGTATCCGTGAGACTTTGGCGGTGGAGGAGGTGGAGTATGCAGTCGAACCCAAGTTCGATGGTCTAGCCATCACATTAAGTTATAAAGACGGTCTGTTCGTGCAGGGCGCAACGCGTGGTGACGGTAGTGTGGGTGAGGATGTCACCGAGAATCTGCGCACCGTGCGCGACATTCCGCTGCGTTTGCGCGAGGCAGTCGCGGAGTTGGAAGTGCGTGGCGAAGTGCTGATGTTCGACCGTGATTTCGAGTTGTTGAACGAGGCGCAGCGCAACAAAGGTGAGAAAGAATTTGTCAATCCGCGCAATGCGGCGGCAGGTTCTTTACGCCAACTCGATTCGCGCATCACTGCGGCGCGTCGTTTAAGTTTCTTCGCTTATGGTGTGGGACGTTGCACGGGGTTGGACTTGCCTCAGGAGCATCACCAACAGATGGTCATGTTGCAGCGTCTGGGCGTGGCTGTGGCGCACCAGCGCCGTCTGGTGCGCGGCGTTAGCGGCCTGCTGGAATATTACGCAGAGATGGGCAAGCTGCGCGCAACACTACCTTTTGCCATAGACGGCGTGGTGTACAAGGTCAACGACATCGTGCTACAGCAGCAACTGGGTTTTGTGTCGCGCGCGCCGCGCTTCGCCATCGCACATAAATTTCCTGCCGAAGAGGCGACGACCACCTTGCTGGACATCGAAATACAAGTTGGTCGCACTGGCGCGCTCACGCCTGTGGCGCGTCTCGCCCCGGTGTTCGTCGGCGGCGTGACCGTGACCAATGCCACGCTGCACAACGAAGATGAGATACGTCGCAAAGACGTGCGCATCGGCGACACCGTGGTGGTGCGTCGTGCCGGCGATGTGATACCAGAAGTAGCGCGCGTGGTGCTGGAGCGTCGCCCTGTTGATGCAGCCGAGTTCCTGATGCCGACAGCTTGTCCGGTATGCGGCTCACATGTGGCAAAAGCCGAGGATGAGGCGGTGCGTCGTTGCACTGGCGGTTTGTTTTGTCCCGCGCAACGCAAGCAGGCCTTGCTGCACTTTGCCAGCCGCCGCGCCATGAATATCGACGGCTTGGGCGACAAGCTGGTCGAGCAACTGGTGGACGACAACATCGTGCGTACGCCCGCTGATTTGTATCGCCTAGGTTTGCTGGCCATCATCAATTTGCAACGCATGGGGGAGAAGTCTGCTCTGAATCTGCTCGCCGCCATAGAACACAGCAAGCAGACCACGCTGGCGCGCTTTATCTTCGCGCTCGGCATACGCAATGTGGGCGAGGAGACAGCCAAAGATTTGGCCCGATATTTTGGTAGTTTGGATGCGTGGCTGGAGGCGGATGAAGCGGCCTTACTACAGGTGCGCGATGTCGGTCCAGTGGTGGCGAGCAGCATCCTGTCTTTTTTGGCCGAAACGCATAATCTTGAAGTCATCGCACAACTGCGCGCCTGTGGTGTGACTTGGCAAGAGCAAGCAATTGAACACAGGGATGAGTTACCGTTCTCTGGCAAGACTTTTGTCCTGACCGGCACGCTGGTGAGCATGAGTCGCGATCAGGCTAAAGAGAAGTTGGAAGCCTTGGGTGCCAAGGTCAGCGGCAGCGTCTCTAAAAAGACCGATTTTGTGGTGGCTGGTGCAGAAGCGGGGAGCAAACTGGAGAAGGCTCAAAAGCTTGGTATTAGCGTATGGGATGAAACGCAGTTGTTGGCGATGTTGAAGTAATAGTTGTTGTTAATTCAGTAACAAAACGCAAATTACAAGCCGTTTTCCATCCTTAATCGACAGCTTGGCTGCTAACACTCGCAATACAATCAAACATCACTTATTGAGCTGTGTATTTTTAGTGTTGGCGCTTGAAATCGCCACGCTTCATACATTACTTCCGCGCAAATATAGCGGTGATAATTTTGTTGTAATGCGATGAACGGTAAAATTAGCTGTCGTAAGGAAATTGCAGCGAGGTAACTTGCGATAATATGCTGGGAATTTTTTATTCAATAGGTTGGCGGTTTCAAGCTCCAAGTGCAAAAAGTGCAGCGTGATGCTGCTTAAAGTCAAAAGCGTCTGGCATAAACAATTCTGCTGGACACTTGAACCCAAGTGACTTGCGGGGGCGAGTGTTC
>Ga0172367_10002716_pt1 | contig 23913 bp, 19 predicted proteins | sample Lak10m_FD_114542 | JGI IMG/M metagenome (GOLD analysis project Ga0172367, IMG submission 114542) | Freshwater microbial communities from Kabuno Bay, South-Kivu, Congo - kab_022012_10m | ecosystem: Environmental > Aquatic > Freshwater > Lake | place: Democratic Republic of the Congo: South-Kivu... | reverse complement strand
TTTTCCATTATATTTTAATTTAGAAACTAAAATAACATAATCTTCAAAAATTTTACTTTTTGTTTCACAATCAAGTTTTCTATAAATATTATCAAGATTTTTTAAATGACAACCTTTAGTATATTTTGTATAATCATTTAAATTTATCATTTGAATATCTGTATCATGAGTATAAATAGTAATATTATCGTTGTCATTTGAAAATTGCATTTATGATATTTCTCTAATTTTTAGTAATATTGTTTATTTTTCATAAAATGATATAATGTAAAATCATTTGGAAACATATATTTCTCATATAAATTATAAATATCTATTAAATAGTTATTATTAAAAGTTTCCTTTAATATAAAGAAATTTTTAAGATTATTGTTAAAATTATCATTTTCTAATTCATATTTTGTTTTAAATAATAAAAATTTTATTAAAAAACAATAAAACCAACTACCAATATATTCATTTAAGTTATTATTGTATTTTATTGTTATAAATAAACGAGTTTTATTATCATCTAATGGAAGTAGATTTAAAAAATATACAGCTTTTAATTTATTTTTATGTATTTTAGTTGAAATAAAAATAGTATAAGGATACTTAAAAAATATGGTAGATGTATAACTTTCATGAATACTTTTTAACAATAATTTTTTATTTTTAAAAATAATTTTTGAATTAACATTATTTATATATAAAAAATTAAGAATACAACTAATGAGATTAATATTTATATCAATTTTAAAATTTTTAGTATTACTGTTTCTTAAAGGAAGATTTGGAGGATTTTTTTTATCAGATTTATAACTCCACCAAATTAAACCATCATTTATAACTGTTGAACCAATTGCATCATTATTATCATAATGAAGTTTATGTGTAGGACAAATTAAACAACCTTTTGAAATTTTACCATTATCTAACTTATTTCCAAGATGTTTGCAAATATTAAAAGTAGAAACAGGTAAATTATTTTTATTATACCATAAAATCATTGGTAATTTTCCAATATTAAATTTATATGGAACTGTTTTATCAATTTTATTATCAATTCCTACTACATGCCATTCTTTAAATGTTTGCGGTAATATATATGAATTAACCGAATAAATAATTAAAAAAAATTTTAAAATATTAATCATTCATTATTATATTTATAGTTATTTTTAAGTATAATTTCATTTTTCTTAAATATAAATAGAAATGACAAAAGGTGGTAAAAAAATAAACCAAGGATTTAAAGGAATGGTTATGGATATGTATAGTTCAGATAAAAATGATCAAATAACTTTATATCAAGATTTAAAAAAAACTAAACCAGAAAAAATAACATTACTTACTAAAAATGAAAATTTAGAAATTGATAAAAAAGAAACAGAAAAAATATTAAAATTAATTAAAAATTCAAAAGATATTTTAGTTAAAAAATTTATTTATGTAAGTTTTTTATTTGGAACAAAAGAGAAAAATTTTAATAATGAATTAATTGCATATAAAAGACTAATGCAAATATTTGGAAATGATATAAGTAAACATACAACAATTAAAAGAGGCTTTAAATATAATAATAAAAGTATTTATGGTATGATATTTGATGGTAATTATTATATTTTTATTGAAAAATGTTATAAAACACTTGAAAATATTAAATTTACTCAAGACTTATATAATAAATTTATAAAAGAAATATTAGAAACTTTAAATATTTTAAATAAATATAATTATATTCATAATGATTTAAAACCTGATAATATAATTATGTGTAAAAATCGATTTAAAATAATAGATTGGGAATCATCTAATGAGATTAAAAATCAATCAAGTTCATTTGTTAATAGTAAAAATGGAAATATTGTTTTTAATCATCCTATAAAATTTTATAATATAAATGTTCCATTTTTTATGTATAAATATATTTATAATTATGAAATAATGACATATAAATATTTAACATCCCTTAAATATCCTAAAATTATTTTTGATTTGGTTAGTAAATCTTTTGATAAAGTAATTAAACATAATAGTTATTATTATAAAATTGATGATGATGATATAGAAAAAAGTTCATTAGATAAACCTATTATATCTGCAACAAATCAGAAAAATATTAAAAAAAATAAATTTTTTTATTTAAAAAATGCAGATTATTATTCATTTGCTATGAATGCTATTGTTATTGCTGAAAAAAATGGTTTAATTATGCCTAAGAAATTACTAAATACTATTTTTGAACCCTATTTTATTCACTTACATTAAAAATGATTTAAGAATATTATATTATATAATAGATAGGAAAAATCCTATAATGTCAAATTCTAATTATCAGTATCAAGAAAAACTTCGCAAACAGCGAGAAAATCCTGAAACTTCTAGAGCAGGTTTTAAATGGGATACAGATGAAGATAATAAACTAGTTGAAAGTGTATCAGACAATCTTTCATTCGAAGATATTGCTAAAAGTCTAAAAAGAACAGTTGGAAGTATTAAAACACGGCTAATTGTTAAGGCACTTACACTTATTGACGAGGATCATAGTATTACTCTTGAGCAAGCTGCTGCTAAATATAATATTACTATTGAAGATATTCAACTTTATCAAGTCAATAAGAAAAAACGACAATTTCAAAATATGCGCAATCAATCAGTAAATCTTCAAATGATTTATTCTCTACTTCTTGATATTAATGCTAAACTTCAATAAAAGTAATATAAACTTAAATTTATTTTTATAATTAAATGATAGAAAAAAGTATATCATTATATTATAATTTAAATATCGCTGATGTTTTTAATTATTGTATAAATGACAATGATAAAATGATTAGAAGAATAAAAGAAGTTGTTTATTATAAACAAGGTGAATGGGATGATGATATTAAAAAAGATATAGTAAGATTAAAATTAGAGGAAATACCTAAAGAAATTCCTGAAAAAATATTAAACTTAATTTTAAATGAAGATGGAACTATTATAAATAAAGTTAAAATAAAAGTAATTGAAAAAACAGATAATTATATAAAATTAAAAATTAAAATTAAACCTATAGCAAATATTTTATTTAAAATTAATGATATTCTAAAATTAACATCAATTAAAGCAACTATAAGTATAACTCAAGCTGAATATAATATGGCTGTTATAAATTCAACATATAAAATATCAATAATTAATATTATTGATAATGTTGATTTTATTGAAAAATATATTGAAGGACTTTTAAATAAACTTTTTATAGATAATATGAAATCATATTTAATAGATATTGAAAATAATTCTATTTAATTTTTTTGCTGCTTTTGCTTTTTTTGCTACTATTGCTACTAATAGTGTTAACATTTATATCGCTTCCACCTTTCATTAACATTAAAATAATAGTTATAACAATTAAAATTGCTGCTATTGTAATTAAAAATAAAAACATTGATATTATAATTAAAGTATACCAATATAAGAATTTTTCTTTTCTGCCATAACCACAATCACAAGTCTTTTTTAATATTCTGATATAAATAAATAATCTTACTAACATAATAATGTTTATTAATGCCATTATATAAATTATAAATGATAATGATGTATTTTCAATAAATGTTTGATAACATTCTTCTTCACTAAACATAAATGCAAATATAATAATTATAGAAAATGTAATATTTATTACAAACCATTCTTTTATAAATCTTTTTTCTGGTATATTAGAACAATCACAATGAGATTCTTCTAATTTATATAAAGTATATATTATAAAAAAATTTAATACTAATCCTATAATAAAACTTATATAAATTATTATTTTATTAGTTGTTGATGCGCAACCAGAATTAGCCATTATTACTATTTATAAACATAGATTTTTTATTATTTCTTTATTATTTTTCAATTATATTTAAGAATTTCAACTTATATTATAATGATTTTAATGATTAATTCAATTACTCAACATTTATATCTAATTTATAATAATTCTAATATTGAAAATGGTTTAGTAAATACAACAAAAGATTTTAAGCAAATAAGAAATATACTTTTAAGATATAATTTAGAATTAGTTAATAAAAGACAAAATGAAGATGCAGATTTAATAAATGATATTGATGAAATCTTAATAAATTCAACAAATAAAACATTATTTAAAGAAAATTTAGAACTAATTTTAAGCAAAATTACAAATTTAACGCATTTATATAATATAATTGTTAGTAATAACGATAGTAATAACGATAGTAATAACGATAGTAATAACGATAGTAATAACGATAGTAATAACGATAGTAATAACGATAGTAATAAAGATAGTAATAACGATAGTAATAATAAAAAGAAAAAACAAAAAATACCAGCAACAATTAAGCGTTTAGTTTGGAATACATATATAGGTGAAAATATTGGTAAAAGTAAATGTTTATGTTGTAAATTAACAGATATAACACAACTTAATTTTTCTTGTGGACATATTATAAGTGAATATTATGGTGGAAAAATAACAATTGATAATTTAAAACCTGTTTGTTCGAGCTGTAATTTATCTATGGGAACACAAAATATGAATAATTTTATTGAAACTTATTTTTCTTAATTTCTAAACAGCAGTATATAATAAATAAAATAAAGATAATATAAAAAAAGATATAATTATAAAAATACTTATTTTTGTATAATAATATAAAAATTTCTCGGTTTTTCCAAAACTACATTTACAATTTATTTTTTTTAACTTTTTTATATATAAATAAGTTATAATTAAAATTATTATTGAAAATACACCAAATATTGTATTTATACCAATAAGTAAATCGTTAAATGCTATATAATCTGATATAGATGATGTTTCATTATTAAAAATATACATTAAAACAACCGATAAATTATATATTATCAAAAAAAACCACCATATTTTAATATAAGTTTTTTTATTATCATGACTACATTTGCAATTATTTTTATCTAAACTATGTAGCCAATTTAATATAATAAAACCAAATGCTAAAATTAAAACTATATTAGTTATAACTATAATATCACTTGTATTCATTTCTATATAAAAGTATAAAAAAAATGAATATCATATATAGTTTATGTTTTGTTTATGTCTTGTCTAAATAAAGTAATGCTTGTTGATTTTGAAAATTACCAGGATAAAATAACAGATATTAAATTTTTAGATGATGAATACTCTGAAGCGAAAGATAAAAATTTTCCGTGTGTGAAAATTTTTACAGAAAAATATATATTTATTTTAAATGCATTAGGTGATTGTTGTTCTGTCAGTTATATCAAAGAATTTAGAAATAAATTTTCTGAAATAATTGGTAAAACTATTACAGGAATTCAAGAAATTGAAGATAAATATGATTCAGATGAAGAAAGTTGCGATGATGATACTATTAAAATACATATATATGAAATTACATTTAAAGAAGATGATAAACCTTTCAAATTTTTACTGAAAAATTATTCTAACGGATATTATGATGGTTGGATTGAATTTGAGGTTGTTAATAATGTTTAGTTAAAAAAATTATCATCATATAAAATAACAATTTTTTGTTATTTAAGTATAAATGGATACAGTTTTTTTAATATTACCTAATCAATTATTTGAAAATAATTATAAAAAATTAAAAGAATATAAAGAAGTTTTTATTATTGAAGAACCTTATTTTTTTTCTGAAGATATAAAACCAAATAAAATTAAAATTGCATATATGAAAGCTTGTATGATGTATTATTATGATGATTTAAAATTAAATGGAATTAATAATATAACTTATAAAACATTCGATAATATAATTAAAAATGATTATGATTTTTTAAGAAATAAAAAAATTCATTTGTATGATATAAATGATTTTAAATTAACAGAAAAATATAAAAAATTTAATTTGAGCAAAATTTTTGAAACTCCTATGTTTATATTGCCAAAAGAATTATTAGTTAAATATGATACACAACGACAAACACCGACACATGCAAGTTTTTATGAAATGAGCAAAAATTATTTAGGTATATTACAAAATGTTAAAAATCAAGATGTTTATAATCGCAAAAATCCAAAAATAAATGTTAAATTTGATAATAAACTTAGTTATATAACTAAATCAAATTTAAAATATTATAAAGAAGGTATTGAATATTCAAAATTATTTAAAAGTCATATTGGAAATCCTACAATAGAAAATTTAAAAATATATCCTATAAATTCTAAAGATGCTTATAAAGCTTATATTATGTTTTTAAATAAAAATCTTAAATTTTTTGGATTATTTCAAGATGTTATTAATGATAAAAATCAATTTATGTATCATTCTATTATAAGTCCTATGTTAAATATAGGACTTTTAAAACCAAGAAAATTAATATCATTAATACAAAAATATAAATTATTAATACCATTGAGTTCATATGAAGGTTTCATTAGACAAATTATAGGATGGCGTGAATATATGCGATATTTATATTTATTTAAATATAAAGAATTAATAAAATCAAATAATCATAAAAATTATAAAAATATTAATAAATCTTGGTATAATGCTTCAACAGGTATTTATATCATTGATAATGAAATTAAAAAAGTAATTAATTATGGTTATGCTCATCATATAATAAGATTAATGGTATTTTTAAATTTTTTAATATTAAGTGAAATTAATCCAAATGATATTTATAAATGGTTTATGGAAGTAATAAGTATTGATGCTTATGATTGGGTTATGATACCAAATATTTATAGTATGGGTTATTTTTCATCTATAGGAATGAAAAGACCGTATTTATCATCATCTAATTATATTTTAAGAATGTCAAATTATAAAAAAAATGGTAAATGGGAACTATTATGGAATACTCTTTTTAGAAATTTTGTAAAATCAAGAAAAATTAATTTTTATTTAAGAAGTATAAAATAAAAAATGTATTAAAATTTTAACTATTTTTTCAAAAAAATGATATTTATATTATAGTTTATTTTTTTACACGCAATTAAAGCAGCATGTCCTATACCGACTTTGAAGATTTGATTTTTAAATCCAAAGGCGTTATATTTGGCGGTTATGTTCGTGATGTTATGATTGCAAATTATTATGAAAGTTTATTTATTGCAAATAATAATGTTGAAACGGTATTAACACTAAAACGCAATATTAAACCAAAAGATATAGATATTTATTTTAATACTAAAAATGAAGCTTATAGTTTCATTGAGAAACTTTCAGAATATGGAGATATTGTTAAAAAGATTTCATATGAAATCCAATATGCTGGTATTTTTCGTGAAGTAGAACATAAAACATTTGAACTTGTTAAAGATAAAAATAAATATTTATTTGATATTTCATATCCTTTTTCAAATATGGAAATTGAAATGGTTAATTTAGAACCACCATTTTATAATCTTGATATGTTATGCAATGGGTTTATAATGGATATTAATGGAACAAGATATTCAAAATGTACTGGAACTTATATTGATTTATTAGATAGCAGCAAACGCACAAAAGAAATACGCGAAATTACTTATGATATATATAATTTTCAAACATATCTTACTAGCTATGGAATGGTAAAATATAATGAACCTTATATAACTCTTCGTGTTATTAAAATGATGCGTCGTAATTATCCTTGGAAAATAGGCAATATTCCGTTTAAGATAATTAAACATGAAGTTAAAAATGAATATTGCCATTGTTGCAATGAAAAACTTAAAAATAATGCAATTGTATTTAAGGGTAAATTATTTGAAATCAACTGTTTTCTTTCGCAACTTGAATATCATGCAAGAAGGTTTGATTTTAAAATATTAGGACCTCAAAGAGAGGTCATTCAATTTGTGTAAATAAATATTTGAACAAAAAAAAAGCCATTTTTTGGCTTTTTTATGGAAAAAAAAGTTAAAATCTTAAATAATTATAGAAGAAATGTTAAGAAGTACTGTTTATAAAAAATATAAAGAATATAAAAATATAGAAGAAAGTCCAGGTGATTTATTAAAACAACAACAATTCTTACAAACTTATATAGAAGAAAATTTTGAAGAAATTGATAGATTATTATTATTTCACGGTATAGGAACTGGTAAAACTTGCACATCGATTACTATAGCAGAAAAATTAATGAGTATTGATCCTTCTAAAAAAGTATTAGTTATATTACCTGCGCGCTTAAAAACTAATTATATAGATGAATTAATATCAAGTAATTGCGGTTTATATAGATATATAAAAAAAGAAGACTTAAAGAAATTTTTAAATCCAAAAACTCCTCTAGAAGAAATTTCTAAAATAAGATTAAAATTTGAGAAAAAAATTGCAAAAAAATATACTTTAGTTTCTTTTGAAAAATTAAGAAGTACATTAGTTAATTCAACTAATATTAAAAACACAATAAAAGAATTAACAGATAATAAAGTTATTATTATTGATGAAGTTCATAATTTAATATCAAACGGTATAAGCTCAACAATTTTAGAAGAAATTAAAAAAAATAATAAAATAAAAAACAAAATTAAAAATATTAATGGAATAATATTGCGTTTATTAACAAGTTTAGGTGAAAAAAATTGTAAAATGTTTTTTTTGACTGCAACTCCAGTTTTTGATAATTATAATCAATTTATAGAATTAGTTCATAATTTACGCCCAGATGTTAAATTAAAAGGTAAAGAAAATATACAAAGTATTATAAAATTAATTAAAGGTAAAGTAAGTTTTTATGCATTAAATGATAGAAGTTTATTTCCAAGTGTTGAATATAAGAATATACCTGTAACCATTAGTGAAACTCAGGATGAAAAAATAAGTGAAATAAAATCTAAAAAAGAAAACGATGATCCATCAGAAGAAATATCAGAATCATTTTGTGTTAAACAGAGACAAATATGTATATCAGTTTTTAATAAATCAAAGAAAGCTAAAATATTTAAGGATATAAAAGAATATGCGCCAAAACTTGAACTATTATATGGTTCAATAGCTACACAACCAGGAAAACATTTAGTATATTCTAATTTTATAAAATATTGCTTAGAATTAATAGCAGAATACTTAAAAAGCAAAGGTTGGAATAATTATATAAAAGATGGTTCAAAGAAAAATAAAACTTTTGTTTTATGGGATTCAAGTTTAAATGATAGAGATAAATCACGAGTTAAAAATGTTTTAAATTCAGTTGATAATATGGATGGAAATAAAATTAAAGTTATTTTAGGTTCTCCATCAATTAAAGAAGGTATATCTTTTAAACATATACAACAAATGCATCAAATAGACCCTGTATGGAATTCATCAGCTAAAGACCAATAGAAGGTAGATGTATTCGCTATAAATCTCATGAAGATATACCATTAAAACATCCCACATTACGCAGAAATGTTGTTATAAATAATTATATAGCAACTGCTAGAAAAGGTGGAATAATACAAAAAACTTGTGATGAAAGAATATATAAAGAAATTATACCTGCTAAAAAATTTATAATTTCTAAAATTGAAAATTCATTAAGAAAAGTAGCTTTTGATTATTATTTATTTGGAACTGATAAAGAACCTGTTAAATCTAAAAGCAGTGCTTCATCTGTTATTTCTATTTCACCTGATTTTATAGACTATTTAAATGGAAAAAATAATCCAAGAGAAAAATTACCTAAAAATTCTTGTCCTATACCAAGAAGACCAGTTGATGGTAAATGTAAAGACCCTAATTATAAGATAAAATTAAACAAAGATAAAATTGAATGTTGTTATAAAAAAACTAAAAAAGACTTAGAAGGTTATGTTGAGAAGTCTCCTAAAGCTCCTAAGGTTCCTAAAGCTCCTAAGGTTCCTAAAGTAGCTGCAGATGAAGAAAAAGTTGCTAAATGTCCTGCTAATAGAATACCTGTAGATGGTAAATGTAAAGACCCTAATTATATTGTGAAAACTAAAAATGGTCGTGATTGTTGTTATAAAAAAACTAAAAAAGATTATATTTATTAAGTTTATAATTTTTTTAAATGTCTCTAAAATATAATGTTTTAATTAATAATGATTATATAGATGTTAATAAAAAAACAAATTTTAATATTGATACAGATGATGATATAATTATAATAAATTTGATAAAAGAAATATCACCTAATTATGAAAATGTTAGTAGCACTGCAAAAGCATTAGCAGATTTAATAGAATATGATATTTCTAATTATAAATGTTCAAGACTTTTTTTTAATTATAATTGTAATTCATTAAATGATGCTATAAATAATTTAATCAATTATGGTTTTTGTTCATATGATGATTATAATGATAATGATAATGATAATGACAATGACAATGATAATGATAATGACAATGACAATGATAATGACAATGATAATGACAATGATAATGACAATCAAGAACCAAGTCAAGAAATTTTTAATATAGCAAAACAACATAAATTTACATTTGATATTATAAAATTAAATAAAGATTTGAATAGTTTATTTTTATCAATAATTAATAACGAACCATTTATAACAAGTATAATTATATATGAGAGTTTTGAATATCCTGAAAATATTGAAAAAAACTTTATACCAATGCCAAAAAAGAATGAAAAAGAAATAGGAGGTATAACAATACTTGTATGTGGTTTTAATAAACAAGAACAAACATTTATTGCAAAATATGAAAATAAACTTATATCATTACCGTTTTTTTATTTAACCAAAGATAATTATTCTTCAAATTGTTTTATTTTTATTTTAAGAAATTTTAATATTAATATTAAAACAGATAAACAAGATTTTGAAGAATTTAAAATTGATAATAATTTTGAACTTAATGAGACTATTATTGATTTAAGAAATAAATTTCCTGAAGTTTATGATCAAGGAAAAATAGGTAGTTGCACAGCTAATTCATTATGTTCTATTTTTGATTATGATTCAAGTAATTTTAAAAGTTCTCGCTTATTTCTTTATTACAATGAAAGATTAATTAATAATGAAACTAATATTGATGAAGGTGCATCTATTAGAGATGGTATATACTGTTTAAAACATTTTGGTATTTGCTCAGAAAAAGATTGGGCTTATATTATTTCAAATATTTTTGTTAAACCTTCAAATATATGTTATGAAAATGCAAAAAAAAATTTTGTTATTAATGCTTTTTATATCTCAAACGACATAAAAACCATAAAATATTGGCTTAGTAAAAATGAACCTATATCTTTGGGAATAAGCATTTATAGTAATTTTATGAATGCTTCAAAAAATGGTATTGTTGATATTCCTTTAGATACAGATGAATATTTAGGTGGTCATGCTGTTGTTATATGTGGATTTGATGATATTAATAAAAAATTTATATTAAGAAATTCATGGGGTTCTCATTGGGGAGATAATGGATATTTTTATTTACCATATGATTATATAACAAATGACGATTTATGCGGTGATTTATGGGTTATAACTAAATCTAAATTTGAAAATTAGATGTATTTAATAATAAATAATTTTCAATATTTTTAATTTTATCATTTAATTCTTTTATACCTTCAACTAATAAACCACACATATGTCCATAAGATATATTATAAAAATTGTTATTTGTATTTATTACTTCAGGTAATATTTCAATAACTTCTTGTGCTATTAATCCAGTCTCTCTTCTTCCTGTATCTTTACGAGTATATATATAACCACTTATTTGTTCTATTTTTGTTATTGAATGTTTTATTTTTTCTATATTTTCTTTTACACGAATATCAGAAATATTACCCACAGTTCCATAAACATATATATCATTATCTACATGCAAATTACTTGCAACATAAGCATTAGATGCAATATAAATATTTGAATTTATTTTAACATGCCCATCTATAGTTAATAAATAATCTGATATTGGGTCTGTTCCAATCCCTATATTAATTTTTTCATGTGGAAATGCTGCATTATTTGTTATACATTTTAAAAATGGTTTATTATCTATTGTTGAAAAATTTATATTACCATAAACATTTAACATAGCATCAGTTCCAACAATATTATCCTTAAAATGCTGATTCCATTTTGAAGCACTAATACTTGTAGTTCCCTGACTTGCTTGTCTTTGTAAATATTTATAAGGATAACCTAATGATATTTTATTAGTACTATTTGTTGGCGTTTCATTTGAAGATAAATCAAATATAGTATTATTATAATTTCCTATTATAAATTGATTGTTATTAGTATCATCATAAATAATATGTTTAAAAACTGTTTTATTATAATTATTATCTTTTAATACTAAAGGTTCTTTAAATCCAGGCGTTAATAAAGAATTACTGTCAAGTTTTAATGAATATGATGAAATAGTATTAATTAAATTATACGTAGGATAATTTTTATTAGCACGTCCTATTAAAGAGATTGAAGGATTATAATTTTCATTTATACTATTTATTTGTATTCCATTTGAATAATTACTATTTATATTTATAGTTAAATAATTATAGTCTGAAAAATCATAATTTGAACCTAAAATAAATTTAATATTTGCAGATAATGCACTTTTATTTAAATTAAAATTTGAACCTATGATATTATTATAATATAAATTTTGTGTATTAATACTATTAGCTGTTATATTACTTTGAATAGTTAAATTAGATAAATTTAAATTAGCAAAAGAAGCTGTTTCTGATATTAAAAATTGACATATACTATAAGTTGAAAAAATTTTATTAATATTAGATAAATTACATAAACTAAAATTAATATTTTTTTTACCTGGAACACTACTAATATTATAGCATTCTAAGTTATTTAATCTTGATTTATTATTAACATATAATTGATAATCATTTGATTCTAATAAATCTCCTAATTGCAATTTACCATCTGAAGATAATGAAACTGTTGGTAAATCATTTTTTGTAGCATATAATAATTTTGCAGGTTCTTGATAATTATATGTTAATATATCTTGAAAAATAATTGAATATATATTTTTTTGAACATATAATTTATGATTAATTGCTATGTTAAATCCTCCTTCTATTGGTTTATATACAGTATAATTTTTTTCTATTAATAAATAATCATTAGCAAAAGTTTCCACAGGTCTAGTTGTAGAAGTTGTACTCTTATCAATATATGAAGTATATAAAATTTCATAACTATTTGCATTTTTTTGTATAACTCTTGGATTATTAAGTAAATCTGCATTATCATTTATATTTACAATAGCTGCAGCAAATTTTAAATTATTATAAATAAAATCTGGAATTTTAAGATTATAAATAACATTATAATCTAAACCATTATATTTTATAGTAATTGTAGGATAAGAATTAGTATTATATACAATTATAGATGATATGGTTTTATCTTGTATATATTTATTATTTATTGTATTTGTACATTCAATTGTATAACCACTTATTCCTTGTTGAGTAGTATTAGTTATTATATTTGGAAGCATATTAAATACAAAATTATTTGATGTATAATTTGATGTTCCAACAATAGCATCATTTTCATCATAAATATTAATATCTTCTTTTATAGCAGTAAAATTTAAATTAATTATATTAGATGTTCTATAATTTTGATTACTATTATAATATAAATTCATTGTTATCGCTGGATTATTAAGAATATTGCGATTATCATCTTTAATATCTATTCTCAATTGATTATTAGTATAATTTGTACCTATTCCTATAAATCCACGAGAATTTATATGAAAATTATCAATTATATTTGATTCATTTTTATATCTAATTATATTTGAATCATTTGAAGTTATTGGTATAGATATATCAATTGGTGAATATGCATAATTATTACTACCTATACTAATATATCCCTTATTATTAACTGTTAATCGTTTAGTACTTATACTATTTATAATACCACCAGCTGATATATCTTCTTTACTAAATAGTTCTATAATATTTTTTGTATTATTATATTTATGAATTGTAAAACTTGATAAGTCATATGGTCTATCATTACTAATATTTAAAGATTTTTTAATTATATAATCTTCTACACTAAATGTTTTAATAATTGCATTATCAATCTCTATTGCCTTATTTGGTGTTATACTTTTTATATAATCTGTAAAGAGTGAATAATTTGAATTAATATTAACATTATCATTTATATTAAAATTACTTTGATTAATTGTTAATTTATTACTGTTATTAATATTAAATTCAAATTTATTTTTATCTATGAAAAAAAGGTTTTCATTTGAAATAAAATTATTTATTTTAAAATTATCATTAGAATGAGTGAATTTTAACAATAAATTACTATTTATAATTATAGCATTACTTTGACTATAAAATAGATTATTTTTAATATTAATATCTTTGTTAAAAAAACAATTATTCATAATTGAAGTTGCATTTGAATTTGCTTTAATTATATTGAAGTTTTCATTGTTAATAGCAAATAAACTATTTGAAAATCCTAATTCAAATTTATTTTTAAAATTTATTATTACATCTTTATGTGTTTCTAGTATTGAATTATCATTTGTATTTAGATTAATAATATTTGAAAATAAATATGAGTTAATATTTAATTTATTATCTGTAAATCCACTATCATCAATATATTTACCAACAGATATTGACATTGATTTTATTTATATATTATAATTTATTATCTTTTTATATTTACAAAAGTAAATAAACTTTTTTTTTGTAAAAAATATTTATATTTTTACTTAAATATATGCAATCAATATTTTTTTGATTTTTCTTTAAAATCTTAATAGCATTTTTATTTTCCGATAATCTATCCCAATATATTATATTTTTATTTTCTTTTAGCAATTCTTCTTCAATAATTTTAATAGCATTTATATTAGATGCTAAATAAAACCAATTTATTTTATCTTTGTTATCTTCTAAAAGCTTAATAGCATTTACATTCTCTGATAAATAATTCCAATTAATTTTATTTTTATTTTTTTCAAGAAGGCTTATAGCATTTATATTAGTTGATAAATTATTATAATATATTTTATCAGGATTTTCTTCAAGCAACTTTATAGCGTTTTTATTAGCTGATAAATTAAACCAGTCTATTTTATCAGGATTTTCTTCAAGCAACTTTATAGCATTTATATTTAAAGAAAGTAATCTCCAATTAATTTTCTCTTGATTTTTTTCAAGAATATCAATTGCATTTATATTTTCAGATAAATAAAACCAATTAATTTTATCCATATTTTCTTTAAGTAATTCAATAGCATTTTTATTATCTGATAATTGAGACCAAATAATTTTATCATAATTTTCTTTTAGTAAATGAACACTATTATCATTAAAATTAAAAATATCCCATCTAATTTTATGTTTATTTAATTTTAAAAAATTTATGAGTTTTATATCATTATTTAAAGATAAATAATACCAATTAATTTTATAATAATTCTTAGGATTACAAATAATTTCATGTGCATTTATATTTGATGAAATATATCTCCATTCAATTAAATGTTGATTTTTATGTAAATAATGTTTTGCTTTAGAATTTTGTGATAGATACATTGAAGATAATTTAGTTTCATCTACAAATTTTCTAATTTTATAATAATAATTAAAATATTTATTCTCCATCTTTCATTATTGTTTTACTTAAATTATCATTTTTTATCATAATTGTCTAAAAAAATGATTATGATAAAATATAAAAATTATAGTTATGAAAATACATTTAATATTTTTAATTTTTTTAAAAATAATTTATATAAAAAAAATTGAAACATATAATTTTAATTTACAGAATTGTATGACAATTAAAGATATATCAGGTATCAAAAATATAAATAAATATTTTAAAAATTCTATTGCTAAAAAATGGATTAAAATAATAGAAATTGATAAAACAGTTAAATATAAAGATTATAATAGAAAAAATAATTTTATTCAAATTGCTAATATAGTATTAGATAATGAACTTGGATTAAAAGGCAATAAAAAAGGCATTAAAAAAAGAAATACATTAATTAATTTTATTCCTAATATTGCTAAAGAAGAATATAATAAAAAAACAGAGTGGTTATATATATTTACTATTAATGATAGAATTGTTAAAATAGGAGGAACACGAATAGGTATTAAAGGAAGAGTTATGAGTTATTTATCCGGTCATTATATAGAAGAACGAGGAAAATCTGGCGATTGTTCAAAAACAAATGGTTATATATATAATACATTTGAATTTTATTTAAATTTGGGTTGCAAAATTCAAATGTATGGATATAAACTACCTAATACATCAGTTTCTATTAATATTTTTAATAAAAGTATTAATATTATACCTCAAACATTTCATGCTTATGAAAGTGCTTTTTTAGAAGACTTTAAAAAAACCTATAAAAAATATCCAATACTAAGTGAAAATTGTGATCCTCAATACAAAAAAGTTATTTAAGGATAACTTATTATATATAATCATGTGATAAGGTATTATACTAATTAATTATTTTTATTCTTTATAGCGGAGGGTTGCCCGAGCGGTCTAAGGGGAATGACTTAAGATCATTTGTACTTCGGTACGCGTGGGTTCGAACCCCACACCCTCTACATTCTTGTTTAACATCCGCTATAAATTTATTTTTTATTTCTATATTAAAGTTAATATGGATTACAAAGAACTAGATATAACTGAACTCAATTTTGAAAATAATAATTTATTAATTACATATTCAAATAATGAAGTTGAAATATTACCTAAAAATTTTGATACATATTCAAAATTGTATGATGATTGGCTTTTAGATCAGCCAATGTTTATATCTGATATTTTTAAAACACAAATGCGAGATTTATTTTTTGTTGCTAAAAATAATGATATAAATTCTTTAAATAGTTTAAATTCATTTTTATCAGAATCAAATAAAGATGAAGTATTAAAATTTATAACTTATATGAGAAAAAGAGATTTAACAGAAGAGAAAAAAAAATGGAAAATTATTAAATCATAAATTTTAATAAAAATTCTTTAATAGAAAGAGCTATATTATAAGATAATTGTATTGGAACTGCATTTCCTATTTGCATACATCTTGAAGTATGAGAACCGCAAAATTTATAATTTAATGGAAAACCTGTTATTGTTGCAGCTTCACGAACAGTTATTGAACGATGTTCGCAAGGATGAATTGGAAAATTACTGTGTCCTGGAACTAAAGTAGGTGCAGGAAAATTTCTATTCAATCTTTGTGTATTTCCTCTTGAATAAAATGCACTTATTTTTAATTCATCAGGTATTTCATCAATAATATCAGCAATATTATTACCTTCTGGTATAAGTTTAAATCTATCAATGGTTTTTTTATTATGATTCATAGGTTTATTATCTTCATCAATTGTAGGATTATTTATACCATTATAATCTATTAAGTTTAATGCATCATTTAATGTATTTTTTGTATTTTGTTCTTCAGGATATTTATATTCACCTTGAATATCATTTCTAACTGCTATCATAATTATTCGCTTTCTATTTGTATATCCGCCATATTTATCAGTTTGTAATATTTTTTCATAAAATCTATATCCCATTTCTGAATATTTTTGTTTTATATCATCTAAAATGCTATATTTATATTTTTCAATATTTTTCAATAATTCTTCCATTTTTTTTTTATTTTCATTTATTGTTAAATTTAAATTATTATAATTTTCTCCTGTTTTTCTTTTACTAGATTTTTCACCATTTAAAAGTTTATTTATATCACTTAATTTTGTATAATCTTCAAAAGTTTTTTTTGTATCTTCATTATTATAATATAATTTCATATTCTTAATTGTTATTACATTTTCTATAACACTTATTTTAGGTTTTAGTATAGAAACTATTCGTAATTGATGTTCATATAAATAATTTCGTGGGTCAAATGGATTTCTAACACCTGCTAAAGAAAATCCTTTACATACAATTCCACCAAATAAAACATCAATTTCTATATTTCCTATTTTTGATAATAATAGTTCTTTTGTTATATTTTCAATTGGACATAATAAATATTGTTCTTTTGTTATTACTTTATTTAATAATAAAGTATCTATTGTATCTTTATCAATATCATTCACTAAAATTGATTTAAAACCTGCATTTTTAAATCCTAAATGAGCACCACCTGCACCAATAAATGTTTCAACTATTGTAAATTCTCTATTCATCATTAGTTAATTTTATTTTTTAATCATTTTTTAAATAAAAAATATATATATGAAAATATTGTCATATTATATTAATGGTTTATATTTATGTTTTAAAATTAGAAAAAAATAAATATTATATTGGTAAAACATCAAATCCTTCTTTTCGTATAGAAAGTCATTTTAATTCAAATGGTTCAGAATGGACTAAAATATATAAACCTATAAAATTATTAGAACTTATAGAAGGTGATGATTATGATGAAGATAAATATACTAAAATATATATGGATAAATACGGTATTGATAATGTAAGAGGTGGAACATATACATCTATAAAATTAGATAAAGAAACTAAAAACCAACTTATAAAAATTAGCAATAGTACTAATAATAAATGTTTCAAATGTGAAAAAGAAGGACATTTCGCTAGAGATTGTTATAATAATACTGATGATACTGATGATAGCAATGAAAATACAATATGGTGTTGTAATTATTGTGATAAAGAATTTGAAAATGAAAAAAACTGTGTAAAACATGAAAATAATTGCAAATTAAATAAAAAAGTTTTTGATAATTCTTGTTTTAAATGTGGAAAATATGGTCATTTTGCAACAAATTGTTGGTATAATAATAATTCATCATCTTCAAAAAAATGTGATATATGTAGAAAATATGGTCATTTTACAATAAATTGTTATCAATTATAATTAAAAATACTATCCCAGATATCAAAATTAATATTATCTTTTTTTACACCTTTGGAGATTTAAAACGCAGATTTTTTATGATAAAAATAAAAAAATGATTTATTTAAATTTAAAGTATATATTATATAACTACAGAAATGAACTTTACTAATATGAATATTAAGGATTTTATTGACTATATTATAACTATTGATAATATTGATGATATTTTAGAGAATTGTAAAACACAATCTGAAAAAGGTTTTATTTTTGAGAGATTATTTGATATTTTTATTAAATTTGGATTTTGTGATGTTTTTATTAACTCTAAGTTTAAGCATTTGTATGGTAATTCTAATAATGCTAAACTTAAAATTTTAGAAAATTTTAATCAATATCTTAATGAAAAAGTGTTAAGTGGTAATTCTAGCGGATGTTCTGATATTACACTACTAAATAAAGATGATAATACATATATATTTATTAGTTCTAAATATCCTAAATCAAATGAAGATATAAAAAAACAAAAATCAGTACATTATTATGATATTCAAAATATTATAGCAATGGCAACTAAAAATAAACATATTTATAAAAATTATAAAATTTATCTTGTTGTTCCTAATAAGAAAAAAGTTTTAGATAAAGTTAAAAATGCTAATGAATCAAGTGAATATATTACCGATCATATGACTGAAGATAATATATTAGATAAAGATGACTTGAATAAATATTTTTTAGTATTCAAACAATCTTTAATTAAAAATAAAGATAATGATTGGAATGAAATATATTTATCACCTAAAGAAAATTTGGTTCTAAGATTTCATCAAGAATTAATTACAAATAAAACAAGTACTTTAATTGAAGAAGGTAATAAATCTTTTTTATGGGGTTGTAAATGTCGTAGTGGTAAAACTTATATGTTAGGTGGTGTTATTATTAAACAATTAGATATTATGAAAAAATTAAATGTTTTGATTATTACACCTGCACCAACTGAAACATTACCACAATTTACTAATGACTTATTTAATAAATTTAAAGATTTTGATAAATTAAAAATTCATCATATTAAAGGGTCTAAAAAACTTGATTCAATTGAACTTGGTAATAACAACATATTTATTATGTCTAAACAACTTTTACAAAAATATATTAATGAAAAAACTATTATGAAGATTAAAAATTTAAAATTAGATATTATTGCTTTTGATGAAAATCATTTTAGTGGAACAACAAACTTGTCAAAAAATATTTTAGATTCATACTCTTCAAAAAACACCGTTAAAATATATTTAACTGCTACTTATAATAAACCATTACAAGAATGGAATATTTTACCTGAATGTCAAATGTATTGGGATATTGAAGATGAACAAATATGTAAAAGCATATTAGTTGATAACACTAATTTAAATAAATTAAAAGAAAAACATGGTGATGAATATATAGAAAAAACTATTAAATATTACAATAAATTAGGATTATCATTAAATGATATATTTAAATCTTATGAAAGAATGCCAGAATTATATATGATTACTACTTTGTTTGACTCAGAAAGATATGAAATAATTAAAGAAAATATTATGGGTAGTCATTATGGTTTTAGTTTTGACGTTCTTTTTAGTTTGAATAAAGATAAAAAATTTAATTATAAAAATGAAATTAAAACTATACTTAGATATATTTCTGGTTCAGAAAAAGAACAAGATTATAAAACTGGAGATAAATCTATATTTACAAGAATAAATAATATCTGTTCAAGAACACCATTTACACAAATTTGGTTTTTACCATCAGATAATATTAATTTTATCTCTCAAAATTTACAATTATTAATGTTAGAAGACAAAATATTAAAAAATTATAATGTAATGTGTATTAATCGTCAAAATAATGATTTAGCAAAAGATATTAAAGATGAAATATTAAAACAAGAAATTATAACTAAATCAGAGGGAAAACAAGGTTTAATTCTTCTTGCAGGTAATATGTTAAGTTTAGGTATTACTATTAATAGTTGTGATATTGTTATATTAATGAATAATACATTATCATCTGATAAAGTAATGCAACAAATGTATAGATGTATGACTGAAGGACAAAATAAAAAAATGGGTTTTGTTATAGATTTAAATATTAGCAGAGTTTTACAAACTTGTATTAATTTAACTGTTTATAAAAAAAGTAAAAGTGTTGAAGATAAAATTAAATACTTAGTTGAAAATCATTTAATTAATATTGATATTGATATGATGCATTCTAAAAAATTAAATAGTGATGGTATAGTTAAAAAATTAATGGATATTTGGAAAGGTGATCCTATAAATAATTTTAGATCTCTTCTACGAAATTTAGATAATGATTATACTATATTTGATAATCCAACACAAAAATTATTAAATACATTATTTACAAATTCATTAAAAGATAATAAAGTTAATTCAACAGTTGAATTTAAAAATGATGATGATGAATTACAAGTTTTACCATCGGGTAAAGAGAAAAATAAAGATAGTGATAGTAATATTTCTAATGAAAGCGATGAACTTCAAGAAAAAAAAGATGAAGAAATAAAAATATCATTTACAAAAGATGTATTACCTTATGTTATACCGTTAACTTGTATTTTAACTATTAAAAATAAGAACAAAGACTTTATAAATATGTTAAATAAAATAAAAGAAAGTAAAGAATTATTAGAAATATTTGATGACCAATGTTTAATATGGTGGAATAAAAAAGGTTTAATAAATATTATTCAAGATATTATTGTTAAATATTTTGATAAATCTTCTAATACATATAATATATCAGTTCAATTTAAAATGTCAATACAAAGTTTATTAGATAGACCAAAAGAATTATTAGAATTAATAGGTGATTGTTTGAAACCAAAAGCAATTGAAAAGAAAACATTTGGTGAAGTATTTACACCAATGGATTTTATAAATGACAAGATGTTAAAAGATATAGAAGAATATTGGATGAAAAAACATAATGAAAATATTTGGACGAATGACAAATTAACTTGGTATGACCCTGCAACAGGAATGGGAAATTATCCAATTGCAATTTATTATAAGTTAATGGAAGGATTAAAAACTAAAATACCAAACGAAGAACAACGAAAAAAACACATTATAGAAAAACAATTATATATGGGTGAATTAAATAAAAAGAATTGTTTTGTAGTGAAACAAATCTTTAATATTAATAATATATATAAATTAAATTTATATGAAGGAGATACATTAAATGTAAAATTAAATGAAGTATTTGGAAAAATTAAATTTGATATTATTATTGGTAATCCACCATATAATGAAGAATTAACAAGTGTTGGAGCAAAACCATTATATCATAAATTTATAGAATACTATGTAAATAAATGTAATTTATTATCATTTATAGTTCCATCAAGATGGTTTGCAGGAGGTAAAGGATTAGATAAATTTAGAGAAATGATGATAAATAGAACAGATATATTATATATTAAACATTTTGATAATGCAAGTAAGATTTTTGGTAATACTGTAAGTATTGAAGGTGGTGTAAATTACTTTTTAATTGATAAAAATTATAATGGTTTATGTGATTATAATGGTTCAAAAGTAAAGTTTAATAATTTTGATATAATTCTTGATAGTAAATATTATGATTTAGTAAATAAATTTTTAGAAAATGATAAAATTACAAAATATTATATAAGTCAAGACTATTATAAGATTCAAACAAATGACACAAGATTAATTGATGAAAATAAAAAAGATTATATAAAATGTTATGTATCTCAACAAAAAGGATTTATTAAATATATTGATAAAAATGAGATTAAAAAAGATACTAAAAGTTATAAAGTTATTACAGCAAGAGCAAATGGAGGAAATGGATGTTTTGGAAATAAATTTATTGGAAATCCTAATGAAGTACATACAAAAAGTTATATATCATTTAATCTAAGTTCAGAAAATGAAGCAAAATCATTATTAAGTTATATGAAATGCAAATTACCTAACTTTATGTTAAGTTTAAGAAAAATATCACAAGATATAAGTGAAGCAACATGTAAATGGATACCATTACCACCATTAAATAAAGAATGGAATGACGAAGAAGTTTATAAATATTTTAAATTATCAGAAGATGAAATAAAATTAATAAAAGAAACAAAAATTAGTGGTTATAATGATATTAAACCGATTAATAAAAATGAATCAAAAATAATAAAAGATGGGAAAAAACAATATTACTTAATTAATGATAAATTATATAAAATAAAAAAAGATAAATCACAAGGTGATTTATTTGGTAGATATATTGATGGTAAAATTATAGAAGGTATTGAAGAAATAACAAATATTAAAGATAAAAAAAGCAAATCTAAAAACAATGAAGAAGTTAATATTATTGAAAATGATGATGAAATTTTAACTGTATCAAAAAAGAAAACATCAAAATCAAAAATAAATATTATTGATGATAATGATATTGATAATATTATAAATGCTGTATCAAAAAATAAAACATCAAAATCAAAAATAAATATTATAAGTGATAATGTTATTTTGGAAGAAGAACCAGAAATTAAAGTTAAAAAGATTATCAAAAAAGAAAGTTAAAACTAATACTGATATTGAACTTTAACAAAAATTATTTTATTTATTAACATATAAAAAATAAATTTTTGATTTTCATTAAAATCGGCGTTTTAAATATCCAAAGGTGTAATATTAATTCTTTGATGCCTTCTTTTGTAAAATTTATTTTTCTTTTATTTTGAAGTTTTTTATCATAAATACAAAAAATGTATTTTTTCTACTTCATGATACTTTTTTTCAATTCAATCCATTCCATTGTAATTAAAAATAGTATCCCAGCTATCAATAACAACAATATCAACATCAATTTCACTATCAATACTATTTATGACTTCTTTGATACCTTCGTTTGTAAAGCTTATTTTTCTAAATTCTCTAATATCATTTCTTGAAATAACCATTGGATTTATAAAACAACCTAGAACCATAACTTTATATTCTGGAATATCACTGAATTCATTTATATCTAAAATGTAGAAATAA
>Ga0172367_10002714_pt1 | contig 23936 bp, 22 predicted proteins | sample Lak10m_FD_114542 | JGI IMG/M metagenome (GOLD analysis project Ga0172367, IMG submission 114542) | Freshwater microbial communities from Kabuno Bay, South-Kivu, Congo - kab_022012_10m | ecosystem: Environmental > Aquatic > Freshwater > Lake | place: Democratic Republic of the Congo: South-Kivu... | reverse complement strand
GGTCCGCTTGGCCGCCGCGCGGCATGTCGCGCGCGCCAAGTATCCCGACGACGAGCTGGGCGAGTCGTTCCGCAACGCTGCGGCGCTGCTGGACGCGCGCCTCGGCACGCGAGTCGTGTCGCTTGAGACAGGCGGCTTCGACACGCACTCCAACCAACGCGCCGCGCACGATCGACTGATGGCGCGGCTCGACGGGGCCATCGGCGCCTTCTTCGCCGATTTGAAGGGGCGCTCGATCGAGCGCGATGTGCTGCTGGTCGTCTACAGCGAGTTCGGACGACGCGTGCAGGAGAACGGCTCGCGTGGCACCGACCATGGCGCGGCCGCGCCCGTGCTGGTGTTCGGTCGCGGGGTCCGCGCCGGCTTGCATGGGCGCCATCCATCGCTGGTCGACCTCGAGGGTGGCGATCTCGCCTGCACGACCGACTTCCGCTCCGTCTACGCTTCGATCGCGCGCGATTGGTTCGGGACCGATCCCAAGCCCATCGTGGGCGAATGGCCGGGCCTGTCCTTGGTCGGGTGAGCGACCAGGCGGAGCGCGCTCAAGCCGCGTCGAGGCGCGCGTGCAGTCGCAGCAGCGCCTCGCGATCGCCGTCGAGTTCGAGCGCCGGGTAGGCGCTGCCGAGCGGCGCCCAGCGGAACTCGGACCAGCGCGGCCCGAGGCGCAGGGGCGCGGCGGCCAACGGAGCGTGGAAGCCGAAGGTCCATTCGACCACGTCCTCGATGCCCAGCATGGTGACCGCGGGTGGTCCCAGCTCGATCAGGTCGAGTGGTTGCACGAGGCCGATGTCGTCCAGCACTTCGCGGCGCACGGCGTTCTCGAGCTTCTCGCCGAAGCCGAGGTTGCCTTGCAGCGGTCCCCAGCAAGCCTCGAGACCCTGCGCCGGTCGCAGCAGCAGGTAGCGCGTGTCGGCACCTCGCCTGTGAAAGACGAAGACCTTGATCCGGTGCAGGAGTTCGGCCATGGGGTCGTCCGCGTTGGTCGCTTTCGGCCGGGGACGCACGCTGGCTTGAGCCGGAACGCCGTGCGGCGCGAATGCGGGATCCACCACGCACCCCTCGGCTTCCAAGCCGCGGCCGGCGCGCCCACAATGTCCGCCATGGTCGCGGATGAACTGGCGCGCGCCGCGGGGCGGTTGGCGTTGCTCGTGGATTGGGAACGACGCGCGCGCAGCGGCATGCGGCCCGGCCTCGAGCCCGTGCGCGATCTGTGTGCGCGCCTCGGCGATCCGCAATCGCGCCTGCGCTGCGTGCATGTCACGGGCAGCAAGGGCAAGGGCACCACGGCGGCCATCGTGGCGGGCGCGCTGCGCAAGGCCGGGCGCAAGGTCGGTCTGTACACCTCGCCGCATGTGGAGCGCATCGTCGAGCGCTTGAGGATCGACGGCGCCGAGGTCGAGGAGGATGTGCTGGGCCGTGCCCTGGGGCGCGCCCTCGACGCGCGCGATGCGGCCGTGCGCGAGGCGACGCCGGCCGACGACGCGACCTGGTTCGACGTGGTCACGGCCGCGTGCCTGCTCGCCATGGTGGAGGCGGGTTGCGAGTGGGCGGTGGTCGAAGTCGGCCTCGGCGGGCGGCTCGACTCGACCAACATCGTCGACGGCCTAGTGGCGGTCGTCGTCAACATCGAACTCGAGCACTGCGACGTGCTCGGGCCGACGCGCACGCACATCGCGCGCGAGAAGGGCGGCATCGTCAAGCCCGGCGCGACGCTGGTGACGAGCCTCGACGAAGACGACGAGGCCGGCCTCGTGCTGCGGACGATCGCGCTCGAACGCGGGGCGCGTCGCATCGTCGTGCCGCCGCGGGGTTCGTGGCGCGAGCGCAACGCCGACCTCGCGCGCGCCGTGCTCGCCGCGCTGGCGGAGGGCGATGAAGGCCTCGGGCCGGGCCTCGTCGACGACGGCGTGCTCGCCGCGGCGCGCCTGCCAGCTCGCGGCGAGTGGCGCGAGCTCGACGGGGCGGCGCTGCTGCTCGACGGGGTGCATGTGCCTGCGGCCATCGAGCTGGCCTTCGCGGACGAGGTGCGAACCCGGGGCAAGGCGGCGGCGGTGGTGCTGGCCCTCGGGCGGGACAAGGACCTGCCGGGGGTGCTCAAGGCCTTGCGCGCCACGTCCGATCTACTGCTCTGCACCTCGGTCGCCTCAGGGCCGCTGCGAGGCGCGGAGGAGTTGTGCGAAGCGGCCTCGGCGGCCGGGTGGAACGCGCGAGCGGTCCCCGATCCGCTGGAAGCCCTGCGCCAAGCCGCCGCGTCGGCGGGCCCGCGGGGCTGGGCGTGCGTCGCGGGGTCCTTCCATCTGGCGGGCGTCGCGCGGCGCGCCACGAGGTCCCTCGACGCCAAGGACCCACCATGCTCACCATCGTCTCCGATGTGCTCCTGACGGATTCCTTCCTGATCAAGGGCAACATCGAGAACAAGTACACGCGTCTGTCGCAGGTGCTGGACGAGACGCGGCGCTACTTCGTGAAGGTGCGCGACGCGACGCTCGTCGACCTCAACACGTGCGAACGGATCAACACGCCGTTGTTGCATGTCAACGTGGACGAGATCCTGCTGGCGCACGAATTCCTCGACTCCGGCGGCGACGCGGCGGCGCGCGAGCTCGCCAAGAACCAGGCCACGCACCGCGTGCGCGTGTTCTACACGGGCAACCTCAATGTCGAGCTGGGCGGCGAGGTGCGACCGAGCTCCTACGAGGCCGACGATCGCACCACGCGGCGCTTCTTCACCATGCGCAATCCGGTGCTGCGCGGGTTCAACGACCGTGGCGACCCGGATCTGAAGCTCCTGGGCAAGCTCCCGTACGCCATCTTGAACAAGCTGCGACTGTCGTACGTGTACGACTTCAACTGAGCGCGACTAGAATGAGCGCATGGACGAGCTCCAGGCGCGATCGGCCCCGGAAGGGGACCGTGCACGAGGGCGACGCGGTGCCGAGCACTGGGTCGTCCTCGCGCTCGTGTTGGCCGCCTTCCTCGTCGAGATCTGGCTCGGATTCAACGCCACGCCCGACGCGCGCGGCTACGGCACGCACGAGCAGCTCGGCCTCGCGCCGTGCCGGGCGATCGACTGGTTCGGCGTGCCATGCCCGGGCTGCGGAGTGACCACCTCGGTGGCGCACGCGGCGCGCTTCGACCTCGCGCAGAGCTTCCTCGTGCAGCCCTTCGGCCTGTTCGTGGCCGCGGTCATCCCGTTGGCCGCGTTGTGGGCGTTGGTGCTCTCGTGGCGCGGCGGCGATTGCGCGGCGACGCTTTCGAGGCTCTCGACGCGCTGGCTGCTCTGCTCCGTCGGCGCGTTGGCGTTGTTCGGCTGGATCTGGAAGTGGAGTCGACTGTGAGGCGCGCGCCGTCCAGCGTTCATTCGTCGGTCGGCTCGCCCTCGACCTCTTCGACCTCCGGACCCGCGCCGCGCGCCTCGTCGAGCATCTCGACGAAGCTCGCGTAGCGGCTGGCGGGGATGTCGCCGTCCTCGACCGCGTCGAACACGGCACAGTCGGGCTCGTGGTCGTGGCTGCAGTCGGGGAACTTGCAACGCGGCGAGTGGCGCTGGAACTCCGGGAAGAGGTCGCGCAAGTTGGCGAGGGGCACCCCGTAGGGGCGGAACACGCGGATGCCAGGGGTGTCGATCACCGCCGCGCCGAAGTCGAGGCGCAGGAGCTGCGAGTGCGTGGTCGTGTGCTTGCCTTGGTCCCAGAACTTGCTGATCTTGCCGACCTTCAGCCGCAGTCCCGGCTGCAGCGCGTTCAGCAAGCTCGACTTGCCCGCGCCGGAGGCGCCGTACAGCACGCTCGTCCGGCCGCGCAGCAGTTCGCGCAGCTCCTCGATCCCGCGGCCATCGACGGCCGAGGTGGCCAGCACCTGCACGGGGATCTGCTCGTAGGTGGCTTGGATCGCGTCGCGCTCCTCTTCGTCGACGAGGTCGATCTTGTTGAGCACCACGACCGGCGTGAGGTGTTGCCACACGCATGTGGCGAGGATGCGATCGGTGCGGTTGGAGCTGAACTTGGGCTTCTTGAGCGATCCCACGACGACCACCTGGTCGACGTTGGCGGCGAGCACCTGCTCGCGCGGGTCGTGCGACGAGGCGATGCGCGAGAGCGTGTTGCGCCGCGGCAGCACGCGTTCGAGCCCCGCCGGCGTGGTGCCCATCTCGACGACGACCTCGTCGCCCACCGCCACCGGGTTCTTCTGTTCGCGTCGCGCGTCGTCTTGTCCGTACAAGGTGCCGCGCGGCGCGGCCTGCAGCATGGCGCCATCGACTTCCACGTGCACGAACTTGGCGTCCGTGCGCACCACGACGCCGGTCTTCGTCGCGCTCATCGGGTCGCGCCCCGGTAGGGGACGTCGATGGCCCACGGACCGTTCCACGCCTCGGGGACCGCGAGTCCCATGCTCCACGAGATGCCGTTGGCGAGCAGTCGCTGCATCGCCGCGTGGCGGAAGTCCTCCGGATGGCCGAGCGTCGTGAAGAACGCGCGACCCTTCCATTGGTTGGTCCAGATCCAAGCCACGGGGTTCACCGCGGCGGGCTGGTGCTCGGGTGCGATGCTCGTGCCGGCGAGCAAGCGCGTCGCGCCGGGCGATGGATGGTCCGGCACCACGTGGTACAGCCACGAGCGCGCCTCGAACGGCGCGACGCCGCGCAGCAGCTCGTGGTCGGCGGCGCCTTCGAACAGCTCGACCTTGGTGCGGCTCGAATGACCGTAGTGCGTGTGTCCGCCGGCGCCCCAGCCGGGCGGAGCGCCGAAGGCGAACTGGCCGAACGCGTTCCAACGCTCGCTCGCGTGACCGCTCGGGTAGTTGAACGCGTGCGTGGTGGTGCGCAGCCCGATGACGCCCTTGCCGGATGCGAGGAAGGACTCGATGCGCGCCAGTTGCGCCGGCGGCAGCCGACGCCAGCGCAGGTAGAACACGGCGGCGTCGCACTGCTCGAGCCATTCGAGCCCGGGGATGTCCTCTTCCGCGTGGTGGTCGGGGAAGGAGCGCAGCACGATGGTGTCGTGGCCGAAGGCGCGACCGTACTCGGCCGCGAACAGCGGCAGCGTGCGCTCGGACGAGTACTCGTGGTCGCCGACCACGAAGGCGACGCGCTTCCTCGCCGCCGGCGCCGCTTGTTCGGATGCACCTTCGCGCGTGGCGGCCGCGGGCGTCGCGAGGGTCGCTGGCGTCGCGGACGCGCGCCATGCGCCCGTCGAAGCCAGGGCCGCGCCCAGCAAGTGGAACTGGCGGCGATCGAGCGGCTGCATCGCCCGCGATGGTACAACGAACGCGCGATGCACTCGATGGAGGCGATCCATTCGCGCGAGAACCCGCTCGTCAAGCGCTACGCGGCCGCGCTGGCGGGACGCGAGGCCGGAGTCTTGGCGCTCGAAGGCGAGCGTCTCGTGCGCGACGCGTTGCAGGCCAAGATCGAGCTCGAGTGCGTGCTGCTGGCGGCCTCGCGCGCGGTAGAGGCCGCTTCGTTCGCGCCGTGCGCCACGCGCCTCGTCGACGATGCGTTGCTGGCGAAGCTGTCCGAGCTCGAGACGCCACCGGGCGTGGCCGCCTTGGCGCACCAGCCCGCGCAGGTCGAGCTGGATGGTCTGCCGCGCGGTGCGCGCAGCTTGCTCGTGTGCGTGGCGGGCGTCTCCGATCCCGGCAACCTCGGCGCGATCGCGCGCTCGGCCGAGGCCTTCGGCGCCTGCGGCTTGCTCGTGGCCAAGGGCGGCGCCTCGCCCTGGCGCGGCAAGGCGCTGCGCGGCTCGATGGGTTCGTTGCTGCGCCTGCCGGTGCGCGATCGAGTCGAGCCCGCGGTCGCGGCGCAGGAGTTGTCGCGGCTCGGTTGGCGCCATGTGGTCGCCGCGACGCGCGGCGGCGCGGATCCGCGCGAGCTCGATTGGAGCGGCCCGCTCGCCTTGTGGTTGAGCGGCGAGACCGGCGACCTGCCGGACCTCGGGACGCCGAGCCGAGCCGCCACCATCCCGCTCGACAGTCGCGTTGAATCGCTCAATGTCGCGGTGGCCGCGGCCGTCCTGGTGTTCGCGGCGCGCCGCATCGGCGCCGAGGGTGCGCGCGATGGCTGATTCGCTGTTCGCCTTCGCCGGGGCCTCGCAGGCGCCGCTCGCCGCGCGCATGCGACCGCGCACCTTGGACGAGTACGTCGGCCAGTCGCACCTGCTCGCGGCCGACAAGCCGCTGCGCCGCGCCATCGACGAAGGCCGCGTGGGGTCCGTGATCCTGTGGGGGCCGCCCGGCACGGGCAAGACGACCTTGGCGCGCTTGATCGCGCAACGCTCGCAGAGCCGCTTCGAGCCGTTCAGCGCCGCCGGCGAAGGCGTCCCGCGCTTGCGCCAGATCTTCGAGGCGGCGCGCGAACACGGTCGACTGGGCGGCAAGGGCACGATCCTCTTCGTCGACGAGATCCACCGCCTCAACAAGGGCCAGCAGGACGCGCTGCTGCCGGCGGTCGAGGATGGCCTGGTCGTCTTGATCGGAGCGACGACCGAGAACCCGTCGTTCGAGGTCAATGGCGCTTTGCTGTCGCGCTCGCGCGTGCTCGTGCTGAAGTCGCTATCCGACGCCGAGGTGGCCGAGGTGTTGCGCCGTGCGTTGTCGGATCGCGAACGCGGCCTCGGCGCGCGCGAGTTGTCGATCGACGACGATGCGTTGGCCTTCCTCGCGCGCGCGGCGGACGGCGACGCGCGTCGGTCGCTGGTCGCGCTCGAAGCCGCCGGCCACATCGTCGCGCCGGGCGGACGCATCGCGCTCGAGACGGCGCGCGAGGCCTTGCAGTTGCGCGTGCAGAAGGCGGACAAGTCGGGCGATGTCCACTACGACCAGCTCAGCGCCTTCCACAAGTCGCTGCGCGGCAGCGACCCGCAAGGCGCCCTGTACTGGGCGGCGCGGCTGGTCGAAGGCGGCGAAGATCCGATGGTGCTCTTCCGTCGCGCGACCGCCATGGCGAGCGAGGACATCGGCCTCGCCGATCCGCAGGCGCTGCAGCAAGCCGTCGCGGCGCGCGAGGCCTACCACATGCTCGGTGCTCCCGAGGGCTACTTGCCGTTGGCGCAGTTGATCGTCTACCTCGCCACCGCGCCCAAGAGCAATCGCGTCAAGCTCGCGCTGGACGCCGCGCTGCAAGCCGCGCGCGAAAGCGCGGGCGCCCCGGTGCCGCTCCACATCCGCAACGCGCCGACCAAGCTGATGAAGGAGCTCGGCCACGGCGCGGGCTATCGTCACGCCCACGACTCCGAGACCGGGTACATGCCGCAGGAGTACTTGCCCGACGAGCTGCGCGGGTCGCGCTTCTACGAGCCGGGACCGTTCGGGTTCGAGAAGGAGGTCGCGCGGCGCTTGGAGTGGTGGGCGCGACAGAAGGACGCATCCCGCGGGGCCGCCAGCGCAGGGGGCGACGCCGAGTTGGTGTCCTAAGATTCTTGCCAGCATCGACTTAGGTCGGCATACTATGGCAGGCGAGCGGACAGCGGCGCTGCGGCAGGTAGTCGGGAGCGTCCGCGCAGGTGGATCCAACTCCAGTCCGGGGCGGATCCTGCCGATGCCGCGAAGCCCGCTGCGAAGGCCGTCGGCCATGTCCCACACTCCCCACTCGATCCCGCTCCGGCGATCCGCGACCGGAGCCACGCGCTCATGAACGTCCTCGGGCTGCAGGCCTTCTACTACAACCACGCCGCCGCGCTGGTCGTCGATGGTCGCCTCGACTTCTTCATCGAGGAGGAGAAGGTCAACCGCGTCAAGGCCCAGCGCGACGGGTTCCCCGTCGAGAGCATCAAGGCGGCGCTCGACCACGCCAAGTTGTCGTTGGAGGACGTCGACGAGATCGCGTACCCGTGCGCGCCGTGGCCGTACACCTTCAACCTCGTCAAGTACGGACTCAAGTCGGTCGTGGGTGGCTTCGCGCGGCTCGGTTGGCCCAAGGAGCCGCGCATCGGCCGAGTCGACCTGACGCAGGATCGCGTGCTGACGACGCTGCAGTTCACGCCGCCGTTCCTCGAGAAGCTCATCCGCCAGCACATCCGCTTCGGGCGCATCGGCGGACGCATCCCCAAGGTCGCCTACGTGCCGCACCATCGCGCGCACGCGGCCAGCGTCTACTACAGCTCGGGCTGGGACGATGCGGCGATCCTGATCGTCGACGGCAGCGGCGAGACCGAGTCGACGACCATCTGGGATGGGCGCGGCCTCGACATCCACCGTCGCGAGAAGATCTCCTTCCCGAACTCGTTGGGCGAGTTCTACGCTGCATTCACCGAGTTCTGCGGCTTCGACATCTACAGCCAAGAGGGCAAGTTGATGGGCCTGGCGGCCTACGGCGGCCCCGACCCGGCGTTGCAGAAGCTGTTCGACCAGGTCTTCCGCGTCGGCGACGAGTCGTACCAGGTCGATCCGCGCTACACGATCGACGGGCCGCACAGCTTCGGCTACGCGTTCAGCGATGCGCTGGTCGAGTTGTTCGGCGAGCCGCGCGCCAAGAATGGCGAGATCACCGACCGACATCGAAACATCGCCTGGCACGCGCAGGACCTGCTCGAGAAGGGCGCGATCCAGATGGCGCGACGCGCCACGCGCCTTACCGGCAAGAAGCGCTTGTGCCTGTCCGGCGGGGTGGGCATGAACTGCAAGATGAACGGCGCCATCCTCCTGTCGGGCGTCGTCGACGACTTGTACGTGCTGCCCGCCTCGAACGACGCCGGCGTCGCGCTGGGCGCCGCCATGGAGCGCGCGCGCATCGGCGGCGACGACCCGCGCTTCCAATTGCGCCATGCGTACTACGGGCCCGAGTTCGACGACGCGCAGATCGAGGCCGACCTCAAGGTCTGCAAGGTGGCCTACGAGCGGTTGGACATCGGCCGCATCGCCGAGCTGCTCGCCACCAAGCATGTCGTCGGCCTGTACACCGGCCGCAACGAGTTCGGCGCTCGCGCCTTGGGCGCGCGGTCGATCATGGCGGATCCGCGCCATCCCGACATGCTCAAGATCGTCAACGCCAACGTGAAGTTCCGCGAAGGCTGGCGCCCGTTCGCGCCGGTGATCCTCGCCGGGCACGAGGCGGAGTGGTTCGTGGACGGGCGCGAGTCGCGCTACATGATGAAGGCCTTCCAGGTGCGCCCCGAGAAGGCGGCCGCCATCCCCGCGGTGGTCCACGTCGACGGCACCTGTCGTCCGCAGTCGATCACGCGCGACGTCAACGCGCGCTACTACGACATCGTCGCCGCGTTCCACGAGCGGACGGGGGTGCCGATCCTGATGAACACTTCGTTCAACGTGCGCAACGAACCCATCGTGTGCCGGCCCATCGAGGCGCTGCGCTGCTACATGGGCACGGGCATGGACGCGCTGGTGATCGGCGGGTTCATGCTGATCAAGCCCAAGGTCTGAGGAAAGGCGAGGAGACACACATGGCTGGCATGTCCCTGGTGCAGATGGCGGCGATGCAGGTGTATCGCTCCAAGGCGATCGCCAAGCTGCTGTTCGGCATCGACTTCCCCGCGCTTGGGCCGCAGGACTACTACTTCGACATCTCCACGCACGTCGTGGTGAGCGAGGTGAAGAAGCGCATCGGACCCGCGAACCACCTGCTCGACCTGGGCACGGGTTCGTTCGCCGTCATCGGACTGTCGCTGGCGAAGAAGGCCGGTTGCAAGGTGACCTGCGCGGACCTCAACCCCGAACTCGCCGCTTCGTCGCGCCGCAACATCGCGCTGAATAAGTCGGACATCGAGGTGGTCGACTCCGACTTGTTCTCGAACGTCAAGGTCCCCTTCGATGTCGTGACCTTCAATCCGCCGTACCTGCCGAGTTCGGCGGGCAAGGATTTGGGCATCGAGTCGCGTCCGGCCCAATGGGACGGTGGCGACGACGGCATGCGAGCGGTGCGGCCCTTCTTGAAGGCGGTGGCCGAGCGCGGCAACGCCGTCACCGCCTACCTCGCCATGAACACCTTGTTCGTCAAGAACGACCAGGTGCTCGCGCTGGTGGCGAAGGAACCAGGCCTCGAGTACGTCGAGACGATCCGCTGCATGCTGCTCCCGATCGAGCTGCATGTGCTGCGCAACAAGCGCGCACCGAAGTCGACCTGATTCGGCTCGGTTCGGCTTCGCCCTGCCCGGGTCGAGCCGACGAGGAGCGTGCGTCAAGTCGCCTTGCGCACGAACTGCGACTTCAGCTGCAACGCGCCGAAGCCGTCGATCTTGCAGTCGATGTCGTGGTCGCCGCCGACCAGGCGGATGTTGCGCACCTTGGTGCCTACCTTGAGTGCGGCCGAAGAGCCCTTGACCTTGAGGTCCTTCACCACGACGACGGTGTCGCCGTCCTGAAGTCGCGTGCCGTTGGCGTCGCGCACCACCAAGCCGGATTCCTCGACTGCGGCCGCGGTCGCCTGCTCGGGCGACCAGGCATGGCCGCACTCGGGGCAAGCCAGCGAGCTCCCCTCGGCGTAGGACCAGACCGAGTGGCACTTGGGGCAGGGCGGAGTCTCGCTCATGCGCCCACTAGTGTCGCAGCGCGCGCGGATTGGTGCCAGCCTCGGGCGTCGCGCCCGGACGAGCAACATCGGGCGTCGCGCCCGGACGGGCAACATCTGGCGTCGCGCCCGGTTCAACCCGCCGCTGGCGCCAGCATGTCGCGCAAGCGTGGCGCGAGGAACGACTCGCGCCGCGCGCGTTCGACGTTCAAGAGCGCCATGTGCAGCGCGCGCCGGGATCCGACCAGCACGCACAGCTTGCGCGCGCGCGTCACCGCCGTGTAGAGCAGGTTCCTCTGCAGCATCAAGGCGTGCTGCGTCGTCATGGGCACCACGACGGCGGGGAATTCGCCGCCTTGGGAGCGGTGCACGGTGATGGCGAACGCGCTTTGCAGGTCGCCCAGTTCCGTGGGCTCGTACTCGACCACGCGCTCGGGGTACTTGACGGCGAGCGAGCCGTCGTCCTCGATGCGCACGATGCGGCCCATGTCGCCGTTGTAGACCTCCTTCTCGTAGTCGTTGCGCACATGGATGACGCGGTCGCCGATGCGCCAGGTGCGCGAGCCTAGCTTGACTTCGCGCCCGCCCGCGCCCAACGCCTGGCGCAAGCGCTCGTTCAGCGCGTCCACGCCGCAGTCGCCGCGGTACATCGGCGCCACGACCTGCACATCGTCGACCCAATCGAGGCCGAAGCGTTCGGGGATGCGGCGCGTGACGACTTCGACGAGCCGTTCGGCGCACTCGGCCGGGTCGTCGACCACGAAGTGGTAGAAGTCGCCCGCCAGGTCGCCGCGCGCGGGCAGCTCGAGCTCCTCGCCGTGCAGGATGTGGTGCGCGTTGACCTTGATCAGGCTGGCGGCGCCTTGGCGGTAGATGTGCGTCAGCCGCCAAGTGGGCACGACGCCGGATCCGAGCAGGTCGGCCAGCACGTTGCCGGGGCCGACGCTCGGCAACTGGTCCGGGTCGCCGATCAAGACGAGGCGCGTCGGCGCCTGCACCGCCTTGAAGAGGTGGTGCGCCAAGGCGACATCGAGCATCGAGATCTCGTCGACGACCACGAGGTCGGCTTGCAGCGGGTTCTTCCGATTGTGCAGGAACTCGCCGTCCTGCGGGTTCCAGCCCAACATGCGGTGGATGGTCTGCGCCTCGGCGCCAGTGGCCTCCGCCATGCGCTTGGCGGCGCGTCCAGTGGGCGAGGCGAGCAGCACGCGCGCGCCGCTCGCCTTGGCCAGCGCGACGACGAAGCGCGTGATCGTCGTCTTGCCCACTCCCGGGCCGCCCGTCAGCACCGCCATCGGGCTCGACAAGAGCCCCAGCACGGCCTCGCGCTGCAGTGGATGCAGCTCGAGCCCGACGCGGCGTTCGTGGACGGCGAGCTCCTTCGCGGTGGCGAGCGCGGGCACGGGCGGCGCGTGCAGCAACTCCTTCGCGCGCCGCGCGAGCCCCGACTCGGACGCGGCCAGCCACGGCAGCCAGGCCCGGCGCAGGCCATCGGAGCATTCCTCGACCACCAAGCCGTCGTCCTTCGCATGCGCGAGCGACTCGATGGACTCGCGCACGATCGCCTCGGGGATCTCCTCGCGCACGAGCGCGCGCACGCGCTCGACGAGTTCGTCGACGACGAGGCAGCTGTGGCCGTCGTCGGCGGCGGACTCGAGCGCGTGCAGCGTCGCCGCGTCGGCGCGCCGCGGATCGTCGAGCGCCAACCCGAGTCCCAGCGCCAGCTTGTCCGCCACGCCGAAGCCGATGCCGCGCACGCCGTGCGCGATCAGGTACGGGTTCTCGCGCAGGCGTCCTTCGCAGTCGTGTCCAAATTTCTTGACGATGGCGGCCGCTTGCGTCGGCCCGAGACCGCCTCCGCGCAGGAAGGCGTGCACCTGGTGGGTGCCGAGGTCCGCCCGCACCACGCCCACGAGCAACTCCTTCAGCGGCGGCTTGAGCCCCTTGACGCCGTCGAGCAACTCGGGCTTGTCGGCGATGGCTTGGAACGGATCCGCACCGGGCGCCACGGCCTGCAGCGCCTCGACCACCCGCCGAGCCAGCACCTCGCCGATCCCTGGGAAGCGCTCCGAGGCGAGGTAGCGCACCGCGCCCTCGACTCCCGCGGGCGGCAGGACGACCACATCCTCGAACTCGAACTGCGGCCCATGCGCCTTGTGGACGGTCCAGCGTCCATGCATGTGGACCCGCAGACCCTCCGCAGGTTGGTCAATCTTCCCGACCGCGGTGACCAGCAGTGGGGCATATAGGCCCTGTCCGACTTGGTTTGCGTAACCCTTTTCTGGGTTGATTCTTAAGACGGCGTACAGCGTCTCCTCGGAGTGGAAGGTGACGCGGTCGATCGTGCCGCGCAACTCTTCCTTGGCCGTCGCATTTCCCCGTTCCACCACCCGCGCAGGATGGCGTGCCGCGGGGGTGCGCGTCCAGCCCGGACCGCAACCGGCTGTCCCTTGGCCCGGAGCAGGTCATCCGCTAGTCTATTCGCCCCTCTGCGCGCCGGAATCGGGTCGCCGCGCAGTCCACACAGCCATCCCCGAACGCGTCCCAAGGAAGTACAGCGAGTGATCAAGGTCCAGATCCGTCCGAACGAGTCTCTCGAGGCCGCCCTGCGCCGCTTCAAGCGCCAGTGCAACTACGGCGGCGTGTTCCGCCTGGCCAAGGCCAACACTTGGCACGAGAAGCGCTCGGACAAGCGTCGTCGCGAACGCCGCGAGCGCCTGCGCAACATCCAGAAGGCCACGCGCAAGAACCAGCCGCGCACCGGCGTGCGTCGCAAGCGCACCATGGCGCGCAAGCCGCGTCCGAGCTGAGGCTCGACGCTTCCGACTCTCGACGCTTCGTCGTCGCCGCTCGCGTTGCGTGGCGCAGCGTCGGCCATCTTCGAACCCGGGTCGCTGTGTGCCCGGGTTCGAGCATGGATGGACGGCTTCGGTCCCGGCGGGTTGCTTGGCGCGGCGCGGCGCAGGGTTGCCGCGCGCGGTGCGGCGGGCGAGGATGCCTGCGAGATGGGCGGCGTGCACGGCAAGGATCGCGACCTGTCGCAGACGAAGACCGAAGTCGTGCTGCGCGTCGACGCGTCGGCCTTCGGGGCGCGCCACGACCAGTTCGAGATGCGCCTCGATGCGTTCCTGGCGCACCATTTGTCGTGGCGCTCGCGCTCGTCGGTGCAGGAACTCGTGCGCGACGGCTTCGTGCTGGTCGACGGTAGCACCCCCGACAAGCCCAACGGCAGCGGCGCGCCGACGATGGACACGCGTCCGGGTCGCAAGCTGCGCCACGGCTCGACGGTGGTGGTCGTCATCCCCGAGCCGCTGCGTGCCCCGGTGACCAGCGCCGATCCCGGCGGCGTGGTCGTGCTGCACGAGGATCCCGCGGTCTTGGTGGTCGACAAGCCGCCGGGCATGCCGGTGCATCCGAGCGGGCGCTACTTGTCGGACACGCTGATCCAGCGCGTGCACGCCATCTACGGCGCGGGGTACGAGTTGGAGCAGGGCGGAGCGCCGCGCCTGGCGCACAGGATCGACAAGGACACCAGCGGGATCGTCGTGATCGGACGCCACCCCGAGGCGCACATGGAACTGCGGCGCCAGTTCGAGCAACGCGAGGTCGAGAAGGAGTACCTCGCGCTGGTGTGGGGCCTGCCGCAGAAGGACGGCGGCGCCATCGAGTTCCCGATCGGCCAATCGCGAGTCAGCCGCATCGACCTCAAGATGGCGGTGATGGCGGATGGCGCCCCGTGCCGCACCGAATGGCGCGTGGTCGAGCGCGGTCGCGACTGCGCCTTGGTGGCGTGCAAGCCGATCACGGGACGCCAACACCAGATCCGCGTGCATCTGTCGGCCATCGGCCACGCCATCGTGGGCGACAAGCTCTACGGCCCCGACGACGCCCTGTTCGAGAAGTCGCTCGAGGGGACGCTCGACGAGCGCGATCTCGAGCTGCTGGGGTTGCCGCGCCAGGCGCTGCACGCCCATCGGATCGTATTCCGCACGCCGCACGGCGGAGCGCGCCTCGAAGTGTCGGCGCCGTTGCCGCGCGACATGTCGGACTACCTCGACGAGCGGCGCTGAGCCGGCCGTCTGTCAAGATTGCTTGACGGTCGGCTCGTCGCGGCGCTGCATGGCGCGCAGCGCGAAGACGAGCGCCGCGCAGGCGACGAGCGCCCCCCAATTCGATAGCAAGGCCCACGAAGCCGTGGCGAGGAGCGTGGTGGCGAAGGCCAGCGCCACCATGGTGCCCGTCATGTCGAGTGGCGCTTCCACGCGTTCGGGGGACACCGACAAGGGCAGTCCGAGCACGGCGCGGCCCCACAGCACGCGCGCCAGGATGCAGGTCGCCAGGAAGGCCACCGGCAGCAAGCGCGCGCCCACGGCGCCTTCGCCCACCGCCAGCGCGACGCCCATCAGCAAGGCGAACAACGGCAGCAGCACGCGCACGCACACCGCCTTGTGCGCGCCGGCCTCGATGGACGCGTGGTCGCAGGGCGCGCCGTCGAAGATCCAGCGCGCGGCGTGGCCGCGGCTGCCCGGCACTTGCGACAAGAGCACCGGCAGGTAGGTCGCCGGCGCGAAGGCGAGCAGCGCGATGGTGCCGCCGCGCAGTTCCTCGTCGCCCTCGCGCAAGCCGACCCACAGGAAGGCCAGCGGGATGCCGAGCAGGGGATAGGTGCGCAGCACGAAGTCGCGCTCCTTCGGCAGGGCCTCCCAAGTGAAGGCGAAGCCCGCGCGTTCGTCGCGGCGCACCCAGGTCGCCAGCGCCAACCGCTTCACCGGGGCGAGCAGCGCGTCGAGCACGCCGCCGCCACCACCGTGCGCTGGCTTGCCGGGCGACACGAACGCGAACAACACCGCCGCCGCCGCCAACGCCGCGAGCGCGGGCCACGGCGAGCCATTCGCGGCCCAACCATGGGCGAACCACGCGCTGGGCAAGGACAGCAGCCATCCTTGCGGACCGTCGAGTTCGCGCAAGGCGCCCAGATGGCGCACGCCGACGAGTCCGCCCACGACCACCAAGGCCATCAGCGCTGTCTGCAACGCCACGAGCGCGCCATGCGCGCGCGCGCCGAGCCATGCATGCACGGCGAGCAAGGTCGCGGCGAGGAAGCTCGCTTGCGCCAAGCCAGCGCCCAGCAAGAGGAGCTGGTCGGTCCAGTCCATGCTGAGCGGCGCCAGGAGCGCCAAGGGCAGCAACGCGGCGAGCGCCACGATCCAAACCAGCATCATCACGGCCAAGGCGCGCGCCACGCGCACCTCGATCGGCCGCACAGGTTGCGCTTCGAGCCACTCGCGCGCCGGATCGTCGGCCACGACCGGCGCGAACTCGCCGAGCAAGGGCAAGGCGACGAGCGCGAACGACAACGACAATGCGCACAACGCCCACGGCCAAGCGTCCATGCCGTCGCGCGCGAGCCACGCGAGCAGCGTCGCGAACGAGCCTTGCGCGACCAGCGGCGCCACGGGCCATTCGCCCTGCGACAAGCGCGCCGCCAGCAAGGCGCGCGCGAGGACGACGATGCGCCGCGGCATGGATCCCCGGGCGCGCCTCAATCGACGCGTCCAGCTTCCTTGACGCGGATGTGGCGCGCGAGCACCAGCAGACCGACGGGCGCGATGCTCGCCGTGAGCGCCACGAACAGCCACATCGTGCCCGAATCACGCGGTCCTTCCGCCGGGCAGTAACGAGACAGGAGCATGCCGGAGAACGCGCCGATCAAGAGCTTCGCCAAGAGGAAGGGGATGTACGAGAGCGCGGCGTACGAGGTCTCCTGGCCCTTGGGCGCGATGGCCGCGGCGTATTCGTACACGCGCGGCGAGTACAACGCCTCGCCGATCGAAAGTCCCACGACGAACAGCGCGATCATCGGGTAGTACGGATGCACCGGCCCTTCGAGGCCGAGGTACCAATGCGCCACGAAAGCGCCGAACCAGCCATCGGCCATGCCTTGGAACCACGCCACGGGCAAGGCCATGACGAACACCGACGCGGCCGAGACGATGCCGCCGACGACGACCATGCGGTAGGCCGAGTACTTGCTCGTCAGGAGGCCGACCAGCGGCACGAGCGCGATGATCAAGATGCTGTTGATCGCCCACAGGCGGCCGACCGGCGCGCCCGGTCCGAGCTCGCGGATGCCGAACTTCGGGTAGACGTAGTACATCTGCATGAAGATCAGCTTGAGGAAGGCGATCATCAGCAGGAACGCGATCAGCCGCCAGAAGCCGTCCTGGCGCACGAGGTTCGCGAACAAGCCCGCGGTGTCGTGCGCGCTCTTCCCGACCACCGCCCAAGCCGAGCCCAACCGACCGTTGATCGTCGCTTGCGCGGCGGCGGGCATCGCGGGCGCGACGACCACGCCCTCGTCCGTGGCCTCGACGCCTTCGCGCAGGAACCACACGAGCGGCAGCAGCAACACCTCGATGCCGAGGCTGAGCAGCAGGAGCGTCTTGTAGGTGCTGATCTCGGCATCGACCAGCGGCAGAGCCAAGCGTCCGGCTTCTCCGAGTCCTTCGCGGACCCAATCGAAGCTGAAGCCGGCCACGAGGAAGCCGACGTTCATCATCGCGTAGAACAGCGAGAACGCGAACGAGCGTTGGCTGGTCGACGAGTAGCGTCGCACCGCCGCGACCAAGACCGGCGTCGCCATCGCCTCGCCGATCGCCAACGGCACCAAGCCCGCTCCGATGGCGACCATCGGCGTCTCGGCGAAGACCATCACGGCGCGCGACAAGACGCACAACACCACGCCGATGAAGAACGTGCGCTTCAGCCCCAGCGCATCGGTCAACGACCCGACCAGCACCGTCCCCACGGTCATCGACAACGACCACGCCAACACCACCGCCGCCGCCCGCTCGTCGCTCCACCCAAAGTCGGCCGACAACCACAAGACGAGCGTCGAGTTGAGCACCCCGTAGCCCGCGACGGCCACCAACTTGAGCAGGTAGACGATCCACAGCTCGCGCGGCGCTTGCAGCATGCTGGCAAGTCGGGCGGCCAAGGGGGTGGAGTCGGTGGTTGTGGCCATGGGGGGTGCTGGTCCCGGAGATTGTGCGCGATGCGCGGACCGAGGTGCCACAGGGCGTCCGGGCGCTGCGTCGGGCTCGGGGTGTGGTCGGTTGTTGTTGGCTATGGGTCCCAGGGCTTGGCTTGGGTGAAGTGCGACCGAATCCACGGATGGTGTCGCTGCGGCTGCCCGCTAGCGGGCGGCCGGCGTGCCGGGAATGCTCGCCGAGCCGACTGCGGCGCACTTGTTGGCCTGCGCAACGCTCACACCACTCCAAAGTGGCCTGTGCGGGCGAGGTTGCCAGACGAGCCGGTTCATGCCCATGGTGGCGCAGCGCGTGCGAGCGGCCGTCAATGACGAAGCAGACGGGATGCCTCCCTCGACTCGTGCGCGTCCCGCTGCTGCCTTGCCTGTCACCCAGAGCCCAGTGGACCGCAGCACTACTCGGAGGTCCTCGCCTCCACGTGCCCCATTCACGTAGGACGCACGCATACGAGCGGATGTGGCAGGCTGCGGGGTTTTAGGGGCGAGGTTCGCGCACAGTCGTCGGGGCCAGCATCCCTACAATCGTCCGCTCCATGGATCTCTTCGTTCCCGGCCCCTGCGGCCCTCTGGAAGCCAAGTTGTGGGAGCCGCCCAAGGGTGCGGCCGTCAAGGTCGCGGCCGTGTTCTGCCACCCGCATCCGCTTTATGGCGGCACGCTGGACAACAAGGTCGTGTTCCGCGCCGCCAAGGGCTTGGCCGAGGCGGGGATCGCGACCATGCGTTTTAACTTCCGGGGCGTGCGGCGCTCGGCGGGGGAGCACCATGGGCAGGGCGGCGAGGCGGATGATGTGGGGGCGTGCCTCGATTGGATGCAGGCGCGCCACCCCACGGCGCAGTTGTGGGCGGGCGGGTTCTCGTTCGGCTCGCGCACCGCGGTGCAGCGCGCCTTGGTCGACGAGCGCATTCGGCGTCTCGTGTTGGTCGCCTTGCCGGTGAAGGCCTTCCAAGTCGGGTACTTCGCCGAGGTGCGGCAGCCGGGGATCGTCGTCATGGCCGACCGCGATGAATTCGGCACCTTGGCGGAGTTGCGGCGCCAATTCCCGACGCTGCCGCCGGGCTTCGAGGCGGTGGAAATCCCCAATTCCGGCCACTTCTTCGACGAGACCGGGCTCGAATTGCAGGCCTGCGTGCGAGAGTACGCGCTGCGCCACCTGCAGGAGCTGCCATGACCGAAGCCAAGGCCGAGAGCGTCTATCCCGCGGGCCAGATCCCCGCCATCCGTCGCTTGATGATGCCGCGCGACACCAATGCGCTGGGCACCATCTTCGGGGGCGTGATCCTGTCCGAGATCGACTTGGCGGCGGCCATCGAGGCGCATCGCTGGCATCCGTCGAAGGTCGTGACCGTCTCGATGGACAAGATCGAGTTCAAGCAACCCGTGTTCACGGGCGACCTCGTCTCGTTCTTCACCGAGACCAAGCGCGTCGGGCGCAGCTCGATCCTCGTGCATGTGTCCGTGTGGGCCGAGCGCCGGTTCGGTGGCGGCACGGCGGTGCATGTCACCGAGGCGGATGTGACCATGGTCGCGGTCGACGACGAATTCCGACCGACGCCGGTGCTGCGGCCGGGCGGACCGACGCCCGCCGGCTGAACGGTCGCGCGCCCTGCGCCTTGGCGGTCGAGCGAGCGATGCGCGAGTACGAGCGCGAGTCTGCTCCAGTCCCCCGCTTGCGCCTAGGCAGCTCATGCGCAGGTTCACGCCCCGGGCCGAGCTGGTGCTAGCGCGCGGTGCTCGATCTGGCGCTCTGCCATGGTGCTTGCAGGACAGCAGCGCTTGCGCGGTCGCGGCGAGTCGGCTCTGGTGCCGATTGCACGAGCGGCGGCGCTGCGAGCACCTCCGCACGCGGCGCCGAAGAGAGAGTCGTACCTGGGGAACTGCTTCGCTTGGGCGACGGCTGTGCTTCAGCCGCGGCTGCAATTGCCTGGCGACTGCGCTTGCGCGCCCGCCGTGTGCCAGCAACTACGGTCCTTCGCCGACGCGGTACGCAAGCGGGGCGTGCTTGAGCAACTGCGCTGCTGGGACGACTGCTGTGCCTGCGTGACCGCGCCACTCGTATGGCTGCGGCGTGCAGCTGGCCAAGGTGCTTTGGCACGCGCCGCGCGTCGATCAGGTCTTCGGTCCGAGCAGCGCCTCTGCTGCGGCGCGCGGGTCCTCGGCGTCGGTCAGGGCGCGGAAGACCTCCTCGAGCGTGCCATCGGTGCCGGTGCGGCGCCGCAGTTCGTCGAGCGTGCCGTGGGCGGCGAGGCGCCCCGACTTGAGGATGGCGACGCGGTCGCACACGCGCTCGGCCACATCCAACAGGTGCGAGGTGTAGAGCACCGCGCCGCCGCGGTCGGCCCACAAGCGCAGGGTCTCCTTGATGGTGGCCGTGGTCGTGGCGTCGAGGCCGTTGAGGGGTTCGTCCAGGACCAGCAACTTGGGTCGCGGCAGGATGGCGCAGGCGAGCGCAGTCTTTTGGCGCATGCCGTGCGAGAACGCACCCACCGGGTCGTCGGCGCGCTCGGCGAGGCCCAACGCGGCCAACAATCGGCGCGCTTCGGCCTCGAGCGGCGCCTCGTCCATCCCGTGCAGCCGACCAACGAGCCTCAGGTGGCTCATGGGCGACAGGTTCGGCCACAACGGCGCTCCATCCGGCACGAAGGCCAGACGCCTGCGCACCTCGAGCCCGTCGCGCACCACATCCAGGCCGTCGACCAGCACGCTGCCGCTGCTGGGCGCCAATAGGCCGCACAAGAGCCGCAGCGCCGTGGTCTTGCCGGCGCCATTGGGGCCGAGCAAGCCCGCCACTTCACCGGCGCGGATCTCCCAAGTGAAGCCGTCGAGCGCCACTCGCTCGCCATAGCGGCAACCGACTTGATCGAAGCGCACCAACACGGGAGCAGCAGGCTGTGCGGCGCTTTGCATCGGCTGGTTGGTCGCAGAAGCGGCCGAGACGGGGTCCATCGCCCTTCAGGCTAGCTCAGTCGCCGCGGGCGCCGAAGCGCAGCGCTATTTCCGTGTGCCTAGGGTGCTTGGAAAGTCCTGCGGAGGGCGTTGGCTGGTCTTCGCCTCGCGCTAAGTGAGCATGCCGCAGTGCCGAGCGATGTGCGGCAAGCCTGCCGATTCCGCTTGGCGATCAGAGCGTTTCGCCTGGTGTACACCAAGTGCGTTCAACCTCAGTCCCGCGAGAGCCGGCCAGACGGGTACCGATCGCGATAGGCGTTGGTCGCGGACGCCAGCGTGTCCAACCGCCAGCGAGCCAACCAATGACCGAGCCCTCCCGCAGGCTGGGCCTTGCTGGAAGGGCTCGTCGGCGTTGCCGCGTCGGTCTCAGGTCGCCGGTGGCGGGGTGTAGATCTGGTCGCCCGACACGATGTGAGCGGCGATGCCGGTCTTTTCGGCCAGCTCGGTGGCGATTTCGCCCAGACGCGCCTTGGGCGTGGTCTTGGTCTTCTTGGTGCTCTTGGGTTCGACAGATTGCAGCCAGACTTCGCGCGGCTTGAGCTCGCCGACCTTCTTGATCCAGCCCTTGACCTCGGCCTCGGTCGAGGTATCCACCTCGCCGCGGGGCACGCGGCTCGTGACGATCAGGCTCGAAAGCCCGGTCAGGAGCGAGCACAGGGCGGTGTAGTCCGCCGCCCTCTTGCCGGTGGCCGCGGCGTAGGACTTGGCCGTGCCGTACTCGAAGCGTACATAGACCCGGTCGTAGATGCCGAGCAACCTAGGCAGCTCGGGCGTGATCGTGCTGGCCTCGGTCAGGAGGCACAGCTTGGCCTTGGAGAACCACTTGTTGCGCAGCTCGCGCAGGTTCTCGGTGATGGCGCGCATGTCGGGGTGGGCGGCCGGGTCCTGCACGCTGCCGTAGACGACGATGGAGTCGACCTTTTCGCCCGACTTGCTGATGCGGATCATGTGCCGCGCCACCGTGGTCACCACCACGGAAGCACGCGGCAGGCGAACCTCGCGGCTGACAGCCAGCGAGCGGTCCAGCGAACCCAAGTCGATCCCCACGGAAGTGTTCAACCGGTCCAACTTCACAGGACCGGAGAAGATGGGGCAATCCGTCACGAGGATCGCGGTCGGCGGCGCTACGTCTGTCATGGAAGTTTGGCCCGCAGCCTCTGCCTGAATGGCGGATGCAAACGGTCCCATAAACTACGCTCTTCGAGCACGCATTCCTAGATGCCTGTCTGTAAAAGGGCCCCGACATTCGGCCTCGCTGCATTGGTTTAACCGTTTAGCCATATTTGACTTATGTCGTCGTTGTTGCGGGGTTTGCCGGGGTGGACTTGTGCGCCCGTTCCAGTTCCCATTCTGCTCGCACTTGGGCTGGTTGCACCCGAGCTGTTTGCACCTGAGCTGGTTGCACCTGAGCTGCTTGCATCTGGGGCACGGACCCATTGCCTGCGGGGCCAGGCTGCGAGGCACAGCGCTCCGCCGGCCAAGCCGGTACGCCACGGATGGTCCGCAGCCATACGGGTCCAGCGCAACAGCCAAGGCTGTTCGGGCAATTCCACCCACAGCCAGTCGAGGGCCGTGACCAGACCTGTGCAAGCCAGTCCGCAAGCCACTGCCCAGCGCAGGGCATCGGCTCGATCCCAGTAGGCGCCCGGCCCGTCGCGGTTTGGTGCGGGCTTGGTATCGATCTTGGGATCGATCTCGGGCTCGGCCTTGGGCATGCGACTGACGGCAGCCGGTTCGCTGGAGGTCGGCTCGTCAATACCCAGCCTGCTCATGCGCGGCTCGGTAGCGGTAGGCCCGGTCGAGGTGGGCCTGCTAGGGATGGGCGCGACAGATTGGTCAACTGCGGCATGGCCGGTCGCATTCGGGCCGGTTGCATGTGCACGGAGTCCGGCCGGATGAGCGTCAAGACGAGCAGGTGCCGGCCGGGAGGCCGGTGCAGATCGAGTCAGCATGGGTTGGCGCAGGTGCGATGGGCTGGAGAGGGCCGCGAGCTCGGGGCCCCCCCGGCCACGCGCTCGCGTCCTCCCTCCACCCTGCTAGACGCTCTCCTGCGGCGTGGCGTGGCAGGCAAGCCACCTTGCCGAGACGCTTTCACCCGTTCCTTGCAGGCGCAGGCCTCAGGTTAGAGCGACGTCCCCACGTACCCAAAATCCCAGGGGAGTCGTGGCCCCCGAGTCCTGAGGTGCGAGTCCACAGGTGCGAGTCCACAGGTGCGAGCAAGCACCCGCTGGGCCGTCAACCGCGCAGCGGTCACACTCGCCGCCGCATGGCCAGCCACTCGTCGATCCATGCGTCGAGCGGCGCCAGGGTGTGCTCCCAGTCGTAATGTTCTTCGACCAAGGCCCGGCCGCGCGCTCCCAGCTCCTCGGCCGCGTGCGGGTGCTCGAGCAGTCGTGCAACCTCGCTTGCGATTTGCGTCGGATCGTCGCGCACCACCAAATCGCGCCCGGGTTGGCATTCGACGCCCTGCGTGGCCGAGGTCGTGCCCACGACCGGGACGCCGGCGGCCATGGCCTCCAGCACCTTGTTCTGGATGCCGCGCGCGATGCGCAAGGGCGCCACGGACACGGAGGCCCGGTGCAGGTGCTCGCGCACATCTTCGACACGGCCAGTGACGACCACGCCTTCGACCGCGGCGAGGGCTTGCACGCGCGGCACGGGCTTGGAACCGACGATGGTGAAGTGCGCCTGGGGCACGCGCGTGCGCACCAGCGGCAGGATCTCGCGCACGAACCACTCGACGCCGTCGATGTTCGGCTCGTAGTCCATCACGCCGGTGAAGACCAATTCCCCGGCGCGGCGCAGGTCGCGGCGCGGCGCGAAGTACTCGAGATCGACGCCGTTGCGCAAGACGCGCGAACCGACACCGGGGATGTGGCGCTCGAACACCTGTTGCTCGAGCGGGGTGCACAGGATGCTGGCGTCGAACTCGGCCGCCACGCGGCGCTCGAAGCGCAGCAGCGTGCGCGCCTCGCGCTCCCAGACCCACTTGGCCGGCGGAGCGACGCGTCGGGCGTATTGGCGCCACTTGTCGCTGTCGAGCTCGGCGTAGTGCATGACGCGCTTGACTTGGCCGTGGCGCAAGAGGAAGGCCGCCATCGACGACGAGTACGCGTAGGCGAGGTCAGCGCCGACGAGCGCCGCGTCGACCGCCTGCTGCATGCGCCCTGAACCGTACACGCCCAAGGTGATCGGCCGCGTGGTGGCGAGGAGCGCCGCGGCGCGCATGAGTTGAGGGCCCTTCCTCCACGGCACGGTGGTGGCGCGCAAGCCCTTGGAGCGCAGCGTCTCGGCCGCGCGCTCGTCGTCCTCGCCGTGCGCGAAGGAGATCGAGTGCACCTCGTGGCGGCGCGCCATGCGCTCCAAGAGGCGCCAGGTCGTGATCTTGTCGCCGCGGTCGGGCGGCCACGGCGTACGTTGGGTCAGGAGGACGATCTTCGCCACGGGCGGTCAGGCTAGCTGTTCGTGCGCGACGCCGCAGTAGG
>Ga0172367_10002713_pt1 | contig 23936 bp, 23 predicted proteins | sample Lak10m_FD_114542 | JGI IMG/M metagenome (GOLD analysis project Ga0172367, IMG submission 114542) | Freshwater microbial communities from Kabuno Bay, South-Kivu, Congo - kab_022012_10m | ecosystem: Environmental > Aquatic > Freshwater > Lake | place: Democratic Republic of the Congo: South-Kivu... | reverse complement strand
TAAGTTTTAAAAATTATAATAGAAATGATAATTAATGTCAGTTCTTTCATTAATTTAAAATATAAATTTAATTTATTAAAATTTCTATCAAATGGAAATCGGTGAGATTTCTATGTAAGGTGGAAGGATTTTTGTTTTATTGCTGGATAAGATTTTAGTAATTGGTTATACTCAGTGGCATGAAAAATAAAGAAAACAATAAGCGTTTAAAATTTATTATTAACCACCTTTCTGAGAAGAAGGGGGAAAATCCACTCATCCTAGATGTAAGTGATTTTTCTAATGTGACTGATTACTTAGTCATTGTCGATGGGTTTGTCAATCGGCATGTTTCTGCTATGGGTACAACGCTTGTTAGGGCTATGAAAGAGGAGTTTTCCGAAAGACCAAGTAGGGTTGAGGGACTTCAAAATGGTGAGTGGGTGCTCATTGATTACAGTGACATACTTGTCCATATTTTTATGCCAGGACTTCGAGAGCGTTACGATCTTGAGTGTCTTTGGAGTGAAGGAAAAAAACTTTCCTTAGTATAAGCAAACTTTAATTCTATTGATTTCAATATTTTTTAAACGTACACTGTTTCACAATGATAAAAAAGAAAAAATGTGTAATCACAGGAATGGGGATTGTTTCCTGTTTTGGAAGCAACAATCAAACTTACTACGAATCGTTACTTGCAGGAAAAAGTGGTGTAAGAGTTGTTGATATTGCTGACACCGGTCTTGATGTAAATATTGGTGCGATGGTTCAGGGATTTGATCCTTGTGATTTTTTAGATAAAAAGCAGGCAAGAAGGACAGATCCGGTTCTTGCATTTTCCTTTGGTGCATCAGCTCTTGCGATAAAAGATTCAGGTCTTGATTTACATGCAATTGACAAATCAAGAGTTGGGGTAATTATAGGGACAGGTATTGGTGGGATGACGGGGGCTTGCAAAAACTTTCGTACAGCTCTTGATAAAAATTTTTCTCGAGTATCTCCATTTTTCATCCCTTATCTTATCACTAATATGGGTGGGGCTCTTGTAAGCATTGAGTATGGCTTTACAGGTCCAAACTATTCCATTTCTACAGCCTGCGCGTCAGCAAATTATAGCTTATTAAACGCAAAACGTCATATTGAATATGGTGAATGTGATATTATGATTTCAGGTGGCGCAGAAGCTCCCATGAATGAGGCTGCCTTTGGAGGCTTTTCTGCGTTACATGCTCTTTCAAAAGATTGTAAAAACCCGTATGCTGCCTCTAAACCGTTTGATAAAAAAAGGGATGGCTTTGTAATGGGTGATGGCGCTGGCGTGTTTGTGTTGGAAAGTGAGGAGCATGCCCTTAAAAGGGGAGCTAAAATCTATGCTGAACTTTCAGGGGGAGCTTATAACTCTGATGCTCATCACATGACCAACCCTAAATTAGATGGCTCTGAGGTAGCAAGGTGTATACATCTTGCTCTAAAGGATGCAAATATTACAAGTGATAAGGTGAACTATATTAATGCTCATGCAACCTCAACCCCTATTGGGGATTTATGTGAGATGAGGGCTATTAAATCAGTATTTGGAGGCAATAAAGTGCTACCAAAAATAAATAGCACAAAATCTATGATTGGTCATGCTCTTGGCGCATCTGGTGGACTAGAGCTTGCAGCAATTTTGATGGCATTTAAGACAAATAAGCTACATCCGACAATAAATGTGACAGAAAAAGAGGAAGAAATTGGGGACTTTGATATCCTTGATAAAGGGTCTGCTGAGTTAGTAGTGGATCATGCAATATCTAATTCGTTTGGATTTGGGGGGCATAACTCTGTGTTAGTGCTTTCAAGACATAAATGCGTTTAAAACAGGAAGAGGGATATGAATATAGCGATAAGAGAAAAAAATAGAGTTTTTGATTATTTACATGAGTTTGCAGTCAGTTTTTGTGGTGCGATGTTGATTGCTGTATCTGCACCAATTTGCTATCATCTACCATTTACGGTGGTGCCACTTACTTTGCAGGTGCACGTTGCCCTTTTTGTCGCATTATTACTAGGACGTACACGTGGACCACTATCTGTAGTAACCTTTTTGTTGATGGGAAGTATGGGTTATCCTGTTTTTTCTTCCGGATTTGTAGGATCTTCTGCATTAATGGGGCCTACGGCAGGGTACTTATGGGGCTACTTAGCTGCCGCACTTTTAATCACAAGATTTAGGCCGAGCTCCTTTAAACAAATGGTACTTGTGATGAGTCTTGGAAATGGCGTGGTCTATTTATGGGGGGCAGCCTATCTTTCTGGATTTATAGGGTGGGGTAACGCTATTAAAATTGGAGTGCTTCCGTTTTTAGTGGCCGATATCTGTAAAATCTTGCTTTTTTCTAGATTGGCTCTTTCAAGAAGTGTGGACTCTGCCCTTGAGGGATTTTCCATTAAAAGGTAGCGCATAGCCAAAGACCATTTCTGCAAATAAGTGAGCCTTTTCTGTGGAAGGGGAAAATTTGTTAAAAAGCACTTCTGGGTGTTTACCTTGTAAGAAATTTGGGGCTACTTTAAATGAACTTGGTTCGATTCTTGACATATTTTCCTCCCGAAAAATAAAAGTGTGTAAAAAATTATCTTTATAGTATATTCGGCAATTGAGTCAAGGGTAAAACAAATTAAAGAGGTTTAGATGAAAGGAAGAAAATTAGGTGTGTTGTTAGTCATTTATTTCTGCGTAATGGCAGTTCAATTCTCAGGCATGTTTTTAACCTTTCCATCGCTTGACTTTTGGTATGAAGGATTAGTTAAGCCTTCATGGAACCCTCCAAATTGGGTGTTTGGGCCTGTTTGGACAGTACTATATATGTTAATGTCACTATCGATTTGGCTGATTTATTTAACTGCTAAAAGATCAAGGGAGAAAAGAAATTGCTATCTATTATTTGGAGCTCAGTTGATTGCTAATGGTCTTTGGACGTTTCTATTTTTTTACAAAATGAACCCTATGTTTGCTCTTATTGATATTGTCATTTTACTTATTTTAATAGGTGTAATGATAGGGGTCTATTCAAAAATTAGTAAAGCAGCTGCTTATTTATTGGTACCATACTTTCTATGGGTTGGGTATGCAACGAGTTTGAATATTGGAATTGTCGTTTTAAATTAAAATTTCAGCTCAAAGGTTGGTTTTTCTTAGGTTTGATAAAAAGAGGTGGGCAAAAGTTAGAAAATCTTGTAGAATAGGAACCTTGATTACGAAAGAGGTTTACTCCGATGATAAGAAGATTTTTAAGCAAATTGATCGTTTTTAAAATTTATCTATTACTTAGATTACGCTATAAGTTTATCGTTACAGGTAAAGAGTATGTAAGGGATAAAAAATTGCTTGAGAAGGGGGCCTTAATTCTTCCTAATCATCCAACTTTTGGACTAGATCCATTTATTGTAAAAAAATTTGCAGGAAAATTAGACATGATCCCTTTGGTTGCCGAAGATTTTTATAATTTCGGCCTCCTTAAACCATTTATGTGGTGTACAAGGGCAAAGCCTGTGATGTCGTTTGATAATGCTGTGACCGATTTCAAATTTAGAGAAACAGAAAAGCTCTACAATGAGGTGGTTGAAGATTTAAAAAAAGGTGAAAAGATTTTACTTTTTCCAGGAGGCGGCCTTAAGCGCGAGGCAAAAGAAAGAATCGGCGGAAGATCTCTTGCCTATAGATTAATGCAAGATGCACCAGATACAGAAATCATCCTTGTTCGCATTTCAGGATTATGGGGAAGTTCTTTATCAACCGCTCAGTCAGATGGGATTACTACAAAACCAGTAACAGCAGCAGGTAGGGCGTTAATAAAAGCCTTACTAAATGGTTTTTTCTTCGCCCCAAGACGAAAAATACTTGTTGAATTTGAAAAAGTCTCTGATTCCTTTCCAAAACATGGTACAAAGATTGAATTTAATAAGTCATTAGAGGAGTTTTATAATCAATATCCTACCGAAAAAAATCTATATAGTGGTAATTACAGCGCTGAAGAAAGGGTGACTGAAGAGCCGATAACGTTAACAAAAGAATATTTTTGGTCAAAAAAAACACCGGTTGCTAAGGTGCTTAAAAAGGAAAAATGTATCTATGAGGATTTATATATTCCTGGACAGGTAAGGCGAGATATATTATTTGAACTTTCTGAACTTTCGGGAAAATCTGTTAAAGATATTAACGATGGAGACGATCTTGTCTATGATCTTGGATTAGATTCCATGGATATTGCCACTGTTTATACTTACATTGATTCCCATTTTGATCTTGATCAAGATATTCAACCAGGAGATTTAAAGACGGTAAAAGATCTTTTTTTGGCTGCGATGCATTTTAATAAGAAAAAGAAGAAGCAGGAGAGGGAGAGCTCAACTAATGGCTGGCCTACGGAAAGACATGGGAGGAAGGCTCCTAGATTTGCAAAGGGTGAGACCATTATTGAAGTTTTTTTAAACTCTTGTGATCGAATGGGGACAGCACCATCTTGTGTAGATGAAGCATCTGGGGTCATGGATTACTATACGATGAAAAGAGCTGCCTTAATTCTTTCAGAAAAAATCAAAAAGCTTGATGGTGATTACATTGGGGTGTTGCTTCCGGCAATTACTGGCACCTCCATTATCCAAATGGCCATTTATTTAGCTGGCAAAACACCTGTGCCATTGAATTGGACGGTGGGAACCTATTTTATGAGTCATGCAATAAAACTTGTTGACTTACGAAGTATCATTTCATCTAATAAATTTTTAAACCGGCTAGATAAAGTTGATCTAGGGGAGGCGATGGAGAAAATTATCGCTATAGAAGATTTGAAAAAGGAAATTACCCTTTTTGATAAAATTAAAGGGGTCATTGCAGCAAAACGTTCTGCTAAGGCGATAATGAAGCAATATTGCCCAAATGCTTCTACAGATGATATTGCAGTAATGCTATTTACAAGTGGTTCAACAGCCCTTCCAAAAGCTGTGCCACTTACTCATAGAAACATCCTTTCCAATCAACGGGCTGCTTTAAATAATATCAATCTTACTAGTGAAGATGTGATGTTAAAATGTCTTCCGCCTTTTCACGTGTTTGGCTGGAGTTTAGCTTTATTACCTATTTTTATGGGTGTTAGGGTCTGCTTTTCACCAGATCCTTTAGATGGGGGTATGCTTTCTAAACAGATTCTAAAATGGAAGTGTACCATTTTAATGATGGCCCCAACCTTTTTAGCTCACTTATTCAAAGTAGCGAGCATTGGCCAGCTAAAAACGTTACGACTCGTGATTTCTGGGGCTGAAAAAGCTCAAACAAGTTTACTTGACTACATAGCAAAGTTAGGCCATGTGAAGTTTGTAGAAGGCTACGGTCTTACTGAAACATCCCCAATTCTTTGCTGTGGATCGGTATTTGAAGATTCTATGATCGGTGTTGGAAAAACAGTTTCTTCTGCAGAAGTGATCATTATGGATGTAGACTCTTTGGAAAAGATGACAACCGCTCATAAAGTTGGCGAAATTCTTGCCCGTGGTGATTCTGTATTTTCAGGCTATTATAAGCATGACAATAGAGATGTATTTATTACTATAGAGGGTAAAAAGTATTATCGAACAGGAGATCTTGGCTATTTTGATGAAAATGGAAATCTTTTCCTTGAGGGCAGGTTAAAGCTAAGCTTTAAGCGTGGTGGAGAGATGATTAGCTCCTCTGCTATTGAGATGAATTTAGGAAAGTGTGCTCGAGAGAAACATTGGGTGGAAGAGGGGGAGGCAACAAGTCAGCAATTTGCTGTTCTTCCTAAGGAAAAAGAGGGGTCAAGTACTCGAATAGTTTTATTTACCACATTAAATGTTACCTTAGATCAAGTAAACTCTGCTTTAAAGGAAGAGGGGTTTGCAAGGTTATATAAAATTAATGAGATCATCAAACTTAACGATATGCCTTTGCTTAAATCTGGTAAAGTTTCTTATCGAGAATTGTTTGAAAAATTAAGCGATGGTATCACAAAATAGGTGAGTATGATGCAGATTTTTGATACCAAGCTTCGCAAAAAAGTCCCTTTTAGCCCCGAAAAGGATAATACAGTGCGCATGTATACGTGCGGGCCAACCATTTATAATTTTGCTCATATTGGTAACCTTAGAACTTTTGTCTTTGAAGATTTATTAAGACGGTCAATAAAGTTTTTAGGGATGAAAATTTTTCACGTAATGAATATTACTGATATTGATGATAAGACGATCAAAGGGGCAATTGACAATAAAATCTCCCTTGAAGAGTTTACAAAACCCTTTGAGATAGCATTTTTTGAGGATTTGCATACATTACATGTAGAACCTGCAGAAAAGTATCCTAAGGCGACAGAATTTGTTGATGGGATGATTTCTATGATCTCTCAATTGATAGAAAAGGGGTTTGCCTACACCACAGATAGTGGCGATGTCTTTTTCCGAATTAAGGATTTTAAGCATTATGGGGAGCTTTCCCATCTGAATATGGATGAGCTAGAGGTGGGGAAATCTTGTAGAGTAAACCATGATGAGTATGACAAAGAAAATGCAACAGATTTTGTTTTATGGAAAAGCTTTGAAATAGAGCGTGATCGAGACATCTACTGGGACAGCCCTTTTGGAAAAGGAAGACCTGGATGGCATCTTGAATGCTCCTGCATGAGCATGCATTATCTTGGTGAGACGTTTGATTTACACACAGGCGGAGTGGATAACATTTTTCCCCATCATGAAAATGAGATTGCGCAATCTCAGGCTCTTACTGGAAAAACGTTTTCCAGACATTGGATGCATTCAGAACACTTACTTGTAGAAGGTAAGAAGATGTCCAAAAGTTTAGGTAATTTTTACACCCTTCGAGATTTGTTAAAAAAAGGATACAGTGGAAGGGAAGTAAGGGCACTTTTTCTATCAGGACATTATAGAGCGCAGATGAATTTTACTATTGATGGTCTTGTGGCCATTTCGAAAAGTTTACACCGCTTAGATCTTTTCACCCAACGAGTGGCGGCAAATAAGGGTGTTGAAACGGTGGATGTAAGTGTTTTTGAAAAGGCATTTAAAGAAGCTATTTGTGATGACTTAAATACCCCTCAAGCTTTTGCGGTATTGTTTGATATGATACGTCATGTGAATGCAAAGATGGATGAAGTAGAGATTGATGGCTCTACCCTGATAGAATTGTTAAAAACCTGGGATACAATCTTTGCTTTTATATTTTTTGCTCAAAATGATGAGATTCCAGGGGAGTTACAGCAGGCTGCAGAAAACCGATTTAAAGCAAGACAAGAAAAAAATTATGAAAAAGCTGATGCACTTAGAGAGTTGATTGAAAAAGCAGGCTTTGTTGTCGAAGATATGAAAGATAAATGTGTAGTGAGAAAAAAGGAGAGTTATGCAAACGATAAATGATGATGTTGATTACCACGGTTTTGATGAATATAAAAATAGAGTGAAAAAGCTCGAGGACATCAAAAACCTAGGGATAAATCCCTACCCTCACAAAGTGTCAAATACACACTCGATTACAGAAATTGTAGCAAAATACAATGATAGCGATCCTGTTGGTTCCTTTGATGATGGAAAAGATAAAAAAACCGACCATGTAAAGGTTTCTGGCCGTCTTGTTCTTCATAGATGTATGGGAAAAAATATTTTTGCCGCCATTCAAGAGGATGGAAATAGAATTCAAGTTCTATTTAACAAAGAGTGTACAAAAGTTCATTCCCTCAAAGAAGAGGAATGCTCTGCTCACAGCTTTTTAGAAAAGAAGTTAGATCTTGGTGATTTTATCGCAGTAGAAGGAAATTTGTTTCGCACCAATAAAGGAGAGCTTACGATATTTGCAAGTGAAGTCACTTTACTATCAAAAGCTCTTCTTCCCTTATCTGAAAAGCATAGTGGTTTGGTGAATAAAGAGTTGCGCTATCGTAAACGGTGGCTTGATATGATCTCAAATAAAGAGGTGATTGAAACGTTTAAAATGCGTAGTAAGATTGTCTCTATGTTAAGACAAGCATTTGAGGCAGCAGGATTTATTGAAGTGGAAACCCCAGTGATGGAATCTTTGTACGGCGGGGCGCAAGCAAAGCCATTTACAACGCATCTAAATGCTCTTAAAAAAGATTTATTTTTACGCATTTCAACAGAACTGCCTTTAAAAAAACTCATTGTTGGAGGTATTCCAAAGGTATATCAAATAGGGAAGATTTTTAGAAATGAGGGAATTGATGCAACACATAACCCTGAATTTACCTCGGTTGAATATTACGCTTCCTATTGGGATTATAATGACATGATGACATTTACTGAAAATTTATACGCTCATTTAGCCAAAGAATTATTAGGATCAACCATGATTGGAGAGCGTAAAGATAAGGCTGGAAATTACCATCAAATTGATCTTAAGACCCCATGGAAAAAAATGACCATGAAAGAGGCAATTAAGGTTTATGGTAACTATGATGTCGATGCAATGAGTGAGGGTGAAATTAAAGAAGTCTTAGGTGGCTTGATCGATCCTGATAAACTAAAAAAGGCAACGAAGGGATTGCTCATCTCTTATATGTTTGAAGAATTTGCAGAAAGCTCCTTAATTCAACCTCATTTCATTATTGATCATCCAATTGAAACAACTCCGCTTTGTAAACTTCACAGAGAGCAAAAGCAGGCTAAAGAGGGAATTGTAGAAAGGTTTGAGGCCTTTATTTTAGGTTATGAAGCCTGCAATGCTTATACAGAACTAAATGACCCAATTATCCAAAGAAAGCTTTTAGAAGATCAGCAAAAGCAATTAGATGGCGGAGATGAAGAGGCCAATCCTTTAGATGAAGAATTTATTGAAGCTATTTGTCAAGCCATGCCCCCATGTGCAGGCAATGGAATTGGCATAGATAGATTGGTGATGCTTCTTACAGGTCAGACATCTATACGTGATGTTATTTTTTTTCCTATTATGAAATAATTCTTTCTTTATTCTCTTATATATTTTAAAATCTTTCATTTTAATAATTTTAACAATATTTGGGAGAATAGAATTTATGAATTATGTAGGATTGGTACCCGTAGTAGTTGGTTTGGCATTAAGTGTTTCAGTCAATAGCCCTTACGGTCACGATGGCTTAGTTTGGGAAGAGCTAGATCCGATCGTTGATGCAGTTGGAAGGGAGGCTCTTTTATTTTTTTATCCTGAGGTTTCTATAGTAAATCAACCTGAAGGAAGAAGGCATGGTAAACTTACAGGTAGAGTCACAAAAAATACCTCTGGTTCAAATTATACCCCTAAGGGTTGTGCTCAACTTAATCGCCAAAAAAATACACAACCAAAACCCTTTCAACGTACTCATGCCCAACCTAGACATCGCAATGGACAACAAGCCAATTCAAAAAAACTAGGTAGCGTGTAAGGAGGAAAAATATGGTAGGATGTGTTAAATTAGTGATGGTGGCATTTTTAGGTTCTGTTTCAGCAAATTACAATTCAGGGGGCTATGATGCATATGGTACGTTTCCTGACGGCTATGGACGATTACAGCCGGGTGAAACAACAACCACATCAGTAAACGAACTTAGTGAGCTCTTTTTTTTTGACACCCGTAAAAGTCATGAAAACGATAGGGAGTCCTCAGTAAAGGTGATGCAACATCTCAGGGGAGCTATTTCTCAACGGCATAAAGTTAAAAACTAGAAGATATCTTTAAGAAAATGTAGAGGTGGAGTTGATGTCGATCAATACGCGCACTTTTGAGGGAACTTTTACGGGGTGATTTTTTAGCATATGGGCAAGTTTAGTAGTGTTTGCTGATTTAATAAGAATTTGAAAGCGAAAGCGGTTTTTTATTTTTGCGTAACCACAGGGAACTGGCTTATAAAGATATGTCTCTTTTGTGCAGTAACGCTTTAAAAAGGTATAAAAGTTTGCTGCAGTTTTTTCTGCGGCAACTTTATCGGTAGATGAAAGGACTATTTTTGAGATCTTTGTGTAGGGGGGGTAGTTACACAGTTTTCTATCCTCCATCTCTGCTTTGATAAAGCCTTTGAAGTCATCTGCAACCACTGCTTTCATCACAGGGTGATTTGGGTAGTAGGTTTGGATGAGGGAAATGCCTGGAAGCTCTCCTCTTCCTGATCTGCCCACCACTTGTGTCATAATTTGAAAAAGCGATTCTGTAGAGCGGTAATCTGGAATGTGTAAAGAGGCATCGGCACCAATTACAGCCGAAAGAGTAACAAGGGGGAAATCTAAGCCTTTGGCAATCATTTGCGTGCCGATAAGAAGATCTGCCTTTCCAGAGCGAAATTCTTTTAAGATCACATCATGGGAACCTTTGTGCTTGGTGGTATCTCGATCCATTCGAAGGGTTCTTATCTCAGGAAAGATCGCATGTAGCGATCTTTCCACCTGCTCTGTTCCTGGCCCTTTATATTTTAATGTTTCTACCTCCCCACAAGAAGGGCATTTTGTGATGGGGGCCTTTTTTTCATAGCCGCACAGATGACAGGCAAGGATATTTTCTCCACGATGATAGGTGAGTGAGGCATCACATGATGGGCATGAAATGGTCTTTTTACAGCTTGTGCAAACTTGGCAGCAGAAGTAGCCCCTTCTGTTTAAAAAAAGGATAATTTGCTCACCGATATCGATACGCTTTTTTATTTCGGTAAGGAGAGTCTCTGAAAGCATGGTAAATCCCTTCCCATTTTCACGCTCCTCATTCATATCGATGATCTTAATATCAGGGGTGTTTTTTGCCGCCGCACGCTTTGTCATTTTTAGGTACGTGTATTTTTTTTGCATCACATTATAGATGCTTTCAATACTTGGGGTAGCGCTTCCTAAGACAACTGTGCTGCTTGTAAAATATCCGCGCATCACAGCTACATCTCTTGCGTTATAACAGGGCATTTCATCGATTTGTTTATAGGAAAGCTCATGTTCTTCATCAACGATGATTAATCCAAGATTAGGAATAGGGGAAAAGATCGCAGATCTTGCCCCCACAACTATAGGAATTTTTCCTGCGCTAATATTTTTCCAAGTATCTGTTTTTTCCCCATCGCTTAATCTATAATGAAGTACGGCAATTCGGTCTTGAAAGCGGTGCTTGAAGCGCTCCACCGTTTGAGCGGTTAACGCAATTTCCGGGATCAGCATCAGTACCCGTTTATTTTGAGATAAGGCATGTTCAATTGCTTGAAGGTAGACCTCTGTTTTTCCGCTGCCAGTAATCCCATGAAGAAGAAATGTGTTAAAGCTATTTTGATCAAGAGAGTGGGCAATTGCTTGATAGGAGGCTTCTTGCTCCTCATTGAGTACTTTTGGAGCGGTTTTAAAGAAAGGGATATCTTCTAAGATACTTCTATCGACCTCTACCTGTTCCTTTTTAATGATTTTTTCTTTTTCAAGGGTGGCAATAGCGCTTACCGATACATCTCCTTCAAGAAGTTTGGATAAAAAAATCCCTTCTTTATGTTTTAGAAGGATATCAAGTATGGCGGCCCGTTTTGGGTATTTTTCACGTATAGATGAGGTGTAGTCGATCAGTTTTTGTCCTCGAAGAATGGAGGTAATTTTGAACTGGCTTTTTTGCTTCATGTCCTTTCGAAGACTTGCAGGCATGATTGCTTTCAAAGTAAAGGGCAGGGGGGTTGCATAGTAATCAGACATCCACTCAGCAAGCTTTTTTAAATCAGCGCTAATTAACTCTTCAGAGATTACTTCACTGACTTCTTTAACGCTATATTTTGGCGCCTTTTCAAGTAGGGATAAAATCGTTCCCTTTGCAGATCTTTTTTGAAGGGGAACAGATACACGCGCCCCTTCCTTTGCAAGCTCTTTTAAGTGATCAGGAACGACATAGGTGAGAGGTTTACTTAATCCTTTATCAAGAAGTACAGTTACATAAAGAGGCATTTTTGATTCCTCATCTTAGGTTTTGAGCTTTTCTTTTAAAAGATTCCAAAAAAGTTTCTTCTTTTCAGTGTCATTTTTCATTTCTTTTAGATCATCAAATTCAATAGAGGGAAGATTAGAATTGTTGTAAATCGCACTTTTTAAAATTAAGTGAGAGGGGTTGTGCTCAGCAATTACATCATCAAGAAGAGAGGTTAAAACCACAAAAGTGGTTTTCATGATGCGAGAATTTACTGCATCGCAAATTTGTTTAGCAAACTCTTCGGGATCACCCTTTTCAATGACAAATAGAGCATGTTTATTAAAGGGTTTTTGAGCAAGTAAACTAAAAGCTTGTAATTTTTTGTATTTTTCTTCCCAATCGGAATAAAATTGATCTTTTTTCGCTACAGGAGGATCTTCTTTTTTAATAGCAGGTTGGGCAGTAGAACTTTTTATTGTAACAGGGGGATTTAATGGCTTTTTAACTGTCAAATCAAATTCAATTCTGAATCGATCTTGATTTGTAAAAAAATATTCTATGCTTGTAAAGTCTATCATATTCCTTTATTCCTTAAATAGGGCCCTTGCATATGACTTTGCATCAAAAAGAGAAAAATCGCAAAGGGTTTCTCCAAAACCTACATAGACAATAGGGAGCTTTTGCTGCTTATAAATGCTTAAAGCAACACCCCCTTTTGCGGTAGAGTCAATTTTGGTAAGAATAAGCCCTGTAAGGGGGACAAATGTATTAAAACTTTCCACTTGAGCAAGGCAGGTTTGACCAAGTCCAGCATCAATGGTTAAATACACCTCGTGGGGAGCCTCAGGATCAATCCTTTTGACTACATGATCAATTTTCTTTAGCTCCTCTAAAAGCTCTACTTTAGACTCCAAACGCCCTGCTGTATCACATATGATTACATCGTAGTGGCCATGTCTTGCCTTTGTCATCGCATCAAAAATAACGGCTGCAGGATCTTGTCCGTGTTTTGCAGGTACAATATCGATTTGTAAAGCGTGGGCGTGAAGCTCTAGCTGCTCTGTAGCTGCTGCACGAAAGGTATCTCCACACGCAAAAAGCACCTTTTTCCCCGCATCTTTATACAACTTGCCAAGTTTAGCAATGGATGTGGTTTTGCCACTGCCATTAACTCCCACCATCAAGATGAGCTTAGGATTTGAGGGTTTTGGCTCTTTACCTAACTTAGGGTTTTGTTTTTCTAAAATTTCAAGAGCGATCTGCTCTAACTTGTTAAGATACGCCTCTTTTGTATCTCCTTCAAAATGGTTGATTTCTTTAATAAAATGCTCTACTACAACTCTTCCAAGATCTGCTTCATAAAGAATTTCCTCAAGCATCTCTTTTCGATCCTCATCTAGTGGCTTAGAAAAGAGGTTAGAAAGTCTTTTTGCAAAAAAAGAAGTTGTTTTAGAAAGGGCTTTTTTAAGAAAATTAAACATGCAGATACACTACCACAAGAGGTTTTTTAGCGCTTTAGTTTTTCACTAGGCAGCAAGCAAAATAATTTGTATTAATTTCTTTAAAATGTTTAAATAAAAATTTAATATCAAATAAAAGGGTTTTTTATGTTAGCAGTTTTTTACCCATCAACTCAGGTAGAGCAGATAGAAAGAGTAGCTCTTGGTCCTAGCTTTGACACAACAATTACTTATCTACATTTTGAAAGAAGAAGACAAAGATTACATGAAAATATCCCTACCCTTGAGTATATAAGCCCCCCTTCAAGAGAGATCTACTTATTTAATAGGTATGCTCAAAGCTTAGGCTCATCTATGAGAATTAGCTCTTTAGAACAACAATCAAGAGGAAGGAGAGTTCTTCCCTATAGCGCTAGTAATCCAACAGAAGAGCTTTTAAGAAGGGTTGCTCTGCAAAGAGCTCGTGAAAGAGAAGCTATTGCATTAGCTAGACGATCTTCTACCCCATTTTATTTTAGATATAGATAACACGTAATTAAACCATTGCAATAATTGTTATTCCTTGAGTATTATATCTGCAATAATATGGATAGATATATAAATAATGAAAGGTTTGTAGACTCTTTAATATCTTTTGCACAAGATTATTGTAAACCACAAACAGTAAGAATACCTGATTATCGACAGTGCCCTTATGTACCTGAGCGTCATCATGAGTATGTAGAAAGGGCACATACTAACCCTAATGCTACCATGGCTTTAGTTTATTCTTATATAAGTTCTATAGCTTCAAGTGGATCTTCAAGATGGGAGGGGCAAGATGTCAAGAAGCTTTCAAAAATCTGCGCTTACTATTTAGCGATTGCATGTAAATACAATCACATCCATGCTAATTGTATTGTTGGGAGAGTGTATGCTCAGTATCTTCGTGTTCAAGGGATCAATCACAATGAAATAGCAATCAAATATTTTGAAGCAGCAGCCTTTCAAGGGGCTAAAGATGCAGTTGCCCTTTGTTGTAATTATTACTCTATAACAAAAACCATAACAAATAAAAACGCCTATTATATTCTACTTATGGGAATAAATTATAAGATACCAAATGCCTCCAAAACCCTTGGTATAATTTTGTATCATGGAATAGGGGGAGTAGTTGAAAAAAATAGGGATCAAGCCTTTAGATACTTTAATAACTTGGCAACTAAAGATTCAGAGGTAAAGACTTACCTATCCTTTATGTATATGCATGGACATGGGGTAGCTATTAATCCAGAGCAGTCTGCAAAAATGATTATTGAAATGGCGGAAATAAATGATTTAAAAGCCTTAGGTCTTTTAAAAGATCAGGCGGAAAGGTCCTCAAAGGCAGCTTTTGTGTTAGGTCTTATCTATCAAAGAGGTTTTTCTAATAGAAATCGAGTAAGTTCTTTAGAGATAAATGAACCTTGTGCAATGAAATGGTTTACACAAGCAAATTTATTGGATCCTTTGAATAGTTTTGCAGCTAGGGCGATTGACCAAACCCTTGCTAAAGATGAGGATTTAGTTGATATAACTATTAATCAAATACTAGAGAATTTACAAAAACTAGTTAATAAAGAAAAATACGATTATTACTCAAAAGAGCTTGAAAGACTTACCTTTGTTAAAGATTTTGAAGGTATTATGACCCTTGAGTATTTTAAGGTTATTTCTCCATTATTAAAGGGTGAACCAAGCGCTATTATTCAAAACATATTTCGCATCTTAGATAAAAAGAAATTAGAAGCTGAATCGATGTATGAAGATGCTTTACAAGTTGAAAAAACATCAAGGGATGAAGCAGCTATTTCAAAGGCTTTTGAAGACGCCTTAAGTAGAGGTTCAACGCCATCATTATTAAAAATCATAGAAAGAGTTATTAATGGCAAAGAAAAAGGGAAGAATTTAGAGTGGGCTTATACCACCTTAATGATGTTATCAAAATTTTATTGTACAGAAGAAATGATAAATAAAGGATGGATGTTTTTTTCAACAGAATTATACAGTATAAAATTTCTCTACGCAACTCTACATAAAAAATTAAAGGATACTACAACACTAAAGCAACAAGCTATTTTAGAAACGATGAATAAAGAATATGAATCTTATAATCGGTGTGAAACTTTAGTAAAAGAGCTTAATGAAATGGTAGATTTAAATGATATAGCTAAAATTTCAAAACGAGAGTGGCATTTAGTTATTTCAACGTTACATTTTGGAGCCTCTACTGGCCATTTAATGGCTGAAAAGCAGCTTGTTCGACTATTTTCAACCTTTAGTCAATTAAAAATCCATTTCTCTTGTTTTTGGGAAGAAGTAAAAGAAAGAAAAATACGCATTTTGGTAAGTAGCACTATTTAAATTCTTTTTTATTTTCTCATAGAATGACTCTTGCTTTAATTATTTTCCTTTGATAAACTACCGCGTAAAATTATGGATATATTATCAAAAAGAGATCCTGCATGGAAAAGTGCATTAGATGCAGCGCTTATAAATTATGCAGCTCAGTATGCAGCTATGAGAATTCCCAGTTATAAGGTCGATGAATATGAAGAAAGAAGTGCAATGTGGTTTAGTGCTAAATTTTTCAACCTGTTAACATCGATCAGCAAGTCATCTTCACCTGTGGAACTTTGCACTAAAGCCATAAAGGTTTTGAAAGGCGGCAGCAATCATCCAAGGGTAACCAGAATCATCGTAGGGCTTCTTTTTGAAATAAATAATGAACATAATCTTAGTGACAATCGAAATATACTTAGTTTTTTCGAAATGGTCGCTCTGCAAAATCCAGATCTTGAAGACAATCCGAATGAAAGAGCAAAAATAAAAAGAACAATGGTAAAAGTAATAGATTTGTGTATAAAGCATTATAACCAAAATAGAGAAATTACAGGTCCAAATTCTATTGCGGTTATTGAAAGAGCAGTAAGGATAGCCACACCAAATGCTCAAAAAATATTAGGTATGTTTTATTATGAGGGGATAGGTGTTAAAAAAAATCACACAAAGTCTCTTGAGCTTTTAATACCTCTTCTTAAAAAAGGGGAAATAGATATAGCTACTTATGTCGCTGATATATATATGAGCGGGGATGGGGTAGCTATTGATTTGGTAAAGTCTGCAAAATTAATTAGGCAAATTTTAGATACCGGTAATTTCTCTATCTTAGGAAACCTTCTTCAAAGGGCAAAAACTGATAAAAATGTAAGCGCTGTCCTTCAGATGCTTGAAAGTTGCTAATAGGCAATATGTTGTGAATTATATACTACCTTTTGTAATTAATAGGATTATTCTTGATCGATAATAGGGGTTTCACTACTACTTAAGAAGAAGGAGTGTTAGCCTATGAATATACATGAGTATCAAGCAAAAAACATTTTAAAGCGTTATGGTCTTCCTATTCATAACTTTGTAGTTGTTGAGGATAAAAATGCTATTGATCACGCTATTGCTGAGTTGGGGGTGGATAAAGCGGTAGTTAAGGTTCAAGTTCATGCAGGTGGTCGCGGAAAAGCAGGTGGTGTAAAAGTTGCCATGAATAGAGCAGATATAAAAAAACATACTGCTAACCTACTTGGTATGAAGCTTATAACAAAACAAACAGGCCCAAATGGGATTACCTGTCACAAGGTGATGATTGCCGATCTTGCTGATATTGAAAAGGAGTTTTATTTTGGTATCATTATAGATAGAGATAGAGCTATTCCTTTAATCATGTCCTCACGTGAGGGGGGGATGGAGATTGAAGAGGTGGCAGAGGCAAATCCTGAAAAGATTTTAAAGACTCCACTTACCCCTTCTGGAGAAATCACAGATAAGCAAATTAATGAGATTACTGACTTTATGGGTTGGACCGGCAAGACGAAGAATCAGGGTAAAGAGATGATTAAGTCGATGGTTCGCGCTTTTATGGAGATTGATGGTTCTATATTGGAGATTAACCCATTAATAGAAGACTCAAAGGGGGATCTCTATATATTAGATGCAAAGATCAGCGTTGATGATAACGCTTTGTATCGACAAAAAGATATTCAGCAGATGTATGACCCTACCCAAGGAAGTAAAGCGGAAGAAAGGGCGCATGAGCTTGATTTAGCGTACGTTGCAATGGATGGAAACATTGGGTGTATGGTTAATGGTGCCGGTCTTGCGATGGCAACGATGGATATAATTGCAGAAAAAGGCGGATCTCCCGCAAACTTTTTAGATGTGGGAGGTGGCGCTACTAAGGAGAAGGTGATTGAGAGTTTTAAGATTATCTTGAGCGATCCAAAGGTGAAGGGTATTTTAGTAAATATTTTTGGCGGGATCATGAAATGCGACATTATCGCAGAAGGGGTTGTTGCAGCGGTCAAGGAGATAAAACTTAAGGTTCCACTTGTGGTAAGGCTTGAAGGTACTAATGTAGAGCAGGGGAAAAAGATTATTAATGAATCTGGTTTAAAAGTGATCGCTGCTGAAGATTTAGGGGATGCGGCAAAGAAAATTGTTGCTGAGGTAAGGGGGAAATAGATGAGTATATTAGTGAATAAACATACAAAAGTCATTTGTCAGGGAATTACTGGGGCAGCTGGAAGTTTTCATACAGAGCAGTGTTTAGCTTATGGTACTAAGATGGTTGGAGGGGTTACCCCAGGGAAGGGGGGGATGGTATCTGAGCACGGTCTTCCTATTTTTAACACGGTAAAGGAGGCAAAAGATGCTGTAAATCCTGATGCTACAATGATCTTTGTTCCGCCAAAGTTTGCAGCAGCTGCCATACTAGAGGCAGAAGAGGCGCATATTCCATTAATTATCTGTATTACTGAAGGGATTCCTATTTTAGACATGCTTAAAGTAAAAGAAAGATTTATAAAAAGTAAGAGCCGATTAATTGGGCCAAATTGTCCAGGAATTATCACCCCTGATCAGTGTAAAATAGGTATTATGCCAGGATATATTCATAAACCAGGGAAAATTGGGATTGTATCACGCTCAGGGACACTTACCTATGAGGCGGTATGGCAGACAACAAAGTTAGGGCTTGGTCAAACAACTTGCGTAGGAATTGGTGGAGATCCAACCAATGGAACTAATTTTATTGATGTACTTAAGCTATTTGAAAAAGATCCTGAGACAGAAGGGATACTGATGATTGGGGAAATTGGTGGTGATGCTGAAGAGCAGGCAGCGCAGTGGATTAAAGATCATTGCAGCAAGAAGGTTGCAGCCTTCATTGCGGGTAAAAGCGCTCCTCCAGGAAGAAGGATGGGACACGCTGGTGCAATTATCTCTAATGGAAAAGGGGGTGCAAGTGATAAAATACATGCCCTGCAAAGAGCAAATGTGATTGTGGCAATGACCCCTGATAAAATGGGAGAGGCCATGAGAGAGGCTTTTGGGTAATGAAAAAAATTCCGTTAAAAATCGCACCGTCTTTTTTTCTTATGGCTGCATTACTCGGTTTTTTAAACACGTTTTCCCTTATTGGAACACTGATTTGGGCGGTTGTGATTTTTATTTCAGTGTTATTTCATGAATATGGCCATGCTCTTGCGGCTACATTTTTTGGTCAACGTGCGCAAATTCAATTGTTTGCATTCGGCGGTCTAACCATCCCACAGGGGAAAAAATTAAAGGGATATCAAGAATTTATCGTTATTGCCATGGGTCCACTTTTTGGATTTTTTCTCTATTTTGCCACTTTACTTGTACCATTAGAGACGCTAGCAAACACTACTGCCTTTGGCCCTTATTTAGCTTATTTAGTGGTAGTTACAAGATTCATCAATCTATTTTGGACGGTTGTAAACTTAATCCCAATCCTTCCATTAGATGGAGGCCATCTTTTACGCGTTATGTTACAAGCTTTCATTGGTCATAAGTCATGGAAAGTCTCTTTTTATATTTCACTTATCCTATCGGCTTTAGGAACTGGTTTTTTCTTCTTTATAGGTCAATTTTTTATTGGAGTGATCTTCCTTCTATTTACGTTTCAAAGTTTTGAAACCCTAAGACAGTTTAAAAACTTTACTAATGATGATGCAAGTGATTCAAATAAAGGGATGATGGAAAGAGCAGGGGAAATGATGAGGGAGGGGGATCTTACCAGTGCTAAAAAATGCTTAGAAAGCTTACTTCATTCCACACACGAAGGGATGATTCATACCTTAGCAAAAGAAAACCTTGCAAAAATTGCCTATGACCAAGGAGATAGCAATAAAAGTTATGAGCTGTTAAAAAGTGAGGAAAAAAACCTAACTTCTGATGGCAAGGTTTTATTCTACCGTGCTTGCTTTGAGATGAAGGATTTTGACCGAGTTACCGCGTTTGCAGGAGAGATATTTGAGCTCGAAAGAAGAAGTGAAATTGCTATTATTGCGGCAAAAGCAATGGGTTATCAGAAGAAAATTTCTGAAACGATAGCATGGCTTATGGCAGCTAAACTTTTTGAAGAGATCAATATCCCAGAAATTGTATCTAGTTCTGCCTTTGACGAAATTCGAGATAGTGAACAATTTCAAAAATTTATTTCTAACAATTCTTAGTAAAAAAAAATTCAAGGTGAAATATTTGAATTTTTATAACAGAATACTTGTAACCTATTCACAGTTGTCATAAGCTGTATACATTAACTAACCTAACATGGAGGTCACCAAATGAACAAAAACGAACTGATTGAAGAATTGTCTGACAAAACTGGATTTACAAAGTCTGATACACAGAAATTTTTAAACGCTTACATTGAGTCTATTCAAAAAGCTCTTCGTAAAGGAAAAGAAGTTCAACTTGTTGGTTTTGGTACATTTAAAGTAACAAGTAGAAAAGCAAGAACTGGAAGAAATCCACAAACAGGAAAAGAGTTAAAGATTCCTGCGAAGAAAGTGCCTTCTTTCCGTCCTGGAAAAGCTTTAAAAGAGTCTGTTTCATAGTATTAGTGGAAACAAGCTGTTATTTTAGAATGAAAACCTCGATAGACTCGAGGTTTTTTTATCTCTGTAGGTTTTTGTTGTTAAAAATTTAAGTTCTTGTGTATGATTCCTTTTTTTTTGAAAAGGAGGTTACTATGAAAAAATATCTATTTTTAGCTATTGCAAGTTCAAATATCTTACTTTTTGGAGCCGGTGAAAAGTTAAGTGGGACTTGTGAGCATTGCGGAAACGGGCTATCTAATGCGTTTGTAAACGTGGTAAAAAAATGTCGTAGTTCTGTGGTGTATATTGAAACAAAGCAAAAACAGGCGACTTCAGAATTCGGTGGCATAGATCCGATGGATCCTTTTCAAAACGATCTTTTAGAGAGATTTTTTGGAGGAAGAAGAAGGGAGTTTAGGAATGAAGCTCCAGAGGTTCAAGGGTCTGGAACAGGTTTTATTGTCTCTGAAGATGGTTATATAGTGACTAATTACCATGTGGTAAAAGATGCCTCAGAAATCAAGGTGGAGATCTATGGCGATAGCGTTGAAAAGGAATATAAGGCAGAATTGATAGGCTATGATCATCAGACAGATATTGCCATTCTTCATATCGATGAAAAAGATTTACCTTATTTAGAGTTTGCAGATTCTGATAAAATAGAGCCAGGGCAATGGATTGTCGCTATTGGTCATCCATTAAGACTGAGAGACTCAGTAACTGCTGGGGTGATTTCAGCAAAGCATAGGATGAATTTGCAAATTACAGAACTTGGGGATTTTGTTCAAACAGATGCTTCTTTAAATCCAGGGTCAAGTGGCTCACCATTGCTTGATTTAGAAGGAAAAGTTGTAGCGGTAAATACTGCTATTATCCCACCAACTGGTAAAAATATGGGTGTGGGATTTTCTGTCCCGAGTAATATTGCTCAAATGGTTTACGATCAAGTAAAAACTTCAGGTGTGGTAAGCAGGGGATTTCTTGGAGTAAATATTCAAGATTTAACAAGCGATTTGGCAGAGGGTTTTGGCTTGAAAAAGGGGACAAAGGGAGCGTTGATCTCTGAGGTTGCCGAAGGTTCTGCAGGGGAAAAAGCAGGTCTTCAAACCGCAGATGTAGTGATAGCATTTAATGGTGAATCTATCAAAGATGCCTCTAGCTTTGCAACTTTTGTTGGAAGATTACCTTCAGGTAATAAATCAACACTTACTATATATCGAGCTGGAAAGAAAATGGATATTGATGTTGTCCTTGGATCTAAGATGAAAGATGTCTCTATTCAAGGCGATAGCATTCACAAGCTTGGGGTAATTGTAGAAGAGCTTACTGATATCACTAAACAAAAATATCAACTTAAAGCCTCAGATTCTGGTGTTTTGATCAAAGAGGTCATTCCTGGAAGTCTTGCACATCGCGCTGGTTGGAAAGTAGATAGTGTGATTATGGCTGTTAATGGAGAGAAAGTTCAATCGATTGCTGATCTTTGCAAAGCTTTGGAGAAATCTAAAGATGGGAAGAAAGTGGTGGCTCTTTTAAGCTTCAAAGGTCATGCGCTTTATTCTTCGATTTCTGTTTCATAAACAAATAGAGAGTAAAGCTACGGTGGAAAATTAAACACAAAGGCACAAAGTCACAAAGACACAAAGAAAGGCAATGAAATCTTTCTAAACTTTTAGCGACAAGAAGTAATCTTTTCCTAATCAAATTAGGATATGGGTAGAAAGATTGAAAATACAAAAAGATAGTTTTTTATGCATTCCTTTGTGCCTTTGTGACTTTGTGCCTTTGTGTTGAATCTTTATTAAAGGCTTTTAGTCTTCAACTCTTCCATACTAAGGGTACTAATCAAAGCCAATTTCAAATAACTATATCGACTCTAGAGTAAGTAAAGAGATATGACAGCTTCGGTGGAGAATTAAACACAAAGGCACAAAGACACAAAGGCACAAAGATACAAAGAAAGGCAATGAAATATCATCAGATTCATTCTTTTTGAAACTTTCTGCTATTAAAAAACAGTTAGTAAATATAATTATAAAAATTATAAATCTTACTAATATATTCACCGTAAATAATCTCCATAAAAGTAGAAAAGATAGCCTCTAGCCGCTAAAAAGTCAAACCATTAAATTATGAAACTCTTTGACTTTATTATTCTTAAATGTCATTATTTTTTATCTAAAAATGATTTTAGGTTTACATGAAATCTATCACAACACAAAAATTAGCTAAGACCACTGTCTATATGACGGAAAGGGGAAAAATGTTGCTAATTGAACGCTTCATTAAAAAACTTAGAGACCAAAATAAAATCGAGGAATCAGCCCTTCTATATGAAGGGATCGAACTTTTTTTGAGAAGGAAATAGGAGGGTTACAAGATGTCTAAAAAGAAAGATCCACCATCTAAGATTCCTCAAAAATATAGTGCAATCTTCACGGTATTGAGCTCTAAAATAAAGGCGGCCCAAGCAAGAGCTATGGGTGCTGTGAATAGGGAACTTATTGAGATATACAGAGAGATAGGAAAAACAATCCACGAGCAACAAGAGGTGGGGGAGTGGGGAGAATCCGTTGTCGGTAAATTAGCTGAGGATCTCCAAGAAATGTTCCCAGGGATGAGGGGTTTTTCTGATCGCAACCTATGGAGGATGAAGGACTTCTATCAAGCTTATATAGGGAATGAAAAACTGACGACACTGTCGGCAGAAATTAGCTGGTCTCACAATGTTGCCATTCTTTCTACTTGCAAGGACAATATTAAAAAAGAGTTTTACATGAGAATGTCTAAGAAAAACGGATGGTCTTATAGGGTATTACTCCATCATATCGAAGGCGGTACTTTCGAACGAACAATCGTCGCTCAGTCAAACTTCAAAGAAAACCTCCCCACGAACATGCACCCTGAAGCCATTTTAGTCGCTAAAGACGAATATGCATTGGATTTTCTAGGATTAGCTAATGAGCACAGCGAACATGAACTTGAAAGAGCTATTGTTAGAAACATCGAGTCCTTTTTGCATGAAGTAGGAACTTCTTTGGCATTCCTAGGATCTCAATATCGTATTGAGCTAGAAGGGCAAGAGTTTTTTATAGATTTGCTATTTTATCACCGAAAACTTAGGTCATTAATAGCTGTAGAGCTTAAGATATCAGAATTTATACCAGAGCATATTGGTAAAATGCAGTTCTATTTATCGGTCCTAGACGATAAAGAAAGGTTAGAAGGGGACAAACCTTCTATCGGTATTATACTGTGCAAAAGCAAGAAGAGAACTGTTGTAGAGTACGCATTAAAAGATGCAAACAAGCCAATTAATGTTGCATCGTATCACCTGGTTAAGGAACTTCCCAAAGAACTAGCAAAAGAACTTCCTTCCCTAGAACAAATGGAAAAGCTACTAAAGGACATAGAATAAAAGAATATTCACTTCTTTATGGTATAAGAGTCATTTGATTTTAATTTAGTTACGAGGGAAAATTTAACACAAAGGTACAAAGAAAGGCAATGAAATCTTTCTAAACTTTTAGCCACAAGAAGTTATCTTTTCCTAATCAAATTAGGATATGGATAGAAGGTTTGAAAATACAAAAAGATAGTTTTTTATGCATTCCTTTGTGACTTTGTGCCTTTGTGTTGAATCTTTATTAAAGGCTTTTAGTCTTCAACTCTTCCATACTAAGGGTACTAATCAAAGC
>Ga0172367_10002712_pt1 | contig 23970 bp, 20 predicted proteins | sample Lak10m_FD_114542 | JGI IMG/M metagenome (GOLD analysis project Ga0172367, IMG submission 114542) | Freshwater microbial communities from Kabuno Bay, South-Kivu, Congo - kab_022012_10m | ecosystem: Environmental > Aquatic > Freshwater > Lake | place: Democratic Republic of the Congo: South-Kivu... | reverse complement strand
AGCGTGTCATAGTCCAAAGGAACGTTCAAATGCTGCTTGGGGATGCACCCTCCTGATGGACCTCCGATCTGTGCTGCTTTAAATTCTTTGCCATTTTTGATGCCACCGCCAATATCATAGATCAATTCTCCCAAAGATGTCCCTATCGGAACTTCTACAAGCCCTGTATTATTGACAGCTCCCGCCAACGCAAAAACTTTTGTCCCCTTGCTCTTTTCCGTGCCCATGGAGGCGAACCAATCAGCCCCTTTCAAAAGGATGATCGGCACGTTAACATATGTTTCCACATTGTTCAGCAAGCTCGGCTTACCCCAAAGCCCTTTGATCGCTGGAAAAGGTGGACGCGGACGCGGCTCTCCACGCTTACCTTCCAACGAGGCCATCAGCGCAGTCTCCTCTCCGCAAACAAATGCCCCAGAGCCCATACGAATATCCAGATCAAAAGAAAAATCTGTTCCCAGGATCTTTTCTCCAAGAAGGCCACAAGCACGCGCTTGCTCGATCGCCTTCATTAATCGTGAAACAGCTAGAGGATATTCCGCCCGAACATAAACAAATCCTTGCCGCGCTCCGATCGCAAACGCTGCGATCATCATTCCTTCAATGACGCTATGTGGGTCACCCTCCAAAACGCTTCGATTCATAAACGCCCCGGGATCCCCTTCATCAGCGTTGCAAATAGCATACTTGACACTGCCCTGCGCCTTGCGCGTAAAATCCCATTTCATCCCTGTCGAGAAACCAGCACCCCCGCGGCCACGCAGTCCTGACCTTTTAACTTCCTCAATGATCTGATCTGCGGTCATGGACGTCAATGCCTTGGCCAAAGCCTGATATCCATCCACTCGGATATAATCAACGATATTCTGAGGATCGATCGTTCCACAATTACGCAAAACAACCTTTGTCTGCCGCTTAAAAAAGTCAACATCCTTGATGTCGGAAACAACTTGATTTGTTTCATAATTGCGATGCAAAAGCCTCTCGACAACCTTTCCTTTAAAAAGATGCTCTTCAAAGATTTGATCAACATCCTCAGGGGTGACATTCTCATAAAAGACATGTCCGGGGTTTACCACCACCACAGGCCCTTTAGCGCAAGGGCCTAAGCATCCCGTCTCAACGACATCAATAACAACTCCTGTTTTCGCTATTTTTTCCTCTAACCGCCTTTTGATCTCCAGCGAGCCACTGGCAATGCAGCCTCCTCCCGTGCAAATTAAAACTTCTTTATAAATACTTCTCTTGGCCTTTTCCGCAACGGCCGCATCTTTGATACGGTTTAGATCTTTCACTGATAAAATTTTATCGGTTAACATGCGGCGGCCTCCTGTGTCGACTGCTTCGCTTCGCGATAAGGACTCAAAAGATCCTTGATCTTTGCCGGCTTAACACGTTGATGAACATCGTCATTGATCATGACAACCGGCGCTAACCCGCAAGCGCCAAAACATCGTCCGACCTCCAGAGAAAACATCTTATCCGCTGTCGTTTCGCCTACGTTAATCCCTAAGATCTTTTGCATGGTCGACAATACTTCTTTTCCTCCGCGCACATAGCAAGCGGTTCCCAGGCACACACGTACCAGATTCTTTCCTCGAGGATTCGTTGAAAAGAAAGAATAAAAAGATACAACGCCGGCTACTTGACTATACGGGATCCTTAACCGTTCACCGATGCGTCGCAAAACATTTTTGGGGAGATATCCGAATAAATTCTGGGCTGTTTGCAAAATGGGGATCAATGCCCCATCCACAGATTTGTAGGTATCGATGATTTCCTCTAAGCGCTTAAGCATTTCACCTTCAGAGAGTTCGCCGCAGCAGCAGGAGCCTGCGGACTGATCCTTCAGTGACCCTTGATTGACTTGTTTCACAACCCCTCCTTTTTTGAGCGCCCATAAAAAAACCGGCTTACCTTGAATGGTAAGCCGGAAAAATAACTGCGTGGATACAAGCTAAAGATAGCATATCTTCTAACAAGGCTCTCCTGACTGCTGAAGGATCAAATCGTTTTATCTCTGCGAATAGAGACATTATACATAAAATGCGCTAAAGCAAAAAGGTTTTTTATCCATCGCGCCTTAGGATCAAAAAGCCCTGACCTACAAAAAGATCAGCGCATTCGAATGGAAACTTTCTTGTGCTGCAATGCTTCTTTCAAATGCGAAAACGATAATGTTGGCATTTCGATCTCATTATAGACACAACCAATATCTTGCGGCAGATGCGCATCAGAGCTTGAAACAAGAGCGTAAGGATGTTGTCCTAGGTTAACCGCGCTGCAGCTTGCATGATAAACTTCCAGCGCATCCACGATAGGTTCCGGTGGGATAAAGCCTAGCTGAGAAATAAGGCCAAAAACAAGCCTGTCAACATGAGCTGGAATTACAAGGCCTCCGCGAGCCTTGACTTCCCTGCAAAGATCATAAAAACTTATCGTGGTCGCATTGCCGAGATATTTCTCCACATGGCCTAAAATTTCATCTTGCTCGTTAACATAAACCTGGTCGCCAAAAATTTCCGGCTGATTGCGGACATCCGGAAGGTGCGCCTCCGCATATTTGCCAAATTCCATAACAGTCCCTAACTCTTCAAAAAGGCAAAGGACATGGCACTCTTCCCTCGTTGTCACCTCCGCGCCTCCCAAGCAGAATAATCCTGCTTTTTTACAAAGAGAAAAAAATGTCGGACAATTTCTTGTACTGTTATGGTCAGTGAGGGAAATAAGGGATAGTCCTTTAGCTTGCGCTGCTATCACAATACTTTTCGGTGACATTAAAAGGCTTGCGCAAGGCGACACGGTCGAATGAATATGAAAATCTGCGTTGATCAGCATCAACCCTCTGCTAACAACCTGCCAACAAGAACGGATAGGTCAAATTGGTTTAACTTTGAGCGGAAGATCGCTATTTTTTCTTTCTGAGCCGCTTGAACCATATCCTCGAGGATCTCACGGTCATTAGCGATCAACAAAACGCGAATACCGACCAGCTTCGCAACAGCAACGGTATTAATATGCGCCTGGATCGTGATCAAAACATTATCGGCGGCGGCATGGGCCATCACATCGCTCAGCAGATCTGATGTATACCCGCCGGAGATCACAGCATCATCAAAATCTTTTTGCACAAGGACAAGCTCTTTACATGTTAACAAGTCTCTAATGATCATCCTCATTCTCCTTTTTTCTCTTAAAACGAACGACAGATCGGACAACCGTCCCTTTTCCCAGCGCTGACTGAAATTCAAATTCATCAGAAACGCGGCGAATATTGGCGAGCCCCATCCCGGCCCCAAAACCAAGCGACTTGATCCACTCATTGGCCGTCGAATACCCTTCCTGAAGCGCAAGTTCCGGATGCTCAATGCCGGGTGCCGCATCTTTGGCGATAATTTCAGCCTGATCATTGTCAATCGCTACGGTTAAGGACCCTCCCTCGGAGTGAACGGCAATATTGATCTCCATCTCATACATGGCCACAGCAACACGTCGAATATCGCGAGGGTCCAATTTACGGTCAACAAGGAGTTTTTTGATCCGGTTCGAGGCATTGCCTGCATGCTCAAAATCATATTTTCGAATACGGAACGTCTTGCGAATATTTTGCGCATCCACAGGAGTATTCTGCGCCAAAAGCTCTTCCATGCGCGCGACCTCTTTATTGATCGCCATGAGAAGACCGACGTTAATATCACGGCTTGTGATCATACCAACAAGAAGATTGTTCTTGTCGACAACAGGAAAACGTCCATATTTGAATTTATCAAAATAAGAGATCGCAAATGCGAGCGGCATGTCTTCTTCCAGCATCACAAGTTTTTTGGACATGTGCTTTTCCGCCAGCTCTTGGATATATCCGTTATCCAGCGCTTTAAAGATATCATCGATGCTTAAAATACCCAAAAGCCGGTCTTTCTTAACGATCGGGATCCCTGTGACATTTCTTTGCTTCATGAGAGCCTTGATATGATCTAAAGGATCTTCCGGAAGGGCCACCACAAGGTTGCGGCTCATCACGTCCTTGATCTTCAAGCGATAGATCAGGTCCAAGATCAAGGACGTTGACTCTTCCATCTTGATCGGAATGTTCTTGTCGATGATCATCAGGACCCTTTCAAGCGGTGAATAGCTCCACAAGCTTCAAATGTCGATAGCTTGGTCTTAAGCAACGTCATGTCAAATTCTTTGGCCGCGGCCTTCATATCCGCTGTCACAGCCTTCCCGTTGACGACAATAACGCCTTTGGCGCTGACAATATCGGCCGTCCGCATCGCTTGTGCCGTGGAAAGCGACGTAATGAGAAGGTCGACTTCTCCGTCAACAAGAAGGACATCGCTCATCAAATCCGATACAACAAAATGTTTTAGATCTTTTACGCCGGTTTCTTTGCAGCGATGTAAAACTTCGCAGTCTAGCTCTTTAATCAATTGATCAATCTTCATGGACTTGCCTCTTTACCTTGGGATAATCATGCTCTTTATTCAAAGCATTAACAAAATAAAATAAATTCTCGATCTTAAGCTCAATATTCACTGTGTCAACGACGGTCCCTTCCACTTCACGAATATAGACCCGGGCAAAATTCAAAACACCCTTAATACCCGCCGCAACCATCTTTTCATAAACAGCTGTTGACTCGCTCTCGGGAACAGCAATAATGCCGACCTTGATCTGGTTCTTTTTTACAAAGTCCTCCATCTTTTCCAACGAATAAATCGGCACTTTTGCGTCTGGATCCCACTTTGCCTTGTTGATGTCAAAGCCTGCGAGAATTTTTAACTTTTCCCCATGAAAACCATTGTATTCGATCAGCGCCCTACCGATATTACCACACCCTACGACGATGACGCGCTGTTTTTTGTCTCCAATGAGGATCTGGTCTAATTTTTCAATAAGATCGTCAACGTTATAACCACCGCGCTTATTGCCTGTGATCTTAAAAGCGGAAAAATCTTTACGAACCTGCGACGACGCCAAGCCTGTCGCGTCTCCAAGGTTATCTGAGAAGACTTTCACCATCCCTAATTTCTTGAAATTAGTTAAAACGTTCTTATATTTGAGTAACCGTGAGATGAATTCCTTGCTCTCGCTCACAATAACACGCTCCTTTCTATGTTTTAATGTTACAATAGTATCATAATAATACGGAAAGTCAAATTAAATGTACCAGCAAGAACAAAAGATTTTTCTTGATTAGTTGGGGGCTTTCCTTTATAATCCCACCTATTCTTAAGCTTTCCCAAGGAGGATTTAAAATGGAAACCATAAAAAATCTCGAACTCAAGCCTGGGCTTTTAGACTATATTGCCCAATGGAAAGACAAGCCCGGGAACCTCATCATGATCCTGCATAAGGCTCAAGAAGAATACGGCTTTATTCCCCGCGAGGTTGCTTTTAAGCTTGCGGAAGTCTTAGGTGTGCCCCTCGCTAAGATCTATGGCGTTATTACTTTTTATCATTACTTTAAATTAGAAAAAAGAGGAAAGAATATTATTGCCGTTTGCATGGGAACAGCTTGTTATCTCAAAGGCGGCGAAGATATCGTCAAAGAGCTTGAGGTCATTTTAGGTGTGAGCCTCAACGATATGACCCCTGATGGAAAATTTTCTATTGAGGCCGTACGCTGCTTAGGTTGTTGCGGCCTGGCTCCGGTCATGTCCATTAACGGAACGGTCTACGGAAAGCTTCAAAAAAGCCAACTTCCGGAGATCCTTTCTAAGTACTAAGCAATGCATTTTACGCTTTGCGATTTCTTAAGCGATATTGTTCAGAATGCCATCGAATCTCAAGCAACGCTCATTGTCGTTGATCTGATCGAAACGGACGAGCGATACAAGTTCCTCGTCGCAGACAACGGAAAAGGTATGGATCCGGTGACCTTATCAAAGGTTCAAAGCCCTTTCTTCACGGACGGGAAAAAACATGAACGCACCCAGGGGCTTGGGTTACCTTTTTTGGCGCAAGCTATTGAGCAAGACGGCGGCGCTTGGGATATTAGGTCTGAAAAGGACTTTGGGACATCGGTTTCATTTGCCTTTGATAAATCGCATGTAGACACTCCCCCTCTGGGTGATGTGGCCCAAACGCTTTTACAGTTAGCGATCTTTGATGGAGACCATGATCTTGTTGTAAATCGATCATGCCATGACAAAAAATATACTGTCGTTCGTAGCGATCTAAAGAAAACGCTGGGAGATCTATCTTGCGCTGGCAACATTATGCTGGCCAAAAAATACATCCATAGCCTTGAACAAGACCTTATTAACCTTTAGGAGTTGACCATGAGTAAATTAACCCTTGATGATCTGCGAAAAATGCGTGAATCACTTAAAAATGATATGGACAAGCGTGACAGCGAAAAAGATGTTCGGATCGTCGTCGGCATGGGAACCTGCGGTATTGCGGCAGGAGCCAAAAAGACCTTAGACGCCTTTATCGAAGAACTGGACAAACGTAACCTGAAGAATGTCACCGTGAAACAAACGGGCTGTATGGGCAATTGCAACGTTGAGCCTACTGTTGAGATCTTTATGCCCGATATGCCGACAACGCTTTACGGCAACGTTTCTGCTGACACAGCGCGCAAGATCATCCAAAAACACATTCTGGACAAAACATTATTAGACGATCACATTCAAGACAAGCCTTCTATTGATATTATTCAACATTAACGAGGTTTTTTATGCCCTACAAACACTATATTCTTATTTGCTCCGGAACTGCCTGCGAATCAAGCCGCGCACATGAGATCCACGATAATTTTATTAAGGAGATCAAAGAACGCCAGCTTGAAAATGATGTCCAGGTCGTCAAAACAGGTTGTTTTGGTTTCTGCGAACAAGGCCCTATCGTTAAAGTCTTGCCTGACAACGCCTTTTATGTCCGGCTCAAACCCGAAGATGTTCACGAGATCGTTGAAGAAAACATCATCAAAGGAAGGATCGTAAAACGTCTCTTATATGATCCAAAGGAAGATCAAGGCCGCCATCCAATGACCGACGTGGCGAATATTGATTTTTATCAAAAACAATTTCGTATCGTTCTAAGGAATTGCGGGGTTATTGACCCTGAGAAAATCGATGAATATATCGCTCGCGATGGCTATAAAGCACTGGAAAAGGTCCTCTTTGAGATGTCCCCTGACCAGGTTATTGATGAGGTCTCGAAGTCAGGCTTACGCGGACGAGGTGGTGCGGGTTTTCCAACCGGGATGAAATGGTCTTTTACGAAAAAAGCTTCCAGCGACATTAAATACATCGTATGTAACGCTGATGAGGGTGATCCTGGAGCCTATATGGACAGGAGCACTCTTGAAGGCGACCCTCACTCGGTCCTCGAGGCGATGACGATTGCCGGATATGCCGTTGGTGCGAACAAAGGATTTATCTATATCCGCGCAGAGTACCCCTTGGCGATCGAAAGGCTTAATATTGCCATTGCCCAGGCCCGCGATTACGGCCTTCTGGGAGAAAATATTTTGGGAAGCAAGTTTGGTTTTGATATTGAAATACGCTTAGGCGCAGGCGCCTTTGTCTGTGGTGAAGAAACAGCGCTTTTAGCCTCTCTGGAGGGCGAACGCGGGATGCCAAGGCCCCGGCCTCCCTTCCCAGCTGTCAAAGGGCTTTGGGGCAAGCCAACCGTCATTAACAACGTTGAAACCTGGGCGAACATTCCGGTCATCATCCTCAAAGGTTCCGCATGGTTCGCTAAAATAGGAACGGAAAAGTCCAAGGGGACAAAAGTCTTTGCGTTAACCGGCAAGATCAATAATTCTGGTTTAATTGAAGTCCCTATGGGGACAACGTTAAGAGAGATCATCTTTGATATCGGCGGCGGAATTAAAAATGGCAAACAGTTTAAGGCCGCACAAACCGGAGGCCCTTCGGGCGGCGTTATCCCTGCGCAATTCCTGGACACCCCGATCGATTATGACAATCTCATCGCTATTGGTTCTATGATGGGCTCTGGTGGCATGATCGTTATGGATGAAGATGACTGCATTGTCGACATCACAAAGTTCTACCTACAATTTTCCGTTGATGAATCCTGCGGAAAATGCGCACCGTGTCGTGTTGGCGGCTATCAGCTTCTCCATCTGCTTGAAAAGATCACCAGCGGCCAGGGAACAATGGATCATCTCGACAAAATGTCAAGGATCTCCCAAGCCATGCAAAAGGCATCGCTTTGCGGCCTCGGACAAACGGCCAGCAATCCTGTCTTATCAACAATGAAATATTTTGCCGAAGAATACACCGAACACATTCAAAACCATAAGTGTCGCGCTCGCAAATGTAGTCACTTATTAAAATTCGATATTCTTCCAGAAAAATGTATCAAGTGCGGTCTTTGCGCAAAAGCTTGTCCTGTGAGCGCGATCTCTGGTGACCGCGAAAAAGGCTACGTCATCGATCACGCCAAATGTATCAAATGCGGCCTATGTTTTGAACGATGTAAATTTAAAGCTATTACACGAGGTTAATCATGCAACCAAAGACAATTAAAGCCAAGATCAATGATAAAAGTGTTCGCGTCCCTGCAGGATTGAGCATCCTCGACGCCGCAAAGCAAGCTCAGATCAGGATCCCAACCCTCTGCAAACATCCAGACCTTCCTGCAACAGCGGCATGCGGCCTGTGCATTGTTAAAATAAAAGGCTCTAAAAAACTTTTACGCTCTTGCTGTACCACGCTCGAAGACGGCATGGAAGTTATCACCCATGACCCGGAGATCGTTGAAGTGCGTAAAACTGTTCTTGAGCTTATTTTGTCCAATCACCCTAATGACTGCCTTCAATGCGGACGAAGCTATTATTGCGAACTCCAAAAATTAACGGCAGATTTTGCCATTCAAGAAGAACTTTTTGAAAAGGTCATCAAGAACAAAACAAAAGATATCTCAACAAAAAGTATCGTTCTGGAGCCTGCCAAATGTATCAAATGCGGCCGATGCGTTGAGGTGTGCCAACAAATCCAAGACGTCTGGGCGCTAGGATTCCTAGGGCGTGGCATCAATATGCGCATCGCTCCTGCAGGAGATCTGGAAACTGCTAACATCAACCTATCCGAGTCGCCTTGTGTCCGTTGTGGACAATGTTCTGCGCACTGCCCAACAGGGGCCATCTTTGAATACGATCAAACAGAATCAACATGGGCAAAGCTCAGAGATGAAAACAACTATTGCGTGGCCCAGATCGCACCCGCGGTCCGCGTTGCTATCGGCGAGAGCTTTGGCTATCCTATTGGAACCAATTTAACCAAAAAACTATACGCTGTTTTACGACGCCTTGGCTTTAAAGCCGTTTTTGATACAAACTTTGGCGCAGACGTTACTATCATCGAAGAAGCAACAGAGTTTGTACAGCGATTCGTTCACAAGAAAGGGCCGCTGCCCCTGATCACAAGTTGCTGCCCATCATGGGTTGATTTTATGGAAAAATATATCCATGGCGCTATCGAACTCTTCTCTTCCTGCAAATCGCCTCATGAAATGGTGGGCGCCCTTGCCAAAACTTATTTTGCCGAGAAGAACCATATTGACCCGAAGCGCATTTGCGTTGTGTCGATCATGCCTTGTACCGCCAAGAAATTTGAGATCATCCGCTCGCAAGAAATGTTCTCTTCCGGACAGCAAGATGTTGACCTTTCGCTGACCACGCGTGAACTGGCGCGCATGATCCGTCAAGCTGGGATTGATTTTAAGAATCTGCCAGATGAAGAGCCAGATCATATCTTAGGTAATTATGCTGGCGGCGGGACGATCTTCGGAACGACTGGCGGTGTCATGGAAGCAGCCTTGCGTACCGCTTACAACATGATCACCGGTGAAAACCTGAAAAACGTGGAAGTTGACATTGTCCGCGGGCTTCAGGGGGTCAAAGAAGGAACAATTGATATTAAGGGCACAAAAGTGAGAGTCGCTGTTGCCCATGGGTTAGGCAACGTCGGTTACGTGATGAACAAAGTTCTCGAGGCTAGAAAAAACAACCAAGAAACACCTTATCATTTTATCGAGGTTATGGCCTGTCCAGGAGGCTGCGTCGCCGGAGGTGGCCAGCCCTATGGTGTCACCGACGAATTACGCATTAAACGTGCTCAAGGACTTTACGAAGACGATCGCGATCAAAAAGTGCGTTGCTGCCATGACAATCCTTACATTCAGAAACTTTACGATGAATTTTTAGGCAAACCTCTTTCCGAAAAATCACATCATTTGCTGCACACAAGCTACATTGCACGTAAGACATACTTAAAATAACAAAAAAATAAGCGGGTGAAAGAAATCTTCTCCCGCTTTTCCATTTAATAAAAAAAGGGCTAACATTCTGTTAGCCCTTTTTGGTTACGCTTATTCTATGTATGCTTAAAGCCTTCCTAGGCTTTCTTGACACCCTTAGCCTTAAGGCCTTTGTCGTCATTAACCATTTCAAACTCAACTTCCTGACCTTCATCTAATGATTTATAGCCAGAATCTTGTTGAATTTCGCTGAAGTGGACGAACACATCCTCTCCGCTATCCGCTGCGATGAATCCGTAACCCTTTTTTGCATTGAACCACTTTACTTTACCCTTAACCATTGACTTCCTTCCTTGTTTAAAGGGTTTTGAGAATCAAAGAACGAAACGTCTTTTCTTCTCCTACAAACTTAACCTGATATTAGATTAACGCCCGTAATAAATTTTGTCAATAAAGATTCTCAGGAAATCCGCCTAAAGAATAATCCTTGCGTCGACTGCAAAGCTGCCATCTTTATTCGTGATCAACGGATTAATATCGATCTCTTTGACTAAAGGAGCCAACTTTTGGATCGCATAAATGGTCTGCACGATGGATGCTTTATCGGCCTGGATCCCGCGGAATCCATCAAGAATCTTAGCCGTCTTAATATCATTGATCAATCGTCCAGCTTCCATCTTGCCGAAAGGAACAATGCGAAAAGATACATCTTTCAAGGCTTCAACAAAAACACCGCCAAGTCCGAACATCACCACAGGCCCAAATTGAGGGTCATTGCTTAAGCCAACAATACATTCAATGCCCTTCATCATCTGAATAAGATTAACCCCTAAAATGTTAGCATCTGGACAAGCTGCGGAAACCTTATTCATCATTTTGTCGAACTGTTGCCGCAGCTGTTCTTCATTTTGAATATTTACCGCGACACCACCGACATCAGATTTGTGAATGATCTCAGGTGACGCGATCTTCATGGCTAACGGATACATATCCTTGGCCTTGGCAACAGCTTCATCGATATTACGCGCAAAGCCCCATTTGGGTGTTGGCACGCCGCAAAGCTCCAAAACTTTTCGCGCTTCGTGCTCAAGAAGAACCGTGCGGCCAACGGATTTGATCTTCTCAATGATGTCAACCACTTCTTGCGGAGCAGGGTCGATCGTTACAGCTTCTTTCTTGCGGCTTGAGATCTCCTTCCACTTATAAAGTGCTTTCAGCGCTGAAACAGCTTCGCTCACTTCTGTAAAAGCCGGAATATGATTGTCATTCAAATAATGTAAAGCTGACTGGGTTCGCTCACCGCCTACCATGGCAACGACAACAGGCTTGTTGCGCCCGACAGCCTTATATTCCTCATGGACGGCTTTGGCAATGTCCATCGGATCTGTGACGGCTGTTTCACAGTAAAGGATAATAACAGCCTTAATCTTGTCTTCATGGAAAGAGATCTTTGTTGCCTCGCGATATCCGGAAACGCCACCCTGGCCGGTAATATCCACTGGATTCTTAGTGCTGCCAAAGTCCGGCATCGTCTTACGAAATTTTTCTTCAAGCCAAACGGGATCATCCAAAAGGCTCAAGCCAGCGGATTCACACTCATCGGTTGTAGCAACGCCAATACCACCACCGTTAGTGATAATAACGGTTTCATCACCTTTGGGAAGCGGCAAAGAAAACGCCCGCGCCCAATCAAAGGCTTGCGTAAAGGTGCTGGCACGTAAAAGGCCTAGCTGCTTAAAGACACCCTCATAGATCTTGTCCGACCCTGATAAAGACCCGGTATGCGATGCCGCAGCCTTCGCACCTCGCTTGGAAGAGCCAACCTTTAATATGACAACGGGCTTCTTGATTTCTGTTTCCAGGAATTTTCGCCCCTCTTTGATCCCTTCCATATAGATCAGGATCGCGTCCACATTTTCATCGTTGTTAAAATACTCAATAAGGTCCTTTTCATCAATATCGGATTTATTCCCAAGGTTCACAAGAGCCGCCAGGCCGATCTTTTCCATCGCTGTCCACCCCATCAGCGATATCGCCAAAGCACCGCTTTGAGAGATAAACGCGATCTTTCCCGGGCGGATATCAGCAGGGCCAAAACTCGCGTTAAGCTTGGAAGGCGTATAGACATACCCGAACATATTCGGGCCTAAAAGGGCGATGTTGTTCTTATCAGCAATCTTCTTGATCTGAGCTTCAGCTTCGACATTGCCAACTTCTGCAAAGCCTGAGGTAATGACCGCAACAGCTTTGATACCTTTACGCGCGCACCCTTCTAATGTTTGAATAACAAGCGGCGCCGGGATGGAGATAACAGCGACATCAACTTTTTCAGGAATTTCTTCAACCGTTTTGTAAGCTTTTTTGCCTAGCACTTCCGCATCATTCGGGTTCACAGGATAAATATGACCTTGATAGCCGCAATCAATAATATTCTTGAGGATTTGATACCCGATCTTCCCAGGCTTCGCGGATGCCCCCACAACAGCGATCCCTTCCGGCTTAAAAGCGGCATTCAGATCTTTTTTGTGGTTCTCGTCAGTTTTTTGGTAAAAATGGAATAAATTGGTGAACGACATGGGGTACAACCTTTCTATAAAACGCAGCGTTAATGATATGAAATTTAAGACATTATAACAAATTCGAGAATTTTTGCAACGGAGTAATTGCGCAAAATGGGCTGCCTAGAAACTAGGCAGCCCAGACCAGGAACAACATTTTCCTTGCACACCCGATCAGTTAGAACTCATAGCTCATTCCCATCAAATAATTACGCTCCGGCGCCGGATAAAAGCCAACCCCCCCTGCCGATGAGGAATAGACGCCATACGCCTCGTAAGAGCGATCGAGCATATTCTTAACTCCAAGCCATATCTTAAGGTCCTTAATATGATAATCAAGGCGAAAGTCGAGCGTCACATAGGAATTAAGCTTCGCTTGATCATTGGCTTGATCGCTGATCGCAAAACACTTGCTGACATAATTCGTAGAGAATGTCGCCTGAAAGTTTTTCAGAAAATTAAGGCTTACCCCTGCTGAAACCTTATTCTGAGGAACAAACGGCACCTTATGGCCCGCGTAGCTTCCGCCTTTAAAAAATGCGTCCTGCCATGTCCAATTAATAAAAGGTTCCAAGGTGTTCTTGAACACATGCGCCTTTCCTTCTACCTCAAAACCCCAGTGACGGGTTGTCGGATTGTAATTAGAATTCTTATAAGTGATCGGATCGTAATAAATCTCATTCTTTACATCCATCAAGAACGCATTCATGTCTGCCGTAAGCCATGGCAATGACGCATCCCGAATGCCGATCTCGTAATTATGCGAGACCTGATGTTTTAGGTCCGTATTCAACCCTCCTCCGCTTCCCCAAAATCCCGTATACTTATTCTGGTAATACTCATCCGTCGCTGGTAAGCGAAAAGCCCGCGCGTAGTCAAAATAGACCTGCGAATTCTTATTGTATTTGTAGCCTATGCCGCAGTTCATCGCCCCATCGGTTATTTTCTTTTTTTCTCTATTGGAAGCCGCTTGTGTCTGGTCAAAATCATAATCTGCCCAGACCGCGCGCCCGCCAAAATTCAAAAGGTATTTTTCATCCATCTCAAACCGTTCTAATCCATAAAGGCCAACGGTTTGCTTGGTGATGTTCACAAAATCTTCAGCCGACCCTTGATTCCCGCTGCGTACCTTATCTTTAGCGTAGAAATAATCAAGGCCTACAACAGCATGCTGGGCAATGCTTTCGGATAGGTCGCTTTGAATATCAAGTTTGGGCCGCATTTCGAAAGAATTAATATGGTGAGCTGTTTCATAGCGACCCCACGAAGAAACACTCAACGACTTGTTGTAGCGCTCTCGAAAGGAATTAAAAAGCGACAACTCTGCTTGCGTTCCCCAGAGGTCAAGGCTAACCTTTGGCTCAAGATTGACAAAGACATCTGATGTCCATCCTCTATCCTGGTCGTGCGTACTGCCCTTGCGTCCAATGCTGGCGATATCCGAAGCAAACAACGCGCCCGGCATACCGTAACGATCCAAATGATATCCTGTAGAAATATCGATAAGCGTCTTATCGGTTGGCGCAAATGAGGCGTTACCAAGAAAATCATTGGCCCAATAAGCGTTGTTGACCCGGTACCCGCTCGTCTCCTGGTGTGCGTAATTAAAGAAATAATCAAGCGCTTTTGCCGTACCTCCAGCAGAAATAGACCCTTTTTTATATTTATAGCTTCCAAATTCTGTCTCGAGCTTGACTGGCTTTTGGCCATCCTGGTACCCACGCTTGGTCACAATATTGATAACGCCCGCGCAAGCATTGTCTCCATACAGCACTGTCGCATCCCCTTTGAGGATCTCGACGCGTTTAACGGCACCCAAGCTGATCTGGCTCCAGTCCACGCCCGAAAGGTCGACTTGATTCGTCCGTCGGCCATCGACCAAGACAAGCACATTGGACGTGCTGGTTTCTCCAAGGCCGCGAATATCAACTGTAACTCCCTTAGGATTGCCCAAGTAGTTTGAGACAAAGATCCCGCTTTGGGATCCGATCAGCTCAGGCAAAGATGTCGCGGTTGATCTTCGTATTTCACTTTCGTCAATAACGCTAATGCCCTGGCTCACATCAGAAAGAGCAACATTGGCGCGCGTGGCGAGAATATTGATTTGCCCCAAATCAAGCATCTCTTGCGCTTGTGCTATCTGCGCTAACAAAAGCCAACAAATAATACCCGCAACCCAAGACCAATATCTCACAATACCTCTCCTTTCGGATAATAAAAAACTCCCAGCTTCATTCATGAGCTGGGAGTGCACCCGTTTTTATCATCCACAGTTTTTGTTTTATGTTGTCGTGCGCAACATACGAACATAAGATTTTAGGCAGGCATTCTGGCTTCTCTTGTATTGCATGTCAAACATCTTCTCGCTCGATGCTCAAAATGCTTTGATGTGTTCCGTATCAACACAAGAGCTACAGTAGCGGGACTGCTTCGGACTATCAGGCGCAACAGCCTTTCACCGAATTTCCCTTTTACGTTTCTAGCATACACCGCTAAAAAACACCTAAAATGTATTTAAAGAACGGTTGAAGATTTACAAAGCGTTGGCATACACGGTTTTTCTTACTCGCGATGCAACCATTTCGTACAAGCCAAAAACGACAAAGCTATAAACAAGCGTACTTAAAAGCATCGTTCTAAAGAACGGAATGGCAAGGACATAGCAGTCAACCAGGCCTTTAAGATTCATCGGATAATATCCAGATAACCAAACGCCGAAATTCGTCACCACATAAAAAAGAACAGCGGATGTAATGCTCACAAGACCTAGCCGTGGCCAACTATAACTTTTACGCAACCAAAGGCCCAGGAAGCTCACAAGGACCATGCTTCCCCAAGTGAACAATATCATGTCGTGCAAGCCAAGCATCATATCGGTTGCCATCATCAGACACAAAGGAAAAAGCATAGCATATTTTCTGTCAAAATAGACTCCCCCAAAAAGTACCAACGCTAAAACCGGAGTAAAGTTGGCCGGATGCCACACAAGCCGCATTACAGCGCCCAATACCAGCAATACAAAAACGATCATACAAGTTCTCCTTTTCTATAATTTACTTATTGTAAACAAATTAAAACTCAATGCAAGAGTTTTATTCTTCAGGCAAAAAGACATCCGTAGGCATCAACCATTCCACTTCTTGCAACAAATCGTCCATTTTAAAAGGCTTTGTCATGTAGCGCTGGGCCCCGACAACTTTGCCGATCAGGCGGTCTGCGTCGTCTTGCAGCGCGGTCAACATGATAATAGGGATCTGTGTATCTTTTTTCTCCCGGCGGATCTTGCGGCACACCTCGAACCCGTTAAGCTTCGGCATTTTTAGATCTAAAATGATCAGATCCGGCCGTTCCTGTTCATATTTAAAATATCCTTCTTCGCCATCATTCGCCGTGACGACGTTATATCCCGCCATCGATAGATGGATCGATAGCAGATGGGCCAGATCAACTTCATCGTCGACAACGAGAACTTTCTTTTTGGGCTTTTGCTGATGAGCCATCCTATCGTTATAAAACGCAACAAAGAAAGCTTCATCTTCTGCGCTGGTTTCCAGTAATTTTAATCCCACACGATAAAAACCTGACCCATCTTTTTTGTCTGACCACGCCACCCGGCCAACGATCTCTACGCGCCTCTCTTCGGCCACCTGAATGATCAAATTGACTTCCTGTTCTTGCTCTATTTTAACATTAGAATAAAAACAAATACCCTCGGGGCTAAAATTGACAGCGGTTGTCTCGTAAAAATCCCCGGATAATGTAGCAATCTTAAATTGACCCGACAAGCTTCCTTCAATTCTTTCAAAATTTCTCTTTTCGCTCATTTTCTAAACATTCCCAAGGAAAACTTTTCGATCAGCGGCGCTAAATTTGCCGTATTTTTATCCATCACGATGGAAAGGTTTTCATATTTTAATAAATTCTTTTTTAAAGCCCCCATTTCACTGCCGCCATAAACAACGACCGGGATATGGCGAAGACTGAACATCCCCCTCAGCAATCCGACGATCGCATCAGCGCCCAAACCGGACACGATGCTTTTCATAAAAATAACATCCGGAGCGTAATTGACACTTTCTTCGATACAGCGGGCCGCTGTTGTTGTGACGCGGACCAAGCAGCCATTCTTAAAAAGGATCTGCTCGACCGCATTCGCCATCCTGGAATCTTCTTCCACAAGCAACGCTTTGTAACTTCTTGTCATTTTTTCTGTCGCTATCGAGGCGGTCCCTTCGACCGCATGCGACATTGAAACATCCACATACCCTTCTGCCACGGACGTGATGACCGTATTCCTGTCAAAACCCGATGCCGACAAAGCGTCGCTGCCTTTTTCCTCAGATGGCACGGCCACATAACTTGCCACGGGTGCTGTCTTGACCCCTGCGCGACCCAAAACATAGGTAACTTTATCTGCTAATTCTTTGACCTTGAACGGTTTTTCCACGAAACCATCAACATGCACGATATCAAAATAATCTTTCATATTGGCATGGGCCGTAAGGATAATGAAAGGAATTTTCTTCCCAAAATCTGTCTTACGTAATTCTTTTAAAAGGTCATTGCCGCTCTTTCGCGGCATAACAACATCCGAAATAATAATATCCGGATGAGCCTGATTAACCATATCTAAGGCTTGTTGGCCATCAGCAGCTTGGTCTACATGATAGCCCAGGCTTTCCAGCTCAGCCGCTATCAGATGGCGCAAATCCGTTTCATCCTCAACCAATAAGATCCTTTTAGGCTGCCCGTTCATTCACCCACCCTTTAAATAGTATAGTCCCCTAAAACTTTACGAACAATTTGGAACAGAGCGTCTTTTGAAAAAGGCTTCTCTAGAAAACCTTGCGCGCCCAATAATCCTGTCAGTTGATCTTCCTCGGCCTTGTTAAGCTCTCGCGGTAAAGGCAATCGCCCTTCTTCATTTTTTACAACGCCCTGACTCTTTTCTTTTTGAGTCACCTTTTGAACATAAGCCGCTTCTCCCAAACCGCTGGTAATAATGATCGGAATGTTCTTTGTCCTCTCGTCAGCGCGCAGGGCTTCGATAACTTCATCGCCTCGCATACGCGGCATGACATAATCTAAGAAAACAAGATGCGGCTGCTTCTCGATAACAAGATTATGGCCTTGATCACCGTCATGAGCATACAATACGTCAAACTTCCCCGTCGCTTCTAAAAGTTGTGACAACAAAAAACAAAAATCTTCTTCATCGTCAATAATAACAGCCTTCCACTTGTTCATAAGCTCTCCTTTGGCTTAAGCTTGTTCAGTGCGGCAAGGAAACGTAATAGTGAATGTCGTTCCTTGGCCTGGCTCGCTCTTGACCTCAATATCGGCCTCATGACGCCGGAAGATCATGTAGGCATTGCTCAATCCCAAGCCAGTTCCAAATCCTATTTCTTTCGTTGTAAAGAACGGATTAAAGATCTTCTTTTGAATTTCTGGCGTCATCCCCTTGCCCGTATCGGCGATCTCAAGAATGGCGAATAATTTATTATTTTGGGTATTTTCGCGAACAGAGGTGCGAATGCTGATCGTCCCTTTGTCATCGATCGCATCGACCGCGTTAGAAAAAAGATTGATCAACGCTTGCTCCACAAGCAATGGGTCGATCGAGATAACAATTTTCTTTTCCCTGTAGTAGTATCGCTCTAAAGTAATTTTCTTTGTGCGGAAATACTGATCTGCCAATCGGATCGCCTCTTCCACGGTTTCGTTGAGCGACTTACGCTCGATACTAATACGTTTTTCTCGAGCAAAGTTAAGAAGTTCCGTAATGATATTATTGGTTCGTATGGCGGACTTGCGAATAATATCGATCTGGCGGTTTGCCGAAATGTTGGCAGACGGAATTTCTTGTCTTAAACAATCTACGGCGAGCAAAATATTTGCCAACGGATTCTTGATCTCGTGGGCAATGCCGGATGAGAGCTGGCCCACGGCAACCATCTTTTCGCTTTGCAAAAGCTGGGTCTGGGCCTCCCGTAATTTTCGCTGCGTACGGCGTCGTTCAATGATCTCCTTGAGTAATTTTTCTTTTTGCTTAAAAAACCGGATGATCAGCTGCGAAAGGCTGCCGAATTCGGAATGACTTTGGGACATCTGCTGCAACGTTGTGCTGTCTTCGGTCGAGAGCGCCTGGGAAATCTTTATCAAAGGACGCGAGATCCAAAAGAATCCAAAAAGAAAGAATATCACAATAAAAATAAACGCCCCAGACAGAAAAACCTTGCGATATCCAGCGGAAAACTTTTCCATGTAATCTCCCAATAAAAATGGCTTCTCGATCCGTAAAATAGCTACTGGTTGATTACCGGGCCCTTTAAGCTCTCTAAAAAAATACATCTTGTCGATTCCCTCTGCTCCAGCTACTTTCAGGCGTTCTGCAGAAAAAGCGGCAGGAAATCCGATCGATAATTCTGAACGCAAGAGGCTGGCAAGTTCATCCATCATATCTTTATTCCAGAGGCGTGCGGCAAAAAAATACCCTTGCGCAGGCGTTTTGCGCTCAATATCAGAGCTCGGATGGATGGTGGCACCACGAACCTCCAGAAGATCCTTATCGACCCAAACAAAAAAATGCTCAAAGTGAGTATTTTGAAAAAGCTTTTCAAGCTCAGCGACAGAAACAGGAAAGGGCATAGCTAAACTCTTATCATCATGCGTCTGGTAGACCTCCTTATGGCCGAGGCTCATGACCCAAGCATGCTGGACGCCAAAAGTCGTTAGCGATCCCTGGATATTTTCTTGCGCCCACTGGATCCCTTGAGGGTCTGTTGGGTTGAGAACGAAAGCGACCATCTCATCCCAATACGTATAATCAAACGTCAGCGCGTACAACGATTTTTCCTTGAGCTGAAGGATCCCGCTAATGATCTCTTCCATTTGTTTCTTCTGGTCCTGAAAAGAAAGAAAGACTTGTTGTTGCTGGGATCTCGATATCCACAAAACCGCAACGCTCAGAAAAGAAATAACAAGCAATAACATAAAAAACAGCTTAAGTTGAATCTTGGAGTACATGATCGTCCTCTTTTATAAAATGATTCGAAATGATCCCCTAAACAAGCGGCAATCCTATAAAAAACTTTGTTCCTTTGCCGATCTCGCTTTCAAAAGATATCTTTCCGCCGTGACGCTCGAGGATCGTATACACGATACTGAGCCCTAAACCCGTTCCTCTGCCTTGCTCTTTTGTCGTAAAAAACGGTTCAAAAATACGCGTGCGTATGTCTTCTGGAATGCCAGGACCGTTATCCTCGACCACAACGATCACTTCTTTGCGCTTCTTGTCGATCAGCTCAATAACATTCGTTCTTACGACGATCTTTCCTTTATCGACAATGGCATCCGCCGCATTGGCGATCAAATTAAAAAATGCCTGCTCCATCAAGGTTTTGTCAGCGTTGACCCATAACTCTCGGTTGATAAGTTCCGTGTGAAACTCAATGGTTTTCCCCTTGAAAGTTGTCTTCGCCAAGGAAAGGACATTCTCAAGAATAACATGCAATGATTCTTTTTGGGCATGCGCTTTTGTAAAACGCGAGAAATTTAACAGCTGAACGACGACCTTGTTGGCCCTCTCCGCAGCCTCGGTGATCATATGAAGATATTTTTTGCTTTCTTCCGAAAGGCCTTGCAGTTGACTTTCCAAGGCGCTTACGCTTAAAAGGATGATCGCCAATGGATTCTTTACTTCATGTGCTACACCCGCTGACAATTGGCCGATGGCAGCCATTTTTTCTGTTTGAAGGAGTTGATTTTGAGCTTCTTTAAGGCTTTCGTGAGCTTTTTGCAGATCCCGATACATGACCGCTAACTTTTCCTCAGACTTCTTGCGCTCACTGATATCTGTTCCGATGCACAGAACTTCTGGATCACCCCTATCGTTGATGATGGCGCGGTTGGTCCAGGCAATCCACATTTTCTCGCCGCTTTTGCGTACATTTTGGTTTTCATTGACCGCATAATGCTCTGGGTGCGCACAAATACCATCGATCATAGCTCTTAGGTCCCGCCCCGCGTCATCATGATAAGGGACGATCGTGCCGACAACGCTCTTGCCGAGGATCTCCGCCTGGGAAAAACCAAAGAACTTCTCGCCAAATTCGTTGAGGAAGGTTGCCCGCCCTTCTTTATCCAAGCGCAAAATAATATTGTTAGCACTCTCAACTAAAACGCGATATTTTTCTTCACTCTTGCGGATCATTGCCTCCGCGTGATGACGCCGCGTGATATCCGTCATGGTCCCGACCATGCGGTAGGCCTTACCTTCTGTATCAAAAAAATAAACGCCGTTGTCCTCGATAAAGATATAATTCCCATCTTTTCTGCGAAACCTGTATTCCGCACGATAAACCGCCCCTTCCTTGGCCGCCTTATCGATAGTTGCAACAGCGCCAGCACGATCATCCGGATGAACGCGCTTAGCCCAATCGTCAATATTCCTGTCGGAAAATTCTTCTGCTTTGTAGCCCATAATGCCTTCGATCGCGCCTGACCAGCGAATGCTGCCACTAGCCATATCATAATCATAAACAAGCTGCCCTGTCTGTTCCGCAATAGCACGAAAACAATTTTCGCTTTCCTTGAGAGCATCTTCTGTCTTGATACGCGCAATAATGCTCCCCAGAGAAGTTGCAAATGTTTCAATGGCGCTACGCTGCGAAAAATGGATGTTCTTGACAACATGGGACGCAATAAAAAATGACCCGATATACAATCCGCGATCCATGATCGGAATGATCGCGCCCGCGCGCAAACCTTCTTGACGTCGCTCGGATTCTAAGAAAGGCATGGTATCTTCATCATCAATATAAAGCTGCTGGCCCTTCTTGACAAACTGAGATTCCGGCGAATCCAGGTCGAAAGAATTAAATTTCTGGGCAAATTCCGGTGTAATGCCCTTGGACACAATAAGCCTGGCCTTCTTTGCCTTTTCATCTGTAATATAGATCCCTCCGCTGTCCAAGCCCTGAAATCTCAGCAGCGAATCCAGCAACGTCTGACAGGCCTCTTTCAAGCCAACAACGGACGAGAGGCCGATGGCAAGGTCACGTTGGATCAAGAGACTTTTTTCCGCCTTACGCCTTTCTGTAATATCTTCGCCGGATGATAAACACGCAACAGCCTTTCCGTGTTCGTCGCGTAAGACAGCGTTACTCCAGAAGATCACGCGCTCTTCCCCGCGATGCGTGATAACGCTATTTTCAACAAACCGCAAAAGGTCTTCCTCTCCGGCCATAATTCGCTGATAGATCTCTTTGACGGAAGGAATGACCTTTTGAGGCAAGAAATGATCGAACCATTTCTTGCCAATGACCTGATCCTTGGCATAACCTAAAACCTCGCACCCATGGTTATTGATAAGCTCGACACGGCCGTCTTCACCCAAAACAAGGATCATAACGCCCGCAACATCCAAATATTGCTGTGCAAGGTCTTTTTGAGCTCTTGTTCGCTCGGCAATTTCCTGATTCAGCTCATCGCGAGAAGCTGTGATCTTTTTTAAATTCATCGCCATATGGTTTAACTCTTGCGCCAAAATACCTACCTCGTCCTGCGAATGAATATCAGCACGGACATCCAGATTACCTTGCCCCATCTCCAAAGCGACATTCTTCAAAATACCCATTGGCTTGGCGATCGAATTAGCGATCAACAAAGAAACGCCCAAGGAAAACAACAAAGAAAGAATGCTCAGGATGAGCAGGATTTGTTTCAAATTAGAAACAGGAAAAAAGACTTCTTCCATCTTATAGTTCAACACGAGTTCCCAGCCTAAACCTTGATAAGGGCCAAACCCTTGCGAACGCGCAAAGACCAAAAGGCGGGGCTTTCCCTCAAAGGCGGCAAGACTGGCCATGCGATAGCCGCTGCGGCCTCGCAAGCTCTGAGAAAATTCTTTCCAGATCAAGCTTTCTTGCAAAGGCTTGAATTTTTGCGTTGAACAAATGATCTGGCCGTTGCGGGTAAAAAGCTCATATTCTAAATGATTTTCAAAAGACTCCCAATTCTGGTTTGTTTGGGTCTCTGACGTCGTTTGAATGGATTTTAAGATCCTAGAAAATTGCTCAACATTAAGAACGGCCTTTAAGACCCCGATAAAGTTTTCCTGGCTGTCGTGGATCGCCAAGCAGATCGCGATACCGTAAATGCCAGAACTGGCATCCAGCGAAACATCATCAACAAAGAAATCTTTTTCTTTGGTCTCTTGCCACCAAAACTCATCTGTCTGGTTATAATCTGTCGTCCTTCCAGTCGAAGCAATGACAGCCCCATATTTATTCGTGACAAACATTTCTCCGACAACTTTATACTTATATTTGTGCTCATAAAAACGTTGCGTGTTCTTGAGTTCACGGGCAAGATCATTGTTAAGGGATCCGGAAATGGCAGAAGAAGGATTCTCCTGTGGCGCTGCGATCCATTCTTGGTCTACGCGCGCCACATAGCGAGCAACATCGTCGATCTGAGAAAATTCCCTGTTGGAAGTTGCGAGCACTTGTTGCAAGATCGTATTATCGAGAAAGCTTTCAAAAAGTTCTGCTTTATTAAAGATCTCATGATCGATCTTGCGAATAGCGATCTGAGCCAGGACAACCGAGCTTTCTCCGATAGACTTTTCCAAAGCCTGGCGGCTAACGCTCATGGCCGCATACCCAAACGCTGCTAACAAAAGCGAAATGACAAGAAATCCAGTGATCAGGCGGATACCTATTTTCATTATCCCATTCCCAATGAAAGCCCTAAGAGAAATACACCTGCAGCAACGACGAACGCTACCAAGCTGACCGCAAAAGCCTTGAGCCCCTGTGCTGAAAAGATCGCCTTGATGTTCGTATTAAAACCTATCGCTGCCATCGCGGAGCTCCAAAGCACGTCTAAAATAGGGCTCAACAAAGGCTTGGCGATAGCCCCTAGCCCTTGAAAGGCTGAGAAAATAATGCCTGCAGTAAGAAATCCCCACAAAAACCATGGAACATGGATCTTCCCTTTGATCATGCTTGCGAAAAACGGCACAAGAAATAGTAACCCTAAGTAACGCACCGCCTTGACCGATATAGCCAAAGTCCTTTCCTGATCCCCTAAATTTCCTACGGCGACTTTAACGAACCCTGTAAACTGAAGAACCGCACCCGCAAGAACAGCGTATTTTTCCCCCGATAAATTT